>Ga0307316_10000232_pt1 | contig 16002 bp, 15 predicted proteins | sample ER_DNA_356_FD_194504 | JGI IMG/M metagenome (GOLD analysis project Ga0307316, IMG submission 194504) | Bulk soil microbial communities from the East River watershed near Crested Butte, Colorado, United States - ER_DNA_356 | ecosystem: Environmental > Terrestrial > Soil > Floodplain | place... | reverse complement strand
CTCCGGCTTCAGCGCGGCGACGATGCCATCAGCGAGGTCCTCGACATAGATGAAGCTGCGGGTCTGGCTGCCGTCGCCGGCGATCGTCAGCGCCTTCCCTTCGAAGGCGAGGTCGGTGAACTTGGCGACGACTCCGGCGGCGCGGGCGCGCGGGCCGTAGGGGATTCCGAACCGCAAGACCGTGCTCTCCAGGTCGAAGAGCTCGGCGTAGCCGGCGCAGTAGGTCTCGCCGGCGAGCTTGGTCGCGGTGTAGAGGTGTCGGGGAGCCGGAATCGGCGTCTCCTCGTCGACCTCCTGCTCTACGCAGTCGCTATAGACCCAGGTGGTGGAGCCGTAGACGACGCGGTCGACCTTCGCGCGGCAGGCTGCCTCGAGCACGTTCAGGGTTCCGCGAGTGTTGACCTCCTCGGCCAGGACCGGGTCGGCGTGGACGTGGCCGACGTCGGCAACCGCGGCGAGGTGGATGACCGCGTCGCAGTCGCGCATCGCCAAGTCGAGGTTGGCCGGATCGGTGATGCTGCCGGTGAAGGTCTCGACTTCGAGCGGCGAGTGGTACGGCGAGGCGCTGAGGTCGAAGACGCGCGGCGTGATCCCGCCCGCGAGCAGCCGGTCGACGACGTGGGAGCCGATGAAACCCCCTCCTCCGGTCACCAGGACCCTCATCGAATCTCCTCCTTCTCCCTCCCCCTGAGCGCCGCGTCGCGGCTCCCGGGGCGGTAGTAGAGCGGCGCGCACCAGTGGTTCTCGGCCACCCAGTCGGTGTTGGGCAGCTCGTCCGAGCGACCCATGATCCGGTGACAGGGCTGGTCGTAGACCCTGCCGGTGCTCTTCTCGATCTCCGCGAAGACGATGTACTTGTAGAGACCCGAGGTCATCCCCTCGGGTAGCTCGAGGCGCGCTGGATGGACCGGGTCGAGGTGCTGCCGGGCGTAAGAGTTCTTCCAGGCGACGATCTCCTCCATCCGCTCGGCCTGGATGAGGCCCAGGGCCGCGGTGAACTCGCTCATGCGGAAGTTGAGGCCGTCGACCTCGTGCTCGAACTTGCCGTAGTTGCGGAACTTCTTGACAAACTCGATCAGGTCTGAGTTGCACGAGACCAGCACGCCTCCCTCGCCGGTCGAGACCGTCTTGGTCGCGTAGAGCGAATAGACCCCGGCGTCGCCGAAGCTCCCTGGCTTGCCGCCGTCCCAGTCGGCGCCGTGGGCGTGGGCGCAGTCCTCGAGCAGGAAGATCCCGTTGTGGCGGCAGTAGGCGGCGATCCGCTCGGAGTCGAAGGCGAGGTGGCCACCGATGTGGACGAGGATCGCGGCGCGTGGCTTGTGCCGCTCGGCCTTGCGCTCGAAGTCCTCGAAGGACATGCAGAGGTCGTGGCGGTTGCAGTCGACGAACTCGACCTCGGCGCCGGCGCCGATCGCCGCCAGCGGCGTCGCCATGAAGGTGTTCGAGGGGCAGAGAACCGTCTCCCCCCTGACGCCGGCGAACTCGAGCGCGGCGAGGGCGCCGCCGGCCCAGCTGGAGAGACCAAGGCTGGGCAAGCCGTTTCCCTCGGCCCAACGCTGCTCGAAGGCCTCGAGCTTGGCGCCCTCCGACCACTGCTCGGAATCGAGGACCTCGCTCCAGAGCTCGAACAGACGCGCACGGTCGCGGTGGTCGAACCCGATCGCGAACTTGCTCGCATCGGGCCGGGTTGTCTCTGCGGCCCCTACGGTGGCTCCTTGGGTGGTGTGGCTGGTTTTGACCTCCGCAAGGACAAGCGATGGTTGCGGGAGGCGGCGCAAGGCTACCAGCGAATCCGGATCGCCCACGCAGTCGCCAGCCAAATCAATCGTCGGCGTGTGCGGTCTCGATCACCGCGCCCACCGTCTTCGAACCGGCGAGGAGCGTAGTGCCGGCGACCGCGAGCGACATGAAGGCGAGAAGCGCGACGCCGCCGAGCGGCGTCTCCGCCCAGGACTCTCCGAAGATCAACGGCGCCAGCACCACCGGCACCAGCACCTGCACGGCGAACATCGGCGGGGCGACGTGGGTCGCCCGATGCCGCTGCAAGGCGCTCATCTCGCTCAGTAGCGCCAGGACCTCGGAGGCCGCCGCGGTGGCGAGCCAGATCGCGGCCACCAGAAGCATTCCCGCCGCCAGCTCGTCGGTCAGCAGCTTGCTGGCGATCGCGGTCCAGGCATAGCCGCAGCCGGCACTGAGGATCGCCAGCGTTCCCACCGCAACGGAGTCTCGGCGGCGGAAGGCGTAGGGAGCGAGCACAGGCAGGGCGACCAGCCCGAGGGCCAGCGCGATCGCGCCCGCGCTGGCGTGATCGGTGGTCCGCTCCGGCGCCGTCCAGGCGACGCCCGCGACGCCGATCACGATCGCCGCCACCGCGAGCAGCTCCCGCGTCCCGGGCGTCTCCCCCAGCCTCGTCGCCCCGAGCCAGAGCAAGAGGATCAGGCCGCCGGCAAGGCAGGGCTGGACCACGGTGAGCGGCGCCAGCAACAGGGCCGCGATCTCCAGCGGCCAGCCTGCCAGTCCCAGCGCGGTCGCCCCCAGCCAGCGTCTGTTGCGGACGAGCCGGCCGAGCAGAGAAGGCCGCAGGGAGTGCTCGCTCGGAACCTCCCGTGCCTCCAGCGCCTGCAAAGCGATCGAGGCGTTGTAGAGGCAGGAGGCTCCGACCGCACAGAGGATGCCCAGCGCCAACACGGCGCGACCCTACTGGCGATCTCCAGCGGAGGCCCTGATCGTCACCGGCGATAGTGGGTGACGATGCCCCCGACGCCGAACCCCCCGACGCACATCAATGCCACGTAAGCGAGAAGAAAAGTTTCCGAGCTCGCGCCGAGAAACCTCAAACCGGACACGACCACGAGGGTCATGAGGAAAATCCCGACTAGGAGCGCTATCAGTGCATTGCGTTCAGTCATATATGCTCCGAAGACAAAAGATTACCACATTCCGCGACCGACAAAGATGATCCCGACCGCGACAAAAAGCCCGACGAGTCCGCCTACCACCGTCGCCGCTCGCACAGCCTTATCGTCCTGTCGCGTCAGCGCCGGCCACACCTGCCCAAGAAAGCCACAGACCGCAATCGTCGCGGCGATGAACCCCGCGCCGCTTGACGCATCACTGATGATCGAGCCGACCGGAACCACCCCGCCGACCCTAAGCCGCTGATCCACGCGCGTGGCGCGCGGATCGTGCCGGCAGACGGGCCTCTTGCTTACGTCTCCTGGTAGAGCGGGCCGTCGCCGCCCTCGGGCAGCGTCAGGCGACCGCCCTTGGCGGTGATCGCGCCGCACTGGACGCAGTTGGAGGCGGTGACGTGGACGTCGACCTCGGCGCTGCCGTTTTCGAGCTGCGCCTCGGGGATCTCGTAGACCTGGGCCGGGCACATCGAGACCCAGGTCTGCGCGACCTCGCGGGGGACCTTGGTCTGGATGCGCACGTGGTTCGGGGCGTCGTCGCGGGTGGCGTTGCCGGAGAGGAAGACCGAGTCGAGCTTGTTGAAGGTCACCTCGTTGTCGGGCTTGGGGTACATGTCCGCCGCCTTGCCGATGTCGACCGGGATCTCGGAGTCGTGCTCCTGGCTCCAGTGGCCGCCGGGGAAGGCGCCTTTGGTCACCGTCATCGCCGAGGCGATCGCCCCGCCCATGAAGAAGCCCTTCGAGAACGGCTGGCGCATGTTCCGCGATTCCTTCAGGTCCTTCTCGATCATCGACTTGCGGACCTTCTCGTCGTAGGCCTCGAAGTTGACCGAGTCGGGGTCCTGCTTCAGCGATTCGACGATCGTCTCGGCCGCGTACATCCCCGCGTGCATCGCGTAGTGGACGCCCTTCAAGGTCGGGATGTTGACCATGCTCGCCGCGTCGCCGGCGACCATCATGCCCGGCACCGCGAGGCGCTTGGGCATCGCGAAGTAGCCGCCCGAGGGGATCGTCTTCGCGCCCCAGGCGACCCGCTTGCCGCCGTCGATCAGCTTGGCGATGAAGGGGTGGGTCTTGATCAGCTGCAGGGCGTCGTGGCAGCTGAAGGTGGCGTCGGTGTAGTCGAGGCCGACGACGAGGCCGATGCAGATCTTGTCCTCGCCCATCGGGTAGATGAAGGTGCCGCCGAACTCGTTGAAGCGCGGCGACTTGCGCAGCGGCCAACCCATCGTGTGGATGACACGGTCGAGCGGCTCCTTGACCTCCCAGACCTCTTTGACCCCGAGCTCCCACCGCATCGGGTCGGCTCCGTGCATGTCGAAGTAGTCGTAGGCGGCGTAGGTGAGATGGCCGACGGTTCCCTCGGCGAGGACGGTCGCCTTGGCGACGACGTCGGAGCCGGGCTCGAAGTTGGGCAGCTCTTCGCCCTCCTTGCCGCGGCCGCGGTCGCCCGAGCGCACGCCCTTGACGATGCGGTCCTCGACCAGCAGTTTCGTCGCTGCCGTCTCGCTGAGGATGTAGGCGCCGGCTTCTTCGGCTTTGTCGGCGAGGAAGCGGCCGAGTTTCGCGACCGAGGTGACGTAGTTGCCGTGGTTGCGGAAGCCGGGAGGCGGCGGCTTCATCGGGATCGCTTTGCTCTTGGTGAGGACGTAGACCGCGTCCTTGGTGACCTCCTGGTAGACCGGCCACTCCGACTTGTCGAGGTCGGGGAACAGCTCTTCCATCGCCGAGGGCTTCATGTTGGCCCCGGAGAGCAGGTGCGCCCCGGCGACTTTGCCCTTCTCGATCACGGCAACCGGCACTTCGCCCAGCTTCTCGGTCAGCTCCGGCTCCTTCTCGAGCAGCTGCAGGAGCTTGCTGGCGCAGGCGAGTCCGGCGGGCCCGCCGCCGACGATCGCGACCCCGACCTCGATCCGATCCTCCGGCGCGTCGGTCGGCGGACCGATGACGTCGGCGGAGTCGAACGGCGGCGGGAACCCGATCGGTGCGACGGCGGGCATGCTCTCAACCGCCCTTCTTGGCCTTGATCGCCTCGGTCAGCTTGGGGACGATCTTGTGCAGATCGCCGACCACGCCGAGGTCCGAGAACTCGAAGATCGGCGCGTTCGGATCCTTGTTGATCGCGAGGATGTTCTCCGAGTTCTGCATCCCGACCTTGTGCTGGATCGCGCCGGAGACGCCGGCGGCGAGGTACAGCTTCGGCGCCACCGTCTTGCCGGTCTGACCGATCTGGGCCGCGTACGGGTACCAGCCCGCGTCGACCACCGCGCGGGTCGCCGCGACGGCACCGCCCATCGACCCGGCGAGCTCCTCGCAGAGCTTGAAGCCGTCGGCGGCACCGAGGCCGCGACCGCCGCCGACGAGGATGTCGGCGTCCTCGATGTTGACGTCGGCGCCCCGCTGCTCGCCGCGCTGGACCAGCTTCGCCTTGCTCGACCATTCCGAGAGCTCGACGTCGACGTCGACGACCTCGGCGCTGCCGCCGCTCTCGTTGGCGTCGAAGGCGTTGAGGCGGCCGATGATAATCCCGGGCTCGGAGACGTAGCCGACGTCGGCGATCTCGGAGTCCTGCAGGATCGGTCGCTCGACGACCAGCTTGCCGTCCTGGACTTTGACCGCGGTGACCTCCATGGTCACACCGGCGCCGAGGCGCGCGGTCAGGCCGGCGCCGATCTCGAAGCCGAGCAGGCCGCCGCCGAAGAGGGCGTAGGAGAAGCCCTCGTCCTCGATCACCTTGGCCATCGCGTCGACGATCGGCTGGGCCAGACCCTCCGGGACGCTCTTGGCCCGGAAGACCTTGCCGGCGCCGTAGTTGCCGAGGCTGGCGCAAGCGTCGTCGGCAATGTCGCCGACGACCAGGGCAGCGGCCTCGCCACCGACTTCCCCGGCCAGCTTGGCGGCCTCGGAGATCGCCCCGAGCGAGTTCTTGTTGAAGTTGCCCTCGTCGTCGTGGAGGGCGTAAACCAGGATGCCTGCCATCTAGATCAGCTTCCTCTCGTCGAGCCAAGTGACGATCTTTTCGACCGTCTCGTTGGTGTCCTCGTCCTCGATGATCTCGCCCGCTTCCTTGGCGGGGGGCGGGTTGAGGGCCAGGACCTTGGTCTTGGAACCGCCCTCGCCGACCATGCCGCCGTCGATGCCGACGTCGCCGGTCGCCTTCGAGTCGAGCGGTTTCTTTTTCGCACCCATGATCGCTTTCAGGCTCGGATAGCGCGGCTCGTTGATCGCGTCACCGACGCTGATCACGGCCGGCAACTCGACCTCGACCGTGTCGTAGCCGTACTCGGCCTGGCGCTCGCAGCGCAGCTTGCCGTCGCTGACGTCGATCTGGATCACCTGGGTCAGCGAAGGCATCTTCAGGTGGTCGGCGACGACGGCACCGATCGTGTAGCACTCGCCGTCGTCCGACTGCTGGCCGAGCAGGACCAGGTCCGGGCTCTCGGCCTCGAGGACCTTGGCAAGGGCATAACCCGTCGCGCAGACGTCGGAGCCGGCCAGGGCGTCGTCGGAGAGGTGGACCGAGCGATCGGCGCCGAGGGCGACGGCCTTGTGCAGGGCGCGGACCGCGGAGCTCGGGCCCATCGTCACCGCCACGACCTCCTCGACGGGGATCGCGCCACCCTCCTTGATCTGCATGGCCGCCTCGAGGGCGTGCGTGTCGAAGGGGTTGAGGTTTTTCTCTCCGCCGCGGTCCAGTCGCATCGTGCTGGGGTCGATGCGCTTCTGGACTGCGGCGTCCGGTACCTCCTTGACCAGGACGCAGATCTTCAAGTTGAAGCCTCCTTGGGGATGATTCTCAGGTCTTCGCGGGCTCTACCAAGCGGCTCTCGGGCCCGTCGCGGGCGCGATCTTAGCGCTTATTCCAGGGTGGTTGACTGACGAGTCAATCAGGATGATACCCGGATCGGACGGACCTATGCACAGATCCGTGTCAAATGTCACGGATCGTCTCTGCGCCGAGAACGCTCAGTCTTCGGCGTGGCGGGCGCTGGCGCGCTCGCGGATGAACTCGACGATGTCGTCGGTTCCCGCCCCCGGGGTGAAGACCTCGGCCACCCCGAGCTTCTTCAGCTCCGGGATATCGTCGGCGGGGATCGTGCCGCCAACCGTGACGAGGACGTCGTCGACGCCCTGGGCGCTGAGGATCTCCACCACCCTTGGGACCAGGGTCATATGGGCTCCGGAGAGGATCGAGAGACCGACCGCGTCAGCATCCTCCTGGATCACCGTCTCGGCGATCTGCTCGGGCGTCTGGTGGAGGCCGGTGTAGATCACCTCCATGCCGGCGTCGCGCAGGGCGCGGGCGATGATCTTGGCACCGCGGTCGTGACCGTCGAGGCCGGGCTTGGCGACGACGACGCGGATCTTGCGGGCGGTTGCGGCCTCCATCGGGATGCGACTCTAGATCATCGACTGCCCTCGCTGTCGCCTTCGGATCACGCTTGGTTGCGGGGAATCACAACAGAAGCGTGCGCCAAAGCACGGAGGTCGGAGCGGCTTTCGGCTGGGAAGGTCCCGGCAAGCCGGCCATCGGGGCTCGGCCCGAGCTTGGGGAGACAAATATGCGCAAAGGTCTGGAAATCGGCGGAATTGTGGCGGCGTTGGTGCTCGTCGCCTTCGGCATCGCCGCGATCGTGATGGGAGCGAGCGGCAAGTCGACCGTCGAAGACAGCCTCGTGCAGGAACAGATCGTCGGCACGCCCGACATGACGCCGAGCGCGATCAAGGACGAGGTTGCCGGTGCCGGCCTCGCCGGCAAGATCAGCCTGCCCAGCTGCACGGTCGCCGAACAAACGGTGAACGACGGCGACAAGGCGCGCTGCTTCGCCCAGTACATGCGCGTGCACTCCCTGCTGGCGACCGGCGGCTACACCTACTCGCAGATGGGCCGCTTTGAAGCTCTGCCCAACACGCCGAAGTCGGAGCTGGCACCGGGCGGCGGTACCGAAAACGAAAAGTTCGCGGTGACCGATCCGGAAACGAAGCTGCCGGTCGAAAACGGCGCCCGCGAGGTGTGGGTGACCTCGACCGCCCTCTCCACCGCGCTCAACGCCAGCTACATGGCGGACCGCCTCTCGGTCTTCGGCATCGTCGTCGGCATCGCCCTCCTGCTGACCGGCATCGGCTTCGCCGTCCTCGTCGCCGGCGGCGCGGTGCGCAACCCCAAAACCGTGCTCAGGTTCCTGCGCACGCACCCACGCACGCAGCCAAGCTAGGCGGAGGAGCGGTTCGCGCCGGCTGTTCAGTTGCGGCCGGCGCGAACCGGGAAGCGCCGCGGCTGCACGCGCCGACGCGCCGCCACCCTCGAGGCGCCCAGGCCGGCCACCGTCGCCACCACGGTCACCATCAGGGCGATCAGGCGACGGCCAAGCCGCTCGAAGCGAAGGGTCTGCCAGCCCTCTTCCCTGGCGATCGCCGCCAGCGGCGGGTCGGGGTTGACGACGACCGGGTTGCCGACCGCGCGCAACATCGGCAGGTCGGAGAGGGAGTCGGAGTAAGCGTAGGAGTCGGCCAGCTCGATCTCGTGGCTGGCGGCGAATTCGCGCATCGCCTCGACCTTGCCCGTGCCGTAGACGAAGGGGCCGTCGAGGCGACCGGTGAAGTTGCCCTCGCCGTCGACCTCGTACCGGGTGCCGATGCCGCCCTCCATCCCCAACACGTGGGCGAGCAGGCCGACGACGTCGTTCCCTGCCGCGCTGACGATGAGGGTCGGGCGCCCGGCGTCCTGGTGGGCGTAGACCTCCTCCAGCATCTGCGGGAAGACCCGCGGCAGGATCGCCGCCATCACCTCGGGCCCCATCCGCTCGATCGTCTTCGCCGGGACGCCGGTGATCAGCTCCCGCGCCACCTTCAGGACCTCGGCGGTGCGGGCGTCGGAGGTGCCGCGCAGCCGGTAGCGCAGGTGCTCGAAGCCCCAGCTGGCGAGCTGCCGTTTGCCGACTATGCCCTGGCGCGCGGCGATGCGAGCGAACTGCATCCCACTAGACCCCGCCATCAGGGTCTTGTCCAGATCGAAGAAAGCGGCAGCCCGCTGCAAACCGAGCGGCTCCCGTGGCTAGGAGCCGTTCACCTCTACGACGATCGCGTCGCCCTGGCCGCCGCCGGAGCAGATCGCGGCGACGCCGAAGCCGCCGCCGCGGCGGCGCAGCTCGTGCACGAGGGCGCCGACGATGCGGGCGCCGGAGGCGCCGATCGGGTGACCGAGGGCGATCGCGCCGCCGTTGACGTTGACCTTCTCCTCATCGACGCCGAGCATCCGCACAGAGTTCAGGGCGACCGAGGCGAAGGCCTCGTTGATCTCCCAGAGGTCGACGTCCCCGGGGCTCTTGCCGATCTTCTCCAGCGCCTGCTTGGCGGCGTTGGCGGGCGTCTTCGCCAGGTAGGGGAAATCGTCGGCGACGGTGCCGTAGGAGAGGATCCGGGCGAGCGGGGCCTTGCCTTCGCCCTTCGCCCACTCCTCGGAGGCGACGACGATCGCGCCGGCGCCGTCGTTGACGCCGGGGGCGTTGCCGGCGGTATGGGTGGCGTCCTCCCCGCCGATCGCCTTCAGCTTCGCCAGCGTCTCCAGGCTGGTGTCGGGGCGGATCGCCTCGTCGGTCTCGACGGTCGACTCGCCCTTGCGTGACTTGACGGTGACGCCGGCGATCTCTTCGGCGAGGCGGCCGGCGTCGGTCGCCTCGGCGGCCAGCCGGTGCGAGCGCTCCGCGAAGCGGTCCATGTCGACGCGGGTGATCTCCAGCTCGTTGGAGACCTCGCTCGCCTCGTTGATCATCTGCTTCTCGGTGAAGGGGTTGGTGAGGCCGTCGTGGGTCATCGCATCGACCGCCTGGACGTCGCCCATGCGGAATCCGAAGCGGGCGCCGGGCAGCAGGTAGGGAGCCTTGCTCATCGACTCCATGCCGCCGGTCATCGCGACCTCGGCGTCGCCGGCGCGAATCGCCATGTCGGCGATCCCCAGCGAGCGCATGCCCGAGGCGCAGACCTTGTTCACCGTCTCCGACGGGACCTCCTTGGGGATGCCGCCCTTGATCTGGGCCTGGCGGGAGGGGATCTGTCCCTGGCCGGCCTGCAGGACCTGGCCGAAGACCACCTGCTGAACCTGCTCGGGCGCCACGCCGGAGCGCTCGAGCGCGGCCTCGATAACGTGGCCGCCGAGGTCGGTGGCGTCGAGAGAGGACAGAGCGCCGCCCATCTTTCCGAAGGGGGTGCGCGCGGTTCCGAGGATCACTGAGCTGGGCATCTAAAGATGTTCCTTTCCAAGTTCGTGTGGCCCGGGCCCCTGGCCTCCAGGTCCAGCGGATGACGATACCGACAGGTGGCCGTAGACTCGCGGCCGATGAAGGTCGAGTTGAGCCAAGACGAGCTGGGCGGCGCCGCTGCCGACCTGGTCGCGATCGGCCTGCTCGAGGGCGGCGAGCTGCCCGCGGCCCTCGCCGGCGCGAACGGGGCGAGCGATGTCCCGACGGGTTTCAAGCGACTCTCGATCCTGCGCCCGGACGGCTCGGCGCCGGTGCTCGTGGTCGGTCTCGGCAAGCGTGAGGAGCTCGACGCCGAGAAGCTCCGCGTCGCCGCCGCGGTGGCGGCCAAGGAGGCAGGGCGGCTCGAGGCCAGCTCGCTGGCGTGGGCGCTGCCGGAGGGGGACGACGCCGCGGCCGCGGTGGAAGCGCTGGTGACCGGGACGATCCTCGCCACCTACCGCTTCGACCGCTTCCGCGCCGCCGACGCCGAAGACTCGCCGCGACTGGAGTCGTTGACCCTGCTCGCGCCGGCGAACCTGGCGGAGGCCGCCCAGACGGCGGGCATCTCCGCCGCAGCCCAGAACCGGGCCCGCGACCTGCAGAGCACGCCCGCCAACGTCGCCACCCCCACTTTTCTCGCAACCCGGGCCGAAGAGATCGCCGCCGCCACGGACTCCATCAGCGCCGAGATCCTCGGCCCCGCGGAGATCGAGCGAAAAGGGATGGGCGGCCTCCTCGCGGTCAGCCAGGGAGGTCCGCAGGAGCCGCGGATGATCGTGCTGCGCTACACGGGCGGGGGCTCGGGGCCGACCCTGGGCTTGATCGGCAAGGGCGTCACCTTCGACACCGGAGGGATCTCGCTGAAGCCGGGGGCCGGGATGCAAGAGATGAAGATGGACATGTCGGGGGCCGCCGCGGTGCTCGAGGCCGTGGCGGCGATCGCCGAGCTCGGCCTGCCGATCGACCTGATCGCCGTGGTCCCGGCGACCGAGAACATGCCCTCGGGGACGGCGGTCAAGCCCGGCGACGTGATCACCCAGTACAACGGCAAGACGGTCGAGGTCAACAACACCGACGCCGAGGGTCGGCTGATCCTCGCCGACGCCCTCGCCTATGCGGTCGAGTTGGGGGCCGAGCGGCTCGTCGACCTCGCCACCCTGACCGGCGCGGTCACGATCGCGCTGGGTTCGACCTACGCGGCGGTGATCTCCAACGACGACGCGCTCGCCGGCGAGGTGATCCGGGCGGGCGAGGAGAGCGGCGAGCTGACCTGGCGCCTGCCGCTGCACCCCGAGTACAAGGAGCTGATGAAGGGGACCGTCGCCGATCTCTCCAACCTCGCCTCCAAGCGCAAGGCCGGGACGATCACCGCCGCCTCCTTCCTCGAGGAGTTCGTCGATGACACCCCGTGGGCGCACATAGACATCGCCGGCGTCGCCTGGGACGTCGGACGCGAGTACACCGGCAACGACGCCAACGGCTTCGGCGTCCGGTTGCTGGTCAAGCTCGCTCGCCATCTCTCCGCCGAGTAGACCGAGAAAAGGAATCATCGGAGCGCTACGAGCCGGAGGCGGGCAGGGCGCACATCGTCACCGCGGTCGCGACCCGTCGCCGCTCACCTGAGCTCGAGCCTCCGCGCCGCCACGTCGCGCCGCTGCTCCGGGGAGAGCGCCGGGTAGTGGAGGTCGGCGCTGATCTCAGCCTCGCTGATCGCGATCCGCGAGCGCTTCGGGCGCCGGTGCCTGTGTCTTGGGGTCAGCCTCATCTCGGGCCTCCGATCGACTTGGTTGCATCAAGCAACTCTGAACCGCTGCGAGCGTACACCAGTGAGTTGCTTGATGCAACCAAGTGTGCGAAGATTCACATGTGCTGCGTCGCGACTATCCCGGCCTCGACTGCTCGGTCGCGAAGGCGCTGGAGGTGATCGGCGAGCGCTGGTCGCTGCTGATCGTCCGCGACGTCATGCACGGGCACCGGCGCTTCGGCGAGATGCAGGAGTCGCTGGGAATCGCCCGGAACGTCCTCTCGGCACGGCTCGAGCGCCTCGTCGAAGAGAACATCCTCGAACGGCGCGCGTACTCGGAAAGCCCGCCCCGACACGAATACTTCCTCACCGAGAAGGGTCTCGACCTTTGGCCGGCTCTGATCGCCCTCCTCAACTGGGGCGACCGCTACTCCCCCAGCCCGGAGGGTCCGCGGCGGCTGATCGTCCACAAGGAGTGCGGCGGCACCGTCAGCGAGCGCGGCATCTGCGAAAGCTGCGGCAAGATCCTCGAGGCCCGCGACGCCAAGCAGGTTCCGGGACCGGGAGCGACGCTGGCCGTTACGGCGTCCGCGTCCGCAACCGATCCCGACGAGTAGGGGGCCCGGGCTCGCTATTCGCGATCGGGCTTGACCCGATTGGCGAGCTCCGTGTACTCGAGGAGCATCAGCCGGTCCTTGGGGCGGTTGGCGCTGCGCTTCATCGCAATCAGGTGGTCGATCGAGGCGACCCTGATGTCGAGCCCGTCGTAGCTCTCGATGCGTGCCTCGCGGCGCAATACCTCGTAATCGCGCACTCCGGATAAGTCGCCGAGAACGTCGAAGTGGCCGAACGGCGTCTCGAAGGTGAAGTTGGCGCCGTTCTGGAGCATCGCCGCGCTGAGCTCGACCGGCAGCTCCGGAGGCCCACCCCGCCAGCGCACCTTCAACTCGGCCAGGGCCGCGGCGAGGCGCTCGAGGTTGCCGCGGTCACGCGCGTAGGCGACGTCGAGGTCGTAGGTCGGGTACACGGACCCGTGGATCCAACCCGCAACCCCGCCCACGACGACGAAGTCGACCCTGTGCCTGATCAGTACCCCCAGCAGCGGGTGCAGCTCGAGACCTTCGCCGAGATTGGTGTTCGCCATGTAGGCCCGAGTCGCCGCGGAGGGATTCTCTCCCCCCCTCCCCCTTCGAACCATGTCGGCCCAGCGCAGTCCCTTCCGCAGCCGTCCACTGGGGCTCAGTTGCAGGTTTCCATCGTTGAGCGAAAGGTCGATGCCCGTGTCGGGCCGCTCGGAGCCGATCGTCAGCTCCTCTCCGAGCAGCGCGAGCAGGCTCCGCAGGGTCTCGAACGATGGTGAGACTCGATTGCTCTCGATCCTTGAGATCGCCGACTGAGTCGTGCCGGCACGGATCGCCAAGCGCTCCTGGCTGATGCCATAGCGGCGCCGTGCTTCTCTGAGGAGCTCACCTGGGACCATGTAAAGATTATAGCGAATAAGTGATAAGTACTTTTCTTCTATGGAATCCGAAAACGTATTGAGCGATACGGTTAAAACCCCAGCGAGCGGAACTAGGAGGAAGAGGAGACATGGCGACGGCGGCTGCGCTTCAGGTCAAGGACAAGGTCTTCATCGGCGGCGAGTGGGTCGAGCCCGAGGGGGCCGATCCGATCGAGGTCGTCAACGCGACCACCGAGGAGGTCATGGGCACCGTCCCCGGCTGCATCCCCGTCGACGCCGACCGCGCCGTCGCCGCCGCCCGCGAGGCGTTCGAGAGCTGGTCGCAGACCCCTCGCGAAGAGCGGGCCGGCTACCTGGCGGCGATCGCCGCCGGTCTCGGCGAGCGCGCCGAGGAGATCGCCGCAACGATCTCCCAGGAGCTGGGGATGCCCTTGAAGCTGAGCCAGATGATCCAGGTCGGGCTGCCGACGGCCCAGTTCGGGGCGATGCCGACGCTGATGGAGGAAATCGCGTGGGAAGAGGAGATCGGCAACTCCCGCGTCCTTCGCGAGCCGGTCGGGGTCCTTGGCGCGATCACGCCCTGGAACTACCCCTTGAACCAGATCGCGGCCAAGGTCGCCCCGGCCCTTGCCGCCGGCTGCACGGTGGTGCTGAAGCCGAGCGAGGTGACGCCGCTGAACGCCTTTTTGCTGGCCGAGATCGTCGAGTCGGTCGGGGTGCCGCCGGGCGTCTTCAACCTCGTCACCGGCACCGGCCCGGTGGTCGGCGAGGCGATCGCCGCCCACCCGGGCGTCGACATGGTCTCCTTCACGGGCTCGACCCGGGCCGGGCGCCGGGTCAGCGAGCTCGCCTCGGCGACCGTGAAGCCGGTGGCGATGGAGCTGGGCGGCAAGTCGCCGAACGTGATCCTCGACGACGCCGAGCTCGAGAAGGCGGTTCCGGACGGGGTCGGCAAGTGCTTCCTCAATTCCGGCCAGACCTGCAGCGCCCTGACCCGGATGCTGGTGCCGCGCCAGCGCCTCGCCGAAGCGGAGGAACTGGCGAAGGCGGCGGCGGAGTCCTTTGCTCCCGGCGATCCCTTCGATCCCTCTACCCGACTCGGCCCGCTCGTCTCCGAGGTCCAGCGCGAGCGCGTCCGCGGCTACATCCGCAAGGGGGGGGAGGAGGGCGCGCGCCTGATCACCGGCGGCGCCGAGCCGCCGGAGGGGCTCGAGCGCGGCTACTTCGTTCGCCCCACGGTCTTCTCCGACGTCACCGCGGAGATGACGATCGGCCAGGAGGAGATCTTCGGCCCGGTGCTGGTGATCCAGCCCTTCGAGGACGAGGACGATGCGGTCCGCATCGCCAACTCGACCGAGTACGGCCTTGCCGGCGGCGTCTGGTCAGCAGACACCGACCGCGCGATCGGGTTCGCCAAGCGAATCCGCACCGGCCAGATCGAGATCAACGGCGGCGCCTTCAACCCCTTCGCCCCTTTCGGTGGCTACGGCCAGTCCGGCCACGGCCGCGAGAACGGCCGCTACGGGATCGAGGAGCTGCTGCAGGTCAAGAGCCTGCAGCTTTAGGGGCTCCGGCGGGCGGGTCCTGTCACGGGGTAGGGGTCCTCGTCCTCGCAAGCTGCGGGCGAAGACCCCTACCCCGCGCCACCCGCCCGAGGAGCCACTGAAGCTGACGACTCAGCACGGACGGCGGCTCATCGACAGCCTCCGCAGGCCAGCTTCCGTCTCTTGTTGGTCTGCCGGAGCTCGCCTCGTTGGAGGGCGGCCATGCCCCTCCGGAAGAATGTTCGGCGACATGCAATCTGGTTATTTGCGCGGCGTAGCCGCGCAGCAGGTTCTCCCCGACCGGAGGGAGGGGAGGTCAATTCTGGAGGAGGGGTATGGCCGCCCTCCCCACGCCCGCTACGCGCTGTGCAGGGTGAACCTCACACGGGTGCCCGGTGCCCCGTCTTCAAGCCAGATCCTGCCGCCGTGCGCCTCGACGATTGCCTTGGAGATCGCCAGGCCGAGGCCGGCGCCCTCCTCGCCGCGGCTGGCGTCGCCGCGGTAGAAGGCCTCGAAGACGCGCTCGCCGTCGGCGGCGGCGATGCCCTCGCCCGAGTCGTCGACCTCGACTTCGACGCGCTTGCCGAGCGGACGAGCGCGGACGGTGACGCTGCCGTCCGCGGGGGTGTGGCGGATCGCGTTCTGGATCAGGTTGAAGAGGACACGCTGCACCTTCTCGGCATTGGCCTCGGCAAGCAGCTCCCCCGTCGGTAGGTCGGCGGCGATCCGCACGCCTCGCTCTGCCGCCGGCGCCCGCATCGCCGCCACGGTCTCGCCGATCAGCTCCCCCAGCTCGACCTGGCGCATCGTCCAGGAGATATCGCCGGCCTCGATCCGCGAAAGCTCGAAGAGGTCGTCGATCAGGTCGCTGAGGACGGCGACGTGGGTGCGGATCTCCGCGAGATAGCGATCGCGGGTCTCCCCCGTCGCGACTCCGTCGTCGATCGACTCGACCAGGAGGCGCAGCGACGCCAGCGGCGTGCGCAGGTCGTGGGAGGCGGCGGCGACGAGCTGGCGGCGGGCCTCCTCCACTTCCCGGTTCGAGCGCTCCTCCATCGCCAGGCGAGCGGCCAGCGCACCGGCGAGGGCAATCCCCGCCGCG
>Ga0307316_10000230_pt1 | contig 16016 bp, 10 predicted proteins | sample ER_DNA_356_FD_194504 | JGI IMG/M metagenome (GOLD analysis project Ga0307316, IMG submission 194504) | Bulk soil microbial communities from the East River watershed near Crested Butte, Colorado, United States - ER_DNA_356 | ecosystem: Environmental > Terrestrial > Soil > Floodplain | place... | reverse complement strand
TCCTACGGGACCGCAGGGTCATGAAGGCGAACGCGGTCCGACCGGCGCTGAAGGGCCGACCGGGCCGCAGGGCGACGTAGGCGCAACTGGTCCTACCGGGCCGCAGGGCCTCGAAGGCGACCGAGGCCCGACCGGAGCCACGGGTGCGACCGGCGCTACCGGCACGCAGGGGCCCCAAGGTGACGAAGGTCCGACCGGTCCTCAGGGTCCGCAGGGCGAGAAAGGTCAGACTGGCGCCACTGGTGCGACCGGCGCCCAGGGTCCGGAAGGGGCCACCGGACCGCAGGGTCCTGAAGGCGAGGAAGGCCCGACCGGTCCGCAGGGTCCGATCGGGCCCGAAGGCCCGACCGGGCCGCAAGGTCCTGAAGGCGAACGAGGCCCGACCGGAGCCACGGGTGAGACGGGGGCTACCGGTCCGCAGGGACCGCAGGGTGACGAAGGTCCCACCGGTCCGCAGGGACCGCAGGGCGAGGAAGGTCCCACGGGACCGCAGGGTCCTGAAGGCGAACGCGGTCCGACCGGCGCTGAAGGGCCGACCGGGCCGCAGGGGCCGCAGGGCGACGTAGGCGCAACTGGTCCTACCGGGCCGCAGGGCCTCGAAGGCGACCGAGGCCCGACCGGAGCCACGGGTGCGACCGGCGCTACCGGCACGCAGGGGCCCCAAGGTGACGAAGGTCCGACCGGTCCTCAGGGTCCGGAGGGCGAGGAAGGTCCCACCGGCGCCACTGGCGCAACCGGTGCCCAGGGCGAGGAAGGTCCCACGGGACCGCAGGGTCCGGAAGGTGAACGCGGTCCGACGGGAGCCACGGGTGAGACCGGGGCGACTGGTCCGCAGGGACCGCAGGGCGATGAAGGGCCTACGGGCCCGCAGGGGCTCGAAGGCGAACGCGGCCCGACCGGTGCCGAAGGCCCCACGGGACCGCAGGGACCGCAGGGCGATGAAGGGCCTACCGGTCCTGAAGGCGCCACCGGCCCGCAGGGTCCGGAAGGCGAACGAGGGCCAAGGGGAGCCACGGGCGAGACCGGGGCCACGGGTCCTCAGGGCCCTCAGGGCGATGAAGGTCCGCAGGGTCCGCAGGGCGAGGAAGGTCCCACGGGACCGCAGGGTCCGATCGGTCCCGAAGGGCCGACCGGTGCTGAAGGCGCCACCGGTCCGCAGGGTCCCCAGGGCGAAGTGGGACCGACCGGTGCTGAAGGCTCCACCGGCCCGCAGGGCCAGAAAGGCGAAGTGGGCGCTACCGGTCCGACCGGCCCGCAGGGTCCGATCGGAGCTACGGGTGCCACCGGCGCTACCGGTCCGACCGGCCCGCTCGGTCCGACCGGAGCTACGGGTGCCACCGGCGCTACGGGTTCGACCGGAACTACCGGGTCGACGGGAGCCACCGGACCGACTGGGCCGACCGGGACTAGCGGCGCCACCGGGCCGACCGGCCCGACGGGCCTGACGGCCAGCCAGATCGTCACCGGCACGCTGGTGCAGACCGGTAACGCACCGACCGCCGGCACCCAGATCAGCTCGACCGCAACCTGCCCGGCGGGCAAAACCCTCCTGGGCGGCGGTGGCCGGGTGACCACCGCGGGATCCGGCACGCCGGCGAACGCGGCCATTCTCTCGGAGACCTATCCCAGCGCCTCGAATACGTGGAAAGCCGTCGGCACCGTCGGCACCACGCTTTCGGGGAGCCAGAAGATCGGCGTCGAAGCGTACGTCGTCTGCAGCGCTTAGCTCGGCTGAAAGCAGGATTTCGCTCGGGCGGCTGAGGCCGCCCGAGCGACCCTTAGCCGCTACAACCGCATCGTGCAGAAAGATCCCCCGAAGAACCAGTCGCGATTTCCCTCCTCTCTCGAGGACCTGAAACGGCTCCCCGGTCGGGTCCGCTTGACCGCGGTCGCCGCCGTCGCAGTCGCGATTGTTCTCGTCGTCTGGCTGATCGCCTCAGCCGGCGGCGACTCTGACTCCTCCACCGCGAAACCCGCCGCTGCGACCGATGCCAGCGCCGGCAAGACCGTTTCCGTGGTCCCGGAATCCGGCCTCCTCGGGACGCTGAAGGGAGTCGGCTACCCGGTCTACTGGGCCGGTCCACGGGCCGGCGTCGAATACGAAGTCTCGCGCCTCGACGAAGGGCGGACCTACGTGCGCTACCTCCCCGAGGGCGAAAAGGCAGAAAGCGACAAGCCCTTCCTCACCGTCGGCAGCTATGAGGAGCAGGACGCCCTCGCCAACCTGCGCAAGCTCGCCACCACCCCCGGCGCGGTCCTGGTCAGCATTCCCGGGGGCGGCTCAGCCTACGCAGAAACCAAGGAGGCCAGCAGCGCCTACATGGCCTTCCCCGGCGTAAACGTCCAGGTTGAGGTCTTCGACCCGGACGGCGGCAAGGCGCTCGCGCTGATTCGCTCGGGCGCCATCGTCCCGGTCGGCTGAGCTTCGGCGACGAGGCCGGCGGATGCTCGTCTCCTGGCTGCTCTTCCCGCTCCTGCTGCTGGCGCTCTGCCTCGGCTGCGGCGCGCTGGTCCGCCGCCTCGCCGGACTCGACCTGCCGGCGCCGCTGCTCGCCCCGGTCGGGTTCACGGTGCTGGTGCTGGTCGGCGAGATGGCCTCGATCGGAAGCGACCTGGCGCCGCTGGCCGCCCCGGCCGCCGTCGTCCTCGCGCTCGTCGGCTTCCTCCTCGGCCGCGGCCGGGTCGGCTGGTGGGAGAAAACCGCGGCCTTGGCGGCGCTGGCGGTCTTCGCCGTCTACGCGGCTCCGATCGTCTTCACCGGCGAACCGACCTTCGCCGGCTACATCAAGCTCGACGACACCGCCACCTGGCTGGCGCTAACCGATCGCGTCGCCGCCCACGGCAGGGACCTCGCGGGACTCGCACCCTCGACCTACGAGGCGACGCTGAAGTTCAACCTCGGCAGCGGCTACCCGATCGGTGCGTTCGCCCCGCTGGCGATCGGCTCGCGGCTGCTCTCGCGGGACCCGGCCTGGGTCTTCCAGCCCTACCTGGCGACGATGGCGGCGCTGCTCGCCCTCTGCCTATACCAGCTGACCGAGGGGCTGGTTCGACGGCGGTCGCTGCGGGCCGCGACCGCGTTCCTCGCGGCGCAGCCGGCACTGCTCTTCGGCTACTACCTCTGGGGCGGCGTCAAGGAGATCGCGACCGCGTTGCTGCTGGCGCTGATCGCCGCCCTGATCCCGGCGGCCGTCGCCCGCGAGCGTCTGCCGTGGCGGCAGGCACTGCCGCTCGCGCTTGCCGCCAGCGCCACCCTGGCGGTCCTCACCGCCGCCGGCGCCGCCCTCTGGCTGCTGCCGATGCTGGCGCTCGGGCTGCTCGCGCTTGTCCTCCGGCGCGGCGCCGCGACCGCGCTCGGCCGGCTCGCCCTGGTCGCGGCGGTGACCGCGCTCGTCACCCTCCCCTGGCTGATCGACGCCGGCCTGCTGCCACGGGAATCGAGTGCGCTCACCGACCCAGGCGAGCTCGGCAACCTGATCGGGCCGCTGAAGATTTGGCAGGGAGTCGGCATCTGGCCGGCCGGAGACTTCCGGGTTGACCCCGCCAACACTTTCGCCACCGTCGCCTTCATCGCGCTGGCGCTCCTCGCCGCCGCTTTCGGCCTGCAGGCAATCTGGAGGAGGAGGTCGCTCGGCGCGGCGGCCTTCGTCGCCGGCTTACTGGCCGGCGCCGCCGTCCTCGTCCTCGTCGGCTCCCCCTGGGTTAGCGGCAAGGCTCTGGCCACCTGCTCAGCCGCCGTCGTCTTCACGGCCTGCCTCGGCGCCACGGTTCTTTGGGAGCGCGGCCGGCGCGTCGAGGGCGGTGTCCTGCTCGGCCTGATCGCGCTCGGGGTCCTCTGGTCGAACGCGCTCGCCTACCGGGAAGAGTTCCCGGCTCCCTTCCACCGGCTCTCCGAGCTGGAGCGGATCGGCGACGAGATCGACGGGCAGGGGCCGACGCTGATGACCGAGTACGAACCGTACGGCGTGCGCCACTTCCTCCGTGACGCCGAACCGGAAGGCGCATCCGAGCTGCGCAGGCGGCAGGTGCCCTTGCGCTCCGGCCAGACGCTGGAAGCGGGCGCGACCGCCGATATCGACGAATTCGCGCTCGACGGACTGCTCCCGTACAAGACCCTGGTGCTGCGCCGCTCCCCGCTGGCGAGCCGGCCGCCGCTGCCCTTCCAGCTGCGCGAGACTGAGCCGGACTACGAGGTCTGGCAGGCCGGCAGCACCCCGGCGCCGCTCGCCCACCTCGAGCTGGGGGAACCTCTCGATCCGATCGCAACGCCGAGCTGCGCATCGATCGAAGAGCTCGCCGAAACTCCCGGCGCGATCCACCTCGCCGCTTCGCTCAGGCCGACGGCCGTGGTGATCCCCCTCGGCACGCTCTCGCTGCCCGCCAGCTGGAAGCCGGGCGGTGGTGGCAGCTACGCAAGCCCTTCCTCTGATGGGACGGCCGACGGCTCCTTCACCGTCCCCCGCGCGGGCACCTACGCCGTCTGGGTCGGCGGCTCGACGCGGGGGCAAGTCGCGACCGAAGTCGACGGCCAGGAGGTCGGCAGCGAAGGCCCGGCCCTGGACCACGCCGGCGAGTACCGGGAGCTCGGCGCCGCCAAGCTCCCAGCCGGGCCTCACTCGATCGCCCTCACCTACTCTTCCCAGAGCCCCCTCGCCCCCGGGGGCGGCGGCGAACGGTTTCCCCTCGGCCCACTCGTGGTTTCGCCGGCGACTGCCGCCCAGGCCCAGGTCGAAGTGGTGGACCTCGCCCGCGCCGGCACGCTCTGCGGGCGGCCGCTGGACTGGGTCGAGGCGCTTCCCTACTGAGCGTCAGGCGAGAGACGGAGCCGGGCGGTCCCGTCTTCCTCGGCGTAGGCGGCCAAGAGCTGCCGCTCGCCCTCTCGGTTCGGGAAGCGGGTCGCCACCAGAAGGGCGCCGAGGAGGATGGCGACGATGCCGGCGACGTAGGCCCAGGAGTCGCCGTGGAGGAAGGCGCCGCGCGCTCCTTCGACGATCGATTCCGCGTAACGGGGGTGCTGTTCGGCGACGGCGGCTGCGCTGGAGAACGATTTCGTCAGCTCGTTTTCGACGCTGGTCGAAACCGAGTGCGGTGAGCTGGCGACGGCGGTGCCCGCCGCGGCCGCATAACCGGCGGTGAGCAGGGCGCCGAGGATCGACTGCATGATCGCCCCGCCGAGGTCCCGCTGCAGGTCGGCCGTCGCCGACGCCATGCCGGCGCGGCGGACCGGCACCGAGGCGGTCAGCGAGCGCGAGGCCGGCGTCCCGGCGAAACCGACGCCGATGCCGATCAGCAGGTAGCCGAGGCCGACGTGCCAGTACTGGGCGCTCTCGTCCCAGAGCAGGAGCATCACCAGGAAGCCCGCCAGGCAGAAGGCGTAGCCGACCAGGAGAGTGAAGCGGGCGCCGCGGGTCTCGACCAGGTGCGCCGAGCGCGGCGCGACGATGACCATCCCGATCGCTCCCGGCAGGATCGCCAGGCCGGCGTCCAGGGTCGAGTACTCGAGGACGTTCTGCAAGTACTGCTGGCCGATGAACATCGCCGCCATCAGCGAGCCGAAGACGATGATCCCGGCGCAGGCGGCGACCCAGAAGATCCGCCGGCCCGCCACCGCGAGGTCGTACAGGGGCGAAGCCGCACGGCGCTGGCGCACGACGAAGGCGACGATCGCGGCGAGGGCCACCGCGCCCAAGCCGGCGGCAGCGGCCTTCGCTCCCGGTACCGGCGCGAAGTTGATCGCCAGGACCAGGGCGGCGACCATCACCACCGAGAGGATGCCGCCGAGGTTGTCGACCCGATCGGAGGTCTCGTTGACGTGGGCGGGGACGAAGCGCCAGGCCAGGTAGAAGGCGAGGAGCGCCAGCGGCAGGGTGACGAAGAAGACCGATTCCCAGGCGAACTGAGTCAGCAGGGCGCCGGAGACGAGTGGGCCGAGCGCCGAGATCCCTCCTCCCAGGGCCGACCAGAGGGCGATCGCCCGCGTCCGCTCGGGCCCGCTCCAGAGCGCGGTGATCAGCGCCAGCGTGGTCGGGAAGGCCATCCCGGCGGCGAGGCCGCCGAGCAGTCGGGCAGCGAAGAGGATGCCGATCGAGGGGGCGAAGCCGGCGAGCAGCGAGGCCGGGATTGCCAGCGCCGTGCCGGCCAGCAGCATCTGCTTGCGCCCGTGGGCGTCGCCGAGCGCGCCGAGGTAGAGGACCGAGGCGGCGAGGCCGAGCGAGTAGCCGACGGCGACGAGGTCGAGCCCGGTCTGGCTCGCGTCGAAGGCCTTGCCGATGTCCGGCAGGGCGACGTTGGCGACGGCGAGGTTGAGGTTGGCGACCGCGGCGACGGCGATCAGCGCCGTCAGCACCAGCTTCGCCTGCGGCGGCGACGTTGAGCTCGACGCGGGTACCGGAGCGGTGGCGGTCGCGCCCATCTGGCCAACCCTATCCCCCGCAGCGCATAGGCTGGCCGGGTGACCAAGTGGGCGGCACTCGGAGTCCTCGGCGCAGCACAGTTCCTGATGGTCCTCGACCAGGCGGTGATGAACGTCGCCATCTCCCAGCTGGTCGAAGACTTCGACACCACGGTGACGACGATCCAGGCGGTGATCGCCCTCTACGCGCTGGTCATGGCGGGGCTGATGCTGACCGGCGGCAAGCTCGGCGACATCTTCGGCCGCCGCCGCGTCTTCGCCGTCGGCCTCGTCATCTACGGGATCGGCTCAGGACTGACCGCCGCTTCCTGGAGCGTCCCCTCGCTGATGTTCGGCTGGTCGATCCTCGAGGGGATCGGCGCCGCCCTCGTCCTGCCGGCGATGGTCGCCCTGGTCGCCGGCACCTACCGCGGCAACGAGCGGGCGGTCGCCTACGGCGTGCTCGGCGGCGTCGCCGGGGCGGGAATCGCCGTCGGTCCGATCCTCGGCGGCTGGGTCACCACCGACTTCACCTGGCGGCTCGTCTTCCTCGGCGAGGTGATCGTCGCGATCGGCATTCTCTTCGGGACGAAGCTGCTCCGCGAACCTGAGCGCGGCCCCGGCAAGCCGACCCTCGACTGGGTCGGCAGTGTCCTCTCGGCGTCCGGCCTCGCGGTCCTCGTCTTCGGCGTCCTGCAGGCGAGCAACTGGGGTTGGCTGAGGCCAAGTAACTCGCCGATCACTCCCTTCGGCTTCTCGCTGACCCCGTTCGTGATCGCCGCCGGTGCCGTCCTCATCGCCTTCTTCGTCAGCTGGGAGCGCCGGCGCGAGACCCGGGGAGAGGAACCACTGCTGCACCTCGACCTGCTGAAGATCCCCTCGCTGCGTGGCGGCGTGGCGATGTTCCTCGCCCAGAACCTGGTCCTGATGGGGATCTTCTTCACGATCCCGCTCTTCCTGCAGATCGTCCAGGGCCTCGACGCGCTCGAAACCGGCATCCGCATGCTGCCCACCTCAGCCGGCCTATTCGTCAGCGCGATCGTCGGCTCGAGACTGGCGACGCGCTTCGCCCCGAAGACGCTGGTGCGGACCGGCCTCGCCCTCGTCTTCGTATCCACCTTGCTGCTGCTGGGGACGATCGAACCGGAGCTCGACAACGCTTCCTTCCTCTTCGCGATGGGAGTGCTCGGCGTCGGCATGGGCCTGGTCGTCTCCCAGCTCGGCAACGTCGTCCAGTCGGCGATCGGCGACGAGCAGCGCAGCGAAGCCGGCGGCCTGCAGAACACCGCCCAGCAGCTCGGCTCCTCGCTGGGGACGGCGCTGCTGGGGGCGATCGTGATCACCGGCCTGGCGACTGCCTTCACCGGCAACATCGGCGACGACCCGCAGATCTCCGAGCGGGTCGAACAGCAGGTCGAGGTGCAGCTCAGCGCCGGCGGCAGCTTCGTACCCTCCGACGAAGTCCGCGAAGCCGCCGAGGCCGAACGCCTTTCGCCACGGACGACCGATGCGCTCGTCTCCCACTACGAAGACGCCCAGCTGAACGCGCTGAAGCTCGCCTTCCTCGTCGCCGCGCTGCTGGTGCTGGCGTCCTTCTGGTCGACCCGGCGGCTACCGGCCGAACGACTTACCGCTTGAGTCACCCGATCGGGTCGTTGCGGCGGAAGCGAACGCGCGGTCGATTCGCGTCGGCATTCTTGGCGCTCGCTTCGTCGTACCTCTGGCCCATCTCGGCGATCATCGGGCAGATCAGGTCGTGCTGTTCGGGACTCATCTGGAACCCGTAGAACCCGGTGATCGCTTCCGAGATGACGGGAAGGCGGGCGCAGGCGCTGTAGCTTTCGGCGAACTGCTCGCTCCACACGTCCGATTCGAGGGTCGAGGGACCGGCTTCTCCGAATAGGACCGAGGCGATGCGGCCAAACGTCTTCGGCACGAATTCGGTGCCCTGTCGCCGCTCAAAGCGCAGGTTCCACATGTAGCTCTCGAAAACATGGCCCATCTCGTGGGCGGTCGTCTCCGTGTCGAGGCCGCCGTTGGCAGGATCGAGCCAGATCGTGTCCATGCTGCGGCCGGAGGCGTGGCACCCCTGGGAAGGGAAACCATCCGGGCAGGGGCCAATGACGATCCGGACAGGCTGCGGCAGGGTCGGCGCGAGGAAGGTTTCGACGATCGAGCGAACTTCGGGCGGACCGATCACGTCGACCGGGCCGTATGCCCTTGCTGACGACGTCTGGAAGAGGAAGAGCCAGCCTGTCGCTGCCACGGCGATAACCGTAAAAGCAGAGTGGATCAGGTGCCTGTTGCCGAGCCTCACTTCCGAGAGGTCGGCGCAAACAGCGCGGTTTTCTAACTAAGTCAACCGCTCTGGACGATTGTCGTAGTGGGTCCTAAACGCATGGACGAAGACAGCGATTTAAAAAGTAAGTAGGCAGGGCTGCGAGAACCGTGGGTACCGAGATGAAACCAGACTAATCGAGCCGATCAAGGGCACTCAGTATGCCTACGGTCATCCCTACTGCAATTCACGACAGGGGGAGTCTGATGAACCTATTCAGAACTTTCAAACACCCGAAGGTGCTTCTGGCGGCCGCTCTACTGGCGCTGGTCGCGTTGCTTGTCCCCGCCGCCACGGCAGGGGCTACCACCAAATCCCAACTGACGGAAAAGAGAGCCAAGAAGAAGTGCGAAGGCAGGGTGCAGCGGGCCTTCCTTGCCAATGCTTCGAGGCATCCGAGGAGGAAATTCCGCAACGAGCGTCGCCGGGCGAGGAAGGCAGCGAGGCTGATCTGCAACCAGCGGTTCAACCACGAGCCGGTGCCTGGCCCGGAAGGACCTCCTGGCCCCACCGGACCGGCTGGTCCGACCGGTCCGGCTGGCCCGGCTGGAGCAACCGGTCCCGCGGGCCTACCCGGACCTGCCGGCCCGGCTGGCCCCGCCGGTCCCGAAGGTCCGGAAGGCCCTGCGGGGACCGAAGGCACCACGTGTCACAAGGGAGGGCCACCCTGGATTCCCGGACGCTGCCCCCAGGGACCGCCCTGGAAGTAGGGTCGGTTAACCCGCGGCCGGCCGCTTGAGCCGGACGTGCCAGCGGACGTTGGCGGCGGCCACCAGGTCGCCGTCGGCGTTCGTCAGCTCGACGTCGCAGGGGAACTCGACCTTGCCGTCGGCGTCGAGGATCTCGTGGGCCTTTGCGGCGGAGATGCCGAGCTTGGCCTTGGCCGTGATCGGGCCCTTCGCGACCTTGTCGTAGGAGATCTCGGCGCTGCGGGCGAGCGGGGTGAGGTCGCCCATGCGCTCAGCGAAGGCGCCGACAAATGCCGCGCCAGACGCCGTCTCGGCGACGGTGAAGAGGGCGCCGGCGTGCTGGGAGCTGACGTGGTTGAGCAGCTCGGGGCGCTCGGGCATGATCGCGGTCGCCTCGCCCTCGCTGATCTCGGTGATCTCCAAGCCAAGATGGCCGACGAACGGCACCGCCTGGCTCATGCCTTTCGCGATCAGGTCGAAGTCGGTCATCGGCCCTGGAACTTAGCGTGGCCGGGGCCGCCCTTCTCGAGGAAGGTCTGGACGGCGTTGCGCAGGTCCTCGGTCGCGAAGAGCTCGCCGGCGTCGGTCCGCACCGCCTCGTCAGCGGCCGGGATCCCGCCTTCGCGGAAGCGGCGGAGGATGTGCTTGGTCATCGCGTGTGCCTTCGTCGGCCCTTCAGCCAGCTCCTGCGCCAGCTTGCCCGCGGCGGCATCGAAGTGGTGGTCCTCGAAGATCAGGTTGACGACGCCCCAGCGCTCCATCTCCTCGGCGCCGAAGATCCCGCCCGAGATCACGAAGTGGCGCGCGCGGCCGCTGCCGGCGCGCTCGGCCAGCCGTTGGGTCCCCCCCATCGACGGCGTCAGCCCGACCACCTTCTCGACCAGGCCGAACTTGGCCTTCGGGGAGGCGACGATCAGGTCACAGGCCAGGGAGAGCTCGAAGGCGGCGGTTAGGGTGAGCGCGTGGGCGGCGAAGACGACCGGCGCCGGCAGCAGTTCCACCTTGTCGATCATCTCCAGCAGGTCGGTCCAGAGCGCGCTCCCCTGCTCGGGGGTCAGCCCGGCGAAGACGTGGACGTCGACGCCGCCGGAGACGGCGCGCCCCTCGGCGCGGATCAGCAGCGCCCGCGGCGGCTCGGCGGCGACCGCGTCGATCGCCGCGCGCAGGTCGTCGATCATCCGCTGGTCGAAGAGGTTGAGCGGCGGGCTGTCGAGCGTGATCACGGCGAGGCCGTCCTCGCGCTCCAGCCTGGCGGCGGGGTTCGCGTTCATAGCCCCGGCACCCTATGGACCTCGAACAGGTTCGTGCCCAGTTCCTGCCCGTCGAGCCCGGCGGTGATCGCGACCAGCTCGCCGGGCGCGGCGATCCCGTGCTTGGCGGCGAGCCCGGCGCAATGGCCGAGCAGGCTGCGCAGCTCGGTCCCGAAGTCGCTCTGCACGGCGGTGACCCCGAACAGCAGGCTGAGCCGCCGCACGGTCTCTATATAGGGGGAGACCGCGAGGACCGGGACGTTCGGCCGGTGGGCGGAGACGAGGCGGGCGGTGCGGCCGCTGTTGGTCGGCACCACGAGCGCCTTGAGGCCGAGCCGGTAGACGGCGCCGACGGCGCTCTGCGCGACCGAGTCGGCGACCTCCTGGCTCGCCTGGTCGGTGCGGGTGAAGAGCCACTCGCCGTAGGGAAGGTCCGGCTCGGTCGCGCGCGCGATCCGGTCCATCACTTCCACCGCCTCGACCGGGTTCTGCCCTACCGCGGTCTCCTCGGAGAGCATGACCGCGTCGCTGCCGTCGTAGATCGCGTTGGCGACATCGGTGACCTCGGCCCGGGTCGGGCGTCGCGCGGTCACCATTGAGGCCAGCATCTGGGTCGCCGTGATCGCCGGTTTCGAGCGGCCCCCGGCGAGGCGGATCAGCCGCTTCTGCTCGATCGGCATCCGCTCCAGCGGAATTTCGATCCCGAGGTCGCCGCGGGCGACCATGATCCCGCCGTTGGCGACCTCGACGATCTCCTCGGCGTGCTCGGCCGCCTCCTGCTTCTCGATCTTGGCGATCAGGGGGATGCGGGAGCCGAGCTCCGCCAGCCGGGCGGCGACCGGCTCGAGGTCGGCGGCGGTGGAGACGAAGGAGACGGCGAGGAGGTCGATGCCTTCCCTGACCGCGAACTCGACCCAGTCGAGGTCGACGCCGGTGGTCGCCGGCAGGTCCGTGCCGCCGGGGATGTTCATCCCCTTATGGGAGGAGAGGGTGCCGCCGACCTCGACCTCGGCGCCGACCCCGCCGTCCTCGGCGTCCTCGACGCGCAGCCGGATCGCCCCGTCGGCCAGGTAGACGAGCTGGTCCTCGCGCAGCCCCGAGACCCCGGCCCACTGGACCGGGATCGTGTCCTTGTCGCCCTCGATCTGCTCCGGAGTCAGCGTCACGTGCATCCCCGTCTCGAGCTCGGCGACGTCGCCGCGTAGCGAGCCGATTCGCAGCTTCGGCCCCGGCAGGTCGCCGAGGATCGCCACCTCGCGCCCAACCCGCTCGCTCGCCGCCCGGATCGCCGCGATCGTCTCCGCCTGCCGCTCCTGCCCGGCGTGGGAGAAGTTGAGCCGGAAGACGTCCGCCCCCGCGGCGACCAGCTGCTCCAGCACCCGCGGCTCCCAGCTCGCCGGCCCCACCGTGGCGATGATCTTGGTCCGCCGCCCGAGGTGGGCGCCAGCAGTCCCTTCAGCTCTCGCGTTCATCCCGCGGACTGTAGAACCTACTCGCCTCGGAGTACCTACAATCGGTCCCAGCGCGTGGAGAGGTGGCCGAGTGGCTGAAGGCACTCGCCTGCTAAGCGAGTAGGGGGCGCAAGCTCTCTCGAGGGTTCGAATCCCTCCCTCTCCGTCATTAACAGCTCGGTCGAACACCGACCGAATGCAGGCGACGACCCGGACGGGGTGAGCACATGAAGGCGATGAAGACTGCGCCCGTGCAGGTTCTGCACATGATCTACAAGGCTGCCTAGACAGTGGCCCCGAGGACCACTCTCGGCTAAGGCGCCGGGAGAGAGTCCTGAGCCGTCCCAAAGCTTCGTGAAGAGAAGCTTTGGACGCGTTCCGTTGGCGGGAATTACTGAAGCTGAAACTTCGAAACCTTGCGGCCGACTGCTTCAGCACAGCGGCCGTGCGTGATGCCCCCCTTGCACAGCTCGGGCGTCAGCGGCTCATCGGCCTTATCTCCGTCGTACCACAGGAAGACGTTTGCCCTCCCTCTCCGTTCCGATCCCGCGGATAGGCTGGCGCCGTGTCCGTCCCTCCGCAGTCGCACGAGCGCTACGAGCAGGTCTTCGCGGAGGTGGAGGCGCCGTTCGCCTTCGTCGACCTCGAGGCGATGTGGGCAAATGGGGAGGCGATGCTGGAGCGCGCGGCGCCGAAGCCGGTGCGGTTGGCTTCGAAGTCGATCCGCTGCCGGGCGCTGATGGAGGCGATCCTCGGGCGGGACGAGCGGTTCCGGGGCCTGATGACCTACACGCTGCCGGAGACCCTGTGGCTCGCCGAGCGGGGCTTCGAGAACTTGCTGCTCGCCTACCCGACCGCGGATGTGGGCGCTCTGGAGGAGCTGGCTCTGCGCTCCGCGGCGAATCCGAAGGGGTCGCCGATCGTGATGGTCGACAGCGTCGAGCACCTGGAGATGATCGAGTCGGTGCTGGGAAAGGGGGCGCCACCGCTTCGGGTCTGCATCGACGTGGACGCGAGCTGGTGGTGGCTCGGCGGGCGGCTTAAGGTCGGGCCGAAGCGCTCGCCGATTCACTCGGTCGAGGACGCGGTGGCGCTGGCGCGGGAGATCGAACGACGGCCGCAGATCGAACTCGATGCGCTGATGGCCTACGAGGGGCAGATCGCCGGCGTCGGCGACATGCCGCCGGGGCAGCGGCGACGGGCGGCGGCGATCCGCTGGATGCAGCGGCGGTCGGCCGGCGAGCTGGCGGAGCGGCGGGCGGCGATCGTCGCCGCGCTCGGCGAGTTCGTCGAGCTGGAGATCGTCAACGGCGGCGGCACCGGCAGCCTCGAGCTGACCGCGGCGGAGGAGGCAGTGACGGAGGTGACCGCCGGCTCGGGCTTCTACGCCCCCGCCGTCTTCGACCACTACAGCCGCTTCAGCCTCACCCCGGCGGCCGGGTTCGCGCTGCCGGTCGTCCGCAAGCCCTCGGCCGAGACGGCGACCGCGCTCGGCGGCGGCTACCTCGCCTCGGGTGCCGGCGATGCGACGAGGCTGCCGGCGCCGTGGTTTCCAACCGGTCTGGCCCTGGATCCCGAGGAGGGCGCCGGCGAGGTGCAGACGCCGCTGCACGGCCCCGCCGCAGCGAACCTCAGCGTCGGCGATCGCGTCTACCTCCGCCACGCCAAGGCCGGCGAGCTCTGCGAGCGCTTCGACACCCTCTACCTGGTCGAAGGCGAGACGATCGTCGACGAGGCCCCCACCTACCGCGGCGAAGGCAAGACGTTCCTCTAGCCGCCGAACTGCATCAACTTCTACACCCAGCAGAAGTACAAGTTGATGCAGTTCGGGGTTAGGGGCCGAGGACGCGCTCGGTGTACTCGTTGGCGAAGACGCGCTGGGGGTCGAGGAGGTCGCGTGCGCGCTGGAACTCCGTCCAGGCCGGATAGCGCGGGGCCAGCGTCGCCGCGGTCTGGAAGTGGCGCTTGCCCCAGTGGGGGCGGCCGTTGTAGTCGTCCATGATCGCCTCGACCGCCTGGAAGTAGGGGCGCCACTCCATGCCCCGGTACTGGTGGACGGCGACGTAGGCGGTGTCGCGGTCATGGGCGGGGCTCAGCGAGGCGTCATCGCCGGCGGAGACCCGCATCTCGATCGGGAAGAAGACCGGGTAGCGGTTCTCGCGCACCCACTCGACCACCCGCTGCGCCGCCTTCGGACCATGCTCGCGCGGCAGCGCGTACTCCATCTCGGTGAAGCGGACACGCCGCTCGTTGGCGAAGACGCGGTCGCTGCGATCACTGGTTCGACTGCCTGAGGCAAGGCGCCCAGCGAGCCGTGAGAGCGCCGGGATCAGCCGCGGGATCGCCTTGCCGGTCGCCGCCAGGGCCTCCAGTGCCCAGTTCTCCAGGACGACGTCGTTCAGGTAAGCAGCGACGTCCCCGCGCGGCCGCGGGCGCTCCCTGGTGCGGTTGCGCTCCAGGACCAGCGCCAGGTCTGAGTAGGGGAAGGTGAAGAGCTCGAAGTGCTCGTGGGCGTCCGCCCGCTCGTCGAACGAGCCGAGCACCTCTTCGCGCGGGTGCGGCGCGTCGACTCGCAGCAGGTCGAACGAGGGGACACAGCGCAAGGTGACGGCGGTGATGACCCCCAACGCCCCCACCCCCACCCGCGCCGCCCGCAGCAGCTCGAGATTGGTCGCGGCGCCGAGGTGGCGGACGCTGCCGTCGCCGAGGACCAGCTCCAACCCCTCGACCTGGGCCGAGATGTTGCGCAGCCGGGCACCGGTCCCATGGGTGCCGGTGGAGATCGCGCCGGCGATCGTCTGCCGGTCGATGTCGCCGAGGTTCTCCATCGCCAAGCCGAGTCCGGTGAGCTGCTCGTTGAGGTCGCCGAGGACGGTTCCCCCGGCTACCCGAACCAGCCCCGAGCTCGGGTCGGCGTCCTCCACCCCGCCCCAGCCCCCGAGCTGAAGCATCGTCCCCTCCGTCAGCGCCGTCTCGGTAAAGGAGTGGCCCGAGCCGGCGACCCGGACCTTTTCGCCCGTCGCCGCGGCGGCACCGATCGCCTCTGCCAGCTCATCGCGGCTTCGCGGGCGGAGGACCCGCGCCGGCCGGCAGGACTGGTCGCCCGCCCAGTTGACCCACTGGCCAGCTGCCGCCCGCGTCTTTCGGGACATCTGGCGAGCCTAGCTCGACGCGGTGCGCGGCAGCGCACCTGGTTCCATCGTCCGAAACGCATAGACAACGGTCAGCACGAGCAACAGCGCGATCGCGAAGCTCGGCTCGGCGTTGCCGGTGAGGCTGGCGACGACACCGCCGCCGATGCTGCCGACCACCTGCCCGGATGCCCAGGCCATGTTCGAAACCCCGGCGGCGAAGCCCTGGTGGAGACTGCTGGCCGCGGCGGTGTCCGAGATCAGCGTCAGCGCCGGGGCAAAGCAGAGGCCGGCGCCCAGCGAAGTGAAGATGAGGCCGGCGATCACCCCCTCGAGCGAGGTTACCGTCGCGATCGCGATCATCGCGGCCGCGCAGATCGTCAGCCCGGAGACGTACGGCAGCCGGCGTCCAACCCGATCCGAGATCCGACCGGCGAGCGGAGCCAGGACTGCCTCCAGGGCCGCCCCGGCGATGAACCCGGCCGCGATCACGCCGTGGCTGCCGCCGAAGGAATCGATCCGCAACGGCACCAGCACCTCGATCGCCCCGAACATCACAGAGGGCACCGCCACGAAGGCAGCAGCCTCCAAGACTGGTCGGCTGACCAGCGTCGCCATCACTTCCCGCAGCGTCTGCGTCTCCGGCGCCCGCGTCTCCGGCAGCCGCGAGGCGATCACGGCGAGCACGATCGTGACCACCAGCACCGAGCTGAAGACGGGCTCGGTGCCGATCGAACCGGCGATCGCCCCGAGCGCCGGGCCCAGC
>Ga0307316_10000220_pt1 | contig 16407 bp, 15 predicted proteins | sample ER_DNA_356_FD_194504 | JGI IMG/M metagenome (GOLD analysis project Ga0307316, IMG submission 194504) | Bulk soil microbial communities from the East River watershed near Crested Butte, Colorado, United States - ER_DNA_356 | ecosystem: Environmental > Terrestrial > Soil > Floodplain | place... | reverse complement strand
TTCCCGCCCCCTTTCGACCCCGCCAGCGTGATCGGTCCGCCGACCGACGCGCCGGAGGATCGGATCGAGGTCGGGGTGGCGATCGTCGGCGGCGGGCCGGCCGGGCTCGCCTGCGCCAACAAGCTCCTGCAGCTGCTCGAGAACGAGCCGGAGCTGACCGAGAAGCTGGGTGAAGTCCCGGTCGCGGTGATCGAGAAGGGCAAAGTCGCCGGTGCGCACCTGCTCTCCGGGGCGAACATGAAGCCCTCGGCGATGGAAGAGCTGTTCCCCGACCTGCCGAAGGAGGAGTGGCCGGTCTACCAGGAGGTCACCAAGGACGCGGTCTACCTGCTGACCTCGAAGGCGGCGCTGCCGTTGAAGCCGATGCCGCCGAACTTCAAAAACCACGGCAACTACGTCACCTCGGTGGCCAAACTTGGCCGTTTCCTCGCCGAGAAAGCCGAAGAGGCCGGCGCCTACATCCTCAGCGAGACCGCGGCGACCAAACTGTTGGTCGAGGACCGGATCGTCAAAGGCGTCCGCTCCGGCGACCGCGGTCGCGGCAAGGAGGGCCAGGAGCTCGCCAACTTCGAGCCCGGGTCCGACGTCACCGCGAAGGCGACCGTGCTCGCCGAGGGCACCGTCGGCCACCTCACCTACGCCGCCTACGACTACTTCGACATGCACGGCGCCGACCCGATGCGCTGGGAGCTCGGGGTGAAAGAGGTCTGGGAGGTGAAGGAGCCGCTCGACCGCGTCATCCACACGATGGGCTGGCCGCTGCGCAAATCCCCGCGCTTCAACGAGTTCGGCGGCAGCTTCATCTACCCGATGGGCGAGGACAAGATCTGCATCGGACTCGTCGCCGGCCTCGACTACACCGACGCCACCTTCAGCGTCCACGACGCCCTGCAGCTGATGAAGACCCACCCCTTCATCAAGAAGCTGATCGACGGCGGCAAGCGGGTCGCCTGGGGCGCGAAGACGATTCCCTCCGGCGGTTACTTCTCGATGCCGAAGCGGCTCGCGGTGCCGGGCATGATGGTCGCCGGCGACGCCGCCTCGATGGTCAACATCCCGACCCTGAAGGGCGTCCACTACGCGATGCACGCCGGGATGTACGCGGCGGAGACGATCGTCGAAACGCTGAAGCAGGACATCGACTCGGTCAACTTCGAGGCCTACGACGACAAGGTCCGCAACTCGCTGATCGAGAAGGAGATCAAACAGTCGCGCAACATGCGCCAGCCGTTCAGCAAAGGCTTCTTCATGGGCGGCGCGATCGCCTCGGCGATGACCGTCACCAAAGGCGCCTTCCCGGGCGGCCACTGGAGCCAGGAGCACGACTCCGAGATCGAGATGGACATCGGCAAGGCGGGGGACACCTACCCCAAGGCCGACAACGAGCTGACCTTCAACAAGCTCGACTCGGTCTTCCTCTCCGGCAACGCCACCCGCGACGACGCCCCCAACCACGTCCGCGTCCAGACCCGCGTCCCCCGCGAGGTAGCCCAGACGTGGGTCTCGATGTGCCCGGCCCAGGTCTACGAGATCCCCGAGGACCAGCTGGAAAACGGCGCCGCCGAGGTCGATGTCCACGTCACCGCCTCTAACTGCGTCCAGTGCGGCGCGATCACCGCCAAGGGCGGCCGCCTCACCCTCCCCGAGGGCGGCGACGGCCCGCTGTACCAAGAGACCTGATTTCGTAGCGAAGCTGTTGCGGTAACGGCACGATCTGCGCGCCACGCGCGCGGACTTGCCGCCTAGGCTCGGCGGGTGCTTCCCGTCGGATCTCTAATCAACGACCTCGCGAGCGGCGCCGGCTTCTTTGCTGCCTGTATCGCGGTCTGCGGCTTCCTCATGCAGGTTCCGCCTGCGCTCGTCAAGGCGGATGAGAGGTCGGTAAGAGCGGCGACGGTGGTCGGAGGCATCGTCGGCTTGTTCATCGCTACCGGCCTGACTGTCCTAGCGGTGGTGGTAGGGTAATGTTATGTCTGAGGAGGAACTGTGAGCGAACGCAATGCCTTCATCCTGTTCATCATTGGAATCGTGGCGCTTGCCGTGGGGTGCGTCGGTGGGTTGAACCATCTTGGCGCCGACGACGAAACGTTGGCGGGAGTGGCGACGTTATTTCTCCCGATTGCGGGCCTCGGCGGCGGCTTCCTCTTCATGCGCTACCACTGACCGGCTCGCTCCAACCGCCCGATAGGTTCACGCCGTGCTGGCGCTCGGGATAGCTGCGGCAGTTGCGGCATCGCTGCTTTACAACACCTCGATCGCGCTGCAGGCGCTCGAGGCGCGAGAGGTGCCGGGGGAGCATGGGCTGCGGCCGTCGCTGCTGGGGCGGCTGCTGCGGAACCGGCGCTGGCTGGTGGCGACGGCGATCGGGCTGCTGGGGTGGCCGTTCGAGATCGCGGCGCTGCTCTTGGCACCGCTTACGGTGGTGCAGCCGTGCCTCGCCAGCGGGCTGTTGCTGTTGCTCTGGCTGGGGGCGACGCGGCTGGGGGAGAGGCCGGGACGCAGGGAGCTGCTGGCTGTCGCTGCGATCGGGATCGGGATCGCAGGCGTCGCCTGGGCGGCGCCGGAGCGGACGACCGACCACGCCGGGGCGGGGGGCATCGCGTTGGCGCTGGCCTTGGTGGCGATCCCGATCGCGCTGCCGTACCTCCTGCGCAAGCCGCTGACCGGCCGCGCCGATCGTCTCGCCCTGCTCGCCACCTTCAGCGCCGGCTGCGGCTACGCCTGGACCGCGATCGCCAGCAAGCTCTTGACCGACGAGGTGGCGACGGGGGCGGTGCTGGCCGGAGCGCTGTGGCTGGCGACCGCGGCGGCTTCGGAGGGGCTGGCGCTGCTGAGCGAGATGAGCGCGCTGCAGCGGCGGCCCGCCACCCACGTGGCGCCGCCGATGTTCGCGGTGCAGGTGCTGGTGCCGGTGGTACTGGCGCCGCTGATCTTCGGCGAGTCCTGGGCTGAGACGCCGCTGGGCGGCGGGGCGCTGGTCGCCTTCATCGGTGTGGCGATCGTCGGCACCGTGCTCCTCGCCGGCTCGCGGGCGGTGGGAGCCGTGATCGAGTCCGCACATGCGGAGGAGTGATCGGCACCAGATCGGGTACGCAATCCGGTTGCGCTGGTAGATTTCGCGCCCCTCCGGCGATGCAGTCGTCGAGTCCCGCCGAGGCACCCCCAGCACCAGCCACCAGCAAGGAGCCCACCGTAGGCGCCGCAGAGAACACTCTGCCCGAGGCGAGCAAGTTCGCGATCGGGTTCGATCACCGCGACCGTGCTCGCCTGTTCGAGCTCTGGACCGAGGTGCTCGACTCCGAGCAGTGGTCGGAGGGCGCGAAGCTGCAGGCCTTCGAGCAGCGCTGGTCACAGTGGAACGAGCTGTCTAGCCTCGGCCTCTCGAGCTGGGCCGGCGGCGCCCTGGCGGCTCTGGAGTTCGCCGCGGTCCGTGGCGAGACTGTGCTCTGCCCGTCGAACACCTTCATGGCGACGCCGCTCGCCGCGGTCAACGCCGGCGCCCAGGTCGAGTTCGTCGACTGCAACCGCGAGGACCTCTGCATGTCCTTCGCCGATTTCGAGCGCCAGGCCGAGCGGCACAAGCCGCGCGCGGCGATCCTCGTCCACATCGGCGGCCACATCGCCTTCGACGCCGAGCGGATCGCCGCCTACTGCCGCGAGCACGGGATCTTCCTGCTCGAGGACTGCGCCCACGCCCACGGGGCTGCATGGAAGGGCAATAAGCCCGGCGGCTTCGGCGACGCCGGCGTCTACTCGCTGTATGCGACGAAGACGGTCTCGACCGGCGAGGGAGGCGTCCTCGTCTCCGACAACCCTGACCTGATCGAGTTCGCCGCCAAGTTCCGCAACTACGGCAAGTTCGAGCACGAGGTCGACGGCCTCAACTTCCGGATGAGCGAGTTCACCGCCGCCCTCGGGCTCGTGCAGGCCGAGCGGATGGAGGAGATAGCCGCCTGGAAGAACGACTATGCGCGCGAGCACCTCGACCCGCTGCACCCGGCGCGCCTCGAGCTGCCCGAGGGCATGACCTCCGGCCGCTACAAGTACATCGTCTTCGAAGCGATCGACAAGTCGACGGGGCGGGTCTACGACCAGCCCTGTCATCGGATCATGGGACGCGCCGACGATCTGCCGAACACCGATTGGGTGGCGGAGAACCATTGGTGCGTGCCGCTCTACTACCGCCCCGCATCGCGGGAAGCGGCGCTGAAGGGAGAGTCATGAGAGTTCTCGTCACCGGGGGCGGGGGCTTCATCGGCTCCCACGTGGTCGACCGCCTGCTGGACAGGGGGATGACGCCGCGCATCTTCGATCTCAGCGCCTCGCCCTACCACTCGCCGCTGGAAGTCGAGACCTTCACCGGCAGCATCACCGACCCCGCCAACCTCGCCTTGGCGATGCGCGATTGCGACGCGGTGATCCACCTCGCCGCCGTCGCCGACGTCGGCCACGTCCATGCCGACCCGGTGCTCGCCGAGGAGGTCAACACGCGTGGCACCCTTAACGTTCTCGAGGCGGCGTGCCGAGCGAAGGTGGGCCGGGTCGTCTACGGCTCGACCACCTGGGTCTACAGCCACTGTCCCGAGCAGGAGGTCGACGAGGAGACCCCGATCCCGGCGCCGCGCCACCTCTACACGGCGACCAAGCTCGCTGGCGAGACCTACTGCGCCGGCTACGCCGAGCTCTTCAACCTCGAGAGCACGGTCCTGCGCTTCGGCATCCCCTACGGCCCGCGCGCCCGTGCCGCCGGCGTCGTCGCCAAGTTCACCGACCTCGCCTTCGAAGGAAAAGCGCTGACGATCGCCGGCGACGGCAGCACCACCCGCAGCTTCATCTACGTAGAGGACCTCGCCGACGGCATCGTTGCGGCGCTGCGGCCCGAGGCAGCCGGGCGCACCTACAACCTCTCCGGCGACGAGGTGGTGACGATCCTGGAAATCGCCGAGCGGGTGCAGGAAAACACCGACAACTGCGAGATCGTCCACACGCCGCCGCGCCCGGGCGACTTCCCCGGCAAGGCGATCTCGAACGAGCGCGCGCTCGCCGAGCTCGGCTGGAAAGCGGAAACGAGTTTCAAAGAAGGCGTCCGCAGATACGTCGAATGGGTCCGTTCGAGCACCCGGCCGCCGGACCCGGTGCCGGGCAAGCGACCGTCGCTGAACGGCAACGAACACGCCGCCGGGGCGCTGCTCGCCGGCGCCTCCCGCTTCGAGGAGCGAGCGCCGCGGGTGCTGATCCTCAGCGCCGACATCGGCGAGGGCCACGACCTGCCGGCGCGGATCATCAAGGCCGACCTCGAAGAGGAGTACCCGGCTGCCAAAGTCGAGATCGAGAACGGCCTGGAGGCGATGGGCAAGCTCGCCGCTTCGGTGCTCCGCAATGGCTCCAAAATCACCTTCCGCTGGGCCCCCTGGCTGTTCGACGCCCAGTACTGGCTGATCACCAAGTTCGCCCCGACCCGCTGGCTCTTCCAGCGCATCGGGCAGCTGACCTCCACTCGCGGCGTGCTGCGGATGGTCGAGAAGCACGACCCCGACGTGGTCATCTCCACCTACCCGGGCGTCACCGCGGTGCTGGGGATGCTGCGCGAGAGCGGACGCCTGCAGATCCCGGTGCAGTCGGCGATCACCGACCTCGCCGGGCTTCGCTACTGGGCCCACCCCGGGGTCGACCTCCACTACGTCACCCACCCGGAGTCGATCGAGGAAGTCGAGAGCCTCGTCGGGCCGGGAGCCGTCGAGTGGGTGCGGCCGCCGATCTCGCGCGAGTTCCTGATGCCCAGGACCCGTCGCGACGCGCGTGAGGCGCTTGGCGTGCCGCCGCACGCGCGAATGGTCCTCGTCTCCGGCGGCGGCTGGGGGGTGGGCGACCTCGAGGGTGCGATCAGGATCGCCCTCGCCGACGGCGACACCCTCGTCGTCTGCATCACCGGCCGCAACGACGGCCTACGTGAGCGGCTCGAGCAGCGCTTCGGCGACAACGAGCAGGTGCGGATCCTCGGCTTCACCGACCAGATGAGCGACTGGATGGCCGCCGCCGACGCGATGATCCACGCCACCGCCGGCCTGACCGTGCTCGAGGCTCACATCCGCGGCTGCCCGGTCGTCTCCTACGGCTTCTCCGCCGGCCACTTACGCGCCAACAACGCCGCCTTCGAGCGCTTCGGCCTGGCCGAGGTCGCCCGCTCCGAGCACGAGCTGGAGTCGGTGCTGCGCCACGTAACCCGCGAGCGGCAGGCGCCGGACTCCTCCTTCGCCTCGCTGCCCTCGATCGCCTCCCGTGCGCTCGAGGCGCGGGCGCGGGTGAAGCCGCAGCCGGTGTGGCGGGTGCGGACCGAGCGGGTAGCGGCGGCCGTCACCATGGCCGTCGTTGCGGTCGTCCTGATCCTCTCGGCGGTGAAGACGGAGAGCCCGTACAAGGTGGTGTCGACCCCGCTCAAGGAGCGCATCCACATCGGCGACGAGGACAAGGCCGCCGCGGCATCGACCGAAGAAGCCGTGAAGCCGGAGCAGCCGGCGGGGGAACCCACCGCCGCCACGCCTTGACATGGCGCCTGCCGGCGGCTGCGGCGGCCGCCGGCCTCGGCTGGCACGCCGGGCCGGCGCTGGCGCCGGTGTTGCCGCCGCTCGCAGAGATGCTCGGAGTAGCCCTGCGCGACGAGGGGCTTGACGGCGTCGCCCTCACCTTTGACGACGGCCCGCATCCGCACGGCACCGTCTCGATCCTGGAGACGCTGCGCGAGCACGACGCCAGGGCCACCTTCTTCCTCGCCGGCGAGCAGGTCGAGCGGCGGCCGGCGCTCGCGGCCGAGATCGTCGCCGCCGGCCATCGGGTCGAGCTGCACTGCCACCGCCACCGCAACCAGCTGCGGCTGACGCCGCGGATGCTGCTCGAGGACGCCGAGCGGGGGAGGGCCGCGATCGAGGAGGCGACGGGGCAGTCGATCGCCGACTACCGCCCGCCCTACGGGATCTTCAGCGCTGCCGGGCTACGAGCGGTCCGCGGCCGCGGCTGGCGCCCGGTGCTGTGGTCGCAGTGGGGCAGGGACTGGGACAAGCGGGCGACGCCGGAGTCGATCACGCGACGGACGACCGCCGGCGTCCGCGCCGGGGACATCCTGCTCCTGCACGACGCCGATTACTACAGCGCGCGCGGCTCCTGGGTGGGCACCGCCGCAGCCCTGTCGAAGATCCTGGAGCTGCTGGAGGCGCGGGGGCTGAAGTCGAGACTGCTGCGCCGGGGCGCCGCCACAACCGTCCACTGATCGCAGCCGGCGAACGCTTCGTCGAGACGCTGCGCCATCGTGCTGCGGGGCCGATCCTGATCGAAGACCTGCTTGGACATAGCACTCCGTCCTGTAGGGGGGCGATGACAAAGATTTCCCTAGCTCGTCGGACGGAAAATATGCTCTTTGCGATTGTTTGGGAACGCTTGTTCGTTTTGATTGTTAGCTCGAAGCCGCAAATTCGGCAGACATGGGCAGCTTGTACAGGGGTCCGGTCGTCCTCCTCCGGAATTGACCTCCCCTCCGCTTCGCTGCGGGGAGAACCTGCTGCGGCTTCGCCGCAAAGACCAGATTGCATATCGCCGAACATTCCTGCGGAGGACGACCGGACCCCTCCACAACACGCCGTGGCAGGACGGGCTGAGTCACAAAAGCTTTCTTTGAAGACAGCTCCCGCCCATGAGCGTCTGCCAGAGACTGTTGCGAGGAGGGGTGGGTATCCCTCTCGGGACCGGCGTCCTGTTGCTGGCACAGATCACTCAGCGAGAGAAACCCAGTTAGAGGCCAGCAACCCAGGTCACGAGAGGGACACCCACCCCTCCCTACAGGACCAGCTCCCGTCCCTCAGCCGATGAACCGAGCGATCTCGTCCGCAACCCGCTCCGGTTGGTCAAGCGGAACGAACGTCTTTGCGTCCGGGATCTGAACCAGCTCGGTGTTGTTGGTTTCGCTCGCCAGCCGTTCTGCGTACTTGATCGGGAAGAACTTGTCACCGGGAGCCCAGAGGAGGCGGATCGGCAGCTCGGTGTTGCGAAGCTTGGCGGCGGCGTCGAGGGTGTAGCGCTTGTTCATTCCCGCGGTGACCTTCTTCAGGTCGTGCATGATCCCGCGGTCCTGCGTCGCCGGCCCCATCCAGGATGCGACGAGCTCATCCGGGATGCCCCTGCGGGAGAAGGGGGCGAAGGCTTGGCGGGCAACGAAGGGGATTCGGAATGGAGCCGAGAGAGCAAGCATGCCGCCCGGGAGCTTGGCCAGCGGCGGCATCGCCTTGAAGATTCCGGGTGGGAAGTTCTCGTGGGTGTCGCAGTTGGTCAAGACGAGGCGGGTGAGGCCCCCCGGGTGGTTTGCAGCCAGTACCTGCGAAATCGCGCCCCCGGAGTCGTTCCCGACCACCGTCACCTCGTCGAGCTCGAGTCGCTCGATGAAGTCGGCGATCAGCCGGGCGATGCCCGTGGGCGTGAGGTCGGCGTTCGGATCCAGCGCCACCTGCTGGGCGCCGAGGGGCCAGTCGGGGGCGAGGCAGCGGAAGCGGTCGGCAAGGCGGTCGACGACGCCGTCCCAGAGGCGGCTGTCGACCAGATAGCCGTGGACGAAGACGATCGGCCTGCCCTGGCCCGCTTCGCGGTAGCGAAGCCTGCCGGCCGGGAGTTGAACTTCTCTGCGTTCGCTCGTCTGGGTCGTCATGCTCGCCTCCAGGTTTGGCTGTTGCTCTGCGTCGATTCTTCAAGCAAGATACATACTGCATGAATGTCAGTCCAGAACCAGAACCCCCGAGGCGTCGCACCCAGAAGGAACGCGCCGAAGAGACGCGCGAGGCGCTGATCGCCGCCGCCCGCAAGCTCTTCACCGAGCGCGGCTACGAGAACGTCGGCACCGAGGAGGTGGTGCGGTCCGCAGGGGTGACCCGCGGCGCGCTCTATCACCATTACGGCGACAAGGCGAGCCTGCTGGAGGCCGTCTACAACCGGGTCGAGGCGGAATCGACCGAGCGCATCGCCCGCATCGTCCTCGACTCCGATCTCGACAGCCCGCTTGAGGCGATGAAGGCGGGAGTTACGGCGTTCCTCGACGAGTGCGAAAAGCCGGAGCTGCGGCAGATCGCCCTCCATGACGCCCCTGCCGTCCTCGGCTGGGAGCGCTGGCGGGAGATCGGCGCCGCCAACGGGCTCGGCCTGATCGAGGCCAGCCTCGCCGCCGCGATCGAGGCCGGGGAGATCCGAGACGTTCCGGTGAAGCCGACGGCGCACCTGCTGATGGGGGCGCTCGACGAGGCGGCGATGCTGCTCGCCCGCGATGACCGCCCGCAGGCGCGGGCAGAGGTGACGGAGGTCTTAGTGACGCTGCTGGAGAGCTTCGCGGTCAAACCCGAGTAGCGGGTCGGAAAGGCGCCGCGACTCCTTCTGCGCGTACATCCGTACGTCGGCAAGCTGCATCGCCGCGCTGGGCGTGTCGGCCTCGGCGGGGACTGCAGCCATCCCCCAGGAGGCGCCGAGGTCGTAACCCGAGCCGCGGGCCGTCAGCGCTTCGGCGGCCCGCTTGGCCATGACGGCGGGGTCGACCCCGCCCTCGATCAGGACCACGAACTCGTCGCCGCCGGTGCGGTAGGCGATGCCCTCCGGCTTCACCGCCTCGCCCAGCTGGCCGCCCAGCCGCTCCAGCATCTCGTCGCCGGCCGGATGGCCGAAGGTGTCGTTGTAGCGCTTGAAGCCGTTGAGGTCGAGCAGCATCACCGCCAGCGGTTCCGTCACCGCCCGCTCGCAGTGCGCCTCGAGGTCGATCCGCAGCCGACTCTGGCTGCCCAGCCCGGTAAGGGGGTCGGTGCGCACCTGCTCGAGCAGGTGCTTGTTGGCGCGCACGCTCAGCGCCAGGCGGCCGACCACGGCAAGCATCGTCGCCGACCAAAGCGCCGTCGTCAGGGCGCTGGCATGGGCGAAGTACTGCATGACCACGAGGGCGACCATCGTCACCGCGACAATCGCCGGGACTATTACTTCCCGCAGCCCGTCGAAGCGGCCGTCAGGGTTGATCGTCGTGGCTTCGGGCTGCCAGGCCTCGGCCCCGATAAGGACGGCTGCGAGCAGATAGACCGGTTCGACCCAGTCGCCTCCCGGCAGGGTCGCTTCGTAGGACTGAAGGGTGTAGGCGACGTCGGCAAAGGCCATCGTCGCCAGCCCGGCGAGCAGCAGCGTCCAGGTCCGCCCGGGGTGCCAACTGGTGAGCGCGATCAACCCGACCGTCAGCGCCAGCAGGATCACGTCCCCCAGCGGGTAGGCGAGGGTGGTCACCACCTGCAGGGTGCTGCCGCTGGTGCGGTCGGCGACGAATTCGAAGACCAGGGCGGCGCCCAGCGCCAGCGTTCCCAGGCCCGCCAGCGCCCCGTCCAGCCAGAGGCGCGGGTCGAGCCGGTTGGCGTGGGCCCGCACCAACAGGACGAGGCCGGCGATAGCCAGCGGGTAGAAGCCGAGGTAGCCGAGGTCGGCGGGGGAGGGATAAGGCGCGGTCGGGTTGCCTTCGATGTAGAGCGTCCAGTAGACCTCGGCCGCCCCCCAGGCAAGGACGGAGGCGGCGATCGCCTGCCAGGCACCGCGCTCGGGTCCGCCGCGCCGGGCCCGCAGAAGGCAGGCGACTCCGGCGCTGAGAACGACCGCGTCGTAGATCGGGCCGTCGATGGTCGAGGTCAGCTCATCAGGGCCAATTCCAGCCCAATCGTGCAGGACCGCGATCGCGGCGCCGCCGAATAGAACCGCTCCTAAAAGCTTCCGCACAGGGACCTATCGGCACGGCTTGCACGGTTCTCTAGACTTGGTGGAGATGAAGGCTCAAATCCACCCCGAATACAAGCTTGCCAACGTGCACTGCTCGTGCGGCAACCAGTTCTACACGCGGTCGACGAAGGACGACTTGCATGTGGAGCTCTGCTCCGAGTGCCACCCCTTTTACACGGGCAAGCAGAAGCTGGTCGACACCGGTGGCCGCGTCGAGCGCTTCCAGCGCCGCGCTGCCAAGCACAGGGCTGGGAAGTAGCGCGTGAGCCCCCCGTCGGGCTCGGCACTGGCATCCCACGAGAGCTCCTCCGCTAAGAACGGAGGAGACCCCCTGCGCATGCCCGACGGGGCGCTGGTCGCCAAACGCGACGCGCCCGTCGGCGGCCAGGCGGTGCTCGAGGGCGTGATGATGCGCGGCATCTCCGTCTGGGCGGTTGCGGTGCGCTCGCCCGAGGGTCAGATCGAGGTCGAAACCGAGCCGATCAAGCCCTGGGCCGAACGGCACCGGATCTGGCGCCTGCCAGTGATCCGCGGCGTCGTCGCCCTCGGCGAGTCGCTGAAGATCGGCTTCAAAGCCTTGGCGATCTCCGCCAACGCGCAGATGGAGGAGGACGAGGAGGGCGAGAAGGAAGAAATCGGCGGCTGGGTCTGGGGTCTGACCATCGTGCTCTCGATGCTGATGGCGGTCGGCCTCTTCTTCGTCGTCCCGGTCGGCCTCACCAGCCTGATCAAGGACCAGCTCGGCTCGCCCTTCCTCTTCTGGCTGGTCGAGGGTGTGCTCCGGACCGGCATCTTCATCGGCTACATCGCCGCGATCAGCAAGATGCCGGACTTGCGGCGCGTCTTCGAGTACCACGGCGCCGAGCACAAGACGATCTCCTGCTACGAGGCTGAAGACGAACGTGTGCCGGCGCGGGCGAAGCTGTACTCGCGCTTGCATCCCCGCTGCGGGACCAGCTTCCTGCTGATCGTGATGGTGCTGGCGATCTTCGTCTTCGCCCCGCTCGGACTGCCCGCCTGGTATTGGCTGGTGCTGTCGCGCATCCTCGGCATCCCGCTGATCGCCGGCCTCTCCTACGAGGTGATCAAGTGGGCTGGCAAAAACCGTCGCAAACGTTGGGTGCGGGCGGTGATGTGGCCGGGGCTGATGTTGCAGAACCTGACCACGCGTGAGCCTGACGAAGAGCAGCTCGCGGTGGCGATCGCCTCTCTGAATGCAGTGCTGGCCCGGGAGACTCCCGAGGAGGCGGCGAAAAAGCCGCACATCGAGATCGTCGCTTAGTCGCCGTCTAGGGTTGCTCCGGTGATCGAGTCGCTTGTTCAACAGATCGAATCGCGCTTTTCGGACCTCGAGGGGCAGATGTCGGACCCTGCGGTGATCTCCGATCGGGAGCGATATGCGGCTGTGGGGCGGGAATATCGCGAATTGCAGCCTGCGCACGAGCTGGCGGGGCGGTGGCGGACGTTGCGCGACGATCTCGAGGGGGCGCGGGAGCTGCTGGCTGAGGCTGAGGACGAGGAAATGCGGCAGGTGGTCGAGGAGGCGCCGGCGCAGATCGAGGAGCTGGAAGAGGAGATCCGGCTGGCGATGGTCGAGCGCGACCCCAACGATGCCAAGAACGTGATCGTCGAGATCCGCGCCGGCACCGGCGGCGACGAGGCGGCGCTCTTCGCCGGGGACCTCTTCAAGATGCTGAACCGCTACGCCGAGGAGCTCGGCTACTCGATTGAAGTCCTCTCGCAGTCGGCTTCGGATTCCGGCGGCTTCAAGGAGGTCACCTTCGAGGTCAAGGGCGAGGGCGCCTACTCGGTCTTCAAGTTCGAGGGCGGGACGCACCGGGTGCAGCGGGTCCCGGAGACCGAGTCCCAGGGTCGTATCCACACCTCGACGGCGACGATCGCGGTGCTGCCGGAGGTCGAGGAGGTCGAGGTCGAGGTCGACCAGAACGACCTGCAGATCGACGTCTACCGCTCCTCCGGTCCCGGCGGCCAATCGGTCAACACGACCGATTCGGCGGTGCGGATCACCCACAAACCGACCGGAGTTGTCGTCTCGATGCAGGACGAGAAGTCCCAGCTGCAGAACCGCGAGCGGGCGATGCGGGTGCTGCGGGCGCGGCTGTACGAGCGCGAGCTGGCCGAGCAGCAGGCGAAGGTCGCCTCCGAGCGCAAGGCTCAGGTGGGCAGCGGCGAGCGCTCGGAGAAGATTCGCACCTACAACTTCCCCCAGGGCCGCGTTACCGACCATCGGATCAAGCACACCTCCCACAACCTCGAGGGTGTGCTGGCAGGACAGCTGCGCGAGTTCACCGACGCCTTGGGCGCGGAGGAGAAGCGGCAGAGGCTCGAGGCTGCGGCTTCCCCGGCCGCTTGAGCGGGTGACGGCGGTGGTTGGCGCCCCGGTACGCGAGGCGCTCGATGCGGCGGTGGACGCGCTGGCCGCGGCCGGGATCGAAGAGCCTCGTCTAGATGCGGAACTGCTGCTGGGTGAGGCGATGCAGATGAGCCGCGCCGCGCTTGTCGCAGACCCCACCGCCGAGGTGCCGCCGGCGGCCGGGCGGCGGTTCGGCGAGATGGTGCGCCGCCGGCTGCGGCGCGAGCCGGTCGCCTACATCCTCGGCCGCAAAGGGTTCCGGAACCTGGAGCTGGCGGTGGACCAGCGGGTGCTGATCCCGCGGCCGGAGACCGAGCTGCTGGTCGAGCTGGCGCTGGAGCTGCGACCGGCGCGGGTCCTGGATGTCGGCACCGGATCGGGGGCGATCGCTTTGGCCGTGGCAGACGAGCTGACGGACGCCGAAGTGACCGCGACCGACACCTCGCCCCCGGCGCTGGAGGTGGCTCGCGCCAACGCGCGCCGCCTGCGCCTAGACGAGCGGGTTCGCCTCGTCGAAGGCACGCTCCCGGACAAAGGGACCGGCTTCGATCTGATCCTCGCCAACCTTCCGTACGTTGCCGAGCGCGACTGGCGCTCGCTGCAGCCCGAGGTCACTCGATACGAGCCGCGCGAGGCGCTCCTCGCCGGCCCCGACGGCCTCGACGCCTACCGCTCCTTCATCCCAGAGTGTGGTCGAGCTTTGGCCTCTTATGGAGGCCTAACCTCAACCACACTTGCCGTCGAGGTGGGGGAGGGACAGGCGTCGGCGGTGGCGGAGCTGATGCGCGCAGCCGGCTTCGGCGAGGTCGAGACGCGGCGCGACCTGGCGGGGATCGACCGCGTCGTCGTCGGCCGCTCGGTAAAAGTGGAGGCGTGACTGCGCTCCTCAAGCTCCGCAGTGGCGAGGCGGATGTCGCCCGCAAAGCCCTCGAACGCTGCATCGCGGGCGGCGGTGTCGCCGTCTTCCCGTCCGACGGCCTCTACGGCCTCGCCTGCGATCCGCTCGACGCCAACGCGATCTCGAAGATCCACCGGCTGAAGGGGCGCGACGACGGCAAACCCTCGGCGGTCATGTACTTCTCGCCGCTGGCGATCCGCGAGCTGCTCTCAGGTCTGGGACCGAAGACGAAAGCGGTTGCCAGCGCCCTGCTGCCGGGGCCGGCGACGCTGGTCGTCAACAATCCCGAGCGGCGCTACCCGCTCGCCTGTCGGCAAAACCCTGAACGGCTTGGCATCCGCCTGATCGGCGGCCCGCTCGGGGGCACGATGTGCCCGGTCTTCCAGACCTCCTCCAACCTCAGCGGCGAGCCCGCTCCGGCCCGCTTCGAGGACGTGCCGAGGTCGATCCGCGATCGCGTCGAGCTGGCGATCGACGGGGGCGAGCTGCCGGGTCTGCCCTCGACCGTGATCGACGTCGCGGCGATCGACGAGGACGGCAGCTGGCGCGTCCTCCGCGACGGTGCCCTCTCGCTGGGAGACGTGCAGAGCGCTCTCGCCTCGGTCGGCCTCGATTAGCCGCGGGCCGATGGGTTTGCTGGTGGTCAGCAGCCGGGGTCGCCGGGATACGGCAGGCGGACGAGGACCTGGGAGGTGTTGTCGTTCTCGTTTGACTCGAACAGGGCTTCCGTCGGGTCCACGGTCATCCGGTAGGCGAAGCAGCCGCGCAGGCCGGCGACGTCGATCCACTGGTTCGAGTAGGCAGCGGGATAGATGTCCGACCAGCCGACCGAGGTGCCGAGGACGTCGTGGTCGATGTACGGATCCTGGCGGCAGCCGGGGTAGTGGCGAGATGAAGGGGAGCGGCGGCCGGGCCGGGTGCGCTCGAGGTCGCGGAGGCAGTAGTTGAGCTTGGGGCTGGTGCGGACGACCTCGCCGAGACTGCCGTCGCTGCGCACGCGCAGCAGGTCGAAGTGGGCGAGCTGGTGGACCTTCCAATATGAGCCTCCCCAGTAAGTGCCGACATCGGTGAAGTGGAGGGTCGCTTTGCCGGGGACCGTGATGTGGCCGCCGCCGACCTTGTAGATGCGCTGGTTGGTGCGCATCTGGTGCCAGCCGCTGCGGCGGCCGCGCAGCTCCATCGGCCCGCGGCCGCGGCTGCGGACGTCGCTGGTCGCGCGCAGGAGCACGTGCCCGTTGCCCGCCCGCTCGACGTACAGTTCGCTCGGCTTCGCGATCCGCAGGTTGGGACAGAGGAGGTGTCCGGCGCCGGGTCCGATGCAGGGGTTCTCGACTTCTGCGGCGCTTGCCGCAGCCGGCAGCGCAAGCCCCGCCAGCAGCGCGATCGAAGCGAGGAAACTGCGGCCTCTCACCGGTCCCAGGGTATCTAGAGCCATTGCTATCGTCGCCGGACGATGCCCTCGCTGCCAGACGACTTCCAAACCGCGCCGCTCGCCGAGGTCGATCCCGAGATCGCGGCCGTGCTGGAGGCCGAGCTGAGGCGCCAGCAGCGGACGCTGGAGATGATCGCCTCGGAGAACTTCGTCCCGCAGGCGGTCCTCGAGGCAGTCGGCTCGGTCCTCACCAACAAGTACGCCGAGGGCTATCCCGGCCGCCGCTACTACGGCGGCTGCGAGGAGGTCGACGTCGCCGAGCAGTTGGCGATCGACCGGGCCAAGGCGCTGTTCGGGGCCGAGCACGCGAACGTCCAGGCTCACGCGGGTGCCCAGGCCAACAATGCCGCCTACATGGCGCTGATCCAGCCGGGCGACACGATCCTCGGCCTCGCCCTCGACCACGGCGGTCACCTCAGCCACGGGATGAAGCTGAACGTCAGCGGCAAGCTCTACAACCCGGTCCCGTACCACGTCAGCCGCGAGGACTTTCTCGTCGACATGGATGAGGTCGAGCGGCTCGCGACCGAGCACCGCCCGGCGCTGATCGTCGCCGGCTGGTCGGCCTACCCCCGCCAGCTCGATTTTGCCGCCTTCCGCCAGATCGCCGACTCGGTCGGGGCGAAGTTGATGGTCGACATGGCCCACTTCGCCGGGCTCGTCGCCGCCGGCGAGCACCCGAACCCGGTGCCGCACGCCGACGTGGTGACGACGACGATCCACAAGACGCTCGCCGGCCCCCGCAGCGGCATGATCCTCTGCCGCGAGGAGCACGCGAAAGCAGTCGACAAAGCGATCTTCCCGGGACAGCAGGGGGGCCCGCTGATGCACACGATCGCGGCCAAGGCGGTGGCGCTCCAGATCGCCGCCGGCGAGGGGTTCAAGCAGCGCCAGCGGCAGACGATCGCCAACGCCCAGGTGCTCGCGATCGGG
>Ga0307316_10000219_pt1 | contig 16429 bp, 16 predicted proteins | sample ER_DNA_356_FD_194504 | JGI IMG/M metagenome (GOLD analysis project Ga0307316, IMG submission 194504) | Bulk soil microbial communities from the East River watershed near Crested Butte, Colorado, United States - ER_DNA_356 | ecosystem: Environmental > Terrestrial > Soil > Floodplain | place... | reverse complement strand
CAGCGGCACGAGTTCCGCGCGGCGTGCCACTTGCGCCGGCACGAGTAGGTCGGCGGCGGCTGCAAACAGGCCGAACGGCCTATGGACAGCGGGATCACGGGAAGAGAAAGTCTTAGCGCGTGGCTCCGATGGGGCGGGAGCCATTTGAGCGCGTGGGCGCCTGTCAGACGCTGGCCCGTCAGACGGCGCCCACTGCACTCGCGCCTGTCTATCACCTGACGGCCTGGTCTCCTTCCCGCTCGAGCCTTTGGAGCTTCTCGATGCGCTCGATGTCCGCAGGCGAGGCGTCTAGGTCGTGTTGAACTGGGCCCACAACGGGCGGTGGTCCGAGAGGTGGAAGCGGACGTACTGGCGGAACTGGCTCTCCGTCCGGTTCGGATCGTTCCAGAGGTTCTGGAAGAGAGCGCCGTCGAAGTCGAAGACGTTGCACGCTCCCGTGAAGCGGGTCATCGTCGCGCCGGGGAAGAACGCGATCTGGTCGTACTGGTTGTCCGAGGCGATCGCCGACGCGATCTGCGAGCTGTGCGGCGGCACCTCGAGGCCAAGGGCCACCAGAGCGTCGAAGATGCGGTCGCCGGGCGCGGCCTTCGGCAGGTTGAAGTCGCCGAGCGGCACGATGTCGCCGACGTAGGACTTCGTGTCGCGGTGGGTCTTGTCGGCCCACCAGGCGACGGCGAACGTCTCGAGCGTGCGCCGGTCGAGATCGGCCGGGTCGTCGGAGCCGTAGAAGAGATGGACGTTCAGGAGCGAGAACCGGAACGCGCCCGAGCCGAAGCTCGCGAGATAGGGCCCGCGGTCGAAGCCGGAGAACGCGGTCGTGCTCCCGGGCAGCTTGATCCGGGGAAGCTGGCTCGGCGGGATCGAGAGCCGTCCGACCTCTCTCAGCCGCGTGACCTTGCGGCTGTCGTAGAGGAAGGCCTGCCGCTCCCGGTTGCCCGAGGCGTCGGAGAAGAGCAGGTCGTAGCGCTTCGAGAGGCGATCGTGGATCGCCTTGATCCCACGGATGTCGTCGTTGACCTCCTGCACCGCAACGAGGTCGAACCAGCCGATCTGCTCGGCGATCAGCGCGTAGTCGCTGTCGAGGCGGTCCTGCACGCCGAGGTTGGCGATGTTCCACGTCGCCACGAGCAGGTGGTCCTTCGTCTTGGCGGGGATCGCCCGGCCCGGCTTCTGCTTCCGGTAGTTGCGCAGCGCCGCGAGCTCGGTGGGGAGGTCGTACGTGTAGTCGAAACGCGGCTTCGGGAACGGCGGCACCCGCTCAGGATCGCACCGCCCGGGCGGCGCCGCTAGTGGACGATCTCGGTGCGGTGGAGGTAGTCCTCGACCGCGAGCAGGAAGCTCTGGTCGCTTGCAATCTCGACCAGCGTCCCCTTCGTCATGTCGTCGAGCTCGGCATCATGGGTGAGCTCGAACAGGAACGGGCCCAGCTTGCCGGTCTGCGAGAGGGCCGACATGCGCAGGACGAGGTCGCGGGTCACGTCGTCCTGGTTGATCGCCTCGAACGACTCGAGGTTCTCCTGCAGGGTCCGCAACATGACAAGAGGTCAACGCGCGGGCACCCCGGGCGGGTACGGCTAGGCCACGCGCTCGAGCGCTTCGGCCAGCTCGGCGAGCTCCGTCTCGTCCGTGAAGGCGATCTCGAGCCGCCCTGACACAATGCGCGCCGGGAAGCCCGTTAAACGCTCGGCCGCCTTGCGAACGCGCTCGGCGAGGGCCGGATCGACCCTCGGCACCTTGCGCGGCTTCGTCTTCGCACCCGCCCAGCGTGCCGCCCGCTCGGCTGCGCGCACGGACATCCCGCGCCTGACGATCTGGCGCGCGAGGCGGCGGCGGCCCTCGTGGTCCGGCACCGCGAGCACCGCACGCGCGTGCCCCTCGGTCAGGTCGCCGCGCTCCACGAGCCCGAGCACGTCGTCGGGCAGCTCGAGCAGGCGCAGGCGGTTCGAGACGGTGGGCTTGGCCTTGCCGACCCGCTCGGCCAGGTCGCCGAGCGAGAGCTCGAACTCGTCGAGCAGGAGCGCATAGGCGCGCGCCTCCTCAACCGCCGAGAGTTCCTCCCGCGCGACGTTCTCGACGAGGCCGAGGAGCAGCGTGTCGCGGTCGTCTGCCTCACGCACGAGCGCGGGCACCGTTGGGATGCCGGCTTCGCGGGAGGCGCGCCAGCGGCGCTCGCCGGCGATCAGCTCGAAGCCGCCGGCCTCGCGCGGTCGGACGATCACCGGCTGGACGAGCCCCTGTGACCGAATCGAGTCGGCGAGAGCGCTCGTCGACTCGTGGTCGAAGCGCTTCCGCGGCTGCCGCGGGTTCGGGTGGATCGTCTCGACGGGCAGGTGCGCGAGCTCCGGCTCGCCCGGCCCGCCGACGAGCAGCTCGAGCCCGCGGCCGAGGCCGCGTCGTTTGTCAGGAACGGCCGACAAGCTCCATCGCCACCTTCCAATACGCGTCGGCGCCGGCCGACCCGCGGTCGTAGGCAGTTACGGGGAGGCCGTGGCTCGGCGCCTCGGCAACGCGCACCGAGCGAGGGACGGCCGCGCGGAAGACGAGCTCACCGAAGTGCCGGCGCACTTCGGCCGAGACGTCCGCGGCAAGGCGCGTGCGCCCGTCGACCATCGTCAGGATCACTCCGCCGATCGTCAGCTTCGGGTTCAGCCGAGAGCGCACGAGCTCGACCGAGCCGACGAGCTGCGCCAGCCCTTCGAGCGCGTAGTACTCGGCCTGCACCGGCACGAGCACGCGGTCTGCTGCCGCGAGCGCGTTGACCGTCAGCGGCCCGAGCGAGGGTGGGCAGTCGACGAACACGAAGGCGTAGTCCTCGGCCGCTCCGGCGAGAGCCTCGGCCAGATAGCGCTCGCCGTCGGAGCGGCGCGCGAGCTCCACGGCCGCGCCGGCGAGCTCCGGCTTGGAGGGCACCAGGTCGAGCCGCGCGAACCGCGTCGGCTTCGCCAGCTTGGATAGGGGGATGCCGTCGAGCAGGTCGAGCGACGAGGTCCCGTTCGCCCGCTCGCCCAGGCCCGAGGTCGCGTTCGCCTGCGGGTCGAGATCAACGACAAGCGTCTTCTCACCGGCCTCCGCCAGGCAGGCAGCGAGATTGATCGCGGTCGTCGTCTTGCCGACGCCGCCCTTCTGGTTGGCAAGCGCATACACCCGGCCGGGCATACGGCCACGCTAGCTACGCGAGCGGACGTTTCCTGGCCACGCCGAGCCGGCGCGGGAAGCCGGGTGGCGTCGGCCCGAGCTTGTGCAGGACGAGCAGCCCGGGCGGCGACGCCGCGAGCTCCGCGGCCAGCAGCTTCGCGACCTCGGCGACCCGGTCCGCCTGCGCGGTCGGGCCGACGTAGAGCACCGCTGCGCCGCCGGGAGCCACGAGCGGCAGGCACCACTCGGCGGCGACCGGCGGCGGGGCGAGCGCCTTCGCCACCGCAACGCCCCAGGAGTCCACTGGCTGCTCCTCGGCACGGCCGCACACGACGCTCAGGTTCGGGAGCTCCGCGGTCCAGCGCTCGAGGAAGTCGCACTTGCGCCGCGTCGCCTCCAGCAGCGTCACCTCGCGATCGGGAAGCGCCGCGGCCAGCGGGATCCCGGGTGCGCCTCCGCCCGACCCGACGTCGACGATCGGCCCCTCGAAGCTGGTCACGACGTCGAGCGCGGCCATGCTCTCGTCGACGTGCACGCGGCGCGCCTCCTCACCGGAGACCGCCGTCAGCCCCGGTGTGGCGACCAGCTCCTCGAGCCAACGCTCGATCACACGGGGTCGATCACGACGAAACGGTTGGGCTCAGTGCCCTCGCTCCGCGTGGCCACGCCCGGGAAGTCCTTCAGGCAGACGTGGACGACCTTCCGCTCGACGGCCGTCATCGGCTCCAGCTCCACCGGGCTGGCCGACGAGACGGCACGCTCGGCGCTGCGCTGCGCCAGCGCCCCCAGCGTCGCCTCGCGGCGCGCGCGGTAGCCGGCGGCGTCCACCACGACAGCCTTGCGCTCGTCGCCGCGCCCGCGCCAGACGATGGCGTTGGCGAGGTACTGGATCGCGTCGATCGTCTGACCGTGCTTGCCGATCACGAGCCCGAGCTCACGGCCGACCACGGTTGCCGTGACGGTCTCGTCGTCCTCCACGATCTCGATCCGCGCGCGGACCCCGACCGCGTCGAGGATTCGCTCGATCACCTCTCGAACCTCCGCTGCCAGCTCACTCTCGTCGACCGGCGCGGCGGTGTCGGGCTCCTCTTCCTCGAGCGCAGGCCCGGCCTCCACGCTCGCGATCACGCGAGCCGGCGCGAAGCCGACCCCCAGCAGCCCGCGCTCGCCCTCCGAGACGACCTGGAAGCGGACCGCGGCCTTGTCGATCCCGGGCCGCAGCTTCTCGAGCTCGCGTAGCGCGGCCCACTTCGCCTCGCCCACGGTCTCTCCCGTGGCCTCGACCTGTAAGGACTCGGTACCCGCTTCACTCACAGCGACCCTTCCGACTGGTCGCGCGCGGAGGACCCTCGCCAGGCGCTGGCGCAACCAAGCCACACGCGTAGCGTGGTCACCGGCGCGCTTTCTTCTTCTTGCGCTTGACGCGCCTCGGCTCCGACGGAGTCGCCGGCGCGGGCGCCGGCTCCAGAGCGACCGCGGGCGCCGGTGCTGCCTCCTTCGGCGGAGTGCGCGACGAGCGGCGCTCGGGCGATTGCGGCCTCGGCATCAGCCGGCGCGTGATCAGCCCCTGGCCGACTGTCCACAGGTTCGTCGTGACCCAGTAGATGACGAGCCCGACCGGGAAGTTGACGAGGAAGGTCACGAACGCGAGCGGCAGGACCATCATCAGGATCCGCTGCGAGCGCTCCATCGTGGTCGACATCAGCATCGTCGAGACGAGCTGGCTGACGACGTAGATCGCCAGCAGCAGGTAGCCCGACCAGTGCGCGCTGGCGTGGGCGGTGATGTCGGGAATGAAGTCCTTGCCGAGCCAGGAGAAGTCCCCGCGAGCGACCGCGAGCTCGCCTCCGGGCGGATGCTTCGAGAAGTTCCGCAGCACGAAGTAGAGCGCGATGAAGACCGGGAACTGCGCCAGGAGCGGCAGGCACGAGGCGGCCGGGTTGATGTTGTTCTCCCGGTAGAACTTCATCAGCTCTTCCTGCTGCCGCTTCTTGTCGGTCTTGTACTTCTTCTGGATCTCCTTCATCTCCGGCGCGTGGCGCTGGAGGTTCTGCATCGAGTGGATCTGGCGGACGGTCAGCGGCACGAGCAGCAGCCGCACCATCACCGTCAGCGCGACGATCGCCCAGGCCCATTTCAGCCCGACGCTGTCGTGCAGCCAGAAGAGGACGTGGCGGAGGACGTCCTCGATCGGGGTGAGCGGCGACCCGAGGACCAGGTGAAGGATCATCGGAACAGCCTCTGGTGCTCGGCGTAGTCGACCCCGCCGCGGCTCCACGGGTTGCAGCGGAGAAGGCGCCAGCCGGCGAGGACCGAGCCGCGCACGAGCCCGTAGCGCCGCAGTGCGTCAAGCGCGTACTGCGAGCAGGTCGGGTGGTACTTGCACGAGCCGCGGGCGAAGAGCCCGAGCGTCCAGCGGTAGGCGTAAACGAGTCCGATCCCCGCGTACGCGGGCGTGCGCATGACGGCCTTCACGCGGCCGCCTGCCCGAGGATCTCGTCCACGCGCTCGCCGAGCCAGTCGAACCCCCGCGACTCAACGGCCTCGGCGAGGCCGGGGCGCACGACGAGCACGTAGTCCTGGTCCTGCGGCAGCTCGGGAAGGCGCGTGCGGAAGGTCTCCCGCAGGCGGCGCTTCATCCGGTTGCGGACGACCGCCGGCCCGACGGCCTTCGGCACCGCGAGGCCGAGCCTCGGACCCTCACCGTCGTCCTCGCGTGCGAACCAGTAGAGGACGAGGAACCGCGTCGAGACGGAGCGGCCGTGGCGATAGACGGCATCGAAGTCCCGCGAGCGCGAGAGGCGGTGGCGGCGTTGCACGCGCGTGTCCAGCGAGCTCAGGCCGAGAGGCGCTTGCGGCCCCGCGCCCGCCGGCGCTTCAGGATCGCGCGACCCGCACGGGTGGACATGCGGGCACGAAATCCGTGCCTGCGCTTCCGCCTGCGCACGTTGGGCTGATAGGTCCGTTTCACAAGTCGAGAAGAGTCGAAGAAGGGAAGAAGAACCGCCCGCTCAGAGGGCGGAGTCGAGCCAGTATAGACGAGGCGTTGGGGGGTGGTTCTCCACAGACTTGGAGGCGCACAAGCGCACCTCGAACCGTGGGGCGGCAGGCGCTCGGCCCGACGCAAGCGTCGTCAACGCGGACAGCATCGTCCACACCTGTGGACGGGGGTGTGGAGGGACTAACTTTCCCTGCAAATTGCGTACTTTTCGGACCCCCTGGGCCCGTTCGGGACCGCCGTTGTGAGGCCGAGGTCACGCTGCTATGCTCGCCCCTCGCCAGTACCTCGACAAGGAGTACCCCCGGCGGCGTGGAGCCCTCAATCGAGCTGACTGCGGAAGGCCTGTGGAGCGAAGTTTCTGGTCGGCTCAGAGGCGCCCTCAACGAGACTACGTATCGCACGTGGTTTAACCACGTGGAGGGTCTTGAGCTGAACGACGACGAGTTCGTACTCGCCGTCCCGAACGACTTCACGCGCGACTGGATCGAGGGTCATTTCATCGGTCTGATCAGCGCTGCCGTGGGCGACACGACCGGCCGCGAGCGGCGGATCCAGCTGAACGTGACGGAGCTCGAGAGCGAGCAGGCCGAGGCGGTCGAGATGCCCCGGCGCGAGCCCAGCAGCGTCGGCCTGAACCCGAAGTACACCTTCGACTCGTTCGTAATCGGCTCGTCGAACCGGTTCGCGCACGCGGCCGCGCTCGCGGTCGCAGAGGCACCGGCGCAGGCGTACAACCCGCTCTTCATCTACGGCGGCACCGGGCTGGGCAAGACCCACCTGCTGCAGGCGATCGCGCAGTACGTGAGCGAGCACCAGGGCGAGCTGTCGGTGCGCTACGTGACGAGCGAGACCTTCATGAACGACTTCATCAACGCGCTGCGCGACAAGCGCATCGAGGGCTTCAAGCAGCGCTACCGCACCTACGACCTGCTCCTGATCGACGACATCCAGTTCTTCGAGCACAAGGAGCGGATCCAGGAGGAGTTCTTCCACACCTTCAACACGATCTACGAGGCCGGCGGGCAGATCGCGATCTCGTCCGACCGACCGCCGAAGGAGATCTCGACCCTCGAGGAGCGGCTGCGCTCCCGGTTCGAGTGGGGGCTGATCACCGACATCCAGCCGCCCGATCTGGAGACGCGGATCGCGATCCTGCGCAAGAAGGTGATGGCCGATCGCATTCATGTGCCCGACCCGAAGGTGCTCGAGTTCATCGCCGGCCGGATCTCGTCCAACATCCGCGAGCTCGAGGGCGCGCTCACGCGCGTCGTCGCCTTCTCGTCGCTGACCGGGCGGCCGATGACCGAGGACCTCGCGCAGGACGTGCTCCGAGACGTCTTCCCGCAGGGAGAGGTTCGCCAGGTGACGATCGAGCGGATCCAGGAGCTCGTCTCGGAGCGCTTCAGCCTCTCGCTCGAGGAGCTCTGCGGCGACAGGCGCTCGCAGAACATCGTCTACCCGCGCCAGGTCGCGATGTACCTCTCGCGCGAGCTGACCGACTCGTCGCTACCGAAGATCGGCAAGCAGTTCGGCGGGCGCGACCACACGACGGTGATCCACGCGACCTCCAAGATCGCGCGCATGATCCGCGAGGACCGCAGTGTGTACAACCTTGTGCAAGAACTGACCGCGCGCATCAAGCAGGCCCGCTGATGTGTGGACGGATCCGGGAGCGGCCGTGGCCCCTGTAGACAAGCCCGGTTCGTCCCCAATCTGCGCCCACAGCGCAACCCCGCTCCTGGAGCGGAATCGGGGCGTCTTCCCCGTGCTCCACACTTCTATGTACTACGACAAAGGAATTACATAAATGATGGAAACAGAAGCTGTGGTTGCACAGGGCACACTCAAGGCCGTCTGTCCGCGAGACGAGCTGGCGCGTGCGCTCGGGGTCGTCTCCCGAGGGGTCTCGACGCGAACGACCGTGCAGATCCTCGCCGGCATCCTGCTTCAGGCAGCAGGCGGCAAGGTCGAGCTCGCCGCGACCGACATGGAGCTGTCGCTGCGCACGTCGATGGAGGCCCAGGTTGAGACCGACGGCTCGGTCGTCGTGCCCGGCCGGCTGCTGCTCGAGCTCGCGCGGCTGCTCCCTGATTCCGAGGTCACGATCGAGCACAAGCTCGAGGAGGCCGCGGTCGAGATTCGCTCGGGCTCGGCGACCTATCGCCTGCATACCTACAACGCCGAGGACTTTCCGCGGCTGCCCGACGCCGACGCGGCGGAACGCCACGAGGTCGACCGCGAGACGCTGCTCGAGACTGTGGCACGAGTTAGCCGCTCCGCCTCGCGAGACGAGTCGCGCCCAGTGTTGACCGGGGTGCTGATGCGTTTCGAGCCGGGGAAGCTCGTGATGGCGGCGACCGACTCCTACCGACTCTCGGTCAAGGAGACCCCGGTCGAGGGAACGGTGCTTGAGCTCGAGGCGATCATCCCTGCGCGAGCGCTCGGGGAGCTGGCGCGGATTGCCCAGGCCGGCGAGAGCATCGAGCTCGGCGTGCACGAGAACCAGGTCGTCTTCTCGACCGGCGACGCGCTGCTGACCACACGCCGCATCGACGGGCAGTTCCCGAACTACAAGCAGCTCGTGCCGGAAGCCTTCGACTACGAGCTCTTGCTGCCGCGCGAAGAGCTGCTAGACGTCGTGCGCCGTGTTTCGGTGATGGCGCAGCGCAACTCGCCGCTGCGGCTGCGCTTCGCGGACGGCGAGCTCACGGTCTCGGCGCAGACGCAGGACGTCGGCGAAGCGAGGGAGTCGCTGCCGGTCGAGTTCGGCGGCGAGCCGCTGGAGATCGGGTTCAACGCGGAGTTCCTGCGCGACGGCGTCGAGTCGGTGGTCGGCGACCAGCTGCGGATGAAGCTGATCAGCCCGCTGCGGCCGGCCGTGCTGCAGGGCGACTCCGATGACTTCCTCTACCTGATCATGCCAATCCGCCTGGCCGGCTGATAGTCGCCGCTGTCGCCCTCCGGGACTTCCGCTCGTACTCCAAGCTCGACGTTGATTTGGAGCCGGGGCTGGTGCTCGTGACCGGCCCGAACGGAGCCGGCAAGACGAACCTGCTCGAGTCGCTGCACGTCGGGACGCAGGGTTTCTCGCCCAGGACTCGGGCCGATGCGCAGCTGGTTCGCTTCGGTTGCGAAGCGGCACGGGTCGGGCTTCGTGGCGCCCGCGGCGGAGTTGGTCTCGAGCTCGAGGTGAGGCTGGAGCTCGGGAGCGGCAAGCGCGCCACGATGAACGGTGCTCGTTTGCAGGCGGCCGAGCAGCTGCGTAGCGAGGTGACGACGCTCGTGTTCACCCCGGATCGCCTGGTGGTGGTCAAGGGCGGCCCGGCGGCAAGGCGCGCCTATTTCGACCGCGTGCTCGGACGGCTCACGCCTGGTCGGACGGGCCTCTCTGCGGAGTACGGCGCCGCGGTGGGCCAGCGCAACGCGGCTCTGCGCCGCGTCAGCCAGGGGCTTTCGAGCCGCGACGCGCTGGCGCCCTGGAACGAGCAGGTAAGCGCTCTCGGCGCGACGCTCGTGGCCGGACGGCACGAGACCGTGGCCGCGCTGCAGCCTCACTTCGCCGAGCGCGCCGGCGAGCTGGGTCTCCGCGAGGCCGAGCTCCGCTACGAGGGCGAGGCGCCTACCGTCGCTGCGCTCGAGGAGCGGGTCGACCGCGACCTCGACCGCGGCACCACGGGAGTAGGCCCGCACCTCGACGACCTCGGTGTCCTCTCCGCGGGCCGCGACCTGCGCGCATTTGGCTCGCAAGGCGAGCAGCGCCTCGCCGTGCTGGCGCTCCTGCTGGGCGAGGCCGAGCTGCTCGAGGAGCGGCGTGGCACGCGGCCGCTACTGCTCCTGGACGACGTGCTCTCGGAGCTCGACCTCGACCGCCGGCGCATCCTCACCGACCACCTTCGTTCGTCGGGCCAGGCGCTCGTCACGAGCGCGAGCCGCGAGGCACTGCCGGGCGAGCCCTCACAGATGCTCGAGGTGGCGCAGCGCGCCGACGGCACGAGCGAGGTGCTGGCGGCGTGATGGAGCCGATCGGTGCGGAGGTCCGCCGTGAGCTCGGGCGCTTCGGCACGTCGGGCGAGATGGCCGATCTCGTGACCGCCTGGCCGGAGGCCGTCGGCGAGACCGTCGCTGCGAACGCCTGGCCGGCCCGGCTCGCCCGGGACGGGACGCTGCATGTCGCGGCCGGCTCCTCGACGTGGGCCTTCGAGCTCCAGCAGCTCGAGGGCGAGATCACGGGGCGCCTGCGCGAGGTCCTCGGAGAGACCGCGCCGGCCCGTCTGCGGTTCGCTCCGGGCCCCCTTCCGGAGCCCGCGCCGCCACCCGCGGACGAGCGCAAGAGGCCACCGCCGAAGCCTTCGGCGGAGCAAGAGCGCAGAGCTCACGAGCTGGCGGCGGAGATCGAGTCGGAAGAACTCCGCAAATCGGTAGAAAAAGCTGCGCAGATGAGCCTCGCACGGGCCTCTGACGACCGCGCGGCCTGCTAAGCTTACTCCAGCCCGGATTTGTGCAAGTTGCAGGGCTTTTTTCATGACTAAGGCTACATATACCGCTAAGGACATCACTGTTCTCGAGGGCCTCGACCCGGTCCGCCTGCGACCGGGCATGTACATCGGCTCGACGGGTGCCCGCGGCCTGCACCAGCTGGCCTTCGAAGTGGTCGACAACGCTGTCGACGAGGCGCTCGCGGGCCGTGCCGACACGATCGAGATGACCATCCACCCGGACAACTCGGTCACGGTCGTCGACAACGGCTCGGGCATCCCCGTCGACCTGATGGTCGACCAGGGCCTGCCGGCCGTGACGGTGGTGCTGACGAAGCTCCACGCGGGCGGCAAGTTCGGCGGCGAGGGCTACAAGGTCTCCGGCGGCCTGCACGGCGTCGGCGTCTCCGTGGTGAACGCGCTCTCGGAGTGGCTGACCGTCGACGTGCGCCGCGGCGGCAAGCTCTACCGCCAGGAGTTCGCGCGCGGTGAGCCGACGACCGAGCTGCAAACGGTCGGCGTCGCGAAGGACACGGGCACGACGATCAGCTTCCTGCCTGACGGCGACATCTTCAAAGAGGAGTACGAGTGGTCGTCGGAGACTCTCGTCCAGCGCCTGCGCGAGACCGCTTTCCTGACGAAGTGCCTCCGCATCGTCCTCTACGACGAGCGCGCCGGCGACGAGAAGCACGAGTTCCACTACGAGGGCGGGATCCGCGACTTCGTCTCGTACGTCAACAAGACGAAGGACCCGGCCCACAAGGAGATCGTCTACTTCGAGGGCGAGAACGACCAGGGCGCGGTCGAGGTCGCGATGCAGTGGAACGGCTCCTACCAGGAGTCGGTCTTCTCCTTCGCCAACAACATCAACACGACCGAGGGCGGCTCGCACCTGTCCGGCTTCAAGGGGGCTCTGACGCGCACGCTGAACGACTATGCGCGCGCGAAGAACCTGCTCAAGGAGAAGGAGGACAACCTCGACGGCGAGGATGTCCGCGAGGGTCTTGCGGCCGTGCTCTCGGTCAAGCTGCGCGACCCGCAGTTCGAGGGCCAGACGAAGACGAAGCTGGGCAATCCCTGGGTGCGCGGGCTCGTCGAGCAGACGGTCAACCAGCGCCTGGCCGAGTTTCTCGAAGAGAACCCCCAGGACGCGAAGCGGATCATCGACAAGGCGGTCTCGGCCGCGCGCGCCCGCCAGGCCGCGCGCAAGGCGCGGGAGCTGACTCGGCGCAAGAGCGCGCTCGAGAGCTCCTCGCTGCCCGGCAAGCTCGCCGACTGCCAGATCAGCGACCCCGCTTCGGCCGAGCTCTTCCTCGTCGAGGGCAACTCGGCGGGCGGCTCCGCCGTGGACGCGCGCGACCGCACCTTCCAGGCGATCCTGCCGCTGCGCGGCAAGGTGATCAACTCCGAGAAGAACCGGATCAACAAGGTGCTCTCGAACACGGAGATCCAGTCGATGATCACTGCGATCGGCACCGGGATCGGCGACGAGTTCGACCTCGAGAAGCTGCGCTACCACCGCGTGATCGTGATGACCGACGCCGACGTGGACGGCTCTCACATCCGCACGCTGATCCTGACCTTCCTCTACCGGCAGATGCCGGAACTCGTGGACGGCGGCTTCGTCTACATCGCCGTCCCGCCGCTCTACGCGGTCAAGATCGCCGGCCGGGAGCAGTACGTCGTGAAGGAGTCGCAGTTCGAGGAGCTGCTCGTGCGCGAGCGGGTGAAGGACATCGAGGTGACCGACCGCAGCGGCAGCACGCAGAAGTTGACCGAGGCGCGGTACCAGCGCTTCAGCCGCACGCTGCACGAGTACGAGGGCTGGATCTCCCGTCTGCGCGCCGACTTCGGCAACGCAGCCGCGACCTTCGTCACCTCGCACGGCCTGGTCGAGACCGAGGCCGCCGCGACCGCCGACGTGGAGGGCGCGATCGCGGGTCTCACGCCGAACGGGTACGAGTTCACGGTCGTCGAGACGACCCCGGAGGGGGTGCGCGTACGCGTCACCGAGCGCGAGACGAGCGCCGCGACGCACGTGGTCGTGCCCGCAGAGCTGCTTGCCTCGCCGGTCTACCAGAACCTGCGCAAGACCCACGCGCGGCTCGTGGAGATCGCCGGCCCGCCGCCCTTCAAGCTCGACCTCGGCAAGAAGCCGCGGCAGGCGGAGACCTTCGAGGAGCTGCGGGACGAGGCCCTCGATCTCGCCAAGGAGGGCATCCAGATGCGCCGCTTCAAGGGCCTCGGCGAGATGGATCCCGAGGAGCTTGCGCAGACGACCATGGACCCGGCGCGGCGGATGCTGGTGAAAGTCGAGGTCGACGACGCGGCCGCAGCCGACCAGGTGTTCTCGATGCTGATGGGCGACCAGGTCGAGCCACGCCGCCTGTTCATCGAGCAGAACGCGAAGGACGTCAGGTTCCTTGACGTCTAGGAGGGACGCATGGCGACCGTAGAGCCACTGGGCCCCGGTCGGATCGAGTCGCGCGAGCTCGAGCAGGAGATGCGCTCGAGCTTCCTCGACTACGCGATGAGCGTGATCGTTTCGCGCGCGCTCCCGGATGTGCGCGACGGGCTCAAGCCGGTGCACCGCCGCGTCCTGTACGCGATGCACGAGGCCGGCCTGCAGCCGAACCGTGCGCGGCTCAAGTGCGCGCGCGTGGTCGGTGACGTGATGGGCTCCTACCACCCGCACGGCGACCAGTCGATCTACGACACGCTGGTACGGCTCGCGCAGCCCTTCTCGATGCGCTACCCGCTCGTCGACGGCCAGGGCAACTTCGGGAACATCGACGGCTACCCGGCCGCGGCGATGCGCTACACGGAGTGCCGGCTCGCGCGCCTCGCCACCGAGATGCTCCGCGACATCGATGCGGACACGGTCGACTTCAAGCAGAACTACGACGAATCGCGGCGCGAGCCGACCGTCCTGCCCTCGCGCCTGCCGAACCTGCTGCTCAACGGCTCGGCCGGGATCGCGGTCGGCATGGCCACGAACATCCCGCCGCACAACCTGGGCGAGGTCGTGGACGCCCTCGTCGCGCTGATCGACGAGCCGACGATCGACGTCGACCGGCTGACGAAGCACATCAAGGGCCCGGACTTCCCTTCCGGCGGGATCATCCTGGGCCGCGAGGGCATTCGCGAGGCCTACCGCTCGGGCCGCGGCAGAATCGTCCAGCGCGCACGCACCCACATCGAGGAGCTGCGCGGGGGCCGCACCGCGATCATCGTCAGCGAGCTGCCGTACGGGGTCAGGAAGGGCGGCGACGAGGGCGTGATCAAGAAGATCGCCGACCTCGTCAACGACAAGGTGATCCCGGAAATCCACGACGTGAAGGACCTCTCGGACAAGTCCGGGATGCGGATCCAGATCGAGCTCAAGCGCGACGCGATCCCGCAGGTCGTCCAGAACAAGGTCTTCAAGCACACCTCGCTGCAGACGACCTTCGGCTACAACGCCGTGGCGCTCGTCGACGGCGTGCCTCGGACGCTGCCGCTGCGCGACATGCTGCAGCACTACCTCGACTTCCAGCGCGAGGTCATCACCCGCCGCTCGAAGTTCGAGTTGCGCAAGGCCGAGGCCCGTGCGCACGTCCTCCAGGGCTACCTGACCGCGCTCGACAACCTCGACGCGGTGATCGCGCTGATTCGCGCCTCGGCCGACCCCGACGCCGCTCGCGTCGGGCTGATGGAGACCTTCGAGCTCTCCGAGATCCAGGCGCAGGCGATCCTCGACCTTCGCCTCCAGCGCCTCACCGGCCTCGAGCGCAAGCGGATCGAGGACGAGTTCGCCGACCTGCAGGAGCGCATCGCCGAGCTGCGGGCGATCCTGGGCGACGAGGCGAGGATCGACGGCCTGATCCGCGAGGAGTTGCTGGAGCTGAAGCAGGTCTACGGCAAGGGCGACGACCGGCGCACCGAGATCTTCGCCGCTGAGGGCGAGCTCGACCTCGAGGACCTGATCGCGGAGGAGGACATGGTGATCGCGATCTCGCGCTCGGGCTACGTGAAGCGGCTACCGGTCACGACCTACCGCGAGCAGAGACGGGGTGGGATCGGCGTGATGGGCATGGACCTGAAGGACGAGGACTACATCGAGCACCTGTTCGTCGCCTCGACGCACGACTACCTGTTGTTCTTCACTTCCGTCGGCAAGGTCTACAGGCTGAAGGTGCACGAGCTACCGCTCGGGACGCGCCAGTCGAAGGGCCGGGCGATTGTCAACCTGCTGCCCTTCTCGCAGACCGAGAAGGTCCGGGCCGTGATCGCGACACGCGAGTTCAAGGAGGCCGAGTACCTCGTTCTCGCGACGCGCAACGGGATCGTCAAGAAGACGCGCTTCGAGGAATACAACACGCCGCTCAGGGCCGACGGGATCATCGCGATCAGGCTGCGCGACGAGGACGAGCTCGTCGACGTGCTCCACTCGAACGGTGGCGAGGACATCATCCTCGTCTCGCGCAAGGGCCAGGCGATCCGCTTCCACGAGGATCAGGTGCGCCCGATGGGCCGCGCGACCTCCGGCGTGAAGGGCATGGGCCTGCGCAAGGGCGACGAGGTGATCGCGGCGGGAATCGCCGACGACGAGCTGGACATGCTCGTCGTGACCGACCAGGGCTTCGGCAAGCGGACTCGCATGGCCGACTACCCGGTCAAGGGCCGCGGCGGGCTCGGCGTCAGAACCATCAAGCTGACCGAGGCGCGCGGCCAGCTCGCCGGCGCGCTCGCGGTGCGCGAGGGCTTCCAGCTGATGCTGATCTCGGACGGCGGCACGATCATCCGCATGCCGATCGAGGAGATCAAGCGCCTGGGCCGCGCGACCCAGGGCGTGATCGTCCAGCGCCTGCGCGAGGACGAGCAGGTCTCGAGCATCGCCCTGGTCGCCGAGTCGGAAGAGCCTGACGGCGAGCTCGTGACCGACGTCACGGCCGAAGCCGCCGTACCTGAAGATACCGGTAAGAACGAGTAAGTTCGCCCGGTAGCTCTTCCATAACTGGACACAGGTCGCTATAACTTTCAAAGGAGGGGTCCCTCCGCAGGAAGGCGCAAGGCATGGCGTACGACAAGGCAGCAGAGTTCCTCGAGCCGATCGACCTGGCCGAGCATCTCGACAAGATCGAGCTCTACCTCGGGCAGGTGTGCCAGATCGCCGGCATCTCGAAAATGCAGCTCGACTACTGGACGAACAAGGCGCAGATCCCGACCAAGGGCAAGAAGCAGCGCATCTACGACATCGACGCGCTGGAGACCGTGATGCTGATCAAGCAGGCCAAGGACAAGGGCCTGAATCTCGGCGCCGCGATCGAGGCCGCTCGCCGCTTTCGCGAGACCGGCCGCGCCGTCGGCTAGCCGCGCAGGTTCTCTGCGGCCTGCTCGGGCGCGAGGGTGTTGATGTAGTGACCCGCGCCGAGCTCGAGCGAGGCCATCGCAGTCAGGCGCGGTAGCAGCTCGAGGTGCCAGTGGCCCGCTTCGTGAAGCCAGAGGTTCATCGGCCGCGGCCCCTCGTCTCGGCCCAGCCGGCGTAGGGCCTCGGCAGCGAGGTCGAGCCCGCGGCCGAGCAGCGGGCTGCCGAAGCCGTCCTCCTCGTGCGTGAGCGGGGCGACCAGGCACTCATACGGCGAGCGGCTCGCGTACGGGCAGAGCAGGAGCAGCCCGTCCCGCTCCTCGACGACCCGCGTTCCCTCCGTGCGCTCGAGCTCCAGGTAGTCGCAGAGGCGGCAGCCCTCGCCGCGCTCGGCTTTCGCCAGCGGCGGCTCTTCGTTCAGCCAGACGAGCTGCGAGTGCGAGTGCGGCAGGCTGGCTCCCGCCGTCCTGC
>Ga0307316_10000217_pt1 | contig 16485 bp, 13 predicted proteins | sample ER_DNA_356_FD_194504 | JGI IMG/M metagenome (GOLD analysis project Ga0307316, IMG submission 194504) | Bulk soil microbial communities from the East River watershed near Crested Butte, Colorado, United States - ER_DNA_356 | ecosystem: Environmental > Terrestrial > Soil > Floodplain | place... | reverse complement strand
ACGTGAGCGCTCCAACGACCGCCTGATCCACGGCAGCCGCGGCCCCGACGTGATCGTCGGTGGGCGCGGTCCCAACGTCATCTACGGCGGCGGCGGCAACGACGTCATCTGCGGCGGCAAAGGGCGCGACCAGATCTTCGGCGGGCGCGGCAACGACACGATCGACGGCAAGTCGGACGCCGACCTGGTCCACGGCGGCCGTGGCTCCGACGAAGTCGACGGCGGCGCCGACCGCGACCGCGCCTTCGGCGACAGCGGCAACGACACCGTGCGGGGAGGGCCGGGCGATCGTGATGAGGTCGACGGCGGGCTCGGCGACGACGAGGTGGACGGCGGCCGCGGCAGCTTCGACATCGTCTTCGGCGCGATCGGCAGGGACCGCAGCGACGGCGGCCCGGGTGTCCACGACATCGCCTCCTTCAGGAGCGCCGGCGGTCCGATCGTCGTCGACCTCGAAAGCGGGACCGTCAGTGGCGCCGAGCAGGAGCAGATGACGGGGATCGAGGACGTGGTCGGGGGCTCCGCCGACGATATCCTCGCGACCTCCGAAGCGGCTCCGAACCGGCTCGACGGCGGCCCGGGCGACGACCGGCTGGTCGGCTCGCTGCAGGGCGACGAAGCCTTCGGTGGGCCGGGCAGCGACGAGTGCTTCGGCCCCTTCGCTGTCCAGGAGTCCTGCGGGGTTTCCGCTACCGGGGGCACCCGGGTCGACGTCTACAAGAGCCTGACCGGATCGGCCAGCCTGACGATCGCCGGCGATGGGGGCGCGAATGACCTCGCGGTTGCCTTCCGCCACGATCGCTACGTCGTCGCCGGCGCCGCGGGCACGCCCGTCCTGCTCGGCGACCCCCGCTACGCGGGCAGCTGCGGAGTCGAAGGCTCTGCGGTCTCCTGCGCCGGCCCCGTCAGCTCGATCCTCGTCGCGCTCGGGAGCGGCGACGACGCGATCGCCTTCGACGATTCCCTTCCCGAAGACGTCTCGCTGACGGTCGACGGTGGCGCCGGCAGCGACTGGCTGCGCGGCAGTCCAGGCGACGACACCCTTTACGGGGGCGACGACAGCGCCCCCGACTTGCTTGCCGGCGGCGGCGGGGACGACGCCCTCTTCGGCGTCAACATCATCCATCCCCAGCACCCCAGCGGGGCCGCGACGATGACCGGCGGCGGCGGCGACGACCTGATGATCGGCGGCCAGCCGTGTGACGGCGACTTCTTCGACGGCGGGCCGGGGGAGAACGACAGCGCCTCCTTCTCCCGCGTCCGCAACGAAGGGACGTCCGTCGAAGCGACGATCGGCGGGCCGGTACTCGACCCAGACGTTCCCGATTGCGCTGCCGGCCGCATCTCCCACGACACCGAGAAGATCGAGGGCTCGACCGGACCCGACGTCCTCTCCGGCAGCATCCGCGACGAGACCTTGCTGGGCCGTGGCGGCTCCGATGTGCTCGATCCAGCGGGTGGCGAAGACCGCTGCATCGGAGGCAACGGCGAAGACGCCGACCGCCACTGCGAGTACGTCCGCTAGCGCAGCTCATAGGATGCGGGTGTGCCCCCCCAGCCGGTACAGGGCTCCTTCGAGGTTGCCCGCGGCGTCGTGCCGCAGGAGCGGATCGACGATGCGCTGCGGCTGCTGCACCTGGACCTGCTGCAGCGCGGGGCCTCGAGCGCGGAGCTGGGCGAGTGGCTGTGGGGCATGCACTGGTTCCCGCATCTGAGGGAACGGGAGGAGATCTTCGCTCTAGTTGAGTCGCTGCCGGAGGAGTGGCGGACGGGGCGGCCTTGCGAGCCGCAGATCCTTCTGCAGTTCCCGCACACCGGACCGGAGCCGGAGGTCCGGTTCCACCTCGATCAGGAGCCGCCCTGGGCGGGCGAGAGCACCTACCTGCGCATCGTCGGCGTCCCGCTCAGTCCTTGGCGCCGCGACAATGGCGGCCTGCTGGTGAAGACGGCGGCGAGGCCGGCGCCGGTCGAGGCCGATCCCGGCGACGCGATCATGATGTCGCCGGACCTGCCGCACTCGGGCGGGGTCAACCACACCGGCTCGCTGCGCTACGGGGTTTACTTCCGCTGGCTGGCGGACTGAGCGCTCAGGCGCAGAGCGCCCCTACTTCTCGGCGCGTGGCCGCGAGGCGGCGCGACTCGATATGCGCGTTGCGGCGCGCAGCTCGGTGGTACGGAGCTCGCGGGAGTGGTCTTCGGCCTCGTCGCGCTCGCAGATCCAGACCTCGTGGGCGGGTTGTTCGGCGATCCGCAGGCCGGCTGAGCGGGCCATTGCCTCGACGCAGGCCTGGTCGGCGGCCCACCAGTTGGTCGGGTCGCCGGCGAGCTTGTGCTCGATGAAGGCGGCGCGGGGCCAGCTGGGCTCGAGCAGGCGCTTGCGTTCGTCGATCTCGAGGTCTTCGGGCGTCCCCGGCGACTCCTCGCCCGGCATCGTCAGCGTTTGCAGGACGAGGGTGCCGCCGACCTTCTGGGCGACGACGTCAAGGGCGAGCAGGGGGTAGCGGAGGTGGTAGAGGACGCCCATGAAGAGGACGACCTCGAAGGTCCCCGCTACGTCGACGAGGTCGTAGACCGAGCCCTGGCGGAACTCGACCCGTCCGCCGGGGTCGAGGTACTGTGCCGCCCAGCGGCCTTGCTCCAGGTAGTGCTCGTCGAGGTCGAGCGCCAGCACCTCGGCGCCGCGGGCGGCGAGCTGGAAGGAGTAGAAGCCGGCGTTGCAGCCGATGTCGAGGGCGCGGGCGCCGCTCAGGTCCGCCGGCAGGCAGCCCTCGATCTGGCGCCACTTGAAGGCCGGGAAATCGCCGAGCGGGTGCTCGGGGGCGGTCTGCCGGCCGTCGGGCAGGTGGAGGTTGTGGAACCAGGGGCCGAGCTCGGCGATCGCGCCGGGGACCTCGAGCGTCATCGGGCCATCACCCCTGTCACCTCCTGCTCGAGCTGTTCGCAGCGCCGCTCGGCGGTGTGCTCGGCGAGCACCCGCGCCCGCGCCCGCTCGCCGATCGCCAGGCGCTTGTCTTCGCCGGTCTCCCTCAAGTAGCGGACGACGTCTTCGGGGGAGTCGGCGACAAGAATCTCCTCGCCGGGCGTGAAGATCTCCTCGAGGCCGTTCCAGCGATCGGAGATCACCGGTACCGCGCAGGCGGCGGCCTCGAAGAGGCGGACGCTCGGCGACCAGCCGGCCGCGAGCATCTCCGCCCGGGTGACGTTGAGGGTGAAGCGCTGGGAGGCGTAGAAGCGGGGATGGTCGGCGGGCGCCACGTGCTCGCTGCGCTCGACGTTCTCGGGCCACTCGATCTCCTCGGGGTACTGCGGCCCGGCGACCGCGAAGTCGGCCTCGGGCAGCAGGCGCGCCGGCTCGATCAGCAGCCGCTCGAGCAGCGGCTGGCGGTCGCCGCTGTAGGTGCCGAGGTAGCCGAGGTCCCAGTGCGGCGTCTCCTGCAGCGGCCGGTAGGCATGGGGGTCGACCAGGCAGTAGAAGGCGAGGGCGCGGCGGGCGCCGAACTCCTCTTCCAGCACCTCCAGCGTCGGGCCGCCGGTGAAGGAGAGGTAGAGGTCGAAGCGGGGGACGAGGTCGGGGGAGAGGTACTCGCTGTCACCGCGGCGCAGCTTGCCGAGGGTGACCGGCGTGTCGATGTCATAGAACGCGACGGCGCCGCGGGCGCGCTCGAAGGCCCACTCGGCGACGGCTACGCCTTCCGGCACATAGGAGCCGACGACGACGAGGTCGGCGGCGGCGATGTCGTCGGTGTGCTGCTCCAACTCCTCCAGCGAGCCGTAGAGCTCGGTCCGGCCCCAAGGAGGCTCCGGCAGGTCGCGCTGCGCCGCGTACCAGGGCCTGTCGCGCTCGAGGAAGAGGACTTCGTGGCCGCGCTCGCTCAGCTCGCGGACCAGGGCCCGATAGTTGGTCGCGTGGCCGTTGCCCCAGGAAGAAGTGATCGAGAGGCCGCAGAAGACGATCTTCATGGCGCGGCCACCCCGGCGAGGATCGCCTCGACCTGCTCGGCGCGACGGTCGTAGGTGTGCTCGGCGAGGACCCGCTCCAGCGCCGCCTCACCGATCGCGCGGGCGCGGTCGGGCTCGAGCCCATCGAGCAGCTCCGCGACCTCGGCGCCGTCGCCGGCGACCAGGACCTCCTCACCCGGCGTGAGGAAGTCCTCGATCCCCTGCCACTCGTCGGTGATCAGACAGGATCCGGCACCTGCGGCCTCGAAGACACGAGTCGCTGGGGACCAGCCGTTGGTCGCCATGCTCTCGCGGCTGACGTTGAGGACGGCGAGGGCACTGCTGTTGAGCGCATTGTGGTCGCTGGGTGCGACGTGGCCTAGGTAGCGGACATTGCCGAGGCTGGCGACGCGGTCCTCCCAGCCGTTGCCGCCCAATATAAGGACGCTGCCCGGGAGCGCTTTGGCGGCACGGAAGAAGAACTCCTCGACCCGCGCCTCGCGGTCGGGCAGGCGGTTGCCGAGGAAGGCGAGGTCGCAGGCGAACTCGGGGCGCGGCGGCTCGGGGTGGTGGGTCTCGGGGTCGAGGGCGTTGTAGATCGGCGTGCAGGAGCGGGCGCCGAGGGCGAGGTAGCGGTCGATCACCGGCCGGCCGCCGCCGTAGGTGAAGACCATGTCGTAGGCGGGGATCAACTCGCGCAGCGGGTTTCCGCTCTGTGCGGTGGCCGCGCCCTCCATCGCGGCCAGGGTGGCCGGCGCGTCGACGTCCCAGAAGATCCTCTCCTCCGGCCCCTCCATCTGCGCCACCGCGTCCTCGAGGACCGCGTCGAAGACGCCGACCCCGCTGGCCTTGACGACGACGTCCGCCTCGGCGGCGCCGGCGACGACCTCGCGCACCGCCCGCTCGTCGCTTGGCTCGTAGACCACGACCTCGGCCCAGGCGGGGTTGTCGATGTCACGATGGGCCTGGCGGCCGAAGGCGTTCGGTTCGTAGAAGGTGACGCGGTGGCCGCGGGCGTCGAGCGCGCGGACGATGCCGCGGTAGTAGGTGCAGGCGCCGTTCCAGTAGGCGGAGACGAGGCTCGATCCGAAGAAGGCGATCCTCATCCCGCCACCTCCAGCGCCGGCTCGCCGCGCAGCTCGGCGTCGATCGCCAGGAGCTCATCGACCCGGTGGGCGCAGGTGTGGCGGGCGCGGATCGTCTCCAGCCCGCTCTCGCGCAGTTGTGCGGCGAGCTCGGGGTAGTCGACGACCGCCCGCATCGCCTCGCGCATCTCCCTCGTGTCGCGGGCGACCAGGTGGTCCTGCTCGGCGCGGAAGAGTCCCTCGCAGTCATCCCACGGGGCCGAGATCAGGGGGATGCCGCAGGCCAGCGCCTCGAAGGGGCGGATCGTCGGGATGCCCGGCAGCGCCTCGACGTAGGGGCGGCGCGGCACGTGCACGGTGAGGCGGTGGCGGGCGAAGACCGCGGGCGCGCGGTGGTTGGCGACCCGGCCGCGGTAGTGAAGACGGGCCAGGCGGATCCGCAGCCGCGCCGCGCGCGGGTAGCGGACTCCATATATAGAGCCGCGAACGCGGGCCTGGCAGGCGGGGCGGAGGAGGAAGGCGCGCAGCTCCTCGCTGCGCTCGCCGTCACCCCAGTTGCCGATCCAGACCAGGTCGGTCTCCGGCTCGACTCCCGGCAGCGGGTGGAAGACGCGGGTGTCGGCGGCCTCGTGCCAGGTCCAGGCGCGCGCGGCCCAGCCGCGATCGAGGTAGAGGCGGCGGATCACCTCGCCGTAGGCGAGGACGCCGTCGTAGTGGGAGAAGTCGCAGCGCGCCATCTCCTGCGGCGCGGTGGCGGCGCGGTGGTGGGTGTCGTGGAAGAGCAGGCGGTAGCCGCCGTGGCGGGCGCGGTGGGCGCCGATCTGCGCCACAAGGTCGGGCTCGTTCCACTCGTGGACGAGGACGAGGTCGGCGTCGTCGAGGGCCCGGGCGACGTCGAAGTCGCTGGGGTCGTACGGAGTGCCGTGTAGGTGCGGGAAGGCGCGGGCGAACTCGCGCAGTGGCTGCTCGCCGTGCTCGCGGAGGAGGTTGGCGCGGCTCCAGCCGTCAGCCGGTTCGTAGACCGTCACCTCGTGGCCGCGCTCCTGCAGCTCGCTGACGACGCCGCGGAGGAAGTGGGCGTTGCCGTGGTTCCAGTCGGAGACCAGCGAGTGGGAGAAGACGACGACCCTCATGCGGTCACCTTCGTGAGGAGGCGCTGGTAGAGCTGTCGGTAGGCGTTGGCGCTGCGGTCGATCGAGTAGTCGACGGCGCGCTCCCCCGCCCGTTCGGCCAGGTCCTCGCGCAGCTGAGGCGCGTCGATCAGGCAGGCGAGGACTTCGTGCAGTGCTGCCGCGTCGCGTGGGTCGACGAAGATCGCCGCGTCCTCCCAGAGCTCGCGCAGCGAGGGGATGTCGCCGAGCACGAGCGCGCAGCGGTCGCGCGCCGCCTCGAGGATCCCGAGCCCGAACGGCTCGTAAACGGCGGGCGCCGCGTAGATCGAGGCCTCGCGCCGGAGCGCCGCCAACGCCTCGCTGTCAAGGACGCCAGTGCCCCAAGCGCGCCGTGGCGCCGGACCGTCGCCGAGATCCCCCGCAACCACCACCGGCCAAGAGAGCCCGTCCGCAGCCGCATCCAGAGCCGCCAGGTTCTTCGCTGCATCCCAAAACCGCCCCGACCCCAGCACGAACGGCTGACCCGCCCGAACTGCATCAATTTCTACTTCTGCTGGGTGTAGAAATTGATGCAGTTCGCTGGACGCACTTCGGGGGCGCGGGGGGGTGGCGGAGCCGTTGTGGATTACCTGGGTGCTCTCGGGGTTGAGGGTGTGGTCGCGCGCTAGCTCTTGGAGCATCGCGGCGGTGGGGGCTACCAGGGCGTCGGCGCCCGCGAGGCCGGCGGCCATTTCTTCGCGGTAGCGGTTCCAGTCGGCGGGGGCCTCGGTGTTGTGGACGGCGCGCCACCAGGAGAGGACGTCGGAGTGGGCGACCAGGACCTTCGGGGCATGGAAGGGGAGGGCGCCGTGGGCGTAGGAGCAGAGGTGGACGATGTCGGGCCGCTCCGCTTCCTCCAGCTCGAGGAGCCAGCGGCCGGCGGCCTCGACCTCGTCCCAGGGGTCCTCCATCCACTCGAGCCGGAAGCCGCTCTCGTGGACGCGAGCCGGCAGTGCTCTCCGTTGCGCCTGGCGCAGCCGCGGTCCCATCGTCGCGACGACGACCTCGTCGCCGGCGGCCTCCAGCGCCGCGGCCAGCTCAGCGGTGTAGGTGAAAACGCCGCCGACGGTGTCGGTGCTGATCAGAACCTTCATCGCTGCGTCTCCGTGTCGCGCTGGTAGATCGCGTCGATCGCCTCGGCGACCAGCTCAAGCTCGTCGGCGGCCGAGTCGTAGCTGCGGTCGCCGCGCAGCCGCTCTGCCCAGGCCGCGATCGCCCGGCCGCCCCACTCGTCGGGCGGCTCGACCAGGGTCTCGGCGCTGGTTCCGCGCCAGAGATCGGTGCGGAAGTCGTAGAAGGAGCCGCCGACGTTGCCGACCGAGACCGCTCCCTCGCTGCCCCGGGCGGTGCACTCGAAGACGCAGTCCCGCCCGGCCGAGGTGAACCAGGAGCAGGCGAGGCGCGCCCGCACCTCGCCGATTGCCAGCTCCGCCGTCGCCTGGTCCTCAACCGCGTAGCCGTGCAGCGAGAGCGTCCGGGCGGTCTCCACCTGCAGCTCTTTGGCCTGGGTCAGCCATAGCGCCAAGTCGACGAGGTGGGTGCCGAGGTCGATCAGGCAGCCGCCGCCTGACAGCTTCGGGTCGGTGAACCAGGGCTTGTCGGGGCCGTAGGCGTTGTGGAAGACGAGGTCGATCGTGTGGAGCCGGCCGATCGCTCCGCTCGCGACCTGCTCGTGCGCGGCGCGCAGTGCCTCGACGTGGCGGTAGGAGAGGTCGACGGCGAGCAGGCGGTCGGCGGCGCGAGCCGCCTCGAGCACCCGCTGCGTCTCGGCGGCATCGCGCGCCAGCGGCTTCTGGCAGAAGACGGCGAGGCCGCGCTCCAGCGCCGCGATCGCCTGCTCGGCGTGCAGGGCACTGGGGGTGGCGATGACGATGCCGTCGAGCTCGTGTTCGAGCAGCTCCTCGAGCGTCTCCGCCCGCCCTGCCTGCGGCGCCACCTCGGCCGCCGCTGCCAAGGCTTCGGCCTGCGGGTCGGCGACCGCCGCAACCTGTGCCAGCCCGTCGCCGGCAAGCGCCTCCATCCGGTTGCGGCCGATCCAGCCGACGCCGAGGAAGCCGAGGCGGGGGAGGGTTGCGACCGTCACGCGATCACCAGCGCCTTCATGAATCCGTCGGGCCGCTCGACCGCGGTCTGCAGCGCCCGGTCGACCTCGTCGAGGCCGAAGCGGTGGGTGTAGAGCGGGGAGGGATCGAGCCGGCCGGCGCTGACGGCCGCCGCCGCCTCGCGGATGCCGTCGACGTAGACCCGCGGGTCGCGCTCGTGGGCGTTGACGACGTCGAGCCCGCGCCAGTTCCACAGCTGCATGTCGATCTGTCGCGAGCCGTCCTGGTGGAAGCCGGCAATCGCCAGCCGGCCGCGCGTCTTCGTCAACGGCCCGGCGAGGTCCAGCGTTGACTGCACCCCGGCGGCCTCGACGACGACGTCGCAGAGCTCACCCGCGGTCAGCTCCTCGACCCGCTCGACCACCGGCTCCTCCAGCGCGATCGTCTCCGCTGCGCCCATCTCCCGCGCCGTCTCCAGGGCCGAGGGCCGGCGCGAGATCGCGATCACCCGCGCGCCCGCCTCGGTCGCCAGCTGCCCGATCACGCAGCCGAGGAAGCCGGCCCCCACGATCGCGACCGTGTCGCCGGACTCGATGCCGCTTCGCCGCACCACGTTGACCGCGCAGCCGAGCGCCTCGCCGGGGAAGTAGTCGACGCCCTCGGGCAGCGCCACCAGGTCTTCGGCCCGGGCGAGGTCATAGTCGGCGTAGGCGTTGTAGGTGAGGCCCGTGACTCGGTCGCCCTCGCTCAGGCCCTCGACGCCCTCGCCGACCGCGTCGACCAGGCCCCAGCCCTCGTGCCCCGGCGCCCCGGCCGGCCGCGGGTACTCGAACCACGGCCGTCCGGTCCAGACCGCGAGGTCCGAGCCGCAGACGCCCGAGCCCTCCAGGCGCAGCCGCACCTCGCCCGCCCCCGGCTCGGGCACCGGCACCTTGACCACCTCGGCCGAGCGGCTCTCGCGGATGACGGCCGCCCGCGCCACCGGGCCTCCTAGGCCGCCCGCGCGAGGTCGCCGACGCCGGCCCCCTCGCGCAGCCACCCGTACAACCGCTCGATTCCCTCGCCGGCACTGACCCGCGGCCGCCAGCCGGTGTCGCGCTGGAAGCACCGCGTGTCGCTGACGTAGTAGCGCTGGTCGCCCTGCCGCCAGGGGCCGAAGCTGGTCTCCGGCGGCGAGCCGTGCAGCTCGCCGATCCGCTCGATCACTTCGAGCAGGCTGACTGCGTTCTCCGGCCCGCCGCCCATGTTGTAGGCGCGGCCGCCGATCCGGTCGATGTTCTCGCGGGCGAGCAGAAATGCCTCGACCAGGTCCTCGACGAAGAGGACGTCGCGGACCTGGCGGCCGTCGCCGTAGAGCGTGATCGGGGCGCCGTCGAGGGCGCTGATCGCGAAGTGGGCAACCCAGCCCTGGTCCTCGTTGCCGCACTGGTGCGGGCCGTAGATGCAGCTCATTCGGAACACGGCCGTGCGCATGCCGAAGCTCTTGGCGTAATCGAGCACGTACTGATCGGCGGCGCCCTTCGAGCAGCCGTAAGGCGTGCAGAAGTCGAGCGGTCGCTCCTCGGAGATCCCGGCCCGGCGCACCGTGCCCGCCGCCGGCTCGTAGCGGCTGCCGTCGTCGTGTAACTCGACGTCCTCGAGGCCGCCGTAGACCTTGTTGGTCGAGGTGAAGAGGAAGGCCGGCGGCTCGTTTTGCGCCCGCGCGGCCTCGAGCAGGTTGATCGTGCCGAACAGGTTGACGTCGAAGTCGAGCATCGGATCGTCGAGGCTGGTCGTCACTGCCACCTGTGCGGCGAGGTGGAAGACGCTGTCGACGCCGCGTACCGCCGCCCCAGCGACGGCACGGTCGCGCAGATCCCCCCTCAGCACCTCGAGCCGCCGGCCGTGGCGCTCGCGCAGCCAGGCGAGGTTGCCCTCGACCCCCGGCCGGGAGAGGTTGTCGACGATCCGCACCCGCTGCCCGTCACGCAGCAGCCGGTCGGTGAGGTTGGTCCCGATGAAACCGGCTCCCCCGGTCACGAGCGCCGTCATAGGGTGAGTCCTCGCGCGGCAAGTTCACCGTGCGCGGATTCCACCCTGTCTTCCGCGGTCTGGCCCTCCAGCCACTCGGCTAGCTCGGCCATCCCGTCATCCAGTGCGATCTGCGGTTCGAACCCGAGGACCTCCCGGGCCGTCGTGATGTCGGCAAAGCAGTGCCGGATGTCCCCGACCCTGTACTTGCCGGTTACCTCTGCTTCAAGATCCTCGCGGTCGGTCACCCGCGCTAGGCGCTCGGCGATCTCCCGCACGGTGATGCTCTCGCCGCTGCCGACGTTGACGGCGCGCCCGGCGGCGGAGTCGCGCTCCAGTGCCAGGGCGCAGGCGCGAGCGACGTCGTGGACGCTGACGAAGTCCCGCCGCTGCTCGCCGTCCTCGAAGATCAGCGGCGGCCGCCCGTTCAGCAGCCGACCGCCGAAGATCGCCAGCACGCCGGTGTAGGGGTTCGAGAGCGCCTGGTCGGGCCCGTAGACGTTGAAGAAGCGCAGCGCCGTCGTCGGCACGTCATAGGAAGAGCCGAAGAGCAGGCACATGCGCTCCTGGTCGTACTTGTTCAGCGCGTAGATCGAGGAGAGGCAGGGCTGCTTGCTCTCCGGCGTCGGCTCGGGCGCGAGCGCGCCGCCCTCGGACGAGACCGGCTCCCATTCGCCGCGCTCGAGCTGGCCGCGGTCGCGCTCCACCGCCTCGGCGATTTGGCCGTCGGCTCCGCGATAGAGACCCTCGCCGTAGATGCTCATGCTGGAAGCGACGACCAGGCGGCGGACCGGGCGCTCCATCAGCGCCTCCAGCAGGACCCCGGTGCCGACCGTGTTGACCGAGCAGTAGTCGGCGATCTCGTACATGCTCTGGCCGACGCCGACGCGGGCGGCGAGGTGGACGACCGCGTCGACCCCGATCAGCGCCTCGGTGACGGCGCCGGGGTCGCGGACGTCGCCCTGGATCAGCTCGACCTCGGAGTCGAGGTAGGCGGGCCGCTCGCGCTCGGGGTGGATCTGCGGGTCGAGACGATCGAGCGCCCTGACCTCATGCCCCTGCCGAAGCAGGTGGCGGGCGAGGTGAGAGCCGATGAAGCCGGCGCCGCCGGTGATGAGGACTCGATCGGGCAAGGGGGTGGCCTTCCTACGGGCGAAAGCAATGTCTTGATCAACCTTCTAAGTTGCCAACGGCCGCTGCGCCTAAACACAAGGTCTGTCAGATGACAACCTTCGGGTCGATGAGCGAGAAGGGAAAAGCGGTCCGCGCGGTCGTCCGGGGACGGGTGCAGGGCATCGGCTTCCGCGAAGCGACGGTTGAGAAAGCCCAGCAAAGCGGCGCCTTCGGCTGGGTGCGCAACAGCGACGACGGCTCGGTGCTGGCTCACGTCGAGGGGTCGGAGGAGGCGGTGACACAAACGCTCGAGTTTTTAGAGCAGGGGCCGCGAGGAGCGGTTGTCGAGGACCTCGAGACCGCGGAGGCCAAGGTCGAAGGGCACGAGCAGTTCGCGGTCCGCGGCGTCAGCGCCGGCGTCTTCGTCGTCCAGGAGCACCAGGCCACCGCACACCACTACGACCTGCGGCTCGAGGTCGACGGCCTCATGCGCTCCTGGGCGGTGCCGAAGGAGCCCTCGATGGACCCGACGGTGAAGCGGCTGGCGCTCGAGGTCGCCGACCACTCGATGTCCTACAACGACTTCGAGGGGGAGCTCGACGGCGGCTGGGTGAAGATCTGGGACCGCGGCACCTACGAGCAGGGAGGGCGGGTGCCCTGGCCCGAGGCGCTCGAGCGCGGCCACGCCGTCTTCGTCCTCCACGGCGAGAAGCTGCAGGGCGGCTTCGCCCTCCAGCGCACCCGCCGCGGCGAGAAGCCGCAGTGGCTGCTGATCAAGCGCCGGGACGAGTTTGCGAAAGGGGATTCTCCTAAAGGAACAAGCTGATTCCGTCGATGAGGCCCACGTGGACAACGCGTCCAGAAAAAGCGCCTGTTCGCGGAAGACGGGGTTCATCGCCCTCGGCCTCCTTGCCGGGCTGCTGGCGCTCTACGCCGCCGTCACGATCTGGATGCTCGGCAGCGGCTCGCTGCAGGACGCGGTCGGCCGCTGGGTCTACGACGCGGTGGTCCTCGGCGCCGCCGTGCTCGTTCTCGCGCGGGCGGCGACGGTTCCGGTCGAGCGCGGTGCCTGGCTCGCCCTCGGCGGCGGCTTGCTGCTCTGGGCGCTCGGGCAGACCTATTACTCCGTCGTCCTCTACTACGCGAGCCCGGCGCCGTTCCCCTCGCCAGCCGACCTCGGCTTCCTCGCCTTCTATCCGGCCACCTACGTTGGCCTCGTCCTTTTGCTGCGGGCGCGGGTCGCGCACCTGGAGCCGCTCGCCTGGGTCGACGGGCTGATCGGGGCGTTGGCCGTCGCCGGCGTCGCCGCGGCGCTGATCTTCCCGCCGGTCCTTGGGGCGCTCGAAGGCAGCGCCTTCGGGGTCGCGGTCAGCCTCGCCTATCCCTGTTTCGACCTCGTCCTGCTGGGGATGCTGAGCGGCGCCTTTGCCGCCTCGAAGTGGCGTACCGACAGCAGCTGGCTGCTGATCGCCGGGGCGCTGCTGCTCTTCGGGGCTGCTGACGTCGTCTACCTCTCGGTCGGCGGCCAGTCCACCACCGCCCTCAACATCGCCAGCCTCGGCTGGCCGCTCGCCTTCCTGCTGGTGGCCGCGGCTTCCTGGCTGCCGGCCACGGCGAGAGGCACGACGGTCGGCCGCGGCGAGCGGCGCCGGATCGTGGTCCCGATCGCGATGGGCGTGGGCGGGATCTGCCTGCTTGCCGTCGGCACCTTCCTTCCGATCGGCGTCACCGCGGTCGCTTGCGGGGCGGCCTGCCTGGTCGCCGTCCTCCTGCGCCTGCTCATCACCTTCGAACAGAACACCCGGATGCTGCGGGTCAACGAGACCCGCGCCGTCACCGATTCCCTCACCGGCCTCGCCAACCGCCGAGCGCTGATGGCCGACCTCGAGGATGCGGTCTCGGCCTCGCCGCCGGAGGCGATGGTCCTGGCGCTGTTCGACCTCGACGGCTTCAAGGCCTACAACGACAGCTTCGGGCATCCGGCCGGAGACGACCTGCTGCGTCGCCTCGGCGGGCACCTGGATGCTTCGGTCGCCGCACACGGCCGCGCCTACCGCCTCGGCGGTGACGAGTTCTGCATCCTCGCGCGGACCCGGGACCTCCCGGCCGAAACGATCTGCGAGGCCGCCGAGCGGGCGCTCTGCGAGCGCGGCAAGGGCTTCAAGATCACGGCCTCCTGGGGCAAGGTCCTGATCCCCGTCGAAGTCACCACCTCGACCGACGCCCTGCGGGTCGCCGACCGGCGGATGTACGCAAAAAAGGGCCGACGTTCGGACTCTGTACGCAGCCAAACCCGCGGCGTCCTGCTGCGGATGCTGCACGAGCGCGAGCCCGAGCTGGAGCGTCATCTCGATGGCGTCGCGCGACTCGCCGCCGCCTTCGGAAAAGCGCTGGCGCTCGACGCCGAGGAGCAGGACGTCGTCCTCCGCGCGGCTGAGCTGCACGACATCGGCAAGGTCGCGATTCCCGACGCGATCCTCCACAAGGGCGCCGACTTGACCCCGGAGGAGTGGGAGCTGATGCGCAAGCACACGATCATCGGCCAGCGCGTCCTCGATGCCGCACCCGCCCTGCAGCCGGTCGCCAACCTGATTCGCTCGACCCACGAGCGCTGGGACGGCGACGGGTACCCAGACCGTCTCGCCGGCCGCGACATTCCCCTCGGCTCTCGGGCAATCTTCATCTGCGACGCTTACAACGCGATGACCGAAGGCCGCACTTACCGCTCGGCGATGAGCGCGGAGGAGGCCCTGGAAGAGCTCCGCCGCGGCGCCGGCACCCAGTTCGATCCCGACCTCGTCCGCACCTTCGTCGAGAAGGTGGTCCCGGCGCTCGATCAGAGCAGCGCGGCGATCACGGTGACCTCGACCCCTGCTACGAACTAGCGGCTTCCAGCCTCATAAGGCGGGACGCCGTCGAGCCCTTGTACGACGTCCAGGCGCCCCAGCACCTGGTTGCCACTGGCCAATGCAGAAGCAATGGAGATGGGGGAGCCGAGAAAAGCGTCGCCTTGTTGGACGTGGCCGCCCGCGGCGACCGCTACTTCGGGCACCCGCTTTAGATTTTCAACTTCCGGGGCGATGACGATGCCAACGTCCTTGGTGCCTCGCACGACTCCCCAGGCACTTACGGCAAGCCCGCCGACCACGACGAATTCAACTTCTGCCGCGACGAGCCTCCGCAGCAGCTCATCGAACTTCGGTTCGCTCACTTCTGGAGGCTCTTCGAGAAGCGAATGAGCTTGTGACTGAGGGCGATGCCTTCAGCCAGGTTCACGCTGAGCGGACGCCCGGCGTCCTCGCGCAGTCGCTGCACCCTCACCGCATGGCCGGTGGCGGGCGAAATCGCTTTCCCCCTCCTGTCGCTTCATTGCTCGTGAAGCCTAGCGCCGGTCGCTGCTGTCCTGGGCGGCGACGAAACGACCTGATGGGCCTGCTGCGGCGCGGCGGGCCGCTGACGGCTACCAAGCGGGGGAGCAGATAGGAGAGAGCGCCGCCAGCTGCTCCTTTCACCTGCGCCAGCTGGCCAAGTACGGGCTGGTCGAGGAGACGGGCGGCGGTCGCGGCCGCGACGGCCGTGGCAGGCGACGGCGATCTCGACCGAGTGGGCGGCGCGAGGGCCCGACGAGGAGACCGACGCGGCCGGCGCCCGTGGGGGTGATGGTGCTCGACGTCGGCCTCGGCCCCCTCTACGCCGCGCTCGTCCCCGACCAGCTGCGGGCGCGGGTCTCCGGCGCCTTCCTGCTCGTCATTACGGCGCTCGCCCGATCGGCGCCCTTGCCGGCGGACTGCTCGCCGCCGCCGCCGGCCTCCACGCGACGATGTGGGTTACCGCGGTCGGCGCCCTCGCCGGCGTCCTCTGGCTGCTTTCTTCGCCGATGCCGCGGGTGCGCGAGTTGCCCCATGCCGCGGTCGACTACTGAGCCTTCCGCCCCCGCGCAGCCGTACGATTGAGCCATGGGCGAGTTCCGCTACGAGGGCCATCGGATCTCCTACGACGAATACGGCGAAGGGAAACGGCTGATCGTGCTGACGCACGGCTTGCTGATGAACCGCCACATGTTCGACCGGCTGGGACCGGAGCTGGCGGAGCGGGGGAACCGGGTGGTGACGGTCGACATGCTCGGTCACGGACGCTCTGACCGGCCGGAGGACCTGCGCCTCTACTCGATGCCGCTGTTCGCGCGGCAGCTGGTGGCGCTGCTCGACCACCTCGAAGAGGAGAGCGCCGTGGTCGGCGGCACCTCGCTGGGGGCGAACATCGCGCTCGAGTTGGCAGTGCACTACCCCGACCGAGCGCGGGCGCTCTTCATCGAGATGCCGGTGCTGGACAACGCTCTCTCCGCCGTCGCCGGCTTCTTCGCGCCGGTCCTGCTCAGCTTCAAGTTCGGCCGCCCGGTCTTCGAGGGCCTTTCGCTGGCGACGCGGGCGATTCCGCGCACCAGCTACCTCGCCGACATCGGCCTCGACTTCCTACGGCAGCGCCCCGGGCCCTCGCAGGCCGTACTCGAGGGGCTGCTGCTGGGGGAGACGGCGCCGCACCGCGAGGAGCGGGTGAAGATCGAGCACGAGACGCTGGTCGTCGGCCACCCCCGCGACCCGCTGCACCCCTTCAGCGACTCGGGCATGCTGCTCGAAGAGCTGCCGAACGCGCGCCTGGTCGAAGCCAACTCGATCATGGAGTGGCGCCTGCGCCCCGAGCGCCTCAACGCTGAGCTGACCGCCTTCCTCGAGGAGGTCTGGGCTCCGAACCTTCGGGCGGTCGCCACCGGCTGAGCTCGCTGTCACACTTTGGCCGGTGAGCCAAACTGCCGGCGATAAGCGGGTCGAACGCGAGGCCGAGTTCTCGACGATCTCGGGGCAGGAGATCGAGCCGCTCTACGGGCCCGACGACGTCGACACGAAGCTCGAGGAGCGGGTTGGCGCGCCTGGCTCCTACCCCTTCACCCGCGGGCCGTACGAGTCGATGTACCGGGGGCGGCTGTGGACGATGCGCCAGTTCGCCGGCTTCGGCACCGTCGAGGAGACCAACGAGCGCTTCCACTACCTGCTTGACCAGGGGCAGACGGGGCTCTCGACGGCCTTCGACATGCCGACCCTGATGGGCTACGACTCCGATCACGCGAAGAGCCTCGGCGAGGTCGGC
>Ga0307316_10000216_pt1 | contig 16508 bp, 17 predicted proteins | sample ER_DNA_356_FD_194504 | JGI IMG/M metagenome (GOLD analysis project Ga0307316, IMG submission 194504) | Bulk soil microbial communities from the East River watershed near Crested Butte, Colorado, United States - ER_DNA_356 | ecosystem: Environmental > Terrestrial > Soil > Floodplain | place... | reverse complement strand
TCGATGCGGGAGCTCTCGCCGACCGGCGGCGCTTCGAGCCCAAAAGCAGCCGTGATCATCCCTTGGACGACGGCCCCTGCCGCAGCGAGCGGATCGCTAGCGGCCTGGAGCTCTCGGAGCGCGGGCACCGGATGGCCGAGCAGCCGCTCGGTCTCCTCCACCACGCGGGCGGGATCCTTCACCGCCCGCCCCCGCAGCCGACCCTCGACGAAGTCGGCTCGCGTGCGGGCGAGTCCCGAGTACGGCGAGCGCAGATATGTGAAGAGCTCGCGCCGGCTCCCGCCGAGCCAGGCAAAGCGAAGGAGCCCGAGCAGTGCCGCGCCGAAGGCCGTGCGCCGAAGAGATAGGCGCCCCTCGTAGGAGTACGGTATTCCGAGCGAGCCGAACGCCGTCTCGAGCGGCGAACGGATGCGGTCGAGGCTCGGAGCGACGACCGCGATCTCCTCCGCAGGGGTGCCGGCGCGGATGAGCGCGAGGATTTCCTCGCCGGCCAGCTCGAGCGCCGCGCGCGAGCCGGCGGCCTCGAGAAAGCGAACCGCGCCCTCGAGCGGCGGCGGTTCGATACGGCGCTCCTCGAACAACGTGCGCTCGAGGTGCGCAAGCGCGGGGCTCTCGTACCAATCTTGCGACGTGAGCGCCTCCACCTCCTCCCCGGCCAGGCGGGCGAGATCGTCCGCCGTTCGCTGGAGCGAAGCGAAGACCGGCCGGAGCGGCTCGTAGGGAAGCGACACAACGACGTCTGCCCGCCCCGCGAGTGCCTCGAGCAGCCGCCATTGCGCGCCGGTCAGATCCTCGAACCCGTATGCGAACACGGGCGTGGCGTTCCACCCGCCGAACTCGCCCGCGACGAGATCGGCCGCATGGGCTCGCGCGAGCTCGCGGTCCCACAGGCCCAGGCGATCGAGCTCGCCGCGATACGCGTGGTAGAGGTCGGCCAGCTGTCCTTCGAGCTCGGCGGGATCGAGCAGAGCGGCCTCGAGATCGGCGACGGCGGACCCAAGCGCGTCCGCGAACCCTGGATAGCGCGCCGAGGGGCCAAGGCCGTTCAGACTCGCACCGGACACGACGCGGGCGAGGAGGAGCGTGCGCTGCGCATCGGTGACCTGTGGGCGCGACGCGGAGCCTGCGTTCTCCCTCACACGGCGGAAGACGTCGTCGAAGGTCCCGATCGTGCCGCCGAGAAGCGCGGGCCTTCGAGCCAGGAGGTCGTGCTCGACCCGGTTGACGTCCGCCCGGTTCGGGACAATCAGAAAAGGGTCCCGGTCGAGGGCTTCGAGGTAGCGATCGAGTAGACGCGCCACCTTGCCCGCGTTGGCCGGGCCCACCAGGAGAGCGAGCGCCATCGCCTCGATTCTAGACGTCTGCCCGGCGGCCCTTACCGCCGGGCAGTGCGCTAGCTGAGGCGTTTCGCGAGCGAATTCCTACGCGGCCGCCTTCGGCCGGCGGCCGCGGCGAGCGGCGGCGCGACCGGGCATCTTGGCCGCGCAGTCGTCGCACAGGTCTGCGGCCTTGGCGCCACGGCGAGCATCGGTGTACGTCACGCGCATCCCGGCGCCTTTCCCTTCGCCCACTTCCTTGCCGCAGTTGTCGCAAACGAGAATCGTTTTCCGGGCCAATGTTCCTCCAGGAGGTCGGATTTGGGAACGCGATCCTAGCCGAAATTCCGACCGGATTACTCGGTGTGAATTCGTGCTCCGAGGAAGGCCATCGTGCGCGCGGAGACTCCGGAAACATCGTTTCCGCTTATCACGGCCTCCGCGCCAGAATGAGCGACGATTCCGAACCCCATTCGTGTCTTGTCGCCAGAAGCCTCATCGGGGCGAATTGCTCGCACACTATTGTCATCAATCTCACACTCGGAATAGTCACCGCAATAGATGCCGACTCCGAGCGAGTCCTCGACGTGGTTTCCCTCCACGACGGCCATCGACATTTCCGTCAACGTGAGAGCTCGGAGCGTCGTGCCGACCACGCGATTGTCGGCGACCCGCACCTGGGCGAAGTGCGTAACGATCCCCTCCTGCCCGCCGATGACCGTACAGCCCTCGACGAGGCTCGGGTGGAGGTCGAACGCGAAGGAGATGTCGATCCCCTGGGCGTAGGAGCCCGCCGGTGAATGGATGAGGCAGTCGCGGATCGTGACCGTCGAGCGCCGCACGTGGATCCCGTCCAGGACCGACCCTGAGACTCGCACCCGCTCGAGCGTGACGTTGTGCGCGTCGTCCACCTCGATTCCGCTCTTGCCGCCGACGACGGTGACGTCGCGGACGGTGACGTTGTCCGCGGTGATGAGGATCCCGCCGCGGACGACGGCACCCGGCTCTCCGACGAGCTTTTGCGCATGGTCGAGCACGAGCGGGCCCTGGTGGACGCCCGCCGAGAGCCGCACCGTCGGCGGTTGCACAGCGAGCGCGACTCCGCCCAGGAAGCCGAGCGTGGCGAGCACGACGGCCGCCACGGCGGGGCCGACCCGGCCGAGCTCTCCTCCCTCCTCCCCGTAGGAGAGGCGCAGGTAGGGGAAAACACCGTGTACGAGCACCTGGCCGAGGAGCCACGACCCGCCGAAGAACAGGAGCGCGACGTCGAGCGGGACGCTGATCCCGAGGGCGTAGACAAGCCCCATGACGGCGCCCAGCTCGAGCAGGGCGAGTGGCGCGGCGAGCCAGCCGGGTTGGTAGTCGAGCCGGCGGTCGTAGGCGATGTCGAACGCGAGCCCGACTCCGACCATCGCGCCCGCGAGGGCGAGCGGCCACCATTCCGTGAGCGCGGCCGCGAGGCCGGACGCCGCGAGGAGCGGGACGAGGGCCGCGGCCAGCCTGGACTCGAAGCGCCCCCTCAGCGTGAACGACATGTCAGAACCCGTTGGAGAAAGCCGCGCGCGGCGTACTTCGCGCCCATCAGCGTGTCCGCCGCGGGGAAAGCCCACTGGCCCGCGATGCCTGCAAGCGAGAGCGTCCGGCCTTCGCCCGTGAGACCGGGCACGGTCGAGTCCGGAGCGAGCACGAGCCAGGCGCCGTTTGCCGTCTCGAGCGCGTGATCCTCGACGAGGGCGCAGAGGAGCGGGTCCTCGCCGTACCCGCACCTGAACCCGGTCGCGCAGATCACCTGCTCTGCGCCGTTCAGCTCGGAGGAGACCCGGAAGCGCCCGTCCCGCTGCGCTCTCGCGACCGGCTCGTCCCAGGCCCTCCCCGCCGGATACGACGGGGTCGACCAGCGGCGGAGGAGCTCGGTTCGCTCACTCACCCCGCCCCGATGGAACGCGGCCAGGCCGCGCTTCGTGAAGAAGTGGCGAGGCAAGTTGAGGGGTCGCCGCTCAGGCTCCCGCCGCCGCACGGAGACGACGGTCGAGCCGGCGGCGAGCGCGTTCAGCCACTCGGTGGCGGCGGCCATCCCCGCGCCGACGACCTCGACCTCGGGTGCGTAGTCGTGCGGCTCGTAGGCGTGGACCGCGCGCGGGTCGCCTTCGAGCTCCTCCGGGGTGTTGAGCCCAGGGTGCCCGGTGGCGAGGAGGACGTGGCCGAAGACGGCCGAGCCATCGAGCTCGAAGCCGCCGTCGACCGCACGGATGCGTTGCACAGGGCGTCGGACGAAGCTCTCGTCCCAGCCCGAGCGCGCGCGCAGCTCCTCGACGTGCCCGAGGAACTCGTCCACGGTCGGGTGATAGCGATCGAAGAGGGAGCGGACGAGCGGCGCCGGGCTCATGCTGCGGCGGGCGGAGCGGAGGGCGAGGCCCGGGAACGACCGCGGCGCGCAATGGCCGTCGCTCTCCGAGCGCATCCGCTCCTGGCGGATCGCCCGGGCCCGCCGCCTCCACTGGGCCGCAGGATCCGGGTCCGTTCCGTACACGGCTATCTCGGCGGGCGCGAGCCCCCCATGGCGGAGGGTTGCATACGCGATGAACCCGGCGAGGCCGCCGCCGACGATCGCGCACTCCTGCGCGCGCCTCATTTCACAGAGCCGGCGAGGAGCCCCTGGACGAAGTAGCGCTGGAAGGCGAAGAAGACCGCAAGTGGGATCGCGAGCGAGACGAACGCGGCCGGCGCGATCAGCTCGAGGTTGGCGCCGAACTGGCGCAGCTGCGAGAAGATCGCGACCGTGATCGGCTGCGTGTCGCGCGCGAGCGAGAGCGCGACGATGAGGTCGTTCCACGTCCAGAGAAACTGGAAGATGGCGAGCGAGGCGATCGCCGGGAGGCCGAGCGGAAGGATCAGGCGGACGAAGATGCGGAGCTCGGAGGCGCCGTCGATCCGGGCAGCTTCGAGCAGCTCCTTCGGAATCCCGATGAAGAAGTTGCGTAAGAGGAAGATCGCGAAGGGCAGTCCGAAGGCCGTGTGGAAGAGGATCAGGCTCAACTTCGTGTCGAAGATCCCGACCTTCGAGTAGAGCGAGAAGATCGGGATCAGCGCCATCTGCAGCGGCACGACGAGGAGCGCGATCACGAGCAGGAAGATCCAGTCGCGCCCAGGGAACTCGAGCCACGCGAAGGCATAGCCCGCGAGCGAGGCGACGAGGATCGGGAGCACGGTGCCGCCGACCGAGATGACGATCGTCGTCACGATCGCCGAGCGGATCGACTCGTTGTGGTAGATGTCTTGGTAGTTCTGAAACGTCGCCAGGCTGGGCTTCGTGAAGATCTTCCACCAGCCGAGGTTGTTCACGTCCTCGGGCGCGAAGAGCGAGGTGAGGAAGAGGCCGATCGTCGGAACGAGCCACAGGAGGCCGACGACCACGAGCAGGATGTTGATCGGCGCCTTGCCGAGCCACCGGAGGACCTTGGTAGCGGTGCTCTCCTTGATGACTGGAGGCGTCGGAGCTTCGGCTGTCGCGGTCGTCATCTCGCCTCCGCCTCCTCCCTCTTGAAGCGCCGGATCTGGATGGCGAGGATCGGGATCACGAGCAGGAAGAGGAACACGGCGATTGCCGAGCCGAGCCCGAAGTCGCTGACGCCGCCGAAGGACGTGCGCCACATGGCGAGCGCGATCACGTTCGCGTCGTCCTGCACGGATTGAGGCGCCACGGCCAGGACGATGTCGAACACCTTGAGCACGTTGATGAGGAGCGTGATGAAGACGACCGTGATGACCGGCCAGAGCTGCGGAACGGTTACGCGCCAGAAGACCTGCCACTCGGTCGCCCCGTCCGTTCGGGCCGCCTCGAGCGTTTCCCGCGAGATGGCCGCCAGTCCCGCTGCGAGCACGACCATGGCGAAACCGGCCCAGATCCAGATGTAGGAAATGATGATCGAGGGCGTGATCAGCTTCGCGCCGAGCCACGACACCCCGCCGAAAGGCTTCACGAATGTCGAGGCGCCGATCCCGACGGTGTAGGAGCCGTCGGGTACGTCCGTGAACGCGAACGACCCGTCGTCCGCGCTCGTCACGGACTGCACCTTGTCGCCGCTCGAGTCGAGCAGCTCGACGGTTACACGGGGCAACCCCACCTCCTCCGACTCCACCTTTCCGGGCGTGCCGCCCCCAGGCTTGAAGTCGCGCCAGACGACGCCTGTGATCTCCCCCGGAGCCGACTTCGGCTCAACCGCCTGCTTCGCGGTCTCCGGGACTTCGTCCACGCTGATCCGCGTGAGGCCGAGGAGCGCGACGCCGCCGGGCTCGAGAGGTTTCGCCAGGACGAGCGCACCGCTGGGCTGCTGAACGAGTGCCTCGCTCGAGGGAGCCGCCTCCGACAGCACCCCGGTCGGGCTGAAGACGTCCTTGACGGCCGCGATCCCAGCGTTGATCGCGCCCCGGTCCGGCTCCTGCTGGTACATGATCCGCCAGGTCACGCCTGCGGCGAAGGCCGAGATGGCCATCGGCATGAAGACGACCGTCTTGAAGGCGACCGCCCAGCGAACGCGCTCGGTCAGCACTGCGTAGATGAGGCCGAGCGCGGTGACGAGCGCCGGCACGACGATCACCCAGATGGCGTTGTTCTCGATCGCCCGGAGGAGCGTGTCGCTCGAGAAGAGCGCCCGGTAGTTGTCGATGCCGACGAAGTCCGAGCCGTCGCGGCTGTAGAAGCTCCTGATGATCGTCTTGATCGTCGGATAGACGATCCAGACGCCGAGGAAGAAGGCCGCCGGCGCGAGGAAGCCCGCGGCGATTGCGTACTGGCGCCATTTTCCGGCTTCGGCGCTCGGCGGAGCCTCCCTGACGGGAGGCTCCGCCGTGGCGCCTGCGCCGCTCACGCCGTTACTGGTTGTACGCCTTCTGGGCTGCGTCCTCCATCTGCTGCGCGATCCCGTTCACGTCGCTCGGGTTCGCGAGGAAGTCCTGGAAGAGCTTGAACAGCCCCTGGCCGACCGTGCCGCCGAATGCGGACGGCTGTAGGTCGGAGAGGTCGAAGCGGAAGACCTCCGCGCTGGCGAGCGCGGTCGCCGTCGCCCTCAGGATCGGGTCGGGATAGTCGCCCTCGTCGACGTTCAGGTTCGGCGAGGAGAACCCGCCGCGCTTGACCCAGATCGCCGCGGCTTCCGGCGAGGCGAGGTACTCGACCAGCGCCCGTGAAGCCGGAGTGTCCTTGAACATGACGACCTGGTCACCGCCGCCGACGACCGCCGGAGGCGAGCCGTTGATCGACGGGAAGTCGAACTCGTTGAAGCCGGTCTCCGGCTTCGCCTTCGTCGAGTTGACGATCTCGCCCGCGACGAAGTCGGCCTCGATCACCTGCGCCGCCTTCGGCGGGTCGGCGAAGACCTGCGTCACCGACGTGGGGAAGTCGGTCTGCAGGGCGCCCTGCTTGCCGCCGGCGATGTTGTCGGTATCGCCGAGGATCTTGCCCATCTCCGTGAGCGCGTCCTTCACCGACTGGTCAGTCCATGGGATGTCGTGCGTGGCCAGCTTGTCGTACATCTCCGGCCCCGCCGTGCGGATGTAGATGTTCTCGAACAGGTCAGTGAGCGTCCACCCGTCGGCGCCGCCGATCGAGTACGCGGGCACGCCCGATGCCTTCAACGTCTGCGCGTTCTCGAGGAACTGATCCCAGGTGTCCGGCGGATCGACCCCGGCGTCGTTGAATACCGGCACGTTGTACCAGACCGTCGACTTGTTGGCGCCCTTGAAAAGGAAGCTGTAGAGCTGACCGTCCACGGTGCCGAGAGCGACGATCGAGTCGCCGAAGTTCTCCTGGACCGTGCTCTTGGCGAAGTCGATCGGCTTCAGGTCGCCGTCCTTCGCGTACTCCGCGATCGTGCCCGGCTGGGCGATCGTCGCGAGGTCTGGCGGGTTGCCGCCCTGAACCGCCGTCGCGAGCACGGTCACGATGTTGTCGCCGGCCGCGTTGTACTTCACGTCGACGTTCGGGAACTTCTCCTTGAAGCCGTCGAGCACCGCCTGGATCGACTGCTGCTCGGTGCCGACCCAGATTCCCATCAGGGAGACCGAGCCCGAAACGGACTCGTCGCCGCCGGCCGAGGTTCCTGTCCCCGAGCTCTCGCTCCCTCCACCGCAGGCTGCCGCCATGAGGGCGAGCACGGCCAGCAGCGCCAAATAGACGAACCGTCTCCTCATCATGCTCCCTTCCCTTCGTCGTTGCCGTAGATCCCGAGACCTGTCTCGGGGTCGAAGAAATGCAATGAGCGCGTGTCGACCGCGACCTCCGCGGTGTCTCCTTCCTTGACCTTCGTGCGGGGATTGAAACGCCCGACCATCGTCGTGTGCTCGCCCACCTCGCCGGTCGCCTTGCGCTCGTCGCCAAGATCCTCGGCGAGCTCGCGGACGTCGTCGGTGAGGGCGGGCGGCGCGTCGACGGTGAAGTGCACCATCACCTCCGAGCCGAGCGCCTCGGTGAGCTCGACCTTGCCATGGAGGCGCCGGTCGGGCGGCGTGTCGCTCGCGAGCGAGGCGTCCTCGAGGTTCTCGGGGCGGATCCCGAGGACGATCTTCCTCCCCTCGTAGCGCTTGAGCCCGGGGCGCGCCTCGAGCGTCTCGGAGCCGAGCGCGAGCTTCTGGCCCCCAGCCTCCACCGCAAGGCTCCCGTTCGAAGCGGTGAGAGTCGCCTCGACCATGTTCATCGCGGGGCTGCCGATGAATCCCCCGACGAAGAGGTTGACCGGATGGTCATAGAGCTGCTGCGGCGGAGCGACCTGCTGCAGCTCGCCCTTGCGCATGACGGCGACGCGGTCTCCCATCGTCATCGCCTCGATCTGGTCGTGCGTGACGTAGATCGTCGTCACGCCGAGGTTGTCCTGCAGCCGGGCGATCTCGGCGCGCGTTTGCACGCGGAGCTTCGCGTCGAGGTTCGAGAGCGGCTCGTCCATGAGGAAGACCTGCGGCCGGCGGACGATCGCACGCCCCATGGCGACGCGCTGGCGCTGGCCTCCGGAGAGGGCGCGCGGCTTGCGCTTCAAAAACGGCTCGAGGCCAAGCACGCGCGCGGCTTCGTGGACGCGCGCGTCGATCTCGGACTTCTTCTCCTTGCGGAGCTTGAGGCCGAAGGCGATGTTGTCGTAGACCGTGAGGTGCGGGTAGAGCGCGTAGCTCTGGAAAACCATCGCGATGTCGCGGTCGCGGGGCGGAACGTGGTTGACCACGTGCTCGCCGATCTGCAGCACACCCTCGCTGATCTCTTCGAGTCCAGCGACCATGCGAAGCGCGGTCGTCTTGCCGCACCCCGACGGGCCGACGAGCACCATGAACTCGCCGTCCTCGATGCCGAGGCTCATATCCGAGACAGCGCGAGTGCCGTCTGGATAGACCTTGGCGACCCGGTCGAACTTCACCCCCGCCACGAGTCTCCTTCCCCTGCTGAGCGCGGCGAGCTTACCAAGCGAAAACAATTCCGGGACGGCCACTAGACTCAGGCGCCGTGGACACGCGCAGCATCGTCATCCTCGAAGGCGACGAAACCGGCCAGGAGCTCCTCGAGGAGGCTGTCCGGGTCCTCGCCCCCGACGTCATCGGGCTCGAGCTCGAGCTCCCGCGGTTCGACCTCTCGCTCGAGGCCCGGAGGCGGACCAAGAACCAGGTCGTCCACGACGCGGCCGCGGCGATCCGTGAGCACGGGCTCGGGCTGAAGGCGGCGACCGTGACGCCCGAGGGCAAGGACGACGTCGGCAGCCCCAACCGCATCCTTCGGGAGGAGATCGGCGGCCACGTCATCGTGCGCACCGGCCGACGGATCCCGGGGGTCGTCCCGATCGGCGGCGCCTTCTACCCCATCTCGGTCGTGCGGATGGCAGTCGGCGACGCCTACGGCGCCAAGGAGTGGCGCGAGGGCGAGGGTGAGGAGGAGGTCGCGTATCGCACCGAGCGGATCGAGCGGCGCATCTGCCGCGCGGTCGCCGAGTTCTCCTTCCGCCACGCCGAGCGGACGAAGGCCAAGGTATTCGGCGGGCCGAAGTACACGGTGAGCCCCATCTACGAGGGCATGCTCAAAGAGGAGATGGACGCGGCAGCGGCCCGCCACGCAGAGGTCCCTTACGAGCCGCAGCTGATCGACGCGACCTTCGCTCTCCTCATCAGCTCGGCCGGCGACGCCCTCGTCATCCCCGCATTGAACCGGGACGGCGACATCCTCTCCGACCTCGTCCTCCCGCTCTTCGGCTCGATCGCAGGCTCCGAGTCCCTGCTCGTCGCCTTCAACGACGACTACACGCCGCGCGCGCTCATGGCGGAGGCCGCGCACGGAACCGCGCCCGCGCTCAAGGGCAAGAACGTCGCCAACCCGATGGCCATGATCCTCGCCTCGGCCGCGCTCCTCTCCCACATCGACGACGACGAGGCGCGCGCGGCCGGGCGGGCGATCCGCGAAGCGGCGCTCGAAGCCGTCTCGGCCGGCACGCGGACGGCCGACCTGGGCGGGCACGCCTCGACCACGGAGTTCACGGACGAGGTCATCGCCCGCCTCCGCTCCAAACTCGAAGTCTGGGCCTCTCTGGGCAACGTTTGAGGCGGGTCGCGGCGTACCTGCGAAGCCTTGACACGAGGCTGCCTCGCTCCGTCTGGCTCCTGAACACGGGCGGGCTCATGAACGCCTTCGGCAACGGGATCGCCTATCCGTTCATCGTCATCTACCTGCACAACGTCCGCGGCTTCTCGCTCGGGATCTCCGGTCTCATCGTCGCCGCGTCGGGAGCGGCCGGGATCATCTTCGGGCCCCCGATCGGCGTGGTAGTCGACAAGATCGGAGGACGGCTGACCCTGGCCGGCGCGCTCGTCCTCCTCGCGATCGGCTTCGGGATCTTCCCCTGGATCCGTGAGCCCTGGCACGCGGTCCTCGCGGCCACCGTCGCGGGAGTCGGAAACGCGGCCTTCTGGCCGAGCCAGTCCACCCTCCTCGCCGGGCTCACGCCACAGGCGCGTCGCCACGGCGCCTTCGCCCTCCAGCGCGTGACGCGGAATCTCGGCATCGGCCTCGGCGGCCTCGTCGGCGGCCTGATCGCGACCACCGCCCACCCATCCAGCTTCACGGTCCTGTTCATCGTCGACGCGCTCACGTTCCTCGTCTTCGTCGGGATGCTGGCCTTCGTGCCGGAACCGGTGCTCACGAAGACCGATCCCGGCGTGCGCCGCGGCGGCTACCTCGACGTGCTCCGAAACCGGGTCTTCCTCGGCATCGCCGGCCTCAACGTCGTCTTCGTGACGGCTGGCTACGCGCAGATCGAGCTCCTGCCCGTTTTCGCCAAGAACGAGGCGGGAGTGACCGAGCGAGGAATCGGGCTCATCTTCTTCCTGAACACGGTCGTCGTCGCCGTCGCCCAGCTGCCCGTCTCCAAGCTCCTCGAGGGCCGAAGCCGGATGCGCGCGCTCGCCGCGATGACGGTGCTCTGGGCCATCTCCTGGATCTTCGTCTTCATCGGCGGTGCGTCGTTCGAGGCGACCGCGGCGGTGGCCGTCTTCTCCTTCGCGGTCATCCTCTTCGGCCTCGGCGAGTGCTTCCAGGGCCCGGTGCAGGGCGCGCTCGTGGCCGACCTCGCCCCCGAGCGGCTGCGCGGCCGTTACATGGCCGTCTCGACGAACTCCTGGGATCTCGGCTTCCTGCTCGGCCCGGCGATCGGCGGCTTCATCCTCGCCGCGCAGCCCCTGGCCCTCTGGCCGCTCGCGGCGCTCGCCTGTCTCGCAGCCGGAGCGGGCGCGCTCTCGCTCGAGCGGCGGCTGCCTCGAGAGCTCCGGCTCACACCGGCCTGAGCGCCCGCTCGATGGCGGCCTGGCCGTTCTCGAGCACGGGCTCACCGTGCGAGACGAGGACGAGCTCGATTGGAAGGTCGAGCAACGACCTCATCGCTTCGCGAAGCTCGTCGGCGGTCAGCCCCGGCTGGAGATAGCGAAGCCAGCCCGGAGGACACGGGCGCAAGCCGCCCCGGTCGTCCCCAAGCAGCCGGTCGCCCGGGACGAGCGCGCGCGGGCCCGACAGCCAGAGCATCGTCTCGCCGGCGTTCCGGATCCGAATCGCCTCGACCCCAGCGGGAAGATCGGCGGCCCGCCTCGTGGCCGTCGCACCGAAGCGACGGACGACCTCGTCGCGGCTTCGCCGGTGCCAGCGGATCGTGGTGTAGACGACAACCGGGCGTCCGTGCGCCTCGATCCGCGCCCCGAGCGGCCCCCAGATCTCGTCCGGCACGAGCGGGTCGACGAGGAGAAACGCCTCGGATGCCTCGTAGGCGACGGAGCCGACCTCGGGCGGCCAGTCGGCGGGGCTGTCGGGCTTGTCGGGAGGCTGCCACTCCGGGTGGCGCGCAGTCCACCGGAGCAGGCCGGGCCGGAGCTCGACGAGCTCGGCTATCGCTCGTCGAGCGGAGGGTTCTGGACGTCGTGCTCGGTGGCGTACTCGTCCACGAGCTTGTTGATCACGTCCGCACCCTCGCCGTAGGCGTAGTTGATCTTGACGAACGGCTCCCACTTCTCGGGCAGCGCGTCCTCCGGAAAAATCGCCTCGACAGGGCATTCCGGCTCGCATGCGCCGCAGTCGATGCACTCCTCGGGGTCGATAATGAGTATGCGGTCGAACACGTGGATGCAGTCGACCGGACAGACGTCCACGCAGGACAGGTCTTTGATGTCGATGCAGGGCTCGGCGATGATGTAGGTCATCGCCGAGCAGTCTAGAGGCCCGTCGCCGAGGGCTTCCTAGGGAACGAGCTCGTCCACCAGCTGCGGCGCCCGCTCGGCGAGCGCGGAGCGGGCGACCACCTGGTCGAGTCCCGCCTCGTGCGCGGCGCGCAGGCCCGCCGTGTCGGTGTGGTTCGTGAATCCGAGGATCGGGATGTCGGGCCAGGAGTCCGCCACCTCGTACGGATCAATACGGGCGAGGTCACAGATGACCAGGTCCGGCGGGTCCACGTAGTCGGTCGTGATCAGCTTGTGAGACCCGCCCAGCAGCGCGTCCAGCTTTCCTCGAAAGAAGAGATCGACCCCTGCCAGCAGGATCGTCGCCACGCGCAGGAGCGTACCATCTAAGCGAGCAGAAAACAGGGCTTTGCTAGCTTTTTCGCGCATGGCCGCCACTGCCTGCTTCGCGAGGAAAGTGGGCCTGTGGTTCGAGCGCGAGGGCGCCAGGCAGGTGGCGGATCCCGTGCGCCTGCGGCAGATGAACATGGCGATCGCCCTCGCCGCCTCGCGCTGGAACGAGTTCGCCGCCGGCGAGGACGCCGTCGAGCGGATGGGCGCGTGGCTCGACGAGGTCGAGCGGCGCGCGGTCGAGCGCAGAGCCGACGCCCGCGCGGAGGCGATCAGGCTCGCCCGCACCTGGTTCGAGGACTGCCTCTAGCCGCACTGGGCGGCGCCGGCTTCCGCCGGGCGAAGCCCGGCTCCGACCGACGCTTGGCGACAGAGGGGCTAGCGGACTCGAACGAGATTGAACTAGGCGTTCATTCCATACCGAACTTCTCGAAGAGGCGGTTGAAGGCGATGCGGATCCACCAGAAGCGGTCGAAGAACAGCAGGAGCCCGAGAGCGACGAGAAGAGCGCCGCTGACCACACGGAGCACGTTGTAGCGGTCGCGGAGCCAGCGCGAGGCGCCCATCGCGCGGTCGAAGCCGATGCCTACAAGGACGAACGGCACGGCGAGGCCGAGCGAGTAGACGAAGAGGAGGAGCGACCCCTCGGCTGCGGTCGAGGCGTCACCGGCGAGGGCGAGGATGGAGGCGAGCACGGGTCCGATACACGGTGCCGCGCAGACCCCGAAGGCACCGCCGAGGAGAGCCCGGGAGCCGCGCTTGCGAGCGCCCTCGACGAGCTCGGGGGCGACCATGCGGTCGAGCCAGGGAAACGGCAGAAGGCCCATGAACGCGAAGCCGAAGACAACGACGATCACGCCCGCGACCATGGAGAGGAGCCGCTGGTCGTGGAAGAGCCCGCCGGCTGCACCCACGAGCGCGCCGAGCGCGACGAAGACGAGCGTAAAGCCGGCGATGAACGGGACGCTCGCCGCGACAACCTTCCGCCCGCCGACCCCGATCTGGACGCCTGACACCGCCGAGAGGTAGCCGGGCACGAGCGGGAGCACGCACGGCGTCACGAAGGAGAGGAGGCCCGCGACGAACGCGAGCGGAATCTTGGCCTCCACTCAGCCGGCCGCCACTAGGCGTCGTAGCGGGCGAGCTCCTCGTCCACGCGGCGCTCGAGCTCGGGGTCGAGGCTGAAGCGGCCGTTCGACGAGGGATCCACCGGCTCCTCCGCCTTGCGCCCGCGGCTCCACCGGTAGGCGAGGAAGCCCACGACTCCCGCGGCGAGGACAATGCCGGCCAGCGGCAAGATCCAGGCGAGGAGGTTGAAGCCGCTCTTCGGAGGCGCGGCGAGGACGCTCTCGCCGAACTGGTCGACGAGCTGCGACTTGATCTCGCTCTTCGTGTCGCCGGCCGCGATCCGGGCGCGGATGAATGCTCGCATGCGGTCGGCGATCGGTGAGCTCGACGCGGCGAGGCTCTCGTGGCAGGTCGGGCAGATGAGCTCGCGCTCGAGCTCGGGCAGAGTCGGGTTCTGCTCGCTCGCAGCCGCGGGCGCGACCATCCCGAGCGCGACGACGATGACCGCGAGCAAACGGCGCATCATGCGGGCTCGCCGAGGGCTATCCGGATGTTGCGCTCGAGCGCTTCCTCGGTCAGCGGCCCGGCCACGTGCTCGCCGACAAGGCGCCCTTCCGCGTTGATGAACCACGTCTCCGGGAAGCCGGTGACCCCGTAGTGGCCGAGCGTCGAGCCGTGCTTGTCGCGCACGATCGGGTAAGTGATCCCTGCGCGGTCGACGAAGCGCTGCGCGTCGACATCGAAGTCCTGCGCGTCCACGCCGAGGACGACCACGCCCTTGTCCTTGTAACGGCTCCAGGCCGACTCGAGGAGCGGCGCCTCGTCCTTGCACGGCCCGCACCAGGAAGCCCAGAAGTTGAGCACGACGGCCTTGCCGCGGAACGAGGCGAGCGCGAGCTCAGTGTCGCTCCCCAGCTGCGGCAGCGTGAATTGCGGCGCAGCACGCCCGAGGTCGGGCTCTTTGTCCTTCTGGAACACCTGCCAGCCCAGCAGGGCAAGGAGAAGGGCGACCACCAGGACGGCGGCCGCTTGCAGGACGATCTTCACACGGCCGGCCATAAGCCGCTCCGAGTGTATCCAGGTGACTACGCGCCGACGATGAAGACCGTCGAGCCGACCTCGATGCGCTCGAACAGCCACTCCGCGTCCGGAATGCGCATGCGGATGCACCCGTGCGAGGCCGAGTAGCCGATCGACGCGGCATCAGGCGTCCCGTGGATGCCGACTCCCGAGGCCGAGAGGCCCATCCAGCGGGTACCGAGCGGGTTGCCCGGGCCAGGCGGGATCGGGCTCGCGCCCGCCGCCCAGGCGGAGTCGGGCGGATACCACCACGGGTTCTTCTGCTTCGTCACGACCGTGAACTTGCCGAGCGGAGTCGGATAGATCGGCTGCCCGACCGCCACGCCGAAGCGGGCGCGGAAGCGCATGTGCGAGCCCTTGTAGAGGTAGAGGAGATGGGAGCCCCGGCGGATGACGACGACCGGCTTGAAGTCCGATCGCAGGACGTCGGGCTTGATGGTGCGGAACTGCACCGCGACCGGGCCGCGCGAGTTCGCCCGGATCGCCCGCTTGATCAGGGTCCGAGTCGGGCGCCGCACCACTTTGTAGCCGTTGCGGGGCTTCGAGAGGTGCGGCCGCAGGTGCCGGAGGCGCACGTGTGCGTCGCGCGGCTTGCGGGAGAGCAGGCCGTCGAGCTTCTCGACGTAGTGCCTGAGTTGGTCGAAGTCGATGGACACGGTGAGCCGCACTTTGGTTCCGGGCGCCGCGGCGAGCGCGGTCGAGACAGCGAGGTTCACGTGGCTTCTCGCCCCGACGCGCCACGGCTGCACCTCCCAACTGCGGGCACGGAAGGTCAGCGCGTACGGCGACACGGCGAAGTCGTGCACCACGACGCGGGCCTCGTCGCCGGTCAGGCCCTCGACGGGAATCCCCTGGATCATGACCCCAGGCGCGATCACCGGCGGCGCGGGATCGGCCGCGAGCGCGGGTGCGGGGCCGACGAGGGCACCGAGGATGAAGGCGGTTGCGACGACCCTACGCACTATGGCCCGAATCCTAATCATCGAAGAGGCTAGGGTCATTCGCGATTACACCGTCGGCTCCTGCCGCGAGCACGCGCCGGAAGTCCTCTCCGCTCTCCACGGTCCAGGCAAACACGAGAGCTCCCGCGCGGTGGCAGCGCTCGACGAGGCGCGGCGTCACGAGGGCGTGGTGGAGCGTCGCGGCGTCGGCCTCCACTGCCGCGAGCATCCTCCCGATCCGCCACGGGAGCGCCTGACGCAGGACGTAGAGGCCGGGCGTCACGAACGGGGCGAACGCCCGCCTCTCGCTGAGCCCGAAGCGGTCGTTCGGATAGGAGCGCCCGGTGGCCAGGCCGGAGTCCAGGCTCCGGACGGAGCGAAGAACCTCGGCGTGGAACGACGTGACCAGCGTCCGCCCGAGGAGCTCCTGCGCGGCGAGCGCCTCGACGAGAGCCGGCTCGACGCCTGCGGTCTTGACGTCGAGGTCGAGCCAGACGGACGCCGGCGCACGCTCCGCGAAGAGCGCGAGCGCCTCGCCGAGCGTCGGGCTGCCGGGGCTGAGCTGCGCGGCCGAGTGCGAAAGGCGCAGCGCGCCGTCCACCACCACGACGTCGAGCTCGACCATGTCCACGCCGGCGGCGAGCGCGGCCTCGAGGGCGGCCAGCGAATTCTCCGGGGCGAGCGCCGAGGCGCCACGGTGGGCGACCTTCCAGTAGCGGCCCTCCGGTCTGGCCAGCCTCACGGGTCGGGAGCGGTCGGGAGCCGATCGCTCTCCAGGTCGCCTCCGTGGGCCACGTAGCCGAGGATCATCTTGTCCGTCAGCCACTCGACGGGCGCGCGATCGTCGGTGAGCGGATCGCGCGAGCGGCTCATCGGGCTGAGCCGCTCGCGAAACGCGGGAACGAGCGGTGCCGCCGCCGGGGCGATCCCGGCGACCCGCTGGTCGAGCTCCTCCTGGGTCACGGGCGTGGGGAACGCGAGGAGGAGCTGGTTGAAGCGGAGTGCGCGCCAGCGCCAGACAGAGGGG
>Ga0307316_10000215_pt1 | contig 16511 bp, 12 predicted proteins | sample ER_DNA_356_FD_194504 | JGI IMG/M metagenome (GOLD analysis project Ga0307316, IMG submission 194504) | Bulk soil microbial communities from the East River watershed near Crested Butte, Colorado, United States - ER_DNA_356 | ecosystem: Environmental > Terrestrial > Soil > Floodplain | place... | reverse complement strand
GAATGCGTCCTGCCAGAGACCTGTTCGCCGGAGCGGCCTGCCTGCTGCCGCCTGTGAGGCCTCGTCGCCGAGCTCTCCATGGGGAAGGGCGACTTCTCGGTGGTCGACGGCCATCAGTAGCAAAAGACGTTACGGGACTGACGAAGTTAAACTGATTCCGGAGAAAAGTCCAGTGGTCCTTCCGCACGAAAGAGATTCGATCGCCCTCGCCGTCGCCCTGGCGAACACGTGGGACGTCCTGAACGACCCGCCAGAGCACCTCGACGACGTCGAGATGCTGCGGCTCATCCTGCGGGCGTTCGGGCTGGACGACGAGGCGGAGCAGGCCAGGGATGGCGACCTGGCGCCGCTTCGCGCGATGCGCGACCGCCTGCGGACCGCGTTCGCAGCGGCCGACGAAGCCGCGGCGGTCGAAGAGCTGAACGCCCTGGCGCGCGAGGCCGGCGCAATTCCGCAGCTGGCGCCGAAAAACGGCGGCTGGAGCTTTCGCTACGGCGTCGGACGGCGGCCTCTGGTGGATGAGCTCGCCGGACGCGCGAGCATCGCGCTCCTGGGTGTGATCGAGGAGGGCGGCTGGAGCCGCTTCGGGCTCTGTGCTGCGTCGCCCTGTTGCTGCGTGTTCGTCGACCGCTCGCGGAACCGGAGCCGCCGCTACTGTTGCCACTACTGCGCCGACCGGGCCACGCAGGCGGCCGCCCGCAGGCGCCGCCGGGCCCCAACGACCTAGAAGCGCCCGCCGCGGCTGCGCGCCCGCTCGGCGGAGACGGCTTTCGCCGCCGCTTCGAGCTCGTCCCCCAACGGATCGAGCTCCGGCGGCTCGCCGAGCCGCCGCGCCAGGGCGCGGGCGATGAGCCAGTCGGCGAGCCACGGATTCCGGGGCAGAAGCGGGCCGTGAAGGTAGGTGCCGACCGCGCCGGCAAGTCGGCAGCCCTCGAATCCGTCCTTGCCGTTGTTCCCGAAGCCTGAGACCACGCGACCGAGCGGCTCCGCGCCCTCGTCGAGGTACGTGCGGCCGGCATGGTTCTCGAAGCCGGCCAGGGTCCTCGGAGCACCTCCTTCGAGCTCGCACTCGAGGAGGACGTCGCCGATCATGCGCCGCTCGCCGGCAACGGTGTGGTGGGGGAGAAGGCCGATCCCGGGAAGCTCCGCCCCCGAGCGGTCGCGGTAGAAGCGGCCGAGGAGCTGATAGCCGCCGCACACGGCCAGGAATGCTGCTCCGGCCTCCACGGCTTCGACGAGCGCGGGGCCCTTGGCGGCGAGGTCGGGGGCGATGAGCGCCTGCTCGCGGTCCTGGCCGCCGCCGACGTAGTAGAGGTCGTGCTCGCCGGGCCGGACGGCCTCGCCGAGACCGATCGTCCGGTAGTCCAGCTCGATGCCGCGCCACGCGCTCCTGCGCTCGAGGACGGCGATGTTGCCGCGGTCCGCGTAGATGTTCAGGTACTCGGGATAGAGGTGCGCGACGACGAGCTTCACGCGACGGCCTCCTCCCAGTACGGGCGCACGAGGCCCTGTTCCGAGGCGATCTGGCGCAGGGCGAGCATGGCCGTGTACGTGGGGAGGACGACGAGCTCGCCTCCGGGCAGGGTTCCTTCGACTCCGTACGCGAGCGCTTCCGCGAGGTCCGGCAGGAGCGCGATCTTCGCGGGGTCGAGCCCGCCGTACTTGAAGCGCAAAGCCAGTTCCTGGGCCCGCGAGCCGCTCACCACGAGCTCTTGGAGGGGGCCGACCAGCGGCTCGAAGTCGACGTCCCAGATCCACGAGACGTCGCGTCCGTCCGCGATCGCGTCGTTCAGCGCGACGAGCAGGCGCACCGGCGCGCCGGCGTCCACGAGCGTGCGGACGACCTCGTTCGCACCCGCAGGGTTCTTGACGAGGAGGAGCAGAACGGTGCGGTCGCCCGTAGTGATGCGCTCGAAGCGCCCGAAGGCCGCACGGAACCGCGCCAGCCCGGCCTCGACGTCGTCCAGGCCGGCGCCGAGGACGAGGGAGAGCGAGGCCGCAGCGAGGGCGTTGTAGACGTTGTAGAGCCCGGGGAGGGAGAGCGACACTCGTCGCGTCCCTTCCGGAGTGACGAGGTCGAACGAGGAGCCCTCGAGGCCCGAGAGCTCGATCGCCCTCGCAGCCACGTCGAGCGGAGGCCGGGCCTCGTGGCAGCGCGGGCAGCGGTAGTCGCCGAGATGGCCGACGTACGCGGCTGCATAGTCGTAGGGCGCCCCGCACGTGCGGCAGTACTTCGAGTCGGCGGCATGGGGGAGGCGCTCGCGGGCGACGGAAGGGTCGTCGATCCCGAACCTGAGCGCCTCGGCACGCCCGCGCGCGATGTCGGCCAGGAGTGGGTCGTCGGCGTTCACGACCGTCCACGCCGCGGGATCGAGGTCGGCGACAGCCGTGCGCCAGCGCTCGGCGATGTGCTCGAGCTCGCCGTAGCGGTCGAGCTGATCGCGGAAGAGGTTCCCTAGACAGACGGCCTGCGGCCGGATGCGGCCGGCGATGTCGGGAAACGCGCCCTCGTCCACCTCGAAGAGCCCGAGGTCGGCCCTGTCGGAGGCGAGGAGCGCCGATGCCACCCCCGAGACGAGATTCGCTCCCGCGCGGTTGTGCGCGAGCTTCACGCGATCTCCGACGATCTCCGCGACCATCGCGGCGGTCGTCGTCTTCCCGTTGGTCGCCGAGACGAGCGCCGATCCCAGCGGAAGGCGGCGGGCGAGCTTGCCGACGGCGCCGGGGTCCACCGTGGCGAGGATCTTTCCGGGAATCGTCGTTCCGCCGCCCCTGCCCGCGAGCCGTGAAAGCTGTCCTGCCGCCCGGGAGAGCGCGATTTCGACTCGGAGCCGCACGGGAGCCAGTCTATGGGCGTCCTTCGCTCACTCGAACGAGGGAACTTTGCGCCCGTCCCTCGAACGGGGTGGGTGAAAAGCCCGCTCCCGCCGATCATGGGGACTGAATTGAAATGCGGCCCGCGCCACGAGCGCGGAGGAAGGCGACGACCATATGCGGCAGGTCACCGGCACGAGGGGCAATCTGCGAGGCAGCGCACTTTGGGGTAAACCCAAGGGCGAGTCTCGTTCCAGCGCGCTTTGGGGCAAGCCCGGGCGTGGTTTCACCATTCTGGCCCTCGTCGCCGCTTTGGCCGCGCCGGTCGCGGCAACCGCGGGGCAGGCGGGACGTTCCGTGCAGGCAGCGCGGGCGCTCGTTCCCGCGAGCCTGATGGCGGATGCGGAAGCCCATCCCGCCAAGGTCTTCGACGTCATCGTGCAGGGCAGCCGTGGGACGAAGAGCGCCACGGTCGCCGGCCAGGTCGGGAGCTCCGAGAAGTCGAAGCCCGGCAAGGCGAAGGGCCTGATGAAGAGCTTCAGGAGCGTGAACGGCGTTTCCGCTGAGCTCACGGGCGCACAGATCGTCGACCTGGCCAAGCGGCCGGGGATCCTCGCGATCACGCCGGACTCTCGGATCCGTCTCTCCGGCCAGTTCACAAACGACCAGACGTGGGTCGACTCAGCGGGCGTCGGCGACTTCTTCGTCGGGAACACGCTCGCGCCGCTGAACGTGCCGGCGATCGCGATCGTCGACAGTGGCGTGGCCGCCGGTCGCACGGACTTCGGAGGCCGGGTCGTCAAGCAGGTCACAATGACGAACCTGCTGCCGAACGCGATCGGCGACGGTCGCGGGCACGGCACGTTCGTGGCGGGCATCGCCGCGGGCTCCAGGCCCGGATACGCCGGCGCGGCACCGACCGCCCCGATCGTCTCGATCGACGTCATGGACGACAACGGGATGGCGATGACGAGCGACGTCATCGCTGCGGCCGACTGGATCCTCGCGAACAAGACGCGCTACAACATCCGCGTCGCGAACTTCTCGCTGCAGTCGACGGTCCCCGCGAGCCTCATGTACGACCCGCTCGACAAGGCGGTCGAGAAGCTCTGGTTCAGCGGCGTGGTCGTCGTGGCGGCAGCCGGCAACTACGGAGTCGACGGCCTGCCTACCACCGTCGCCTACGCGCCCGGCAACGACCCGTTCGTGATCTCCGTCGGGGCGTCCGACACGAACAACACCGGCTGGACCGCGAATGACGACACCGCGGCTCCCTGGTCGGCCTACGGGTACACCCTGGACGGCTTCGCCAAGCCGGACATCGGTGCACCCGGGCGCTCCCTCGTCGGCCCAGTGCCCACGCTCTCGACGATGCCCCTTGAGCATCCCGAGCGTGTGACGTCCTCCGGCTACATGTGGATGTCCGGAACGTCGTTCTCGGCTCCGATCGTCTCGGGCGCAGCCGCCCTGATCCTGGCCAAGAACCCGAACTGGACCCCGGACAAGGTCAAGGGCGCGCTGATGCTGACCGCACGGCCGACCGCTGCCGCGAGCATGTCTCTCGGCGTCGGCGAGCTGAACGCGAAGGCAGCCTTCGACGTCTCGAGCCCTCCCAACCCGAACCTCGGCCTGAACCAGTTCGTCGGCGCCGACGGCACGGGCGGCGTGGCCTTCGACTCGGCCAGCTGGGCGAACTCGGCCAACGCAAGCGCCTCCTGGAACCAGGCTTCATGGAACCAGGCCTCGTGGAACCAGGCCTCGTGGGCCAACGCCTCCTGGAACGCTGCGAGCTGGAACCAGGCTTCCTGGAATCAGGCGAGCTGGTCCTCGGCCTCCTGGAACGCTGCCAGCTGGGCAGCCGCTTCCTGGGCCGCGGCGAGCTGGAACGCGGCGAGCTGGGCAGCCGCTTCCTGGGCAGCGTAGAGATGGTCAGACGCAACGAACGCGGCTGATCCCCCGAAAGAGTGAGTTTCGGAGCCTCTCCCACAAAAGGGGGAGGCTCCGTTCGTTCAACGGCCGTAGTTTCCGACTTGGCGTTCAACCTCACTCGGCGCTGCGGCCTTCAGGTGAGAGAGGAAATGGAGAGGAAGACTCGATTGATGCGGCTCGATCGCGCTAGGAACGGAGAGACTCGGCAGAGTGCCCTCTGGGGCAAGCCCTCGAAGGGCGAGACGCGTTCGAGCGCCCTCTGGGGCAAGCCCGGACGCGGTTTCGTCGTCATGGCGCTCGTCGTGGCTCTGGCCGCTCCCGTCGCCGCAACCGCAGGCAGCGGCCGTTCGGTTCAGGGCAACCGCGCCATGGTCCCTGCGAGCCTCATGGCCGAGGCGCACGCGCATCCGGACCAGCTTTTCTCGGTCATCGTCCAGGGCAAGCCCGGGACCAAGAGCTCCTCGGTGGCACACGCCGTCGTCGAGTCGACGGACGCGAGGCAGGGTAAGGCGAAGGGCCTGAAGCGAACGTTCTCGAGCGTGAGCGGCGTGGCTGCCCAGCTGACGGGCGCCCAGATCGTCGAGCTCGCTCGCCAGAAGGGCATCCTCGCGATCACCCCGGACTCGAAGATTCGACTGTCCGCGGCTAACGGCGGCTTCTCCAGCAACCAGACCTGGGTCAGCGCGGTAGCCGCGCCCGACGTCTGGAGCGGCACACTGCGGCCCCCGGCGATCGCGGTCGTCGATTCCGGCGTGGCGGCGTGCCGGGCCGACTTCGGCGACACCGGCGCAGGCTGCAGCACCCGCGTGGTCGCCAAGGTGACCATGACGAACCTGCTTCCGAACTCGAGCGGCGACGGGCGCGGGCACGGCACGCTCGTGGCCGGCCTAGCCGCGGGCTCGCGCGACGGATACTCGGGCGTTGCCCCGACGGCCCCGATCGTCTCGATCGACGTCATGGACGACAACGGCATGGCGATGACCAGCGACGTCATCGCTTCGGCCGACTGGATCCTCGCGAACAAGACGCGCTACAACATCCGCGTCGCGAACTTCTCGTTGCAGTCGACGGTGGCCGGCAGCTTCATGTACGACCCGCTCGACAAGGCGGTCGAGAAGCTCTGGTTCAACGGCGTGGTCGTCGTCGTGGCAGCCGGCAACTACGGCGTGAACGGCCAGCCGACCACGGTGGCGTACGCGCCGGGCAACGATCCCTTCGTGATCACGGTCGGCGCAAGCGACCTCAACGGGACCCCCTCGACGCGCTCTGACGACTTCGCTGCTCCGTGGTCGGCGTACGGATACACGCTGGACGGCTTCGCGAAGCCCGACATCGGCGCGCCGGGCCGTTACCTCACGGGGCCGGTGCCGTCGTCCTCGACGATGGCTCTGGAGCGTCCCGAGCGCGTGACCGCTTCCGGCTACATGTGGATGTCGGGCACGTCGTTTGCGGCTCCGGTCGTGGCCGGCGCCGCGGCGCAGCTCTTGGCCAAGTACCCGGGCTGGACGCCCGACCAGGTCAAGGGCGCCCTCATGCTCACCGCGAAGCCAACCGCGGCCGGGACAGCACTGGGCGTCGGCGAAGTGAACGTCAAGGGGGCGTCCTCCTACGACTATGCCGGCCTGTCCGGCGGGACTCCGCCGAATCCCAACGCGGCCCTGAACGACTTCGTGGCCCCGGACGGCGCAGGCGGCGTCGCATTCGATTCCGCCAGCTGGGCGAGCACAGCCTCCGCCGACGCCTCCTGGAACCAGGCGAGCTGGGCGAGCGCCTCCTGGGCGAACGCGAGCTGGGCGTCGGCTTCGTGGAACTCGGCCAGCTGGGCGAACGCCTCCTGGGCGCAGGCGAGCTGGGCGTCGGCTTCGTGGAACTCGGCCAGCTCGGCCCAGGCCTCGTGGGCGGCGGCGTCCTGGAGCTCGGCCAGCTGGGCCCAGGCCTCCTGGGCGGAGTAGGGCAGGACGACCCTGGGGGCGCTGATCCCCCGAAGGAGTGAAATTTCGGAGCCTCTCCCCAAAAGGGGGAGGCTCCTCTCTTTGCGAGGCCCTAGCTTGCGGTCTGGCGTTCAAACCTCACTCGGCCTTGTGGCCTTGGTGGGGGAGGGAAAGGGACAGGGAGAACATTTGATGCGGCTCGATCGCGGCGCGAACGGAGATCTTCGGCAGAGCGCCCTCTGGGGCAAGCCCTCCAAGGGCGAGACGCGTTCGAGCGCGCTCTGGGGCAAGCCCGGACGCGGTTTCGTCTCGCTGGTCGTCGTCGCGCTGGCGCTGACGGCCTCGACGGCTGCGAGCGCATCGTCCAGGTACGTGTACACGACGCCCGGCCTGCTCACGTCCGCGAAGGCGAACCCCTCGCAGACGTTCAACGTCATCATTCAGGGCGACGCCGACAAGACCACCGGCGCCATCGCCTCGGTCGTCAAGAACGAGCTCAAGAGCGGCGAGGCCGGCCGTGCGAAGGGCATCAAGCGCCAGTTCGCCTCGGTGAACGGCGTCGCCGCGAACCTGACCGGCGCCCAGATCCTCCACCTGGCCTCGAAGAACGGCATCGCCGCAATCACGACGGACTCGCCGGTGCAGCTTGCCGGCAGCTTCTCGAACAAGCAGCGCTGGCCCTTCGTCTCCGGCGTCCAGAAGTTCTGGGCGAACGGGACCTCGGCCGCGACGCCGACGATCGCCGTCGTCGACTCCGGCATCGACGCATCGCGCCCCGACTTCGGCGGCCGCGTCGTCGCCCAGGTGAACTTGACCTCGCTGGCGGGCAACTCCGCCGGCGACGGCCGCGGCCACGGCACCTTCGTGGCCGGGATCGCGGCGGGCTCGGGCGACGGCTACGCCGGCGCGGCGCCCGCCTCGAAGTTGGTCTCGATCGACGTCATGGACGACCAGGGCATGGCGATGACCCGCGACGTCATCGCAGCGGCCGACTGGATCCTTCAGAACAAGGACAAGTACGGCATCCGCGTCGCCAACTTCTCGCTCCACTCGTCCCAGGCGAACAGCTTCATGTACGACCCGCTCGACAAGGCGGTCGAGCGGCTCTGGCTCTCGGGTGTCGTCGTCGTGGCGGCCGCGGGCAACTACGGCGTCGAGGGTCAGCCGAGCGGCGTGCCGTTCGCGCCGGGCAGCGATCCGTTCGTGATCACGGTCGGTGCGGACGACATCGACGGCTCCGTCTCGACGAACGACGACTACACCGCACCGTGGTCGGCCTACGGATACACGCTCGACGGGTTCGCCAAGCCCGACATCGCGGCTCCGGGCCGGTACATGGTCGGCCCTGTGCCGGCCGCTTCGACCCTCGTCACGGAGAAGCCGACGAGCGTCGTCGCCCCCGGCTACATCCAGCTCTCCGGTACCTCGTTCGCGGCTCCGGTCGTCGCCGGCGCCGCCGCCCAGATCCTGTCGGCGCATCCCACGTGGACGCCCGACCAGGTCAAGGGCGCACTGATGGTGACGGCGCGGCCGGCCGGCGATTCGGCTCCGCTCTCGGCAGGCGTCGGCGTGGTCGACGTCGCGAAAGCAGTCGCGCTCTCCAGCGCCCCGAACCCGAACGCGGCACTGAACAAGTTCGTCACCACCGACGTCTCCGGCGGCAAGGCCTTCGACGCAGCCAGCTGGGCCAGCACGGCCTCCGCCAACGCGTCCTGGGCGAGCGCCTCCTGGTCGGATGCTTCCTGGGCCTCCGCGTCCTGGAACCAGGCCAGCTGGGCGAGCGCCTCCTGGGCCTCCGCCTCCTGGGCCTCGGCCTCATGGGCGAGCGACTCGCAGTCTGCCGCCTCGTGGGCGAGCGCCTCGTGGGCGTCGGCCTCCTGGTCGGACAACGCCGAGGTCGAGGCGCCGTCCGAGGAGGGCGAGTATCTGAGCGACGCCGAGCTCGCAGAGTTCGCAGCCGATCTCGGGCTCGTCGATCCTGGCGCCGAAAGCGGCGATCCGGCCGATACGACCACTCCGCCGCTCCAGTGACGCTCGTCGGCTGAAGCCAGGGCCGGCTCAAGGCCGGGACTCACCCTTTCGGGGGAATTTGCAAGCGCGATCAGGGCGTCCCTCAAACGGGGGACGCTCCCCCTTTCTGCAGGTCGTACCTTGCAGCTATGGCTCTGCGGCCCCGCGCGTACGCGTGGAACGGAGCGTCCTTCGACGCCTGGCGTCCCCTGGAGTGAGATAGATGAGCGCAGTTTCGAGCGAATTTGGCGCAACGGAGCGCCGCAGCGGGCCCGAGCCGCCCGAGGAATCGCTCTCGCGCCAGGCCAAGCTCTATCTCTTCACCGTCGCCGCAATCGCCGTCGCCGCGGCCCTCGTCCCGCTCTCGCACCTCAAGCCCGGGTCGCACGGCTGGCCGACGTTCCTCGTCCTCGCCTCGTGTGCCGCCATCGCGCAGCTCTTCGTGGTGCGGACGCCTCGCGATCAGTCGTACCACACGACGATCGTCTTCCTGATCCCGGCGGCCATGCTCCTCCCGCCGGAGCTCGTTGCCCTGATGGGCGTCGTTCAGCACATCCCCGAATGGCTGAAGGTTCGCTACCCCTGGTACATCCAGGGCTTCAACATCGCCAACTACACACTGAACGGATTGGCGGCGTGGGGGGCGGTGCAGATCGTGGAGAGCTGGAACCTGAACCCGGACGTGACGTTCGCGCTCGCAGGGCTCGCAGCTTCCGTCGTCTTCGTCACGCTGAACCACGTCCTGCTCGCGACCATGCTCCATTTCGCGCGCGGCCACACGCTGCGAGAGACCGGTCTCTTCTCTGCAGAGAGCCTCTCGACCGACTTCGTCCTCGCAGCGCTCGGCGTCGCCTTCGCGGCCATCTGGACGTGGAACCCATGGCTCCTTCCGACCGCCGTCGCCCCGCTCCTCCTGATCCACCGCTCGCTGAGCGTCCCCGCCCTCCAGGAGGAGGCGCGCGTCGATCCGAAGACCGGCCTCTTCAACGCCCGCTACTTCGCCGCCGAGCTGCGCGAGGAGTTGGTGCGCGCGGGCCGGATGGACCGGCCGATGTCGATCATCATGGCCGACCTCGATCTTCTCAGGGACATCAACAACTCCTACGGCCACCTCGCCGGCGACGCCGTCCTCAAGGGGATCGCAGAGGTCTTCCGCAAGCAGCTGCGGCATTACGACGTTCCCGCCCGGTTCGGTGGGGAGGAGTTCGCCATCCTCCTGCCCGAGACCCCGCCGGAGCAAGCGCTCGAGATCGCCGAGCGCATCCGGCGGGCGGTTGCCGACCGGCGCTTCGAGGTCGAGACGTCGAGCGAGCCGATCCGCGCCACGATCTCCCTCGGCGTCGCGGGCTTCCCGAAGGACGGGACCGACCCGAACGAGCTCATCCACCAGGCCGACCTCGCCGTCTACCGCGCCAAGCTCCAGGGCCGAAACCGCGTCCAGGGAGCGAGCTCCGAGCCGCTGCTCCTCTCGCCCACGGAGCGCCCGGCCAGGCTCGCAGCCGTACCTGAGGACGGGGAGTACGCATCGGTCGTCTCCCGCGCCATGCCCGAGCAGCGCGCCAGCGAGCGCCGCGAGCAGGCGCAGCCGCGCCCGCACACACCAGGACGCCCGCACTTCCTCGCACTCTCGCCGCCCGTCGCCGCGCTCGTCGCCCTCGTCTCGATCGCCGGGATCGGGGCCGGAATCGCAGGAGCCCTCTTCGGGACGAACGAGGACCTCATCGGCCTGATCGCGATCATCATCCTCGTCGGCGGGGGGCAGGCGCTCTCCCTCGAGATGGAGGCAGGCTCGATCTCCGTGAGCGCCGTCGGCGCCCTCGCGGGCGCAGCGCTCTTCGGGCCGCGGGCAGCCTTGCCGCTCGCCGTCGCCACCGTTGCGGTGGAGTGGAGCTCACGTCGCGACGCCTGGTACTACGTCTGCTTCAACATCGGCGCACTCAGCCTCGCCTCACTCGCCGCGGCCGCGGTCTTCAGCATCGGCTCGAGTGACACGCCCACGGGCGAGCTCGTCATCGCCGCGGCCGGCCTGGTCGCCGGCGGTGCGTACTTCGTCGTCAACACGGGGCTCCTCTCGGGCGCGATGGCGCTCGAAGGGCATGACAAGTGGAGGGGCGTCTGGAACGAGCGGTTCTCGTGGCTCTTGCCGCACTACGTCGCCTTCGGCGCGGTCGGCGGGGCGATCGCTCTCGCGTACTCGGCCATCGGACTCTACGGCCTCGCCGTCTTCGTCCTCCCGCTCTTCCTCATGCGCAAGACGATGGCCACCTACCTCGGGCACACCGAGAAGTCGACGAAGAAGCTCCGGAAGGCCGCAGAGACCATCCGGCAGCAGAACGTTTCGCTCGAGCAGGCGAACCGGCTCCTCAAAGAGCGCTCCACCGCCGCGATGGAGAGCCTCTCGGCCACGGTGGACGCGCGAGATGCCTACACGGCCGGCCATTCGCGCCGCGTTCAGCAGCTCGCCCTCGCCATCGGACGAGAGCTGGGGCTTTCGCAGGCCGAGCTCGACCTTCTCGGGCACGCGGCGCTCTTCCACGACATCGGGAAGCTCGCCATCCCGGACTCGATCCTCCTGAAGCCCGCGAGCCTCACCCCCGACGAGTGGGCCCTGATGCAGCGCCACGCGGACGAGGGCGCGCGCATCATCGACCGCCTCGGCTTCCTCCAGGACGCGGTCCCGGCGATTCGCCACCACCACGAGCGCTTCGACGGCACCGGCTATCCGGACGGGATCACCGGCGAGGAGATTCCCCTCGGCGCGCGCATCATCCACGTCGCCGACGCGCTCGACTCGATGCTCACGACCCGCATCTACCGCGCGGCACGCCCGGCCGACGAGGCTCTCGAAGAGCTCCGGCGCGGGTCCGGCAGCCAGTTCTGTCCGCGCTGCGTCTCGGCGCTCGAGCGCCTGCTCCAGACCGAGGAGTCCGGCGAGGCCCGGCCGCCCTCGAAGCTCATCGCCACCGCCTGAGGCTCTTGCGGGCCGTCTAGCCTGCTCTATCCTTTGCAGCGACCGTCATGGCCCGGTCGCAGCGCTACACCGACGAGATGCTCCTCGACGAGCTCCGTGGCTGTGCAAAACGGCTCGGACGCTCGCCGACGATGCGCGAGTTCTCGCTCGACGCCCGGGCGAAGCCGCATCCACAGACCATCGTGGCGCGCTTCGGCAGCTGGAACGGGGCGAAGAGGCACGCCGGGCTCGTCGCGCGGCGGTTCGCGACTCGCGAGGAGCTCCTGCTGCAGCTCCGGGAGCTCGGCGCCGAGCTGGGGAGGACCCCGACGGGCGCCGATCTCGAGCGGAGGCGCCGCTCGTTGCCGTCGAAGTCGCTCTACTGGCAGACGTTCGGCTCGTTTCGCTCCGCGCTCCGCGCGGCCGGCTTCGACGTTCCCAGGGCGAAGGAGCGCTCCGAGCGCGCGGTGGAGGAAGGCGTTCGCCTCGCGACGAGGCTCCGCCGGTTGCCGACCTTCGAAGACTGGGCACGAGAGCGGACTCTGAACCCTCGGCTCCCGAGCGAATGGCAGGTCTACCGGCTCTTCGGCGGGCGCGCGGGCGCCTGGGCGGCCTTCCTCGCGAAGGTGGAGCGGCGGCTCGCTAGCGGGCAGCCGCGCGAGCCGCGGCGGGAGCGGCCAGCGAAGCCAGGAGCGCGAGGCAGGAGCGGTGTTCCTCGGGTGCGCGCACGGCGGGGAGGGGCTTCTCGCTGAAGGCCATGTCGGGCTGGAAGCACTCGGTCCGGACGACTCGGCCGCCACTCACGGAGAGAAGCGTGCCCTCGGGGACCTCGCGGCTGACGAGCGAGACGCCCGCATAGCTCTCGACGAGCTCGAGCGCGGCCTTCGTGGACGCGAAGAAGAGCGCGTGGCGCCCTTCGCCGATCCAGAGCGGCCTGCCCATCCCGCGGGCGAGGTACACGACGTCGGGCTCGCGCTCGTCCATCCAGGCGCTCGCCATCGAGCCGTACAGTTTGTCGAGGGCCCGCGCCGAGCTCCGTTCGAGCTCCATGAGCGCGAAGATCGCCTCGGAATCGACCGTCATCCTCGGCGCGGCGCGCTCGAAGCCGTACTCCGCGAAGATCTCCTCGTCGTTGCGAATGATCCCGTTGTGGATCCCGATGACGGACCCGTGACGGATCGGATGGTTGTTGGCCTCGAGGCTGGGATGGCCCTTCGTGTAGTCGCGGACGTGGACGAGGGCCTGTCTCGCGTGTGCCGGCACCCGGATCGAGTCGAGGAGCCGGCTCGCGCCCGAGCGCTGCTTGTGGATCGCGAGCGCGACGTCGGGCCCGCGGTAGCAGTAGCCGGCCGCGTCGGATCCCCGTTCGGAGATCGCGGCCATCAGAATCTGGGTAGCGAGGGTGGGGTCGACCCGACTCGAGTCGCTGAGGCTATATCCGGCGATCCCACACAAGACGAATGACCACTATAGCCATCGGCCCGGCCCGCTCCGAGCACCATCCCTCTTATCGGTAACGCGCCTCAAGGCAGCATTGATTCAGGCCGATAGACGCCTCGTGGGACAGCGCCCAGTCTCCAAGCTGCCGCGACCGGAGCCGGAGCCCGAAGCTCTCGAAACCGATGAGCCGAAGCTCGAGCTCGTCGCGGACCCGGCTGCGCTCGACGCTCCGGTCGACGACGACGAGCAGGAAGAGGCACGCGAAAAGCTCCTTCCCGGGCCGACGCAGGATCCGCTCAAGCTCTACGTCCGCCAGATCGGCGACGGCCCGCTTCTGACCGCCCAGGAGGAGCGCGAGCTCGCCCGCCGCAAGGACGAGGGCGACGAGGAGGCCAAGAAGAAGCTCATCGAGTCGAACCTGCGCCTCGTCATGTCGATCACGCGGAACTACGTGAACTCGGGCGTCCCACTCCTCGACCTGATCCAGGAGGGCAACCTCGGCCTCATCAGGGCGGTGGAGAAGTTCGACTACAAGATGGGCTACAAGCTCTCGACGTACGCGACGTGGTGGATCCGCCAGGCCGTCACACGCGCGATCGCCGACCAGGGGCGGACGATTCGCCTGCCCGTCCACGTCGTCGACCAGGTTCGGCGCGTCATGCGCGCCCGCCGCGTCCTGACCCAGAAGCTGAACCGCGACCCGCTCCCGCACGAGATCGCCAAGGAGAGCGGCTTCGACGTCAAGCGCGTCAACGAGCTCCTCGACCTCGTCGAGGACCCCGTCAGCCTCGAGACGCCCGTCGGCGACGGCGACTCCATGTACGGCGACATGCTCGAGGACGTCAACGCCGAGCAGCCGGAGCTCGTTCTCGCCGAGCTTTTGCGTGGGGTCGAGCTCCAGATCGCGCTGGAGAAGCTCTCCGACCGCATGCGACACGTGCTCGAGCTCCGCTTCGGCCTCGTCGGCGAAACGCCGAAGACTCTCGAGGAAGTCGGCACCGAGCTCGGCGTCACGCGCGAGCGCGTCCGCCAGCTCGAGTCCCGCGCGCTTCGCGAGCTCCAGGCCGCGGCGCCGGACCTTCGCTTCTACCTCCGCGCCGAGTAAGCGCGGCGGCGGGTAGCGTCCCGGGCATGTTCTGGGACGTCCATTCCCACGTGGTCCCGTCCGGTGACGACGGCGCGAAGAGCCTGGAGGAGGGGATCGCTCTTTGCCGGACCGCGAGCGAGCGCGGCACGAGCGTCCTCTTCGCCACGCCGCACGTCTGGCCGAGCCTGACGCTCACCGAGGATCGGGAGCAACGGGTGCGCGAGGCTCACGCCGAGCTCGCCGGGGAGGCATCGTCCTTCGGTCTCGACCTCCGGCTCGGCTTCGAGCTCACCCCGGCGGCCCCGCTCCTCGACGACGACGTGGAGCGGTATCGGCTCGGCGACCTCCCGGCTGTCCTCATGGAACTCCCTTTCCAGGGCTCTCTGCGGCTCGCTGAGGCCCTTGGAGAGCGGATCCAGGGTTCGGGATTGATGCCCGTGATCGCGCATCCTGAGCGCTCTGAGGCCGTCGTCGGCGATCCTGGCCTCGCGGCCGGTCTCCGGGAGCGGGGTTGGCTCCTGCAGTTGAACGCGACGAGCGTCCTCGGCTACCACGGTGCGGCCATCGAGCTGACCGCGTGGGGTCTCCTCGAGGAGGGCGTCGTCGACCTCTTCGGCTCGGATGGGCACCGGACGGCGCGGCCCGCGACGCTCGACGACGCCTACCGGCTCGTGGAGGCGCGCATGGGGGAGAGGGCCCAAAAGCTCTTCGATGGAAGCGCGCTCGCCGGGCTAGCGGCTGGCGACGGCGTCGATCTCGCGCAGGGACGCTAGCCGCGAGAGCGACTCGATCTCGATCTGTCGCACGCGTTCGCGCGTGATCCCGAGCCGGCGGCCGATGTGCTCCAGTGTGTGCGGCTCCTCGCCGCCGAGCCCGTAGCGGAGCTCGAGGACACGGCGGTCGCGCTCGGGCAGCGAGTCGAGAGCGCGGTCGAGCGCTTCCTTCTGCAGGCGCCGCTCGGTCTCTTCCTCGGGAAGCGGGTCCTCGCCGGCGACGAGGTCGCCGAAGACCGCGTCCTCTTGCTCGCCGATCGGCTGGTCGAGGCTCGTCGAGGCGCGGGCGGCCGCCCGGACCTCGATCGCCTGCTGGAGCGGCAGGCCGGCTTCGTGCGCGATCTCCTCGAGCGTCGGCTCGCGGGCGAGCTGCGTCCAGAGGTGCCGCTCGGCCCGGTGCATCTTCTGCATGCGCTCGACGACGTGGACGGGCACGCGGATCGTCCGCGCCTTGTCGGCGATCGCGCGGGCGACGGCCTGGCGGATCCACCAGGTCGCGTACGTCGAGAACTTGAGGCCCCGCTGCCACTCGAACTTCTCGACGGCGCGGATCAGGCCGAACATCCCTTCCTGGATGAGGTCGAGGAAGGGGAGGCCCTGGTTGCGGTAGTTCTTCGCGATCGAGACGACCAGGCGCAGGTTGCACTCGATCATCCGCCGCTTCGCCTCCATGTCGCCGCGCTCGATGCGCTTGGAGAGCTCGACCTCGTCGGCGGCGGTCAGAAGGGGATGGCGCCCGATCTCCCGCAGGAAGAGCTGCAGGGCATCGGTCGTCGTCTCGAGGACCTCGGAGGCCCGGGGCGGAGCCGTTGGCTCCCGCGGCGGCTCCTTGACGACCTCGACCACCTCGATATTGCGCTCCTCGAGCTCGCGCTGCACCAGCTCGACGTCCGAAGCCTCCATCTCGAGGGTGTCGAGCACCTCCGAGATATCGGTTGACTCGAGGAAGCCGGCAGCTTCGCCGCGCTCCAGGAGGTGCTGGACCTCCTCGTTGTGAAGAGCGTTGGTTTCGTCGGCCATTCAGTCGAATACGCCCGGACTTCGACCTGTCAGTCGCATCCGGACGCGCTGCCGCCTAACCCTACCAACCTCTATTCGAAAGTAAACATCCGGCGAAGGTACCGCCTGGTGGTAATTCGCAAAATCCGCTCTATTGTGCGACTGAAGATCGCCTTTTGCGGCGAAAATCGAGGGGAGCCGGGATGACTTTCGCAGATGAAAGCGCAACCTGGACGAGCGCGGGCGCGCTCGGCCTGGCCGTGCTCCTCCTCGCGCTCGGGATCTTCCTCTTCTGGCGCTGGCGGCGCGATGCCGCACGCGAGATCATCGCGGTCCAGGAATCGACCGCGCGGACCGAGCGCCTGGTCGGAGAGATCCGCGCGGCGCTCGCCGGCGCGCAGGAGGAAGGCCCCCGCGTCGCTCTTCTCGACGAGCTTGGAACTACGCTGGACCTCGATGCAGCTCTGCGGAGAGCCCTCGAAGCCGTCAGCGAGCTCACCGGCGCCGAGGCGGCGATGGTCGTCCTCCGCCAGGAGGCAGGCGAGCCGATCACAGCCGCCTTCGGGCTCTCGGAAGAC
>Ga0307316_10000212_pt1 | contig 16624 bp, 17 predicted proteins | sample ER_DNA_356_FD_194504 | JGI IMG/M metagenome (GOLD analysis project Ga0307316, IMG submission 194504) | Bulk soil microbial communities from the East River watershed near Crested Butte, Colorado, United States - ER_DNA_356 | ecosystem: Environmental > Terrestrial > Soil > Floodplain | place... | reverse complement strand
TACAGCCATTCGTAGAGCAGGCCGGCCGTAACACCGCCTAGCGCCGGACCGACGTAGTAGATCCACGCATGAGTCCAGTAATTCTGGACGAGCTCCGGCCCGAAGGCCCGCGCAGGGTTCATTGCCGCACCGGTCAAGGGGCCGCCCATGAGGATGTCGAGCGTGATCGTCAAGCCGATCGCGAGCCCGGCGATCGACTTGAACGTGCCTCTCGGATCGACGGCGGTGGCGAAGATCACCCAGACGAGGAAGAAGGTCAGGATCGCTTCGACCGCCACGCCGGCACCGACGGTGATCACTGGGGTGAGCGACGGCGCGCCGAGCTTGGTGCCGTTCACGGCCACGGTCGGGAAGATCCATTTCAGGAGCAGCGCCGCGATCACCGCGGCGCCGAACTGCACGACCCAATAGACGACAGCCAGAAGCGGCGCGATCCTCCGGGTAATCACGAAGCTCAGCGTCACCGCTGGGTTGAAGTGTCCGCCCGAGATGTGGCCGAGTCCGGAGACCATGACGGCGATTGCGAGTCCGTGCGCGAGCGCGATCCCCACCAGCGTCGGGTCACGGAAGCCCGCGGCGGCCATGATCGACCCGGCGCCGATGAAAACGAGGGTGAAAGTCCCGATGAATTCGGCAACACCTCGGCGCAGCGGATCGAGCACGTCCCTCACCCTAGGGACGTCCCCGGACGACAAACCGCAGAACGAGGGATGGCGCAGGCGGGGTTTCCGACCGACGGATGAGTCCCGGCGTTTTTGTCCTGTAATGCGGTAACGAAAGGCGGCACCAATGTCTGCGGACCAGCTGAAGCGCAAGCTGCGGAATTTTCCCATCGCGAAGCTGTCAGAGCGTCTCGCCGCTTAGTCGCGGCAGAGGTTTTAGCGGGGCGACGGGCCAAAGCCCGTCGCCCTTTTTCTTGGTCCCGTTTGGAGTGCTCGTTTGCGGACTGGCCCGGGATGAAATAGTTTCCGGCACCGCGGCATGAGCGAGCTCAAACACGAAGAAGCGCCGGACACACCCGGCGCCGACGGCTTGGCACGTCCTCTCGACGAGGACCGGCCGGCTGCTGCGGGCGCGGTCGGCGAACGTGTTTCCGCGATCCTCCGCGCTGCAGAGGAAGCCGCGGAGCAGATTCGCGGCGACGCGCGGCGCTTGTCCGATCAGCTCTTGCAGGAGGCGCGCCAGACCGCCGAGGCGAAGATCGTCGAGCTGACGCATGAAGCCGAGCAGTCTCGTCGCGAGGCCGACGACTACGCACGCGACATGCGGATGGCGGTCGAGGCGTATGCCAAGAAGCACCGCCAGGAGGCCGAGCAGGGCGCTCGGCAGCTCACGGAAGAGGCCGAGGCCCGCGCCAAGTCCGTGCTCAAGGCCGCGCAGGAGGGGGCCCAGGAGATCGAGGAGGGCGCGCGGCGCCGCCAGGAGAAGATCCGCGTCGAGACGCAGAGCCTCGAGGAGCGGCGCAAGCAGGCCCTGCGCGGTGTGCGTGAGCTGATGGCGATCCTCGAAGAGCTGCTCGACGAGGCCAACGAGCCGGCCCCTCAACCCCTTGACGAGACGCTGAGCGACCGCCGGCTACTCGGCCGGAATTAACACGCTGCCAGGCTCGCGGCCCTGGCTTCGACGTTCTTCGCGTAGCGCAGTGTCCCGACCGATGGGGCGCCGCCGACCTTCTCAACCAGGGTCGGCCCGGCGTTGTAAGCGGCGAGCGCGAGCTCGAGGTTGCCGTCGAACCGTTTCAGGAGCTGCTGGAGGTAGCGGGCACCGGCCAGGATGTTCGCCGTGGGGCTCGTTTCGGTGACCGCAAGCGCCTTGGCGGTGCCGGGCATGATCTGAAGGAGCCCGCGAGCGCCGACTCCGGAGACGGCGTGGGGGTCCATCCGCGACTCCTCCCAGGCCACGGCTGCCAGGAGGGACATCGGCAACCCGGTGTCACGCGAGGCCTTGCGAAAAGCGCCTGCGAAGGCCGTCGGGATCCCACAGGCCTGAGCGACCGAGCGCTCCGGCTTCGGAGCCGCCGATTTGGCCGGCGCAATCTCGACGAGCCGCGTCCCTTCGGCGATGAAACCGAGCAATGCAATCGCGAGGACAATGGCGCGCACGGTTCGCCAGTCGAAGGCCGAGCGCTTCTTCGGCTCCGAGCGCCGAACTGCTGCGCGGCGCCGGGACCGCGCAAAGACAATGTCCATTTCGGCCAGAGTTCGCCAAGACGACGGTGCGCCCACCGCGCGATCCTACCCCGTCCTGGGTGCGGAAAACCGAATTTTGGAGCCGGGGCCGGTGGCGAGCGTGGCTCCGAGGCTAAGCAGCATCCAGGCCGCCGCAAGGACAAACGCGGCGCTCGGTGACACGAGTGTCCAAACGAGGCCGACCGCCGCGGAGGAAACGAAGTCCCCGAGCGACTGGACGCCGCCGAGCAGGCCGAAGCCGCTACCGCGGAGCTCGTCCGGGAGCAGGCGCGCAACGAGAGCAGACTCGGCCGTGTCTGTCAGGCCCATGCCCGCCCCGGCCAAGGCGAAGAAGACAAGCAGGACAGGCCACGCGTGGCTGGAGACCGCGAAGCCCGCATAAGCGGCCCCGAACAGCACGAGCCCGGCCCCAAAAACGACCCGCGGGCCGCGACGGTCGACCATGTGGCCAGCCGGATAGGACAGGGCCGAGCCGACGAGGTTGTGCGCGGCAAAGAGGAGAACCGCCACGGCGGCGGCGTCCGCGACGCTGCGGCCGGGGTACAGCAACCCGGTCGCCCTCAGGATCAGGAGGGTCGTCGCGCAGTTGCCGAGCTCGAACAGCGTCACCGGGGTCAGCGCCCGCACGATCCCGGCCTCACGAAGTGCGCCCAGCTCCAGGTTGACGCGACGGCGGATCGCGCCACCTCGTCCGGCCGCCTCGCGGGCCGCGACGACGATCGCAAGGGCGGCCAGGAGCCCCGGGATGACGGATAGGTAGATCGTGTGCCGGACTCCGATCGTCGCTACCAGGGCGGCGGCGAGCAAGGGCCCCACAACGGCGCCGAGATGATCCATCGTTCGCTCGTAGCCGAAGGCCCTGCCGTAGGTGTGAGGCGGCGCGAGCGAGGCCAGCAAGGCGTTCTTGGCCGGGCCGCGGGCACCTCGAGCGACCCAGGCGGTCGCGCGCAGGATCCCCACCTGCCAGACCGATGTCGCGACACCGATCGCGGCCGTCGCGACCCCCGTGACGACGTACCCCCCTGCGGCCAGGTTGCGCCGCCTGGTCTCGTCGTTGGCCGCCGAGCCTCCCACGAGCTTGGCGATTCCGGCCAGCCCGTCACTGATCCCTTCGATCAGTCCGAGCGCGCCCGCCGAGCCTCCGAGCGTCTGCGTGACGAAGCTGGGCAGGACCGCGGTCGCCATCTCGTGGCCCGAATCGCTCAGGAAGCTCGCAGCCCCGATGCTGCCGACGCCGCGCGTCAGCCAGCGCTCGGTCTGCGGATGCTCTACGGGTTGGTCTATTGCGCGGGCTATGCCCGCTGAAGGTAAGCGCAGGGACGCCCGTTGCGGGGCAGTCGCACGATCTTCGTGACCGTGAAGCTTCCCTCTTCCTCTGGCACCTCGACCGACTGGCCGATGCCCGGCAAGGCGCCGATCCGGTCGAGCAGCACGTAGCCGGCGGGAGTCGGAACGCAGAGGAGATAGTGCTCCTTCTGAGCGGAAGCAGGCTCCGGAGCTGCAGGCTGGTCCTCCGGCCACACGTGCACCTGGACTTCACTACGGGCGCGCTCCTGGGCCAGGGCCTCACGCAGAGTTGCTAGCTCGACTTCCTGGGCCTCCAGTCGCTCGCGCAGAGATTCGATCAGGTCGTCGCGGTCGTCACGTACTTGGGCGACTGGCTCTGGCTCTGGCTCTGGCTCCGCAACCTGCACCGGCTCCGGGGCAACCGGCACGGGCTCGGGCTCGACCGGCTCGGGCATCGGATCAGGCGCAGGCTCCGGCTCCGGCTCGGGCTCCGGAGGGAGGACGAGAGCGGGCTCGACGGGAGCCGGCGGTGCGGCCTGCACGGGCTCCGGGATGGCCGGCACGGGCTCGGGCTCGACGGGCTCGGGAACAGGATCGGGCAGGGGCTCCGGCTCGGGAACAGGATCGGGTAGGGGCTCGGGCTCGGGCGAAGGCTCGGGGGCCTGAACCAGCGTCCGCTCGAGGGGTGGGGGCGCAGGCTCGGCGGGCTCCGAAGTCCGCAGCAACGGCGCAGCCGTGGCGGGCTCCGACGGCGAGGTCGGCTCCGGGGGCGCGGGCGGCTGCAGAGGCGTCACCGGCGCGGCCTCGACGGAAGCAGGCTCGGGCGGGGGCGCGGGCTCGGGCGCCTGGAGCGGCTGAGGGGGCGCCGCGGGCTCCGGAGGCTCGACTGGGGCCGGCTGCTCGGCGGCAGGCGGGAGCTCCGGCTCCGGCTCGGGCTCGGGCTCAGGCACGGCAGGTGCGGGCTCGACCGTTCGAAGCTGAGGCATTGGAGTCGGGTCGGGCGGTCGCAGCGGCGAGACCGCCGCGCCACGAACCGGGACGCCTGCCTCTGAGGCTGCGCGCCTGGCTGCGTCGCCGCCGAGACCGGTGGCGAAGCCGTACTCCGTTTTCAGGACGCCGCCGTGCTGCTCGGCGAGCGCATTCGCGAGTGCCGGACCCGAGATGAAGCCCCGGCGGACGATGATCTCGCCCAGCCGCGCGCCCGTGCGAGTCTGCTCCTCGAGAGCCTGTGCGAGCTGCTCCTCGCTGAGCAGTCCGGCCGCTACGAGAATTCTGCCGAGTTGAGGTGCTGGAAGTTGAGCCGCGTCCACGATTCTAGTATCGGCCGCGGCGCCTGAATCGTGAGAGAAAAACATCTAGGCGTCCGAATCGACGGCGAAGATCGGAGGATGCTTCCAGAGGAACTACGACGGTTGGCAACATGGGGAGAGCGCCATCGCCGTCTGGTCGCCCGCATTGTCCTGGCTCTAGGGATCACGCTCGTCGTCGATCTGATCTGCGCCGTGCTGGTCTATCACTTCGAAAAGGGCGTCAAGTCGGGCGACATTCACGGCTTCGGTGATGCGGTGTTCTTCTCGACGGTGCAGCTGCTCACGGTCTCCTCCCAGATCAAGAACCCGTTGACCGCGGGCGGGCGAATCGTCGACGTCTTCCTCGAGATCTGGGCGCTGTTCGTGGTCACTGCGATCGCAGGCTCGTTCGCCGCGTTCTTCGGCTCGTCCGACGCCTAGGAACCTCCTGCGCGATCATCGCGACGTGGAGTCGATCCTCGAGGCGATCGGAAACACGCCCGTCGTGCGGTTGCGCAGCTGCGCCCCGAGGAACGGTGCCGAGCTCTGGCTGAAGCTCGAGAACCGCAACCCGACGGGGTCGATGAAGGACCGGATGGCCCTGGCGATGCTGGAGGGCGCCGAGCGAGACGGCCTGATCTCCCCGGGAGACACTGTCGTCGAGTACACCGGCGGCAGCACGGGCCCCGCCCTGGCGCTCGTCTGCCGGGCCAAGGGCTACCGGGCCTTGATCGTGATCGCCGACTGCTTCACCGAAGAGCGCATCCAGCTGATGAAGGCGCTCGGTGCGCAGATCGAGCTCATTCAATCGGTCGAAGGGCCGCCCAAGGTAACGGCCCAGGACATTCAGAACATGGTCGACCGTGCGGCCGAGCTTTCGGCCGAGCCGGGACACTACGCGACCGATCAGTTCAACAACCCGTACATCATCCCGAACCATCGGGACCAGCTGGGCCGCGAGATCTGGGAGCAGACCGAAGGGCGCGTGACGGCGTTCTGCCACGGAATGGGCACCGCCAGCTCGTTGCTGGGCGTCTCGGAGGCCCTGAAGCCACACGGCGTCTTCATCCAGGGCCACGAACCGGCCTCCTCGGCTGCGATCTCGGGAGGCACGCCCGGCCCGTTCCTGATCCAGGGCTGGACGGGCCTGGTGATGCCCCACTGGGATCCGGAGAAAGTCGACCAGCTGGAGCCGATCCCAGACGACGAAGCCGTGGAGATGACGCGACGGCTCGCTCGGGACGAAGGGATCTTTGCCGGCATCTCCACTGGAGCGAACGTAGTCGGCGCCCACCGGCTGGCCGAGCGGCTTGGCCCCGACGCGGTCATCGTCACCCTCGCCGTCGACTCCGGCTTCAAGTACATGACCGTCAGCCCCTACGCGGAGGGCTAGTGCGCGCGGCGGGGATCGAACCAGCGACCTCCCGCGTGAAGAAACATTAGGCCTCGGTCTTGGACGGTCAAACGTTATCTTTGCAGGCGTTTTCCAAAATGTCCTCGGTCGCCTGACGGCGACGTTGGTCGGAGTTTCCCGACCACAAATTCAACCACGGCCGACCACGCTCTCCGCCCGGGGTTGGAGCAACCTCACCAGAAAGACCGAACCGCGGCACGAAGATCTCCTTGCTGGAGCAGCAGCTGGTGACGGGCGAGGTAAACTGATGTCCGCCATCCGTGCTCGAGTCGATTCGTTTTGCCGACGTTTTGGGCTAGAGCTTCCAATTCTGCTCGCACCGATGGCCGGAGCGTCGGCGCCTGCTCTTTCGATCGCAGTGATGCACGCCGGTGGGCTCGGTGCTTGTGGCGCACTGTTGATGCAGCCAGACGAGATCGCCGCTTGGGCCGATGAAGTCCGGGCGAAAGCGAACGGCCCGTACCAGCTCAACCTGTGGGTCCCCGATCCGCCGCCGCCGCGGGACGCAGGTCACGAACGGCTTCTGCGCGCGTTCCTCAGCGATTGGGGGCCTCCGCCGGCGGAGGACGCCGGCGATGCGAGTCCGCCAGACTTCGCCGCTCAATGCGAGGCTCTGCTGTCGGCCAAGCCGCCGATCGTCTCGTCGGTGATGGGGGTTTTTCCGAGCGAGTTCGTTGCCAGGCTGAGGCGCGCCGGCATCGCCTGGTTTGCGAGTGTCTCGACTGTGGCCGAGGCGCAGGCGGCGGAGGCCGCTGGTGCCGACGTGATCATCGCGCAGGGGATGGAGGCGGGCGGACATCGGGGATGCTTCGATGCCTTGCAGGCCGAACGCCAGCTAGTCGGGTCGTTCGCGTTGATACCAGCGGTGGCGGACGCGGTCGAGGTGCCGGTGGTCGCGACCGGCGGGATCGGAGACGCACGTGGAGTTGTCGCAGCGCTGATGCTCGGCGCGAGCGCCGTGCAGATCGGATCTGCATTCCTGCGTTGCCCGGAGGCGGGCGTCCACCCTGCCTGGGCAGAAGCGCTGGCTTGCGTTGCGCCCGAGGACACGATCGTCACCAGTGTGTTCAGCGGCCGCGCCGGGCGAAGCGTTGCGACCGACTACGCGCTGGCAGCGATTGCCGATGAGGCGCCGCCCCCGGCGCCGTATCCGGTTCAAAGAGGACTGACGGCTGCCATGCGGGCGCAGGCCGCCGAGACGGGTGACGTCCAGCGGATGCAGGCGTGGGCGGGGCAATCCGTGCGGCTCGGCCGCGCCGAGCCCGCTGGCCGACTGGTACGGCGCATGTGGGACGGAGCTCTGGCCCTGCTCAAAGAGGGTCACGCGCAGGCAACGAGGCCAGGGATCGAGGAAACCTGACGTTGCCCCAGGTGGGCTCCGACACGCGATCGACTGGCCCAACCGAGCATGTCTAGCCGCGCCCCGCTCCATACATCCGCGCCGGTGCGCGCGATGCGTCAGTCAGTGCCGGGTAGCCAGCCAGGCTTGCACTTGATCCACCTTGACCTCGGAAGTCCCGCGCGAATCTTCGCGTACGCGGTGGCTGGCTTCGTAGTTTCGCGAGCGACGCTCGCGCCATACCGAGCCGCGGCCTTGCAGACCGTGTAGAGGATGCCGCCGCCGACGCCTCTTCCGCGGGCGCCGACCGCCAAGACGACTGCCGACTGCTGCCCGGCCGCGACGATGATGTGTTCGGTTCCCGGCGCGCAATAGAAGAAATCCCATGTCACAAGCCGCCGCTCTTTCCCCTCGACAATCAAGGTGCACTCGCCGGCAAGGACGAGGAAGGCTTCCTGCCCGTTCTCGCGGTGGTACATCCCCATCGTCTCGCCTGGCTCGAGGACGCTGATGTTGATCCCGAAGTGCGGAAACCGACGCTTCCCCTCGAACGTGCAGTAGGAGCCGAGCGGGCCCTCTTCGCGCCAACGCGAATCCTGGGCGTTGACGACGAACCAGCCCTCGCCGTCGGTCACCAGTCCGTTCTTGCTCGTCCGTACGGGAGCCTCAGCCACGCTCGCAGTCTGGCAAACCTCGCCTCCCATCCGTTCAGGGGCTCCCGTGGTGCGGCTCCCGGCTAACACCAGCACCGTGAAGCCGATGGGCGCGGCTGGGATCGAACCAGCGACCTCCCGCGTGTGAAGCGGGCGCTCTCCCGCTGAGCTACGCGCCCCCGCGAGCCGAGGATACCGCCCGCTACGATCCGGGGTGCCCGCGGCACTGAGAGTGTTCGAACCGCGTCAGATCCGGAAGGAAGCAGCGCTAAGAATTCCTCTCAGGTGCCGCGGCTTTTTCGTGCGCTGCTCACCCGGTAGCATCGACTCGGTGCCCGCTCTCTACCGGAAGTACCGCCCGCAAGGGTTCGACGAAGTCGTCGGGCAAGAGCCGGTCGTCCGCACGTTGAAGAACGCGATCGACGCCGGACAGATCCGCCAGGCCTACCTTTTCGCGGGCCCGCGAGGGACCGGCAAGACATCACTCGCCCGCATCCTCGCGAAGGCTCTGAACTGCGAAAAGGGCCCGACGTCGCAGCCGGACACCGATTGCCACATCTGCCGGGCGATCGCCGCCGGGACGTCGCTGGACGTGGTCGAGATGGACGCCGCCTCCCAGCGGGGGATCGACGACATCCGCGACATTCGCGACCACGCCGTCCTGCAGCCGGTCGAGGGCCGCTACAAGGTCTACATCCTCGACGAGGCGCACCAGCTCACGGACGCTGCCTTCAACGCGCTGCTGAAGCTGATCGAGGAGCCCCCGCCCCACCTTGTCTTCGTCTTCTGCACCACCGATCTCGGGAAGATGCTCCCGACCGTCCGCTCGCGCTGCCAGACGTTCGTCTTTGCGCGGCCGAGGCTGCCTGAGCTCGTGCGAGTCCTGCGCTGGGTCGCGGACGGGGAGCAGATCGAGGTTCCGGACGCGGCCCTGGCGCTGGTCGCGCGGGCTGCTCGCGGCGCCTACCGTGATGCGGTCTCGACGCTCGACCAGCTGGCCGCCGCGACCGAGAAGAAGATCACCGTCCAGGACGTTTTGCAGCTGCTCGGCGCGGTCGAAGAGGAGGCCCTGTTCCGCCTCTGCGACCTGATCGTCGACCGCGACACCGCCGGCGCGCTGACGTTCATCGAAGAGCTTTCCGAGCAGGGGCAGGACCTGGGGCGCCTAGTCACCGACCTGCTCGAGCACCTGCGTCACCTCCTACTCGTCCAGCACATGGGCCACGTCCCCGATTCGCTGCCGGTCACCGAGGAGGTGCGCGAGCGGCTTCACGAGCAGGCGAACCAGCTCGGCGAGGCGACCGTCCTGCGGCTCTGCGACCTACTCGCGGTAGCTGTCGAGGACATGCGGCAGGGCGCCGACCCGCGCTTGCCGCTGGAGCTCGCGCTGGTGAAGGTGACCCGTCCGGCAGCCGACCTCTCACGCGAAGCGACGGGGTACCGCCTCGAGCAGCTCGAGGAGCGTGCCCAGTCCGGACCGGTCCCGATGCCTGGCGCCAGGACAGCACCAGCGGAGATACCGGCAGCGCCGGAACCGGCGGAGCCGCCCCGGGAGCCGCCTTCTGTCGACCTCGAGCAGCTGCAGGAGGCCTGGCAGCGGGCCGTGCTGCCCGCCGTGGAGGAGCGGTCGATCCCGACCGCCTCCGTCCTGCGCGAGGCGCATCCGGCCGATCTCGCGGGCGACACGCTCACACTGGAGTTCCCGCGCAACGCGGCCTTTCACCGCCAGCTCGCCGAGGAGCCCAAGAACGCGACGCTCCTCGCGGAGGCGCTCTACGAGGTGACGGGCCGCCGGCTCGCGCTTGCATTCGAGCTCGGCGCCAACGGCGACGACGTGGATACCGCAGAGACCGCCACCGAGCCGATCGGCGAGGAGGATCTTGTCTCGCTGATCAAGGAGACGTTCGACGCCCGGGAGGTCGAAGAGTGATGGCAATGGATTTCGAGAAGCTGATGCAGCAAGCGCAGCAGATGCAACAAGAGATGAGCAAGGCCCAGGACGAGCTCGCGAAGGAGACCGTCGAGGCGTCGGCCGGTGGGGGAATGGTCAAGGTCAAGGCCAACGGCGCGCTCGAGATCCTGGAGATCAAGATCTCACCCGAAGCGATCGATCCCAGCGACCCCGAGCTGCTCGCCGACATGGTGCTCGCGGCCGTCAACGAAGCGCTGCGCTCGGCGCAGAAGCTCGTCGAGACGAAGCTGGGCGGCGCGATGGGCGGCTTGCAGGGGCTCGGCCTGCCGGGTCTGTAGAGATGGCGTCGGCCGACCTACTGCGCAGGAGCTCCCTCTTTGCCTCGTTCGACGACGAGGCACTCGAGCGGCTGGCGGCGCCCTTCTCCGAGGTCGAGCTCCCCGCCAACCAGGTGCTGATCGAGCCGCGCCAGCCCGGAGCCGGCCTGTTCGTGATCTGCGAGGGCACGGTCGTGGTCGAGGCTCCCGGCGTCGAGCACGAGCTCGGCGAGGGCGAGGTTGTCGGCGAGATCTCGCTGATCGAGGAGGACGGCCTTCGGCGAGCGCGGGTGGTCACGAAGACTCCCGTCCGCTGCCTGGCGCTCAGCCGGGCCGACTTCGAGCAGATGCTCGAGTCGGAGCCCGGGCTGGCCGGCGCGATGCGTGACCTCGCGCACCAGCGCCTGGCGGATCTCGAGGGCCACGCCTAGCCGCAGCGACCAGTCGCATAGGCAGAATTGGCCGGTGGTCTCGCCGGCAATCGACAACCTCGTCGCGCAGCTGACGCGCCTGCCCGGCGTCGGCACCCGGACAGCCCACCGGCTGGCTTTTCACCTGCTGAGGGCGCCCAAGGACGAGGCGCTGGGCCTGGCGTCGGCGATCGAGGAGGTCAAGGAGCGAGTGCGCTTCTGCACCGAGTGCGGGAATCTGACCGAGGAGGAGCTCTGCTCGATCTGCGAGGACTCGCGGCGCGACCGCACGATCGTCTGCGTCGTCGAGCAGCCGGTCGACCTGATCTCGGTCGAGCGGACGAACGAGTTCCGCGGGCTCTACCACGTACTGGGTGGCGCACTTTCCCCGCTCGACGGCGTCGAGCCCGAGCACCTGCGGATCGACGAGCTGTTCGGCAGGGTCGAGCGAAACGGGATCGAGGAGGTCGTGCTGGCCACGAATCCGAACATGACCGGCGAGGCGACGGCGGCCTTCCTCGCCGACCGGCTCCGCGGGCGGGTGCGGGTGACCAGGCTGGCAAGCGGCCTGCCTGTCGGCGGTGACCTCGAGTACGCGGATGAGGTGACGCTGGGGCGCGCCTTGTCCGGCCGGCGGGAAATGCCCTAGAGCTAGAGCTCGGGCTCGTAAACGGCCACTTCGGCAACCGCTTCGTCGATCGCGGCGAGAGTAGCCTCGTCGAGCTCGATCCCCGAGGCGGCAGCATTGTCCTCGACCTGCTGCGGCCGGGAGGCGCCGATGATCGCGGACGCGACGTTGCGCTCGCGCAGCACCCAGGCGAGAGCGAGCTGCGCCATCGTGATCCCGAGCCCGTCGGCGATCGGACGTAGCCGCTGCACCGCCTCGAGCACGACATCGGAGCGGAAGCGATCCATCGCCCACCCCATCTCGTTGCCCATCCGCGTGTCGGCGGGCGGCGGTTCGCCCGGCTTGTACTTGCCGGTCAAGACCCCCTGACCAAGCGGCGACCAGACGATCTGCGAGATCCCGTTGGCTGAGCAGAGGGGGATCACCTCCGGCTCGATCACGCGCCAGAGGATTGAGTACTGAGGCTGGCTGGAGACGAATTTCTCGGACGGCGGGCTGAGCTCGAGCGCTGCCTGGATCTGCTCGGGCGACCACTCGCTGAAGCCGAGGTAGCGCACCTTGCCCTGGCGGACGACCTCAGAGAGCGCCTCCATCGTCTCCTCGAGCGGCGTGTTCGAGTCGTAGCGGTGGCACTGGTAGAGGTCGACGAAGTCGGTACGGAGCCGCCGCAGCGAGTCATCGAGTTGCTTGAAGACCTGGTCGCGCGAGAGGCCCTGATTCTCGCCCGTGTCGTCCATCGGGAAGAAGAGCTTCGTCGCGAGGACGTAGGAATCGCGCGGCCGCTCTTTGAGCGCGTCGCCGAGAAACTCCTCGGCTGCGCCGCGGCCGTAGACATTGGAGGTGTCGATGAAGTTCATGCCAACGTCGAACGCCTTGTCCAGGCACGCCCGCGCCGCGTCGTTCTCGACGCCGACGCCGTAGGTCAGCCAGCTTCCGAGCGAGATCTCGGAGATCTGGAGGTCGCTCGAACCCAGTTGCCGGTACTGCATTCCGCATTCCTACCGGAGCGGGAACGACTGGCGTCGGGGGCAGGTCCGCCAGACAGTTGGTTGCGGGCCGCCCCTAGACTTTCGGCCGATGTCCACGACCGAGTACGAGGCCGTTCCCGCGGTCGCAGCCGAGGAGGCGCCGAGCGCCGGCGCCGTGGTGATGAAGTTCGGCGGCACCTCCGTCGGCGACCCGCAGAAGCTGAAGAACGTCGCCGCCCGCATCGTCGCGGCGCGGGCCGAGGGGACTCGAGTCGTCGCCGTGCTCTCGGCGATGGGCGACACGACGGACGAGCTCGTCCGCCTCGCCTACGAGATCTCGGCGCGTCCCGAGCCCCGTGAGCTCGACATGCTGATCTCAGTTGGCGAGCGGATTTCCTGCGCGCTCGCAGCGATGGCGATCCACGACCTCGGGCACGAAGCGATCTCGCTCACCGGCAGCCAGGCAGGAATCGTCACGGACACAGCGCACGGCAAGGCCAAGATCGTCGACGTCCGCGCCCGCCGGATCCACGAGGCGCTCGACCAGGACAAGGTCGTGCTCGTTGCCGGCTTTCAAGGCGTTTCCACGAGCCTGGACATCACCACTCTGGGCCGCGGCGGCTCTGACACGACCGCGGTCGCCCTCGCAGCTGCGCTCTCGGCGAGCCATTGCGAGATCTACACCGACGTCGCCGGTGTTTTCAGCGCCGACCCGAGGATCGTCCCGAACGCCCGCAAGCTCCACGCCGTCAGCTACGACGAGATGCTCGAGCTCTCCGCCTCCGGCGCGAAGGTGCTACAGCTACGGTCGGTCGAGGTCGCGCGAAACTACGGCGTCAAGCTGCACGTCCGCTCGACGTTCAGCGACGACGACGGAACCTGGGTGACCGACGAAGACGAACGGATGCTCGAAAAGGCGATCATCTCCGGTGTGGCGCACACCTTCGACGAGGCGGTCTACCGCGTCCAGTCCGTCGACCGCGCCGATCTCTTCGCGGCCCTGGCCGACGCGGGCGTCAACGTCGACACGATCATTCAGACCGGCGACGAGATCGTTTTTTCGGCCCCGCTCGCAGATCGCGTGGAAGCCGAAGCGGCTCTCGACCGCGCTGCGGCGCAGCGCGAGTGCATCGAGGGCCTGGCGAAGGTCAGCCTGATCGGCGCGGGAATGAAGAGCCATCCCGGAATCGCCGCACGGACCTTCTCGACCCTGCGAGAGCTCGGCGCCGAGGCTCGATTCATCGTCACTTCGCCGATCAAGATCTCCTTTTTCGTCGAACGTGCCGACGCCGAGCGGACTGTGCTCGCGCTGCACGAGGCCTTCGACCTCGGCGAGACCTGACGGACTTCGCCTCGATCGCGGGCGAGATCGGCACCCCGTTCTACGCCTATGACCTCGACCGCCTCCGGGAGCGCATCCGAGAGTTCGAAGAAGCCTTCGCAGCCGCTTCGCACCTGACCTGCTACGCCGTCAAGGCGAACGACGCGCTCGCCGTTCTGCGAGCGGTCGCGGACGCAGGCCTTGGCGCCGACGTCGTTTCAGGCGGCGAGCTCGCGAAGGCACTCCAGGCCGGGATCGCGTCCGAGCGGATCGTCTTCTCGGGGGTCGGCAAGCAGGCTGACGAGCTCCGCGCGGCCGTCCAGGCCGGGATCCGCTCCGTCAACGTCGAGTCGCTGGACGAGCTCGACGAGCTCGAGCAGACGGCCCGTTCGCTCGGCCGCACGGCGCCCGTCTCCGCCCGGCTGAATCCCGACGTCGCCGGCGGCGGCCACGAGTATCTGGCGACCGGAGCCGCGGCGAGCAAGTTCGGGCTCGCGCGGGCCGAGGCCGCCGAGGCGATCCGTCGGGCTGCCGCGAGCGACGCGCTCGAGCCGGTCGGGCTCTCGTTTCACGTCGGCTCGCAACTCCTCGACCCGGCGCCCGTGCTGGAAGCGGCCGAACGCGCGGCGGAGCTCTGGCAGGAGCTGGCTGCCGACGGCATCGAGCTCGGCGACTTCGACGCCGGCGGCGGGCTCGGTCTCGCCTACTCAGGCGAGGACGCATCAGACCTCGCGCCCTACGCCACAGCGCTCACGGAAACAGCGAGCTCGCTGAATGCCACCCTGCTGCTCGAGCCGGGCCGCCACCTGATCGGGCCCGCCGGGACTTTCGTGACGAGGGTGATCCGCGTAAAACAGGCCGGCGGCAAGACCCTCGCCGTCTGCGACGGCGGCAGCAACGACCTGCTGCGCCCCGTCCTCTACGGCGCCGAACATCCCGTCATCGTCCTCATTGCGGACGGCCGGGAGGAGCTGACCGTCGACCTCGTCGGCCCCCTCTGCGAGGAGGGCGACTTCCTTGCGCTCGACCGCCGGCTGCCCGAGCCTCGCAAGGGAGATCTGATCGCGGTCGGCCTGGTAGGCGCCTACGGACGGGTGATGTCCTCCATGTACAACGCCCGCCCGCTCTGCGCCGAGGTCGTGCTGGAGCAAGGAACCTGGCGCGTCAGCCGCGAACGGGGCAGCTATGCCGATCTCGTCCGCAACGAACGCGACTAGGCAAACTTCCGGCGTGAGCCGCGATGCCGCAATCGGAGTCGTCGGCGCGACCGGCGCGGTCGGCCGCGTCACCCTCGGCCTGCTAAGAGAGCGCGGGTACGAGAATGTCCGTGCGTTCGCGAGCGCGCGCTCGGCGGGAGGCGAGGTCGACGGCCTCACCGTCGAGGAGGCGACGCCCGAGGTGCTTTCTGCGGGCGACCTCGACTTCTGCCTCTTCTCGGTCGGCAGCACGGCCAGCCGCGAGCTCGTCCCCCAGGCAGTCCGCGGCGGCGCGATCGCAATCGACAAATCCGAGGCTTACCGCCTGCAGGACGGCGTGCCGCTTGTCGTTCCGGAAGTGAACGGCGAGCGTGCCCGGGAGCACGACGGCATCGTCGCGAACCCGAACTGCTGCTCGATCCCGCTGACGCTCGTCCTCAAGCCCCTGCACGACGCGGCGGGGCTCGTGCGCGTCAGGGTCGCGACGTACCAGTCCGCTTCAGGCGCCGGAGCGCAACGAATGGAACGGCTACGGGCTCAGGATCCGGCCGAGGGAAACCTCGAGATGGACTGGGCGTTCGACGGCGAGGAGTTCGACGAGGAGACGAAGCTTCGCGCCGAGACGCGAAAGATCCTCGAGCTCCCCGAGCTGCCGGTCAGTGCAACGTGCGTCCGCGTCCCTGTGTTGGTCGGCCATGCCGAGTCGGTCTGGGTCGAGACCGAAGGCCAGCTTTCACCGGCGCAAGCCCGTGAATTGCTCAAGGCGGCACCCTCGGTCCGTCTGGTCGACCTCCCGAGCCCGCGCGATGCTGCCGGCGAAGACGAGGTGCTGGTCGGTCGGATCAGGCCGGACCGAGCCGCCGAGGGAAACGGGCTGGCGCTCTATTTCGCCTGCGACAACCTGCGCAAAGGGGCTGCGCTAAACGCGATTCAGATCGCGGAGCTCCTGCTGGCCGCCCGGCCTGTCGCCGTCTAACGCTTCTTCGGAGGCTTCGCCGCGGCGAAGTAGCTGTCGCCAGCTCGGACGAAGACCGTGAGGGCCTTGACGAAGTCGCGCACCTCGACGATCCCCGTCTTGACCTTGGTGAGCGTACCGCCGCATTGGTCCTCCACGTACCAGGTCGTGCCTCGAACCGTTGCCGAGCTGTAGCGACCCTTCGTGCGGAACTTGCCCTTCCCCTTGCCCCAGAGCTTCCGGGGCGGCGACGCGTTCCCCGCGCCCGCTTCGGCCTTCTTTGCATTCTTGCAACTGGTGAAGTCGCCTCCGACGAGCGAGACCTGGGTCACGAGCTCCTTCTTCTTGGCCTTCGGCTTCCTCGGCTTCTTCTTGTCGACCGCGAAATTGAAATGCGCAGCCGGCTGATAGGCGTACTGGTCGATCCTGAACATGCCCGACCAGAAGTTGGCGCTTTCGACGGTGCCGTTGGGCTGCGACGAGGTGACCTTGGCGACGCCGTTGGTCGCGTCGATGATCGTGCCCTCGGGCACTCGCTCGGTGCCCGTCAGTTCGACGAATTCGTTCGAGCCGGGCTTCTTGTACTTGACCGTGCCGCTGACCACGCCGACGTCGATGTTCTTGCCCGCGACCGGCTTGCCCGGCGGCGGAGTCTTGTTCTTCTGGAACTCTGCCGTCGCACTGGAGGCCCCCTGGAGCGTCACCGTGCACGTCGGCGAGCTACCGGAGCAGGCGCCGCTCCACTG
>Ga0307316_10000211_pt1 | contig 16715 bp, 12 predicted proteins | sample ER_DNA_356_FD_194504 | JGI IMG/M metagenome (GOLD analysis project Ga0307316, IMG submission 194504) | Bulk soil microbial communities from the East River watershed near Crested Butte, Colorado, United States - ER_DNA_356 | ecosystem: Environmental > Terrestrial > Soil > Floodplain | place... | reverse complement strand
GTACCGCAGCGCGACGGCCTCCGCCGCAAGCTCCAGCGTCCTCGCCCCTCTGCCAGGACGGTGCGAGTCGCTGGCGAGCAGATCGACGAGACCGCTGTCGAGAAGGTTCCATGCCGCCCCCGTCACCGCGCTGCCCCAGTTCCCGGCGAGGCTCGGCGCGACCACCTGGACGAGCGCTCCCCTGGCTCGAGCTTCGGCGAGCAGGCGCGGCTGCTCGCGAACGCTGGAACAGCGCTCCGGGTGGGCGAAGATAGGTTGGAGATCTCGGTTCTCGAGCCTCTCGACGACCGTCCCCAGGACCGCGGCGGGAGTCGTCGGCTCAAGCTCGACGACCAGGAATCCTCCGATCGAGCGCGGGCTGAGCTCCGAGATCGGCTCGGCGGCCGCAAAAGCCGGGCTTATCTCGGCCGCGAGAGACAACGACAGCGGAACCTCGGCCCGAGCGAGGTGTACCTCGAGTTCCCGGACCCGCTCTGCCGCCGTAGCGCGGTCGGTCCTGAAGCGCCGGGAATAGTGCGGTGTGCAGACGACGCGGCGAACGCCGACCCCCACGAGCTCGCGCGCCAGCACGACGGAGTCGCGGAGTGTCCCGGGGCCGTCGTCGAGAGCGTGCAGCAAATGGCAATGGGTGTCGATCACGCGGCTGCTCCGGTGACCGGTGCGGTCATCGCCGATGCGTAGATCTGCTCGTGCTCGTCGAGCCAGCGATCGAAATCACTCGCATCGGCCGCCGGCACCGAAGCGACGGCCGCACGAAATTCCTGCTCGGCGCGCAACCGTCTCACGGCCGTGACGACCCCACGAGCCGAGGGCTCGAGCAAAAGGACGCCGCCGAGCGTCGAGGCTGCCTCGGCAAGTCCCCCGCGCTCTGACGCAAGCACGGGCCGGCCGGCCGCGAGCCACTCGCAGACGACATACGGTGGGCCGCTCGGCTCGTCCCATTCCGACGGAACGACTCCGACATCGCAGCCGGCAAAGAACGCTGACTTGGCTGCTCCGTCGACGAAACCGTCGTAGACGACGCTGCCGCGCGCGGCAGCTGCTTCGACCTCGGGGCGCAGCGGTCCGTCGCCTGCGAGCCGCAGGGTGACGCCCAGCTCGGAAAGGGCTGGTGCCGCGTCGACAAGCTGGCGCACGCCTTTGATGGACGTCAATCCTCCGATGTAGCCGATCGTGCGGAGGGCGTCTGGTTGGCGTGGTGCGATGCCAGGCCACGGGACGATAGGCAGTCGCACGACCGAGTTCCGAGCGCCGGGGAAGAAGCCGCGGTGCACGTGGTGAAGGTGCTCCGAGCCGGCGATCACGTCCGTGACTGCGTGGGCGAAGCGCCTGAGGCGGCGCGTTCGAGCGCCGCAGAGCAATGGGTGCGGTTGACACCGTGTGCCGTCGCGCCGCGTGAGCGTCGTCCTCGGGCACAGGAGGTAATAGTCGTGGAGCGTGTGGACAACGGGGAGCGAGCGACGCCGGGCCGAGGCCCAGATAGTGGTCGAGATGCCCGGCAGGTTGTTTGTGTGAACGAGGTCAGGTCGGGCGTCGTCGATGGCTCTCGCTACTCTCGGCGACGGGAGCCCGACCGCGTCGTGCAGATGGTTCCGGAGACGGCGTGTCTCGCTCGTCCGCCAGTCCGACGCATACAGGGCGACGGCGTCAATTCCATTGGGTAGCTGGTGCGGAGGGAAGGCGCTCAGGATGATCGCCTCGTGACCGCGGCCGCGTAGGCCGCGCGCGAGGTCGGCGACGTATCGCTCTGCGCCCCCATAGGACGTGTCCGCACCGTGTGCGCTGACGAGTAGGACCCGCACCTAGGGTGCAAGCGGTGGCGCCGGCGAACGGTCCGCCTCGCTTGCCGCTGCCAGCGCGACGCCTATGAGCAAGAGTCCGAGGAACGCAGTCGGGAAGCCCGTGAACGAAGAACGGGTGACAGCGTCGAGCATCAGGACGATGATCATCGCCGCCGCAAACCAAGCCGCGTCGCGACCGCGTCTGATTCCGTCGTACGCGAGCACGAGCAGCCGGCCGAAGAGGGCGAGCAAGACTGCCACGCCGAAGAGGCCAACATCGGTGATCGTGGCGAGATAACCCGAATCGACGGCGCGGGAAGCCGGTTTCACGTTCGGGCCGGGGACGAGGGTGTAACTCGTGCGATAAGCGGCGGTCCCGACTGCCCCGACGCCGCGTCCGAAAGGCCACTCCGATGGTCGCCCAAGAGCCGCCTTCCAGGCGGACGTGCGCCCGTTCAGCGTGAGCGTCGAACTGCCCGTCGCGTAGGTCTGGGTCTGGGTCGCGCCCGCGGCCGTCACGAGGATCGCTCCCATCGCCGCGGCGGCGGCGGCGATTACGAGGAGGGACGAAGAGCCGAATCCCTTGCGAGCCAGCCAGAGGCCGCCGAGAGCGACGAGGATCAGCGCTGCCGTTCGAACGTACGACACCGCGAGGCCGAGGAGAAACAAAGAAAAGAGGGCCAATGGCACCGTGCCGCGTCGTCTCAGGAAGATCAGGGCGGCGAGCCCGAAGAGAATGAAGGCCGCGTACGCGAATGGGTCGTCGAATGTGCCGAAGCTCCGCAGATGACCGTTGTAGCTTCGGACCTGACTCGTGAAGGAATATCCCCAGCCGACCAACGCCCACTTACCGACCGCCTGCTGGACGAGGCCGTAGCCGGCGGCGACGGCCGCGGTCAGGATCAGCGAAACGCCGGCGAAGCGCAGTGTGCGCGCCGCCTTGTCGAGCGTAAGTCCGACGACCAGAAGAAGAAACGGCTCCGCCATCAGCCGGAGGCCCTGGGCCCAGGCAAGTCCGTGGCCCCCGCCGACGTTGACGACATAGAGCCCCAGGAGGAGACCGACCGAGAGCAACACCCAACGATCGAGCGCAGGCCGGGTTCGCCCGTGCGATCGCTCGAGCACCAAGACGGCCACTGCCGCGACGATCGCTGCGAGCGCGACAATGTCCTTGAGCGGCCCGATCGCCGGCGACACGAAGACCTTTGCCGCCGGGATGAATGCGAACAGCGGGATCATCAAGGCGATCGTCCAGTGCGGGGCGAGGAGGAAGCCGAGCACGGCCAGCGCGAAAAAGCAAAGGAGGAGGACGAGCCCGAAGCCGATCTGGGCGCCCATCTTCACGGCGACGAAGGCAGCGAACACCGTCAGCATGGCCGCCGCCGCACGCACCGTCAGCTCGGCTGCCTCCTGAGGCAGACGTAGCGTCGTCACGGCTTACCGGTTTCCGTAGTACGTGTACTGGTGCTCGGCGGCCTGCGTATCCGTTAGCACCGCGCCGCTGACCCCCGCCGGCCAGGACCGAGCCTGCCGACTGAGCAGGCGAAGATTCCGCTGAGTGACGCGGCCCTGCCGGACGACGACGAGGACGGCGTCGATCAACCGCGAGAGCTCGGCGAGCTCGACGGTGAGCAGCGCTGGCGGGGTGTCGATGATGACGAAGTCCGCGCCTTGCCGTAGCTCCTCGAGGAGCGGCCCGAGCCGTCGGAGCAGTGTGCTGCTGTACGAGCGGACGACGCCACCTGACGGCAAGACGAGGAGCGCGCCCGATCCCGGGTCGATCTCGTGACCATTGGTCGAGCGATCGGCCGCGGGCCCGGGCAGTGCGCCGTTCTTGAAGGTCGTCGGGCGGGCGCCCGTGAGCCGAACCGACCACAGAACGTCGTCCAGGCGCGCCGACCCGCCCACGACCTGAAGCACCCCCGGCGCGTCCGGCGGAATCTGGAAAAGCTCCGAGAGTGCTGGTTTGCGGAAATCGAAATCGCAGAGAGCCACGTTCATACCGCGCCGAGCCAACGAGACGGCAAGGTTCGCGGCCGTCGTCGTCTTGCCCTCCCGGGAGACGGCGCTCGTGACCGCAACCACGGAATGATTGCTCTCGTCGAGAGCCTGCGTCAGGTTGGCGGCGAGTAAGGCGTACGTGTCCGCATAGGTCGGCTCGTAGCGGCCGTACGTCACCATGCGGGTTCGGCGCGGAAGGCTCGGCACCGACGCAAGCACCGGCACGGAGAGCACGTCCTCGACGTCGCTCTCCGAGCGAACGGTCGTGTCAATCGCCTCACGCAATGCGACGGCAAGCAGCGCGATCACAAGCCCGATCGAGAGCCCGAGCAGCGAGTCCCTGAGCGGCGCCGGACTCGTCTTTGTAGCCCCGGCCGCTTGCTCGACAACCTTTGCGTCGCCGGAATTGGCCGTCGACAACGCGTTAAGCCTGTTCAGCAGGCTCTGGATGTCCGTCCTCGCCGGATCGTTCGGCTTCAGCCCCTTGAGCTTCGACCGGAGCTCGGCAGTCGTCTTCTTGATCGTCGAGCCGTTCAGGTTGTCGCGGAACGTCACATAGGCATTCGCGACGGCGTTTGCGGTCCCGACCGCACGGTTGGCATCGTCGCTCGTCGCCTTGAAAGTCAGGATGTCGTCGTCCGTACCACCGCTGACGGAGGTCGCGCTCTGCAGCTCGGACGCCGACCCGAACGATCCGCCTGTGCGCTGCGCTCCAAGCTTGTAGACCTCGGGCGAGCCGGCCAGTGCGCGGGCGGTCGCCTCAATCCGGTTCGGATCGACAAAGGGCGGCACGGTTTGTGTGATGATCTGCGCAAGCGACGTCGTCGAGATGAGTACGCGCGAGCTCGCCTCATAGCGTGGGCCGGCAATCTGCTTGAAGGCGTTGACGGCAACGATCCCAAGCAGCACGACCAACCCGATCAAGAGCAATGAACGGCGAATTGCCGCCTTGAGAGCTTCTGCTCCTCCGGAGTTCATGGGCTAATGGTCGACGCGGGTCCGTGCCGCATTTTCTGCAGACGCATGTCTGGTTCGTCGGCATTTGGAGTGTAGAGGTTTAGTCGGCCGGTTCGACTGCCGACGTTGTCGAGAAAGGAGACTATGTGCTCGCGCGCAATCCGCACAGCGGGCATTTTTCAGATCATGAGTCGCTCGAGCCACCCACGCGTCGATTTCGCCGACCCCGTCGCAGGCGATCCGCTGCGGCTGCTCTTCCTGACCCCGTTTCCGCCCAGCCTGGAGGGTGCACATGGTGGCTCGCGAGTCATCGCCCAACTACTCGCTCGCCTAGCCAGCCGCCATCGTGTCGGCCTCCTCTCTCTTAAGCGCGCCGGCGAACCGTCGGTCGATCCGAGGCTGAGAAGCGCCCTCGACTTTGCGGTCGAGGTGACTCGCGACGACGCTCCCCGTTCGTTGCGCAGGCGGTCGTTTAGGAGCGTTCGCTCGCGCCTGCGCCTGCTCGCCGGCACACCTCTCTGGGCGAGCGAGCTCGACAACTCCGAATTCCGCAATCGTCTCCACGAGCTTCGAGCAGATTGGCGGCCGGAGATCGTCCAACTCGAGTATCCGGTCATGGGCATATACCTCGACGAGATCCACGCCGCAGGCTGCGGCACGGTCCTCGCCGTCCACGATCCATCGACTAACGCAGCGATCGACCTCGGCCGCTCCTCGGACGGCGATCGAATGCTGCGGCGACTAGACGTTCGAGCGTGGCGACGCTTCGAAAGCGACGTGCTCACACGAGTCGACGCAGCAGTCGCTTTCACGCCGCGCGACGTCGAAGTCCTCTCGAGCCTTGCGCCGACCGCCGAGGTGGTCCGCATCCCATTCGGGACTGATTTCTTCGAGCAGGCGGACTCGCCGCCTGCGATCGGCGACGACGAGAGCGTTCTTTTCGTCGGCAACTTCGTCCACCCCCCGAACGTCGACGCGGCCAATCGCCTAGTCCGGGTGATCTTTCCGCTCGTCCGCGAGCGTGTGCCGACGGCCAGGCTCACCCTGGTCGGCGACAATCCACCCGCACAGCTCCGCGCCCGGGCCGGCGCCGGGGTGACTGTCACCGGCCGCGTCCCGGACATCGTGCCGTTCATCGAGCGTGCCGCCGTCGTCGCAGCTCCGCTTCGCTTCGGCGGCGGCATGCGGGTCAAGGTCCTCGAGGCGCTCGCCGCCGGCAAGCCGGTCGTCGCCTCGCGGCTCGCGGTCGAGGGCCTCGACGTGGCGGACGGCGACCAACTGCTGATCGCCGAGACGGACGAGGCAGTCGCCGATGCGATCGTCCGCGCGCTGAATAACCGGGAACTCCGTGAGCGGCTCGGTAAACGAGCTTGGTCGTGGGCCCGGGAGAACCTGTCGTGGGATGCATCGGTCGACGCATATGACGAGCTCTACCGGCGGCTGCTGGCGGGGCACCGTCTGCCGCAGTCGCACGAGCCCGCCGAGCTGCTCGGTCGGCGCCGGCACCAGGCCGTTCTTGGCGACAAGTCCGGCCGCTAGTCGAAGAGTCGGTCACGCCAGACGGCGCGCCAGGGCGCCGAGTCTCCCGCCAAACGTGTGCTCGAACCAGCCGGCGTCGTCGTTGGACAGAACAGGCAGGACAGCGGCAACGGCGGCAAAGGCGGCAACGCCGGCCGCGAGTCCGGCAAGCACGCCCGTCGCGCCGCCGATGAGGTCGAGCACACCCCAGGCAACGCAGCCGGCGGCGGCGGATGCGCACGTGGCGCTGAGTAGCGTCCGTGCCTCCCAGCGCACGGGCCTCATGAGCCGACTCGCATAGACGATGGTCGCAACGGCGGTTGCAGCCTGAGCGCATGAGTTCGCGACCGCCGCCCCGACGGCAGCGTGCTGGGGGATCAGAGCGAAATCGAGCGCGATGTTCAAGAGCGCGGAGGCCGTCCCGGCGATGAGCGGAAACCGGATCTTTCCTAATCCCACCACCAGTGAATAGCTGACGTTCATCAACGGGATCAGCGGAAACGGGAGGAGCAGCACGAGCAGGGGCGTCTTGGTGCCGATGAACCCCTGGCCGAAAAGGAGCTTGAGAGTCTCGGGCCCGAGGGCGAGCGCGCCAGCCATCACGGGCAGAGCCGCGATCAGGAGCAGCCGCAGCGCGCGTCCGAAACCGCTCCGAATTCGGTCGTGCTGCCCCGCGCCGAGCAACGTCGCCACAGCCGGCGACACGACTCCGGCGAGTGCCTGCGGCACGAGTACGAGAGTCGTCACCGCGGCGAACGAGACGGAATAAAGGGCGATCTGCCGATCGTCGGCGTAGTGGGCGAGAAAGAAGAACTCGGAGCGCCGGAAGACGATTAGCGTGATCAAGGAGCCTGCTAACGCGGAACCGGCGTAACGGAGCGTGCTCCGCTTCAAGAGCCCCCCGGGGTCTTCGGCCACGGGCGCCAGCGCAGCCAAGCGCCGCTGCGCGACGACGGCGACGACGACGAGGATCGCGATCGCGACGCCGAGCTGGACGGCGATCATGCCCGTGACCCCGCCACCGAGCGCGAGAACGACGATCGTTACTGCCGCACCGGCCGCGTTCGCGGCGATGATCGTCCTCGAGAGGTCGCGCCAATGCTGCAGACCCATCAGCGCGGCACCAGAGAAAGCCGTGAACGTGCCGGCAGCCGCAGTCAGAGCAGCGAGGATCCACGCCGCACGAGGCTGGGCTCCAAGAAGTGCGACCACGAGCAAGACTGCGAACGCGCCGGCAGATGCGAGGACGCCTATCCGCCAGGCCCAGTCGACGAGTCCGCGAGCCACGGGCTTGTGATCCGCTCCGACGGATTCGCCGACCGCGCGCATGACCGCAATCGGCAGGCCCAGCGTGAGCAAGCTCTGGGTCGTGACGATGACGAAGGCAATGAAGCTCTGCCGTCCGAGCCCAGCTGGACCGAGGAAGCGAGCGCCGGCGATCGAGACTGCCAGGGCGAAGATCTGCGGAGCGACTTCGGACCCCGCGCTCCAGAACCCACCTCGGACGACCGACCGGCCGGAGGTCGCGTCGGCGGCTTCGGATCGGGAGTCCCCGGTCGCTTGGCTGCGAGCCGTCGTCTCTGCCATCGGCAGCGAGCCTAACGAGCCGATCTGCGGCATCGGACCGCCGTCCGCACCGCAGCAATCGCTATGCGAGGACTCGGTAGGCTCGTCGTGAAGAGTTTACGATGACCGCCGCTGCCCAACAGCCAATCGAGCAGCCGGTTCTCGAGGTTGTCGGCGGTCCTGGTGGCCTCTCACGTGAGGCACTCCACGAGCTGTGGGACTTCCGCGAGGTTTTCTGGGCGTTCGTCCTCCGGCAGGTGAAGGTGCGGTACAAGCAGGCGGCGATCGGCGTCGCGTGGGCGATCTTGCAGCCGGTGCTCGCTGCGCTTGTCTTCGCGCTCTTTCTCGGCCGTTACAGCAACCTCTCGAGCGAGGGCGTCCCTTACCTCCTGTTCGCCCTGGCGGGCATGGTCGGCTGGTCGTACTTCTCCAGCGCGACAACCACGGCGAGCGAGAGCCTCGTAACGAACCAGAACCTGCTGCGGAAGATCTTCTTTCCCCGCGAGGTACTCCCACTCTCGGCCTCCGCCGCGGGGGTACTCGACCTGATTGTGGGCGCGATCGTGCTCGTGGTGGCGACGTTCGCCTACGGGATCGCCCCGGCGATCACTTGGGTTGCTTTGCCGCTCCCATTCGTGCTCCTCATTGTCGCCGCCGGGGGCGCCGGCCTGGGACTTTCGGCCGTGAATGTCTACTACCGCGACGTCCGCTACGCGCTCCCGTTCCTTCTCCAGCTGGGCCTCTTCGCGAGCCCGATCGCGTACTCGCTCGACGTCGTTCCGGCGTCGTGGCGGACTCCGTACGCGATCCTGAACCCGATCGCGGCCGCAGTCGACTCGATCCGGCGGATCGTCCTCCACGGCGATTGGCCCGACTTCCCCATCCTCCTTGGCTCGCTCGCGTGGTCACTGTTTGCCTTTGCGTGTGCCTACGCGTTCTTCAAGCGTCTCGAGCGGGGGTTCTCGGACCGCGTATGAGCGCGCTCGTCTTCGAGCGGATCTCCAAGCACTACCGTGGCGGACAGGCTTACCGAGCCCTGCGCGACGACCTCGTCGCAGGGCTCGGGCGCGTCGTCGGACTCGGCCGGGATGAACCCCAGATCGTGCGAGCTCTCGAGGACGTTTCCTTCGAGATCCCTGAAGGACAATCGTTTGCGCTGCTCGGAGCGAATGGCGCCGGCAAGACGACGGCCCTGAAGCTCGCCAGTCGGATCACCTACCCGACCACCGGCTCGATTCGCGTGCGCGGGCGCATCGGCGCGCTGATCGAGGTCGGAACCGGCATGCATCCGGAGCTCACGGGTCGCGAAAACGTCGACCTTTACGGCCGCATACTCGGCTTGTCGCGCCGGGACATCAGAAGCCGCTTCGACGAGATCGTCGAGTTCGCGGGAATCGGCCCCGCGCTCGAGCAACCCGTGAAGCAGTTCTCCTCGGGCATGCAGTTGCGTCTCGGCTTCGCACTCGCCGCGCATCTCGAGCCGGACGTGCTACTGGTCGACGAGGCGATCGCGGTTGGGGACGCCGGGTTCCAGTACCGGTGCGTCGAGCGCATGCGCGAGCTCGTTCAGGAGGGGAGAACGCTCGTGTTCGTCTCGCACAACATGAGCGCGATCGAGTCGCTCTGCGAGCGCGCCATCCTGCTCGACCACGGTCGCATCACCGCCGACGGACCCGCACGCGACGTCGTCCATGACTATCTACGCCAGGTGGAGACCGACCTCGTCGCCGAGGGGGTTGCCGACTCGATCCAAGGCCAGGGCCTCTCCATCGTTGCGGTGACGCTCCACGACGAGCGGGGCAGCGAGATCGAGGAGGCGTCGGCTGGAAAACCGCTGACCGTTCGGCTCCACTTTCAGGCAGCCGAGCCGATCGAAGAGCCGATTTTCGAGGTCGGTCTCAACGACGGCCGAATCGGTCCGTTCGCTCTGGCCTCGATGCTGATCGACGGGCAGGCACCGCGCTCGATCGCGGGCGAGGGATACATCGACTGCACGTTCGCGGATCTGCCTCTCCTCCCGCGCGTCTACGAGCTCTGGGGCGGAGTCCGGCACGGCGCAGGATTCGGCGACGTCGTCGACTGGCAGCGGCTTCGCTTCTTCCGGGTCTCAGGAGACGTCGACGGCGGCGGGCCGGCGGCCGTCAGTCACTCGCTGGCCAACGCCCCCGTCAGGCTGCCATACCACTGGGGCTTCGGTACCGGCGTCTCAAGCTGATCGCTGCGGCGTAGCACGCTTCGCGCTCGGCGGCGATCGCGTCTGGATCGCAGTGGCGCGCGACGAGCGCGCGGGCCTGACGACCGGCGGCTGCAGCGCGGCCAGGATCGTCGAGGAAAGGCCGTAAGGCGTCCGCAAACGACTTAGGCTGATCATCCTCGACGACCGACCCAGCGCAGCTGCCGGCGAGCAGCTCCGCGAGCCCGTTGGCAGCCCGGCACACGACTGGGCGCCCCAAGGCGAGGGCCTCGAGCCCGGCGTACGGGAAGTTCTCATGCCCGCTCGGGATCGCGACGACGCGCGCTCCGAGGTAGAGCCTCCGCAACTCCGTCCGGGGCACCTGCGGAGCGAATCGCACGCGCGCTCCCTGCTGCGAGACGATTCCGGCAAGCCACTCGTCGTACGGCTCCCCGTCGTGTCTTGAGGTGGCCCGGCCGACGAACACCAGCTCGTGCGCAGACGAGAGCTTGGCGGCGGCGCGGATGAGAAACTCGGGCGCCTTCAGCGGTTCGAGACGCCCCACGCAGAGCACTACCGGCGGCGTACCGTCGGCCGGCTCAGGCTCGGGACCGATGGAGATCGGCAGCCGCACGACCCGCGCCTCCTTCCCCTCGAGCCAGGAGCGGCCGACCTCCTCGAGCAGTCGGCGCGAAGGCGACGTGATCAAATCCGCGCGCCGCGCGGCGCGCCGCTCCAGAGCCGAGGCGAGGCGAAGGTCGAGCGTCCGGCGCGATCCGGCGTAACGCGACGTCACCTCGAGCGGCGTATGCAGGTGAACGACCAGCGGCGCGGGCCGGCGAAACGCGAGCGCCAGGCCCTCTGCCATCCAATCCGGGACCTCGACGACGTCGAACGGAATGCCGAGCCGGCGCACCTCCACGCGACACGAGAGCGCGTGCCGAAGCCTCGCCGTCGTCTTCTCGAGGCGGGGGTGGTCGAGCGCTCGAAGCGAGAGCTCGCCCCGTCGATGGATGTGGACGCCGGTCGCCACGCCGTCGCTGTCGGCCTGTCCTGGAAGGCACGAGAGGACGTGCACTGAATGGCCCCGCCGGACGAGCGCCGGGGCGACTTCGGAGACGTAGGACCCGATGCCGTCCGGCGTCTCGGGCGGGTACTCGATCGAGACGAACAGGATCCTCATCCGTGCGCGTGGGATGCGGACGCCGCCAGCAAGCCCGCGTATGTCAGTACGCCGTCGACCGCGGGCCAAACGTCGCCGTGCCGCATTCCGGACAGAGCCGTGCGCGCGAGCCCGCGGGCGTAGCGTCTTCGTAGCTCCCGTGCACGCAGATCGCCGCGGCGCGCATGCAGGTCGAGGAAGGTCCCCATTCCGTAGCCATAACCGAAGCGGCCGCCAAGCCTGGCACGCCTGCTTTTCCGCTCGTGGTACACGATCGCGTCCGGCTCGTAGACCACGGTGCAGCCCTTGAGCATGGATCGATAGAGAAGATCGACGTCCTCCGCCGCCCGCCCGCTCGTGCCTGGGCCGAGCGCCTCGTCGAAACCGCCTAGCCGCTCGAATACGGCACGCCGCAGCGACAGGTTTCCGCCTGTTCCGATCTCCCACGGAATCGACCCTGTGCCACTGAACACGCGGCGGGCGCGGCTCGTCCGCGACGACACCGCGACCCCATCGCGCCCCGTGAGCAATGGGAGGACCCTGCCCGTGACTCCGTCGACCGCCACGTCGGCGTACGCGACGCGAAGAGCCCCGACCCAGTTGGCTGCAGCAACGCAGTCATCGTCCGTGAACGCGAGCACGTCGTGGACGGCGGCCGCAGCGCCGCGGTTGCGGGCCCGCGATACGCCTTCGTCAGGGATACGGAGATACGTCAGCGGTCGAGGAAGATCGGGCGCCCTGCCGTCGGCGCTCTGGTCGACAACGATCACCTGCGCCGGCGCCGGCTCCGCCGCCAACAGCGCTTTGACACACCGCGCCAGTTCGCGAGGTCGGCCAACTGTGGAAACGACGACCGAGACGTCGACGACCGGCTCGGTCATGACCCAGGTCGCTTACCTAGAACCAACATGACCGCGAACCGGAACAGCGAGTCCGTGCCGCGCACCTCGCACCGGCGAAGCCGGAGAAGCGGGGTGGCGAAGGAGTTCCGTCCCTCCTCGATGCCCGCCGCGGTCGTCAAGCCGATCGAGCGAACTGCATCGAGCGTCGCGTCGTCGGCGTGGCCGTAGGGGTAGGCGAAATGTCGGATCGGACCGAGTCGCCTCTCGAGCTGCTGGCAAGAGCCGGAGATCTCATCCTGGCGCTCTTCTGGTGAGAGCTCAGGCAACGAGGCATGTGTTTTGGTGTGCGCACCGAACCGCACGCCTGTACGCCGGAGGGACTCGACGTCCGGCCAGCTCAGCAGGGGCCGCCCCCAGACCTCGGAGCCGACCGACCACGTGTTGCGCCCGCCCAGCGAGCCGCTGACGGCGAAGATCGTGGCCACGGCTCCGTGGCGACGCAACAGTGGGAACGCGAGTTCGGCATTGTCGCGGTAGCCGTCGTCGAGCGTGATGATCACCGACCGCGGTGGCGGGAGGGAGTACTCCTCCCGGTGCTGGGCGTACGCATCGAGCGTCAGTACGCGGTAGCGCAAGAGCCTCAGCAGCCAGAGCTGCCGGGCAAACCGCCGCACTGGCAGAACGTAGCGGCTCGCCGGCTCTCCCGGCTCGCCGATCGCGTGGTACAGCAGAATCACGACCCCGCCGAGGAAGCTGCGCCGCCGCGTACGATTGCGCTCAGCCCGTCGGGCACCGCGCCAGTAGGCGTACTCCTGGACGAACCGGTAAAAGCGGTCGAAACGCGGAGCTACCAAGAGGCGATCGAACGGACGCAGGAGCGCCGGCGGAAGGTGGAGGGCTAAGAGGACGCGGCGTGCAAGCCCCTCTCTCGGGCCCGATTCCCAGTAGCCCCCTAGCGGAAGCTGGGCGAGCAGAGGCGGCTCACGGCGAACCATTTCGACGGCCGCCGCACCGGCTCGCTCGAAGTCGGAAACGAGGGCCGAGAAGTCCTTTTCGTAGACCTGCACTGCTCGAGCCTCGGGGAGGAAGACGATCGGCAGACCTGCTTGCGTGAGCCGATAGGCGAGCTCGACGTCGAAGCTCCGCGGAATCCATTCCGCGAAGCCGTCTGCGGCGACGAGTGCCGCGCGCGGGACGGAGAGGTTGCCGCTGTAGCAGCTGCGGAATGTCGGGGCCAGCTCGCCGCGCTCAAACGCGCCGTAATGGCCGGTCCACCAGCGCTCGACGTAGCGCGCGAGACCGCCGGAGGGCGTAGGGATCTGGAGACTCAGGTTGCCGAGACCGATAATGCCGAGGCCACTTCCCTGGGCCTGCAGGTGCTCAGCGACGAGCCCGTTGGCCGCAATGACGTCATCGTCGAGGAAGAGGCAGACCCGGCCAGCCGCGAGCTCGATCGCTCGATTCAGCGCCACCGCCTGACCTGAGTTCTCGATCCGGTCGAATCGCAAGGGCAGGCGCTTCCGATAACGCTTCAAGACCTCGGGAGTGTCGTCGGTCGAACCGTCATCGACGACGACGATCTCGAACGAGCTGCGCGGCGCCGTCTGGACCGCAAGCGCGTCGAGACAGCGGTCGAGAAGCGCCGCGCGATTATAGGTCGCCATGACGACGCTGAGCTCGCTCATGCGGCTGCGTCGAGCCGGAGTCGTCGCCCTCCGATCGTCCGCACGATCTCGAGAAACGGCAGCCCACCTTCTCTCCCGGCTGCCTGCCGTTCGTTCGCGGCGTGAGTCAGCCAACAGGCGTGGAAGCAAACGTCGGCGACCACGGGATCGAGAGCGAGCCTCGCGACAAGCGAACGCTCGTGCGCCGCCTGCCGGCCTAGGCTCGCGAGGAAAGCGTCGCGGCGGTCTCTGAAGGCTTCTACGGCTGCCTCGGCATCGGCGACCGCATAGAAGAGATCGCCGAGCGGCAGGTCCTCCCGCTCCGCGGACTCCCAGTCCACGATGCCGAGCGGCGCATCGGGCTCGACGAGAACGTTCGCCGTGGTGAGGTCGTTGTGGGCGGCCACGAGCTTCACCCTACGCCCGGCGGCAGCAGCAGCGAGCCCCTCGAGAGCGGCGAGGTGCGGAGTGTCGAGCTCGAGGGCGAGGGCGGGTGCGAGCAGCTTTCGCTCGAGGAGCTCGGGCGACAGCAGGCGCTCCACGGCTGTCGCTTCGTTCCACCGCCCGAGCCACGACGCAAGCCGGTCGACGAGCGCAGCGCGGGACCGGGGACGACGGGCGATCAGCCGCGACGCGGGTGTGCCGGGGAGCCCGGTCACGACGAGCAACGATGCGCCTGCGAGCTCCGTCTGGTCGAGCGGAGTCGGAACGGCGGCGCCTGCGGCGCGTGCGTCGGTCCCGAGCTCGAGAAGCGCACGCCGCTCAGTCTCGGTCCGGCTTCCCGGCAGCCTCGGCTCAACACGGGCCGCAAGCGTGACGCCGGCGTCGTCGATCAGAAAGGCTGTCTCGCCCGATAGGACGACGCTCGTTCCCTGGCCGAGCGCGTGCAGCCACTCCGCGAGCGGCCGTGGGTGGGGCCGCCGCGCAACTGATCGTCTTGCCGCCAGGCCCACGATACGAGTTGGCAGCAGCCGAACCAGAGCCGCGCGCCGACTGAGGGCGCGCGTGCCGAGGGCCCACCGCAGTGCGTCTCGCTCGACTGGGACGAGCAGCTCTCCGAGCTCGAGCAGCAGCGGACCGACGTCGAGGCCCGCATGTCTGGCACGGGTGCGGGCGCGCCGACCGCCAAGCAGATATGCGATGCCGTCGGGCCGAAGCGCACCGATCAGCGATTGCCCTACCTCCGTCGTCTTGTCGTCGACGACCACGAGGTCGCCAACCTCACGGACGGTGCCGTCCGGGTGTAGCAGCGAGATCGCGGCCAGGGGACCCGACTCAGGCAGGGCTGGCGGACTGTCGCGCGCGGCTGACCTCGATCACGTCCGCGATGATCCGATCGAGCCCGAGCACCGGTTGCCATCCGATCGCTTCGCCGATCTTGGCGATCGAGGGCTCTCGGTGGAGCGTGTCCTCGATGCCGAGCCCGTAGACGTCCTCGTAAGCGACATACAGCAGCTCCGAATCCGAGCCTGTTGCGACGAGGACCCGATCCGCGAGCTCTGCGATCGTGATGCGGTCGGTCGAGCCGACGTTGAAAATGTCGCCCGTCAAGCTCGTCGCGTCCATTAGCCCGGCCAGAGCGCGGATGCTGTCCGCTACGTGGCAAAAAGAGCGAGTCTGCGTCCCGTCGCCGTGGATCTCGAGCGGCTCGCGGGCGAGCGCGCGCTCGACGAAGCGCGGGATCACCATCCCGTACTCCCCGCTCTGGCGCGGGCCGACCGTGTTGAAGAGCCGCGCGATCACGCAATCGAGACCGCGCTCCTGATGCCAGGCGAGGGCCAGATGCTCGTCCATCGCCTTCGAGTCCGCGTAGAGCCACCGCTTCTCGGTCGTCGGTCCGTAGACGCGTCGGTCGGTTTCGACGAGCGGGCGCTGCTCCCGATGATCCCCGTAAACCTCCGAGCTCGATGCGACGAGCACGCGCTTCCCAAACCGGGCGCAGTACTCCAGGACTGTCTCGGTTCCCCGGACGTTGGTCACCATGGTGTGCACCGGCTGCTCGACGATCAGCCGCACTCCGACGGCGGCGGCGAGATGGAAGACGACGTCGGATTTGTGGACGAGCTCGTTGACCACCGAGGTTGACAACACGGAGTCGACGACGAGGTGATAGCCCTCATGCTCCTTCAGCTGCTGGACGTTCAGCAGCGATCCTGTCGAGAGGTCATCGAGCGCGAAAACCTCCCACTCGTCGCCGAGTAGGAGCTCTGCGAGATGCGACCCGATGAAACCGGCCCCACCGGTGATCAGCGCCCTGCGAGCCAAGGGGCGCAGGCTACCTCGCGCAAGCGACGGCACGAGCCGGCCGTGGGGTCCGGCGCTTTAGCCCCGTTGGCGAAGCGCCGGGAAGAGGACGACGTCTCGGATGTTGTCCTTGCCCGCGAGCACCATCGCCAGGCGGTCGATGCCGAGCCCGACCCCGCCGGTCGGGGGCATCCCGTAGGCGAGCGCCTCGACATAGTCCGGGTCGCCAGGCTCGCCGCCGACCTCATCCGCCTGTTGCTGGAAGCGGTCTGCCTGCTCGTCCGGATCGTTCAGCTCGCTGAACGCGTTCCCGAGCTCGGTGCCGCCGACGAAATACTCGAACCGCTCGACGATCGATGGATCGTCTTCCGTCTGCCGTGCGAACGGCGAAAGCTCGACCGGGTAGTCGTGAAGAATCGTCGGCTCGATCAGCGCAGGCTCGACGAAGTGGCTAAGCGCATGGTCGACGAGCTGGGCCCAGCTCTTGTCCTGCGAGGTGTCGACGCCACGCTCCTGCAAAAACGAGCGGAGCTGATCGGCGTCACGGGTCCAGAGCCCGTGCCGCTCGAGCGCCTCGACAAGCTTGAGACGCCGCCACGGCGTCTTCACGTCGACCTCGTAGCCGCGGTACGTGAACTTCGTTCCTCCCGTCGTCTCGCGGGCGACTGCCTCGATGAGTTGCTCGACGCGCTCCATCTGGTCGCGATAGTCGGTGTAGGCCTCGTACCACTCGACCATGGTGAACTCGGGCACGTGCTTGTACGAGAGCCCCTCGTTGCGGAAATCCTTGCCGAGCTCATAGACCTT
>Ga0307316_10000206_pt1 | contig 16747 bp, 18 predicted proteins | sample ER_DNA_356_FD_194504 | JGI IMG/M metagenome (GOLD analysis project Ga0307316, IMG submission 194504) | Bulk soil microbial communities from the East River watershed near Crested Butte, Colorado, United States - ER_DNA_356 | ecosystem: Environmental > Terrestrial > Soil > Floodplain | place... | reverse complement strand
GTCATTAGCGGCAGGAAATGCAACAAGCGCTCGACACAGCCATCCACAACCGGCCGAAACAGCGAATGTCGCTGCGCAGATCGGCCAACGGTCTGACCAGAACTACACCGAAGGCGAGGAAACGCGACCGGGACGGGGGGCGAGCCATGAGACGTATCCCGTCACGATCCGTTCGTGGATCCGGCGGGTGCACGTGCATTGGCCGAGCGCATCGCCTCGGGTAAGCCGTCGACGCCCGAGGACTCCGGCGACGATCGTCAGCCAGATGGTCGGAGCGTCCGCACGCCGTCCGGTCGGGCCGTGGAGATTCTCTATCTGAAGCCGCAACCCGCGCCCAAGCGGGAGCTGCGGATCTACGTGCGTACGCGTGAAGGCGGGCTCGAGCGCCGCGATTCGTGAGCTAGGCGGCGTCGCAGGCCGAGCACGGCCGCACCGATCACGATGAGGAGCACGGCGAGGGCAGCGAGCCCCACGAAGGGCCACCGGCTCGGCGGCGACGATGCCTCCTTTGCCGCGATAGGCGCCGAAAGGGGCTCGTATGTGCGCGCGTCCACTGCGATGACCTCCTCGGCCCCGTCGAAGACCGCGAGGCGGGTGTCGCCGAGGTTCAGGTCGAGGCGCAGGTCATAAAGGTTCTGCCGACCCGAGAGCGCCGCCAGGTCGATGCACTTCGCCTCGCCATTCATCGTGTCGAGCGCGTGGATGAACGGCTCCTTCCCTGCTCCGTCGTAGAGCGTGTACGCGAAGCGGCCGTCTACGGTCGTGACCCGGGTGATCGGAAGGCCGGCCATGCGCTCGTCGGGCTCGCTCTTGTCGACGATCGGGCTCGGCATGAGCTTCCCGGTCGCTACGGCGATGGCGCGCACCTCGTAGCGGGTCGGATCCCGAGGCGAGAGGTAGTGGATGACGTACATCAGCGTCCCGTCCGGCGAGAGGGCATCGAAGCTGAAGTCGCCCTTGAGGACGATCTGGGAGCGCACGCGAAGCGTCGGCGCCTTGAGGACGAGGAAGGTCGTGCGAGCGCGCGGAAAGGTCTGGCGCGGCGTGATCAGGACGAGCGTCGAGCGGTCGGTCGAGAGGCCCGACGAGGTGCGGTCGAGCGCGACGACCGGCACGGTGAAGCGGCCGTCGAAGAGCCGGGACGCGTACACGACCTCGCCGAGCCGGGCGACGAGCGTGCCCCGTTCGGTCGGCACGGCGACGTAGCGGACGTTCCCGTTGGCGCCGCCCACGGTGGCCGGGGCGCCTGCATCCGAGATCGGCAGCCCGTCGGCGCGCGCGAGCGGGGCGAGAGCGAGAGCGAGGAGCGTTGCGATGACGATTCGTGAGCGCATGCCCCTACTACGCCCCTCGAGCTCAAAAGGGTCCCGCTGTTAGAGGCGACCGGAGCGGATGACGCCCCAGACGAGCCAAACGCTCAGAAGGCCGGAGAGGGCGAGGCCGATCACTGAGAGGATGCCGAAGAACGACGTGACGTCGCCGGCGGCCGAGGCGAGCATCGCCGACGTGACCGCGCCGCCGACGGCGACCACCGCGATTCCGATCCGGTTGAAGACGAGGTCCATCCGGCGGATGAGGTCTTCGAGGCCTTGGTGACGGAAGCCCACCTCGATCTGGCCGTCCCGCACCTCCTGGAGGACGTCGTGCACCTGATATGGGAGCTCGAGGAGCATGCTGGCGTAATTGCTTGCCTCGGCCTGCCCGCGGGCGAACACCCTCTGCGGGGAGAAGCGCTCGATCATGAGCTCGCGGGCGTACGGCTTGGCGACGTCGAAGACGTTGAACTCGGGGTAGAGCTCCATGCCGGCCGACCCGAGCGTCGCGATCGCGCGGTCGAGGAGGACGAAGCGGGTCGGTAGCTGCAGGTGCATGCGGTAGATGAGCGCGAACGCCTCGCGGATCAGCTGGATGGGGTCGATCTCTGAGAGGCGCGCGCCGTAGTAGCGGTAGAAGACGTCGCGGAGCTCGGCGACGAACTCCTCCTCCTGCTCCTTGGGATAGCGGACGCCCAGAGCGGCCAGGCGCCGCGGCAGCGCTTCGATTCGCTCGTTCACGGCGTCGATGAAGAGACCGGTCAGCCTCGACATGTCCTCGTCGGTCAGCTTCCCGACCATGCCGAAGTCGATCAGGCCGATCTGCTCCGTTTGCTCGAGCACCAGGATGTTGGAGGGGTGCGGATCAGCGTGGAAGAAGCCGTGCCGGAAGATCATGTGCATCCAGGCCCCGGCGATCAGATAGGAGAGCCGCCGCCGTTCCTCCATCGTGTACGAGTCGAGGTCGAGGTCGCCCAGCTGCACACCTTCTAGGAGCTCCAGCGTGAGGACGCGCGAGCGGGAATAGCTCCAGAAGACGCGCGGCACCTTCACATGCGGATGGCCTGCGAAGTTGCGGTGAAACTGCTCGGCGTTCCTCGCCTCCATGCGGTAGTCGAGCTCCTGCCGGATGGTGCGCGCGAACTCGTCGACGAGCGAGACGGTGTCGATGAACTCGAGCGCCTTCACGCGCTCGCGCATCAGCCGCGCCGCCTGGTACATCAGCTCGAGGTCGGCCTCGATCTGGCGCGGAGCCTCCGGCCGCTGCACCTTTACGGCCACCCGTCTCCCGTTTGGGAGCACCGCCCGGTGCACCTGCCCGATGGACGCCGCTGCGACTGGCTTCTCTTCGAACTCGGTGAAGAGCTGGGCGATCGTGAGTCCGAGCTCCTCCTCGATGACGCTCTCGACCTGCGCGTACGGGAAGGGAGTGACGTCGTCCTGAAGTCCCTTCAGCTCGAAGACGATGTCCGGCGGGACGACGTCCGGGCGCGTCGAGAGGAGCTGGCCGAACTTGACGAAGGTCGGCCCGAGCTCGTCCAGCATCTGGCGCACGCGGACACCGCGATTCGAGCCGTCCTGCGCGATGTCGACCTCACGCGCCCGCCGCGAGCGGATCCCGTGCGGGCGGTGCGTGTCGAAGAAGTAGCCGAAGCCGTGCTTGGCCGCGACCTGGGAGATCTCAGAGAGGCGGCCGAGCTGGCGAACGGCCGGCCGAGAGCTCATTGATCCTGCTTCTCGACTAGGCGCAGCCGGTGCTCCAGCTGGGCGAGCCGGAGCTCGAGTTCCTCGTACTCCCGCCGGGTGATGAGGCCGAGCTCGCGGAAGAGGGTCGAGAGCGTCGTCCCGGCGCGCTCGCTCATCCTGACGGCGTCTCCGCGCCATCGGCCCATGACGTCGTCGACGAGCTCGCGGGCGTCGTCGCCCGTCAGCTTGCCCTTCCCGACGAGCTCCTGGACGAGCTCGTCGGCGCGCTCCTTGGTCAGCGCGACGGCGCCGACGCCGGCGAGAAGCGCCTCCTCCGCGAGGCCGCGCAGGGACTTGGCGGAGCTACCGGGCTCGTCCATGAGGCCTTGCTCGCCGTCGCTTGCGCCGCGCCTCGCGCCTCGCAGCCGCGCTCACGTCGGCATCGTTCTCGTCCGGAGAACCGTCGCCCTGCGGCACCGCCGCGGCGACTGGCTCCTCCACAGGGGCGGCCACCTCCGGTTCGGCCTCCTCCTCCCCGTCCACAGCGTCGATCTTCTCCCGCAGCCCGGCCGCCTTGCGCTTGGCGAACTCGGGCTCGCGCTCCTTGAGGACGACGAGGAGCGGCGTCGCGATGAAGATCGTCGAGTACGCGCCGGAGAGGATGCCGACCATGAGGGCGAAGGCGAAGTCCTTCAGGGTGTCCCCGCCGAAGAGCAGGAGCGAGGTGACCGGGAGGAGCGTGATGAAGGTCGTCGCGAGCGAGCGGCGGATCGTCTCCCAGAGCGACTGGTTCGCGATCGCTGCAAAGCTCGAGCGGCGCATGAGCGGGATGTTCTCGCGCACGCGGTCGAAGATGATGATCGTGTCGTAGATCGAGTAGCCGAGGATGGTCAGCACCGCTGCAACGGTCGCGCTCGTCACCTCCCTCTGCGTCAGCGAGTAGATGCCGAGCGTGATGACGATGTCGTGCACGAGCGCGATCAGCACCGGCACCGCGAACTTGAACTCGAACCGGACCGTCACATAGAGGACGATCAGGACGAGCGAGACGATGATCGCCATGATTGCGCTCTTCAGGATCTGGCGGCTAAAGCTCCCCGAGACGTTCTGCGCGCCCACCGACGTCGCACTGAACTCCGCCTTGATCGCGTTCTCGAGGTCCGTCTGTTCCTGTTGCCCGAGCGACTCGGTCCGGATCTGAAACTGCTCGTAGGCGCCGTTGGTCGCTGAGCCGCGGCCCTGGATGACCGGATCGCTGATGCCGAGCTTCGTCGTCTGCTCACGGACGTCCTGAATCTGATGCGGCTGCGGCGTCTTGAACGAGATCTGCGTACCGCCCGTGAAGTCGATGCCGAGGTTGAGACCTTGGACGGCAAGGGAACCGATGCCGATGGCGAGCACGGTGCCCGAGACCGCGAACCAGTACTTGCTGCGGCCGATGAAGTCGACGCGCTGCCAGGCGGGCATCTTCTGCGCGTTCGCGCCCATGAAGGCGGGGTTGTTGAACCAGCGGAAGCCGCCGATGACCCCGAGGAGCGCGCGCGTCACGGCGACCGCGGTGATCATCGAGATCACCGTTCCCGCGATGAGCATGAGCGCGAAACCCTTCACGCCGCCGGTGGCGACCGCAAAGAGGACGAACGCCGTGATGATCGTGACCACGTTCGCGTCCACGATCGTGCTGAAGCCCTTGCGGTAGCCCGTGGCGATCGCGGCGCGCACCGATTTGCCGGCGCGCACCTCTTCCTTGATGCGCTCGAAGATGACCACGTTCGCATCGGCCGCGACTCCGATCGTGAGCACGAGGCCGGCGATGCCGGGAAGCGTCAGCGTCACGTTGAAGAGGAGCAGGACCCCGTAGAGGAGGACGCCGTAGATCCCGAGGCCGATGATCGCGATGACGCCGAGGAAGCGGTAGAAGAGAAGCAGGAAGAACGCAACGGCGAGGAGGCCGCCGATGCCGGCGATGAGCGCTTGGTGGAGCGAGTCCTCGCCGAGGGTCGCCGAGATGTCGCTCCGGGAGACCTGGACGAACTCGACCGGCAGCGCGCCGGTCTGGAGGACGAGCGCGAGGTCCTTCGCCTCCTGGATCGAGTCGAGGCCGGTGATCTCTGCGCTGCCGCCGGCGATCCCGTCGCGGAGGCTCGGATCGTCGAAGTCGATCGACGGGAACGACCTGATCTCATCGTCGAGCACGATGGCGAAGCTCTGCTTGTAGAGCTCGCGCTGGTCGCCGGTCGCCCCGGCCAGGTTCGCCTGCGTGAGCCCGCGCTGGGAGAGCTCCCGCGTGATCTCGTGGAACTTGTCCCCGCCCGAGTTCGTGAAGTCGAGGAGCACGATCGGCTGGTTCCCCTGGCCGAAATCGGCTCGGGTCCCGTCGGCGTTCAGGTCGTTGCCGGTCAGCTCGGGGACCGGGTCCGTCGGGTTGCTCGGCTGGTACTTGAAGAGGTAGTAGTAGGTCGCCCCAGCGGCGGGCACACCGACGCCTGGGCAGATCGTCGCGTTGTCGGTACAGGTGAGGACGATCTTGCCGTGCGGGACTGCGTAGAACGTCGAGCCTTCAGGCTGCTGGCCCCCGAACTGGCGGAGGATGTCCTCCTTCGTGTCGCTGGGCCCGGCCAGGCGCGTCTTGTCCTTCGAATAGAGGTACCACTGCGTCGGAGTCCCCGTCCTCGCCGCCTCCTGCTGGCCCGACAGCAGCGGCAGGAGCTGCCGCGAGGCGTTGATCTGCCCGCTCGCGCCGAGCGTCGGCGGCAGCGCGTCGCCCTGGAGGTCGAAGAACTGGAGCTGCGCGGTCTGCCCGATGATCTCCGCGGCGCGACCGGCATCGTGGACTCCGGCGAGCTCGACCGAGATCTGGTTGTTGCCCTGCTTTCTGATCTCCGGCTCGGCAACACCGATCTTGTTGACACGGTTGTTCATGATCTCGATGGAACGATCGAGGTCTTCCGGAGTGATCTCGCGACCCTGCGGCGCTTTCGCCTGCAAGATCACCTCGATGCCGCCCTGGAGGTCGAGACCGAGAGTCGGCGAGCGGAAGAACGCGAGCACGACCACGCCGGCCACGGCGACCAGGATCGCTGCGAGGATGAGGAGGTAGCGGCGCACGGGCGAAGCGGTCGGCTAGCTGCGGGCCGTGTCCCGCTCCTCAGCGGTCTGCGGCTCATCGGCAGTAACGGGCTCGGCGTCCTCACCCTCCGCGTCCGCCTCGGTCTCGACCTCCCCGGACTCGAGCCGCTCGAGCTCCTCGGGAGGAACGACGCTCGTGATCGAGCGGCGCGCCACGGCGATGCGGACGTCCTCGTCGATCTCGATCATCACGCGCTCGGCGTCCAGCTGGACGACCTCGCCGTAGATCCCGCCGGCCGTGATGACCTCGTCGCCTGGCTTCAGGGACGACAAGAGGTCGGAGTGCCGGCGCTGCTGCTGGCGCTGCGGCCTGATCAGCAGGAAGTACATGAAGCCGAACATCGCGAGCAGAAGAACTAAGAAACCACCATTCACCGAGAGACCTCCTCGCCAGGCGCGGCAGCGGCCGATTCGAGGCGCTCGAGGGCGGCTGCCTTGTAGGAGCCGAACTCGCCGCGCTCGATGGCAGCCCGCGCCTCGGCGGTCAAATCGAGCAGAAATCTGACGTTGTGCTCCGACAAAAGTATCAAGCCGAGCAGCTCCTGTTGATTCACCAGATGACGCAAATAGGCCCGCGTGAAGCGCCGGCACGCCGAACATGGGCAGCTTTCGTCGAGCGGCCGCTCGTCGCGCGCGAACTGTGCGTTCTTGAGATTGAGGCGGCCCTCCCAGGTCAGCGCCGACCCGGTCCGGCCCAGCCTCGTGGGGAGCACGCAGTCGAACATGTCGATTCCACGCTCGACCACTTCGAGGATTCCGGCCGGGTCCCCGATCCCCATGAAGTACCGCGGCCGCTCGGCGGGGAGGAGCGGCGCCGCCCACGCGACGGTCTCGAGCATGAGCTCTCGGTCCTCCCCCACGCTCAGCCCGCCGAGCGCGTGACCGTCGAAGCCCAGGGCCGAGATCTCCTCGGTCGAGCGGCGCCGGAGCTCGAGATCCGTCCCTCCCTGGCTGATCCCGAAGAGCAGCTGGCCGTCCGCGCGCGGAGCCTGGAGTTGGCACTCCGCCCAGCGCGTCGTCAGCTTGGCCGCGGCCTGGAGGTCGGCGCGCCGTACGTCCGGCGGCGGGCAGACGTCCAGGCACATCGCGATGTCGGAGCCGAGCCGCCGCTGCACGGCGGCGACGAGCTCGGGCGTGAAGCGGGCCGGCCGGCCGTCGTACACCGAGCGGAAGGTGACGCCGTCGTCGTCGACCGCGGCGATCGTGTCGCGCAGGGAGAAAACCTGGAAGCCGCCCGAGTCCGTGAGGATCGGGCCGTCCCAGGCCATGAAGCGGTGCAGCCCGCCCATGGCCTCGACGAGCTCTTCGCCGGGGCGGAAGTGCAGGTGGTAAGTGTTCCCGAGGAGAATCGTCGTGCCGAGGTCGCGGAGGCGCTCGGGGTCGAGTCCCTTCACCGTCCCCTTTGTCCCGACGGGCATGAACGCGGGCGTCGGGACCTCGCCGTGAGCGGTGCGGAGCACTCCGGCTCGCGCCTCGCCGTCGGTGGCGGCGAGCTCGAAGCTCACGCCGGCCCCCTTTCGCGCTCTCGTCTCTTTTCGCGCGCCACCCGCGCATCTTGGCGGGCTACGCTCAAAGCGGGTGGAGGCACGGGGTGGCCCCTCATCGGATCAACATCGCATCGCCAAATGAATAGAAGCGGTACCGCTCGGCGATGGCGAGTTCGTAAAGCCGGCGCGTCTCTTCGATCCCGGCGAACGCCATGACGAGGGCGAGGAGCGAGGAGCGCGGCAGGTGGAAGTTGGTCACAAGGGAATCCACTCGTTTGAACTCGAAGCCCGGAGTGACGAAGAGCTCGGTCCGGCCGGTCAGCGGTGCGCCACGCGCGAGCGACTCGAGCACCCTGACGGTCGTTGTCCCGACCGCCGTGACGTGCGGCGCGGCGGCGATGCGGGCCCACGCCACTTCGCCCACGTCGTAGCGCTCGCTGTGCAGCTGGTGCTCGCCGAGGGTCTCCGCGGTGACGGGTCGAAACGTGTACAGACCGACGTGCAGCGTCACCCGCTCGACGTCGAGCTCGGCGAGGAGCTCGGGCGTGAAGTGGAGGCCGGCCGTCGGCGCGGCCGCCGACCCCGCTTCGTCCGCGTAAACGGTTTGGTAGCGCTCCGGGTCCCCGAGCGGCTCGGTGATGTACGGCGGCAGCGGCGCCTCGCCGTCGGGCTCACCGCGTAGACGGAGCCGCCAGCGGCCCTCGCCCAGGGACTCGAGGAGCTCGACCGGCCCGAGGGTCATGCCCGGCCGCAGGCGCCTGCTCGGACGCGCCAGGGCCTCCCACACGTCACCCTGCACCCGCTCGAGGAGCAGCACCTCGGCTTGGCCTCCGGTCGGCCGCTCGAGCGTGAGCCTCGCCGGAAGCACCCTCGTGTCGTTCACCACGGTGAGCGTCCCCGGCTCGATCTCGGCCGCGAGATCGCGGAAGACGGCGTGCTCGACTCCCCCCGTCCGGCGGTCGAAAACGAGCAGGCGCGACTCGTCGCGGCGCTCGAGCGGACGCTGCGCGATGAGCTCCGGAGGAAGCTCGTAATCAAGCTCAGAAGTCCTCATGCCGACATCCGAAACAAAGGTTAGAGTCATGACTGTGGACCGCGATGCCATCGAAAGAGCGCGGATGCGCCTTGCCGAGAGCGGCGAGGGGCGTCCCGACGACGCCGCCCTGCTGGCGCTTCTGGAGCGCGCGCAGGCGGGGCTCGAAGCGCTCGCAGTAACGACTGCCGAGCTCGAGACGTGGATCCCCGAGAGACTTGAGACCTCGCTGCAGAAAGGCCTACGCGAAGAGGTGCTGCCCGTGGCGCGCCATCTCGCAGAGGTGCGCGGGCTCTCGGGACAGACGATTCGACGGCTGGAGCGCCTCCAGACCGACCTGGCAACCGAGCGCAAGGCGCGCGTCGAGGACCTCGCGCTCTTGGTCGACCTGATCACCTCCGGTTGGCGCGGAGTCGAGAAGCGGCTCGACCGCATGGAGCGAGTGCTCGACCGGGTCGAGCGGGCTCTGGATGACCGCGCCGAAAGCGCTCCGGTCTACCGCATCGAGCGCAAGCCCGGCGCATAGCTAGCGCTCGCGGGCAGCCGCAGCTCGAAGCGCGACCCCTTCCCCAGGTGAGACTCGAGCGTCAGCTCGCCGCCGAGCGCATGAGCGAGCTCCAGCGCGATCGGCAGCCCGAGGCCGGTCCCGTCACCGGCACGCGACCAGAACGGACGGAAGATGCGCTCGCGCTCCTCCGGCCCGATGCCAGGGCCCGAGTCCGCCACCGAGACCGCAATGGTCCCGTTCGTCGCGGTGAGCCCGAGGTCGATTCGGCCGCCGTCGGGAGTCCAGGCGAAGGCGTTGTCGAGCAGGTTGGAGACGATCTGGAGGACGCGGTCGCCGTCGGTCGCGAGCACCGGGTCGGCATCGAGCGCGCACTCGTACTCGATCCCGCGCCGGCGAGCCTCCTCCCCGAAGCTCTCGAAGGCCTGCTCGAGCAGGCGGCGGAGCTCCACCTCCTCCTCCTCGAGGGTGAACTGGTCCGCCTCCATGCGCGCAAGATCGAGCACGTCGCCGACGAGACGGGTGAGCCGCTCGGTCTCGGCGCCGATCACACGGAGCGACGCCTCACGCGTCTCCTCGTCTTGGGCGAGGCCCTCGCGAAGCGCCTCAACGTGTCCGCGGATCGCCGTCAACGGCGTGCGCAGCTCATGCGAGACGACCATGAGGAAGTTCCGTTCCCGCCGCTGAGACTCGGCGAGCCTCTCCGTCATCTCGGAGAAGCGCTCGGTCAGATGGCCGATCTCATCCTTGGAGCGCGCCTCGGGCAGCTCGGCGTCGTAGCGCCCGGCGGCGACCTAGTCCGCCGCCCTGGACAACGCGAGCACGGGCTTCGTCAGGCGGCGCGAGAGGTACCACACGAGGCCGCCTGCGACCGCGAGGCCGACGAGGAAGGCGATGCCTATCCGCCCGAGCAGGACGACCCAGCGCTCCTGCAGCTCGGCGTGCGGCTTGGCGACGACGAGAGCGCCGAAGGTCTCGCCGCCGAGCATGATCGGGTAGGCGGCCGCGAAGTAGGTGCGGTCGGTTCCCGGAGGCACAAACTCGAAGGTCTGCACCTGGCCCGCATCGAGGAGGCCCTGGTCGAGTAGCTTCACGGGCAACGGCCTGAGGCCGGACTGCTCTCCGGGGAAGATCTCCACGCCCGCGTAGTAGATCCTGGAGCCGGTCGCCTGCTCGAGGATCGGCGCTGCGAAGCCGGGCGCGCGCCGCGCCTCATCGACGCTTCGGATCGCCTGCTCCTGGTAGAGCTGCGCGAGGCCCTGCGCCTGCCGGCGAAGCTCTGCGAGCGTGCGATCCTGCGTGTAGTCCTGGAAGAGCCGGACCGCGAGGACGGCGGCCACGGCGGCGGCGACCAGCACTCCGACGAGGAAGACGGCCGGAATGCGGTAGCGCAGGGAGCGCACCGGGCCGCTACGAGGCCTGGGCGACCTTGGGCTCTGCGGAGACCTTGTAGCCCACGCCCCAGACGGTCACGATCGGCGATGCGTCGCCGAGCTTGCGGCGCAGCTGTCTCACATGGACGTCGACGGTCCGGGTGTCGCCGGCGAACGTGTAGCCCCAGACGCGCTCGAGCAGCTGGTCGCGCGTCAGCACGAGCCCGCGATGGTCGAGGAGCTCCCAGAGGAGATCGAATTCCTTCGGCGCGAGCTGCACCTCCTCGCCGGCAACGGTGACCTCACGCCGGCCGGCGTCGATCTTCAGTTCGCCGTGCTGGAGGGACGCGCTCTGCAGCTCCCGGCGCTCGGGATCAGCCCGCCTGAGGACCGACTTGACGCGGGCGACGAGCTCGCCGGGGTTGAAGGGCTTCGTCAGATAGTCGTCGGCGCCCACCTCGAGCCCGATGATCTTGTCGATGTCGTCGTCGCGGGCGGTCAGCATCAGGATCGGCACGTCGGAGCGTTGGCGGATCCGCCGGCAAACGTCGATCCCGTCGAGGTCCGGGAGCATCAGGTCGAGGATGACGAGCGAGGGCGCCTCCGCATCGGCCTGATCGAGCGCCCCAGCACCCGTCTCGGCAGTGCGGACAGCGAAGCCAGCCTTCTCGAGATACATGCCCACGAAGGATGCGATGCTCGGCTCATCCTCGACGACGAGGATGGTCTGGCTCTGAGCGCGGGTCACGTCGACGTATCCTGTCAAAGCCGACGGTCAGCCGCGCCGGAGAGCCGTCAGCACTTACCGTCGCCGAGCCTGTGACTCCAGCGCGTCCTCGGCCAGGACTCGAAGTCGTCGTCCGTGCCGATGCTGTATTTCCCGGTCTCGCCGGAGTCCGCCCCGTTTAGAACGAGGCAGCCGCGCACGATGCCCGACGCGTTGATCCCGCGTCCCCGGAGGGCGATCCGCCAGCGCGCCGGGTATGCGGGACTCACGAAGCGCAGTCCCCGGCCGCGGCACGAGACGAGACCCGAGTCGGCGACCTTGTGCCGCTGCTTGCAGTTGCGAAGGCGAACGTTTTGGGTCGCCACGACGCGACCGCGGCGAACCTTGCCGAAGAAGAAGCCTTGCGACCTGACCAGGGCTCGGCCGCGGCCGGAGACGAGCTGGACCGCATCGGTACCCGGCGTGCGGTCGAGCGTCGCGCCCGCCGGCGCGGCCACCGCGGCCGCAAGCGCGATGGCGAAGGCAGAGATGACGAGCCGCATGAATTCACGACGGAATATGGCTCGTCGCGGTGAATCTTTCTTCATGAATTTGTAAGCAGAGTGCGCGACGGCAAGAAGGAATCCTCGTCCGCCCGGCGTATTAGGATCCGCCCGCTTCCGAGGCCACGCTCATGGACGAACACCTCCGCCACGACCGCACCGTCCGCCTTCTCGCAGCGCGACTCGACGCCCTTGCGATCGCGTCGATGCGCTCGCCGGGCGGGGAGCGGATGGTCCGCCACCACATCCTCGCAGCGGTCGCGGCGACGCGACATGCCGTCGACCTGGACCTGCTCTCCCCCGCCGAAGCGGACTCGATCTGGGCCGAGGTGGCCGAGCGGCACCCCGATGCTGGTTGGTGCCGGTCCGGGCCGCGGCTCGCCGCCTGAGCTCAGGCGACGCGACGGACCGAGTTCCGCAGGCCGACGGCGTTTTCCTGCCGGACCGGGTCGGCGCTCCTCTGCCAGCCCTCGCGAGTCGCCTCACGCTCGCAGAGGAGGCAAACGATGCGTCCGCCGGGCCCCTCGTGACGGACTTGCCAGTAGCGGAAGCTCTCTCCCGCGAGAAGGTGCCTTCGGCAGACCGCACACATCGTCACCGGGCTTCGATCCTAGGGTCAGGGTCGGACGGTGACTACGTGTCGTAGCGGAAGAAGCCGGCGCCGGTCTTCCGGCCCAGCCTGCCCTCCGCCTGCAGCTCGAGCAGCCGCGCCGGTGGCCGCATCCGCTTCTCGCCGAGCGCCTCATAGAGCGCCTCGGATGCATGGACGTGCACGTCGATCCCGATCAGGTCGATGAGCGCGCACGGGCCGATCGGCCAGTTCACGCCGGCGGTCATCGCGGTATCGAGGTCTTCGGGCGAGACGGCCGCCTCGTCGAGCACCCGCACGCAGTCGTTGAGGAGCGGGATGAGGATGCGGTTGACTACGAACCCCGGAGTGTCGTTGCAACGGATCGGCCGCTTCCCTATCCGCTCGGCGAAGGCGAAGGCGGTCTCGACGGCCTCGGGCGAGGAGGATTCCGTCTGCACGATCTCGACGAGCGGGAGCACCGGAGCCGGGTTGAAGAAGTGCATGCCGACGACCCGCTCCGGCGTCTCAGTCGCCGCCGCGATTTCGCGCACGGGGAGAGCCGACGTGTTCGTGGCGAGCACGGCCGAAGGCAGGAGGCGGTCGAGGTCGGCGAAGATCTCCCGCTTGGCATCGAGCTCCTCGACGACGGCCTCGATCACGAGGTCGCAGCCCGCGAGGTCGCCCAGCTCCACCGTCGTCGTGAGGCGGGCGAGCGCCGCGTCGCACTCCTCGGCGGAGAGGCGGCCTTTCTCGACTCCGCGGCCCAGGTAGTGTGCGATGCGCTCTCGGGCGCGCTCGCCGAGCTCGGCGGTCACCTCGCGCCCCACGGTCTCGACCCCCGCCTGGACGCAGACCTGCGCGATCCCGGCTCCCATCGTCCCCAGCCCGACCACGCCCACGCGCTGAATCTCGGTCGCCACGCGCGGCAGCGTAATGGTTGAATAGGCCTCCTATGGCTGTGACGGTGCAGGAGCGCAAGCTGCTCCTCGACGGTGAGTGGATCGACACCGGCGAGTGGCAGGACGTCAACTCCCCGTACTCCGGCGAGCCCGTGGCGCGCGTAGCGCGCTCCGGCGCCGAGCATGCACGGCGCGCGCTCGACGCGGCCGAGCGGGCGATGGCCTCCCCTCTTCCGGCCCACGAGCGCGCGGCGATCCTCGACCGCGTCGCGGCTCTGCTCAAAGAGCGCCACGAGGAGGTGGCCCGTACGATCTCCGCCGAGGCCGGGAAGCCCGTGAAGGCGGCGCGGATCGAGGCCGAGCGCGCCGTCTCCACGTACACGATGGCCGCCGTCGAGGCCCGACGGCTCACCGGCGAAGTCGTCCCGATGGACGCCTCCGCGGCCGGTGTGGGCAAGATCGCCTACACGATGCGCGTGCCGGTCGGGATCGTCGGCGCGATCACGCCCTTCAACTTCCCGCTCAACCTCGTGGCGCACAAGATCGCCCCTGCCCTCGCGGCCGGCTGCGCCGTCGTCCTCAAGCCCGCGGGCCAGACGCCACTCTCCGCCCTCTTGCTCGGCGAGCTGGAAACCGAAGCTGGCCTTCCGCCGGGCTGGCTCAACGTTCTCGTCGGCCCGTCCGCCGAGATCGGAGACGTGCTCGTGGAGGACGAGCGCGTGAAGCTGATCACCTTCACCGGCTCCTCGGGCGTCGGCTGGAGGATCCGAGAGCGAGCGGTGAAGAAGCGTGTCAACCTCGAGCTCGGGAACGCGACTCCCGTAGTCGTCGAGTCGGATGCCGACATCGAGGAGGCGGCCACGAAGCTCGCAGCCAACGCGTTCTCCTTTGCCGGCCAGAGCTGCATCTCCGTCCAGCGGATCTATGTCCAGCGCGCCGCGTACGACGACTTCGTCTCGCGCTTCGTCCCCAAGGTCGAGGCGCTCAAGGTCGGAGACCCCGCCGAGGAGGACACCGACGTCGGCCCCGTCATCGACGAGGAGGCCCGCGAGCGGATCGTCTCGTGGATCGAGGAGGCGACGGCGGCAGGCGCCAAGGTGCTGACCGGCGGCGAGGTCGTGGACGGTCTCCTGCGCCCGACCGTGATGGCCGATGTCACGCCCGACATGAAGGTCTCCTGCCAGGAGGTCTTCGGCCCGCTCTGCACGGTCGGCCCGTACGACTCCTCCGACGAGGCGTTCGCCCTCGCGAACGGCACCGAGTACGGCCTACAGGCGGGGATCTTCACGGGCAGCGTGAAGACGGCGCTCGCCGCCGCAGGTGCGCTCGAGTTCGGAGGCGTGACGGTCAACGAGGCCCCGACCTTCCGCGCCGACCAGATGCCGTACGGCGGCGTCAAGGAGTCGGGGAACACGAAGGAAGGGCCCCACTACGCCGTGCGCGAGATGACCGAGGAGCGGCTCGTCGTCCTCGCGCTCTAGGCGCGCTTTGGCTCTCGTCGTCGTCCCTTACGGGCGTTAGACTCGGCGGCAGATGCCCTGGGTCAGAAGACTTCGCCGCGGCCAGCAGGTCGAGCCCGGCGTCGGTGAGCCGCCTCCTCCGCCTGCTCCCGAATACCCGGAGGGCGTCGCGCCGCTCCCGCCTCCGGGCCGGATGCGCCGGGAGCGGCGCTTTCTCGCGGGCAGGCGGGAGACCGAGATCCGCGACGTGGGCGGCCTCACGGTCGAAATGGTCAGGCGTGATCGCTTCCGACCGGAGCTTTTGATCGAGCGCGCGGGCGACGTCCTCGCCCTGGAGGAGCGCATGCTCGAGCTCGACGGCCTCATGCTCGCCGCGAGCGCCGTCCCGCGCGGGACGCGCGCCGTCCAGCTCTGCACCTGCGGCGCCCCCCTCCTCCCGGGAGCGCATTTCTGCTCGCACTGCGGCCGGCCAGCGGCGGGCGTCCGCCCCGTCTCCACCTGCGCGCACTGCGGCGGCCCCCTCCCTGCGGACACGAACTTCTGCCCCGCCTGCGGCAATTCGATCGCAGCGGACGAGTTTCCGTCCGAGGCGGAGGATCTCGGCCAGACGCTGATCCGGCGCTGGTCGAGCAGCGAGGAGGACTAGATAGTCGAGCCGCCGCCCCCGCCTCCGCCGCCCGAGCCGGCGTCGCCTCCGCCCGCACCCGAGCCCGGGCGCTGTCCCAACTGCGGCGCGCCGCACGACGCCTACCAGGAGTACTGCCTCGAGTGCGGCCGGCGCCTGCCCGGCGCCCACGTCGGCGGGCGCTACGGGGAGATCTGGCGGCGCGACTCTCCTTTCTGGCTCTGGGCCGCTCTCGCGGCGCTTCTCCTTGTCGCGGTCGTGTCCGGAGCCGTGGTGGCTCTCGCGGCGACCGACGACGAGGGGAGTGGCGGGCCGGCAACGTCCATCCCCATCGTCTCCACGAACCCGCAGACGACGAGCACCGTCGGGGTCCAGCCGCAGCCGACGATCACGATCAACCCGCCGACGACCACGCTCTCGACGACGACGTTCTCCACGACGACGTTCGGGACGACGACCTTCCAGAACACGACCACGACGGACGGCCAGAACGTGACGTGGCCCCCGAACAAGGACGGCTTCACGGTCGTCCTCAAATCGGTGCCGACGAGCAACGGGCGCTCACAGGCGGAGGCGGCCGCGGACAAGGCGCGCACCAACGGGCTCTCCCAGGTCGGCATCCTCAACTCGTCCGACTTCTCGAGCCTGAACCCCGGCTACTACGTCACCTTCACGGGCATCTACGACAACGAGTCGCAAGCGAACGCGGCTCTCCAGAACGCCCGCTCGAAGGGCTTCCCGACGGCGTACGTGCGCGAAGTCTCGAACTGAGCGAGAAGTTTGTAGCAGCGCACGCGGGGAAGTTTGTAACAGTCCCGCGGGCGACGTTAGGATGCGCCTCCGGGCCGAAAACTGACCACTTAATCTGCGGTTAACAGAAATTTGCAGGCTTTTTGAACTGCGTCCGGATAAGCTCGTCGTCGGAGGGCAGCACAAGCTCCTCGCACGTATGTATCAGTATTCGAGAGCCATTTATCGCAGCATCAAGGACCTGATCGACCCTTACGTCGAGACGGACAGGCAGCTCGAGTACCGCCGAGACGTGCTTGCCGCCTGCGAGGAGTGCGTCGAGCGCCTCGCCAAAGATCCCCGCTACTTCGCGAACCCCGACCGCACGCTCTTCCAGGACATCCGCCGCTACTTCCCGATCACCCAGCAGGCGCAGGTCGCCTGGGCAGTGACGGAGGGCATCGGTGCCGCGGTCGAGTTCATCGAGGCCCAGATCGAGGCCGGCGCGTTCGACGGAGGCGTCGCCCGCTGTAGGGCGACCACGCGCAAGGGAAAGCCGTGCCAGCGCACGCCGCTCCCCGAGCGCGAGTACTGCCCCTCGCACCAGCACCTCGAAGCGCGCCCCGAAGCCGCTTAGCCTCCTAGCCCAGCACGAGCTGCGCGTGCGC
>Ga0307316_10000205_pt1 | contig 16749 bp, 15 predicted proteins | sample ER_DNA_356_FD_194504 | JGI IMG/M metagenome (GOLD analysis project Ga0307316, IMG submission 194504) | Bulk soil microbial communities from the East River watershed near Crested Butte, Colorado, United States - ER_DNA_356 | ecosystem: Environmental > Terrestrial > Soil > Floodplain | place... | reverse complement strand
GAGGGCTTCCAGCCGGGCGCCGTTCGGCGCGAGTCGAAGTAGGACTCGTCGCCGAGCACAGACCCCGTGACCTTGCGGATGCCGGCGGCGCGCACCTGCCCGGCCAGCCGTTTCAGGCCTGCGGAGCTGAGGGTTGGGTCGCCATGTCCTTGCAGGACGAGCGACCCCCGCCAGGTGGTCCCGACGACCGCGCCTTGCCCGAGCACGTCGGTGGCGATCCGGAAATCAGGCCCGAGTGTTTCCAGGGCGGCGTAGGTGATGGGGAGTTTCTCGTTCGACGCGGGGACCAGGGAGAGGCCGGGGTTGCGGCCGAAAACCACAGCTCCCGTGTTCAGGTCGAGGGCCATCGCGGCGGAATGGGCCGCAGGCGCATGAGGCACCGCCAGCGCTTGGGCGAGGCGTTGTGTGAGCGGCTTCGTGCTCGCTGAGCCGGTCGCCACCGCATTCGGGAAGGCGACGGCGGCGGCGCACACGAGCGCGGCGGCAAGGGCCCGGCGCATCGATCCATTGTTCGGACCGATGTGCGACGGGTCAAGGACCATGGGCCTCAAGCTGGCGCAAGATAGTCCAAGCGGCCCATGAACCCGCGCCCACAGGGCGAGATAATCACTTCGATGACCACTGAAGCGGCCATCGATTTCGGCGCGCTGTGCCAGGAGCTCGACGCGCTTGCGAAGAGCCCGCCGGCCAACGACGAGCAGACCCGCGCGCGTTTCGAGCGCACGCTCACGGACGGCTACGCGCAGGCGCACTCGCTCGAGGCGGAACAGCATCGGATCGAGCGCCGGATCGGCAAGCTTGCCGCCGAGATGAGCGCTCGCGACCGAGAACTGAAGGCCGACGAGCTCGCCGAGCTTTCGCTCCGCCTCAGCCGCGCTTCGGTCGACCTGAGACAGCTGCGCACGCTGCTCGCGACCGCACGGCGGCGCGTTTCCGCAGCGGCTTAGACGATTCCGCTGCGCGGCCGTCTAAAACCCGGTTAGTCGAGAAGTCCACGCTTCAGACGATTCCGCTACGGACCGCATACACCGCGGCCTGAATGCGGTTCTCGATCTGGAGCTTCATCAGGATGTTCGAGATGTGATTCTTGACCGTCTTCGGGCTGATGTGCAGGTCGGCGGCGATCTGGGCGTTGTCCTTTCCGTTCGCGATCAGCTTCAGCACCTCGATCTCTCGATCCGAGAGCTCGGCTCTGATCGCCTCCGCTGCTTCGGGCGACGCGGTGGCCGCGCGGATCCGTTCCAGCACCTTGCCCGCGATCGTCGGCGAGATCAGCGATTCCCCGACCGCCGCGGCCTGGATTCCTCGCATCACGTCCTCGACGGAGGCGTCCTTGAGCAGGTACCCGCACGCACCGGCGAAGATCGCCTCCATCACATCGCCGTCCTGATCGGAGATCGTCAGCACCACGACACGTGTGAGAGGGGCGTACGCGATGATCTTCTTCGTCGCCTCGACACCGGTCATTCCGGGCATGTTCAGGTCCATGACCACCACATCGGGCTGGAGCTCCCGGACATAGCGCAGCGCGTCGTCGCCGGCCGCCGCCTCGCCGACCACGTCGACGCCCTCCTCCTCGAGCAGATTTCGTAGGCCGGTGCGGAAGAGGTCGTGATCGTCGACCAAAAGTACGCGTGGACTCGCCTGCTCGGGCGTGGTCGTCGTTTCCATGGATTCGGTCACCTCATTCCCCCTTCCCCTCCAGGGGTAGCCGCGACCGGGAAGTCTAGTCAGTGCAACGTGATCGTGACCGTCCGGCGGCCCCAATTCGCGGCCGCGGCGGCCGTCGGGAACCAGAGGTCGATCACTGCGCCCTGGATCGCCCCGCCAGTATCCGCGGCGACGCCCTCGCCGTAGCCCGGGATCGTCATCCGCGTCCCGAGCGGGATCACGCTCGGGTCGACCGCAACGACCCCGTATCCGACCGGTGCGCCAGTCGCCGTGTGGCCTTGCAGCGTGTACGCGGTCGCGGTCACGGTGATGGTCGCGGCGCCTGTCACGGGAGGAGCGGTTGGCGTGGGCGCGGGAGCATGCGCGGCCGCCTGTGTGCTCGCCACCTGCTGGACGGCGACACGGCGAGCCTGGGCCTCGATTGCCTGCGCCTGCGCGTCGAGCGAGGCGATCTGAGCCTGGTTGAGCTTTTTCTGGCTCGCCAGTTGCCGGAGGTACGAGATCCGTCCGGCCTTGGCCGACGAGAGGAGGCCGAGCGTCGCGGAGACGCTCGCCTCGAGCCTCCGCAGCTTCTGAGCGCGGGCTGCCAGGCGATGCTGCAGTCCGATGTACCGGTCACGGCTCTCGCGGGCTCGCGCGACGATCGCCCGGTCGGTCTCCGCGGCGGCCCTTTCGGTCTCGAGGCCGGTGAGCGCGTCGTCGAGCGTCTTCGCGCCGAGCACGATCGCGAGCGGATCGGAGTCGCCCTGCTCGTAGACGGAACGGAGGCGCGCGGCCAGGTTGCGCTGGGAGACGGAAAAGATTTGCTTGGCCACCGCGAGCTCGCGCCTCGTCTCTACGGCCTGGCGGTCGATCGCGGCGGCCTGCGACCGAAGCGACGCCAGCTGTGCCTCCGTCCGCGTGAGCCGGCTGTCGAGGCCATAGAGCGTCAGAACCGCGGCTCTCGATCGCGACGCGATTGCGCTGTTCTGCTGCGTCAGCCGCTGGGCCTGCTGCCTGAGCGAAGATCCAGAACCGGCGCTGCCTGCCGGCAGCGCGATGCCCACCGCGGCGAGTGAGCACACGACAAGGGCGAGTGGGCGCGCCCGCCGAGTGATCGGGTCCGCCGGCACGAGGGGGGAACCTAGCAAAGCGTTTGTGCCACTGCGTTGGCGCCTCGCAATGCGAGGTTTAACGCTTGGAAACCTGGTTGCGGGTGTCCGGAGGGGTTGCTAGGGTGCCGAACTTGTGACGAACCGGCCCCTCTTGGGGCGCCGATCGAGCCCAGCGACCGGAACGATTCGCCGCTCGATTAGACGTACGGCGCCGGCAGTCATATTCTTGACCTTCGCGGCTGTGCTTATGGCGACGCCGGCAGTCGGCGACCCCACGATCGCGTCGAAGCAAGCCGAAGCCCAGAGCGTGATGGGCCAAGTCCAGCAACTCGACTCGAACCTCGAGCGCGTGATCCAGGCATACGACCTGGCAACGGTGAAGCTGAACCGGGTCCGAGCCGACCTGAAGGCGAACCAAGCGCAGCTCAAGGTCGCGAAACAGAGCTTGGGCCGCGCACGCGGGACTCTCGCGGCCCGGCTCGTGTCGCTCTACACGTCTGGCGGGCAGAGCGACTCCCTCGAGGTGCTGCTCGGCGCGTCCAGCCTCGACGACCTCGTCAGCCGCTTCAACACCGCCAACCGCATCTCTGCGCAGGACACCCAGGTTCTCGGCCAGGTGGCGCATTTCGACAAAGAGGTGAAGGCGCGGCAGGTCCGGCTCAAGCACGCGACCGCCCAGGCCGCCGCGCTCGTACGCGAACGCGCTTCAGAGCGGGCGTCGATCCAGGGTCAGTTATCTGCGCGGCGCGCGATGCTCTCGTCGATCCGGGGCCAGATCGCGAACCTCCAGGCGCAGGAGGCTGCACGCCAGGCCCAGCTTCGCCGCGAGCTCCAGGCGCAGATTACCGCCCAGCAGCAGCAGGCGCCCGCGGTGGCGCTTTCGAGCACCGTCGCGCCGGTGGCGTCCTCGGGCAGCGGCAGCGTCTCGGTCGGCCCGGCTCCGCCGGCGACGCACTCGAGCGTCGTCTCGATCGCAATGCACTATCTCGGCACCCCATACGTATGGGGTGGCGCCTCGCCGGCAGGGTTCGACTGCTCGGGGCTGGTTATGTACGTGTTCGCGCAGGTCGGCGTCTCGCTTCCTCATAGCTCGTACGCGCAGTACGGGATGGGCAGCCCAGTCTCGCGTGACCAGCTCCAGCCCGGCGACCTCGTCTTCTTCGATGGCCTCGGGCATGTCGGCATCTACGTCGGCGGCGGCTCATTCATTCACGCGCCCCACACCGGCGACGTGGTCAAGATCTCGAGCATCAGCGGCTGGTATGCATCGACGTACGTCGGCGCGCGCCGCATTTAGCGGCCGCAGATCGCCTTGCAACTGTTGGTTTAGACGGCCGTACCGGCAAAGCCGGCGCGGCCTCCATCCGGCGTCGCAAGCGACGCCTCAGGTGGGTGCCCGAAGAATCTAGCCAGCGTAAAGCCGCTCGATCTCGTCGGCGAAGCGCTCTTCGATCACCCGGCGTTTGAGCTTCAGCGTCGGCGTCACCTCGCCCTGCTCCGAGTTGAACTCTCGCGAGACGATCGCGAAGCGCTTGACCTGCTCGTAGCGCGACAGCTTCGAGTTGACGTCGTCAACGACCTGCTGGACTAGAGCTTGGAGGTCGCCGTTCGCCTTCGCGACCTCGGCCTCATCAAGCGTGATCAGGGCGCTGACGTAGGGCCGGCGGTCACCGACGACGAGCGCCTGCGACACGTATCGCGAGGCCTTGAGCGCGTTCTCGATGTTCTGGGGAGCGACGTTCTTGCCGCCCGCGGTGACGATGATGTCCTTCTTGCGGTCGGTGATCGTCACGAAGCCGTCTGGGTCGATCTCGCCGACGTCGCCGGAGCGGAGCCAGCCCTCGTCCGTCAGCACGGCCCTCGTCGCCTCCTCGTCCTTGAGATACCCGGCGAAGATCGTTCCGCTGCGGATCAGTAGCTCCCCCTCGCTGTCCGTCTTCACTTCGGCGCCCGGCATCGCCGGACCGACCGTGCCGAAGCGGAAGCGCCGCGGTCGGTTGACGGTTGCCGCCGTCGTGCATTCGGTCAGACCCCAGCCCTCGAGGATCGGCATGTCGAGTGCGTGGAAGAACTCCCCGATCTCCTTGGCGAGCGGCGCTCCACCCGAGATCCCGATCCGCAGGCGGCCGCCGAATCGCTGCTTCACCTTCGAGTAGACGATCCGGTCGGCGATCCGATGCTGGAACGCCAGCGCTCGCGGCAATGGCTCCCCCCGCTGGCGCAGGGCGCTGACGCGGCGCCCGACGCCAAGCGCCCAGTCGCCGAGCCAGCGCCGAGGTCCAGAAGCCGCCTCGAGCTTGGCTGTGATCGTCGTGTGCGCCTTCTCGTACATGCGGGGCACGCTGGGCAGCAGCGTGGGGCGGACCTGCGGCAGGGCGTCGGCGACCGCATACGGGTCGGAGCAAAACGCGATCGTGAAGCCGGAGTAAGCGCCCCAGAGGGTCATCAGTCGCCCGAAGTTGTGCGCGAGCGGCAGGTAGAGCAGCATCACGTCCTCGCCGAGCCCGAGGTCTTCGATCCCCTCGATCGACGAGGTCATGGCGTAGTAGTTGCGGTGGCGGATCATGCAGCCCTTCGGAGGGCCGGTCGTACCGGAGGTGTAGATGTACGTGTAGAGATCGTCCTCGCCGACGGCGGCAGCGGCTTGGTCGAGTGCGCCCGGGTGCGTTTGCGCGAAGGCGATTCCTTCTGCCCTCAGGCCGTCCAAGTCCTGCAGCGTCAAGAGGTGCGGCAGTCCGAGCGGCTCGATCTTGGCCACTTGGACGTCGTCCTCGACGAGCGCGCCGACCGCCTCGGAGTGCCGAAGCACGTGGGCGGCCTCGTTGGCGGAGCTTTCGGGGTAGACCGGGGCCGTGATCCCGCCGACGAGCGCGAGCGCGAAGTCGAACAGCGTCCACTCGAGGCGTGTGCGGCTGACGATTCCGAAGGCGTCCCCTTTGCCGATGCCACGCGACAGGAGCCCGTGTGCCAGCTCGTCGACCGTGCGGGCGGCTTCGGTCCAGGAGATCTCCCGCCAGTGGCCCGGCTCGGTCTCCACCAGGTAGGCGGTGCCGGTCCGGCTCGCCGAAACGGCGTCGCGCCAGAGCTTGACGATCGTTCTGTTCCGGTTTTGACTCACCGGTCGGACTGTAGGCGCAAAGCTGCACCTTGGTTCTGGGCCGCGCTGATCCATCACTCGCGTCAGACGCCCGCGACGGCAAAGCCGCCGCGGCCTCCAAACGGCATCGCAAGCGACGCCGTCGGGAAGGGATCGTGCCGAGTTCGGCGAACTTCCTGCATCCCTCTACAATTGGACGGTCGGCCCTATGAGAACGATCTGGAACGGATCCATCAGCTTCGGCTTGGTCAACATCCCCGTCGGGATGGCCCTGGCCACCAAGCCGGCTGCCCGGCAGTCGGACGTGTCGTTCCGGATGCTCCACCGGGAGTGCGGGACGCCGATCAAGAACAAGCGCTGGTGCCCTCAGCACGACCGTGAGGTCTCGAACGACGAGATCGTCAAGGGCTGGGAGGTGGCGAAGGGGCAGTTCGTCTTCGTCGAGGATTCGGACCTCGAGGCGCTCGAGACCGCAGATGACTCGCGAACGATCGCGATCACGCGTTTCGTCGAGCTCGACCAGGTCGATCCGATCTACTTCGACCGCACCTACTTCCTCGCGCCGGCCGATGCGGTAGCGCAGCGACGGCCCTACGTGCTGCTACTGGACGCGATGAAGGAGACGAACACGGCCGCCGTCGGCAAGTTCGTTCGCCAGGGCGCCGAGCACTTCTGCCTGATCCGGCCGAAAGGAAACGCGCTTGCGCTCGAGACCCTCTTCCTCGCCGAGGACGTTCGCTCCCAGGCGGAGATCGAAGAGGCGGTCGAGGAGATCGACGTCAAAGACGCCGAGCTGGAGCTGGCGCGCCAGGTGATCGGAAGCCTCGCGGCCGACTTCGATCCCCAAGAGCTCGTGAGCGACTACCGGCGCGATCTGAAGGCGCTGCTCGAGGCCAAGCTCGCCGGCGAAGAGATCAAGGCCCCGGAGCCGGTCGAGGAGAAGGCACCGGTGATCGATCTGATGGAGGCGCTCAAGGCGAGCGTTGCCGAGGCCCAGGGCAAGAAACCGGCCAAGGCAGCCGCCAAGAAGACGAAAGCCGCCTCGTCGGGCGGCTCGCGTCGCAAAGTCGCCGCGCGTAAATAGTTCCTTTTTGGAGTCTCCCGAGCGAAGCGAGGGGAGAAACCAGGCCCGCGGAAAGTGCGCAGCACTCTCCGCGGAAAACTAATGGTGTTGCGGCATCGCGCCTAGCGCCTGGAGCTGAGCCTGGAACAGCGTCTTGTCGATCTTGCCCTGGTAGATCGGAATCGACTCCTGCACGCAGACCTTGATCACTTCCTGCCGATCGATCCCAAGCTCCTTCGACAGCTCCTCGGGCGTCAGGTGGTTCGCCATGTGACCTCCCCGCGGTCCAACAAAAAACCCGCCTCGCGCTCTCGCGGGGACGGGCTCAGTGAACCGCTCCGATTGTCTTGCCGGCAGGAATCAAAGTTCCCGCCCTCCCAAGTAATCCATCACGTCGAAGAATAGTTTGCCAGGGTGACGGACGCAAAGGGGATTCCCGGCTTCGAGGAACGCTTCGCCGAAACCAAGGCCTGCCGGCTGCGCTACTTCATCGGCGGCCAGGCGGACGGCGAGCCAGTGGTGCTCGTCCACGGCCTCGGCGGCTGCGCCGCGAACTGGGTCGACGTGGCGCCGCTGCTCGCCGAGACCAGGCGCGTGCTCGTCCCGGAGCTGCCCGGGCACGGGCTCTCGACGCCGCTGCCCGCGGTGCCGAACTTCGGGGTCTTCGCCGACCGGATCGCGCTCGTAGCGGAACTCGAGCAGGCGCTACCCGCGGCCTTCGTCGGGCATTCGCTCGGCGCCGTCGTTGTCCTGCGCCTGGCACTGAGACGCCCGGATGACGTGAACGCACTGGTGCTCGCCGCCGCAGCCGGGATCTCGTCGACGTCGCGCCGGGCCCGATACGGGCTGCGGATCCTCGGGATCATCGGCCCACGCCGCTTCGTCGCGCCCTGGGCGGACTCCGTTGCCGGCAGCCCCTTCCTGCGCTACGCGGTCTTCGGCCACTGGGGGGCGGCCGACCCATTGATCATGTCGCCTGAAGCCGTGGACGGCTTCCTCGAGGGCACGCGGCTGACGAGCGACTCGGTCAGTGCGGCCCGAGCAGTCGTGTCCGACGACGTCCGACCGGAGCTCGGCCAGCTTCGCTGCCCGACGCTCGTCCTCTGGGGCGCCCGCGACAACCAGCTGCCGCTCGTCGACGGCTTCGAGTTCGCGCGCCGCCTCGACGCACCGCTCCGCGTCATCGCCGACTGCGGCCATCTGTTGATCGGCGAACGGCCGGGCGTTTGCGCGGAGGCGATCGAAAACTTCCTCGGTTTCAACCCAAGCGAAAGCGCGGATCCGTCGAAAACGCCCGACTAGGTCGTTGGGTAATCTTGGCTGTCCCGGGGTGTGGCGCAGCCTGGTAGCGCGCTCCGTTCGGGTCGGAGAGGTCCCCAGTTCAAATCTGGGCACCCCGATTTAACGTGGGGGAAACCGAAGCGTGGGGGAAACCAGGTTTCCCCCACGAGCCCCCTTCTTCTTGTCGCTACAACGCGGTACGGGGCTGCGCCTCTCGCCGGGGCAAGCCCGGCTTCGGCGGCATCCGGGTGCCGCCCAAACTTGTGGCTTAAGAATTCCGTTGTAGCCAGGCTGCAAGACGCGAAAACAAGGAAGGCCGCGATTCCCTGCGCAGCTCGGCCTCTCGGCGGGCTTGTTGTTTGACCCAGGCGCGATGACGCTGGCCTCGCGTCGCGTACCGGGGTTTCCAGTACACGGGCCGCCTCATTCGACCGCTCGGAGCCAGGGACGCGTCAGCACGACCGTGATCATGGCCGCCGAGACGAGCGCTCCAACGGCGATCATCGGCCCCGGCGGGGCGATTCCTGCGATCGCGCCCCAGATTGCGAGCCCGATCGGCATCAGGCCGAAGCTGCCGAAGAAATCGAGGCTGATCACTCGTCCCAAGAGGCGCGCGGGCACCATCTCCTGCAGCATCGTCTCCCAGACCGCGACGCCGAAGCCGATGCAGACGCCGCGCACTAGCGCGAGCCCCCCGGCCAGCAGATACCAAGGCGCCAGCGCCAGCCCCGCGATCGCGAGGCTGTTGATCAACCAGAGCCAGTACGAGATCACGCCGCGTCGGCGTCGCGGCTGCAGGTGCCCGAAGAGGAGCGTCCCGCAGACGGTGCCGACACCGACCATCGCCGAGAGCGCCGCGTACGCCCCGACCCCACGGTCGAAGTGGTCCTTCACGAGCTTGGGGAGCAGCACCTGCTGTGGGGCGAGCTGGAGCATCAGGATGACTGCGAAGAGCGTGATCGTTACCCAGAGCCACGGGATCCGGGCGACGTAGGTCGCGCCCTCGCGGATCTCGGTCAGCGTCCCCACGCTCGGCTCCACGTCGACCGCTCGCGGCCTCGCAAGCAGCATCAGCGCTCCCGAGACGAGGAACGAGAGCGCGTCGATTGCGAAGACCCAGGCCGAGCCCGCGCCGTGGTAGAGGAAACCCGCCAACGCGGGTCCGACCACGAAGCCGCCCCAGCGCGCAACTCCCATCAGCGAGTTTGCCGAGGGAAGATGCGCGCGGTCGACGACCAGCGGGATGATCCCGCCGACGGCTGGATAGAAGAGGCCGTCGCCGAGCCCGGCGAGTCCAGCGAGGATCACGAGTGAGGGCAGGCCGAGGTGGCCGGTCGCGTCGAGCGCGGCGATTGCCCCGACCGCAAAGAAGCGCCAGACGTCCGAGAGGATCATCATCCGGCGGCGTTCGTAACGATCGGCGAGTGCGCCGCCGATCAGCAGCGTCGTTAGCAGCCCGGCTCCCTGGACCGCGAGAACGAGGCCGATCTTGCCCGCGCCTGCGATCGTGAACGTCTTCCAGCCGAGCGCGGTCAGGAAGGCCGCGTCGCCGACCAGCGAGACCGCCTGGCCCGTGAACAACAGCCGAAAATCGCGGTGTCGCAGCGCCTGGAACGCCCGCGCTCGGTCCGAGGCTTGCGAAATCCCCTCCACGCCCCAAACCTAGCTTCCCTGCTACAAGCAGAGTGATGCCCCTCCGCGCCGTTCTCTTCGACGTCGACTTCACGATTGCCAAGCCTGGGCCCGATCTCGGGCCGGACGGCTACCGGCGACTCGGGCAGCGTTTCGGCCTCGAGCTCGACCCCGAGCGCTACGGCGAGGCCCGTGCGCACGCAGTCTCGACCCTCGAACGGCACCCGGAGCTCGACCACGACGAGCAGGTCTGGGTCCTCTTCACGGAGCAGATCATCCGCGGCATGGGCGGCGACTCCGACCGCGCCTACGAATGTGCGGTGGAGATGACGGGCGCCTGGGAGCATGCGCACAACTTCCAGCTCTTCGAAGACGTCCTACCCGCGCTCGAGGAGCTCCGCGCGCATCGGCTCAAGCTCGGCCTCGTCTCGAACACCGGGCGCAATCTCGACGAGTTCGTCAGGCACCACGGGCTCGACGTCGACGCCGCCCTCAGCTCAGGCACCCACGGCAAGACGAAGCCGCACCCGACCATCTTCCAGGCTGCGCTCGAGCGCCTCGAGGTCGAGCCGGCCGCCGCAGTGATGGTCGGCGACTCGATCGAGGACGACGTCGAAGGCGCCAACGCGGTCGGCATGCGCGGCCTCCTGCTCGACCGCGAGAGCCGTTACCCGGAGGTCACCGACAAGCTGACCGATCTCCGCGCCTTGCCCGCCGCGCTCGGGCTCTCGCGGGCCTGAACAGCGGCGAATTTGGCCGGTAACCGGCCGCTCTCCTACACTCAACGGCGGTGACGGACGGCTCGAAGGTCCAGGAGGAGCGGCGGCGACAGATCCTGCAGGCGGCGGTGAGGGCGTTCGCGCGCAAGGGCTATCACGCCTGCCGCGTCAGCGATATCGCCAAGGAGGCGGGTGTCGCATATGGACTCGTCTACCACTACTACCGCTCCAAAGAGACCCTGCTCGAGGCGATCTTCAAAGAGACCTGGGGCTCGATGCTGGCGACGATCCGCTCGGTCGAGCAGCTCGACGAGCCGGCGCGGGAGCAGGTGCGGAAGGTGACCGAGATCGTGCTCCGCACGTGGAAGCGCGACCCCGAGCTCGTGCGCGTCCTCGTCCGAGAGGTCACGCGCAGCTCGCAGGTGCAGGAGGAGACCGACGAGATCAACCTCGCCTACCAGGCGCTGCAGCGAATCGTCGAGCAGGGCCAGCAGACGGGTGAGTTCCGCAGCGATCTCGACGCTCGGCTGACGGCGACTATCTGGTACGGCGCGCTGGAGGAGATCCTCACCGGTTGGGCCTTCGGGCAGCTACCCGACCGCGAGGATGACGTGACTCGCGCGGAACACGCGGTCGTCGAGATCGTCGCTGGTGGCCTGGCTCAGGACAGGGCGGCGGCTCCCGCCTGATGTCGACCCAGACTGCTTCGCACGAGCTGGCCACGCTGCAGCCGGTTCAACGGCGGCTGCTCTGGACACTCGGCCTCGGCGCCTTCGGGCTTGCCTTCTCGATCACGACGATCTCGGTGGCGCTGCCCCCGCTGCTGCACACCTTCACGACCTCGGGCTCTTTGATCGGCCTCGTGATCGGGGCGGAAGGGTTCTTCGCCCTGACCCTGTCGCCGATCGTCGGACCTTGGAGCGACTCCTTCCACACGCCGCTCGGCCGCCGGCGGCCGTTCATGCTGGTCGCGCTCGGCCCGATGGCGTTCTGTCTGTTGCTGATCCCCTTCATGCCGAACCTGTGGACGACGACGCTGCTCGTGCTGGCGTTCTACTTCGCCTACTACCTGTACGAGCCGCCGTATCGAGGGCTCTATCCAGACGTGCTGCCGCCTTCGGCCTACGGACGCGCGCAGGGCGTGCAGCACGTGCAGCGCGGGATCGCGCTCGGCGTCGCGCTCGTCGGCGGCAACTTCCTGCTCAAGGTCTGGTCGCCGGCGCCGTTTCTCACCGCTGCCTTCGTCACCACCGCGGCCTGTGGGGTGACGATCCTGCTTGTGCGAGAGGACGGCGGGCACGGCCGCGTCTTTGAAGGCTTCCTCGCCTACATCAAGCAGAGCTGGAACATCTTCTGGCAGGAAAAGGACGTCAGGATGTTCCTGATCGCGAACTCGGCCTGGGAGGGCACGTTCGCGGCTGCACGGAGCTTTGTGATCCTCTACGTGATCGACGGGCTGCACGAATCGAAAACCGTTTCGGGCGAGATCCTCGCCGCCGTCGCGGTCGGGTACGTGATCGCGGCCATCGTCGCGGGCCGGCTCGGCGACCGCTTCGGAATCGCCCGCGTGATCTTCTTCGCCTCGTTCGTCTACGGGACGGGCTTCCTCGTCGGCGGGCTCGCCGAGCAATGGCACGACTGGTACTTCGGGTTGATCATCCCCGTTGCTGTCGCCGGCGGCATGGTGATGACGCTCGCCTGGGGGCTCCTCTACAAGATCGTCCCCGTCGAGCATCGCGGCGCGGTCTCCGGGCTGGCGACGACCACGAAAGGGATCGGGCTCCTACTCGGGGCTCCCCTCGCCGGTCTTGCGATCGACCTCGCCCGTCCCTACCTCCACGAGACAAACGGTTACCAAATCCTCTGGCCGGTCTGCGGCCTGCCGGTCCTCGCGGCGATCCCCTTGCTCGTCCGGTTGATGCGGGCCGAGGCCGACGCGGACGTTTCCGGACCGCCGGTCGGCGCGCCGGTCTGATCAGGCGCCGGCAGCGACAGGGCGCTCCCGGTGAACCGGCGCCAGCGCTGGCGCCCACGAGCAGAGTGGCGAGACCTCGCCGTCGCGGCCGTTCAGTCGTCGGTAGCCGAGTGCGTGCTCCGCCTGCAGCAGCTTGTGAATCTGCGTCGTACCCTCGTAGATGATCGGCGCGCGGGCGTTGCGGAAGTAGCGCTCGATCCCGTACTCGGCTGAGTAGCCGTAGGCGCCGTGCACCTGGATCGCGAGATGAGCCGCCCGGAAGGCGGATTCGGTCGCGTGCCACTTCGCCAGCGACGTCTCGCGGGTGTTTCGCTTGCCCTCGTTCTTCATCCAGGCCGCCTGCATCACGAGCAGCTTCGACGTCTCGTACCCGACCACCATCTCGGCGATCATGTCCTGGACGAACTGATTTTTGCCGATCGGCTGCCCGAAGGTCTCTCGCTCGCGCGCATATTCGACCGACCGCTCCAGACAGGCCCGGATGACACCACAGGCACCTGCCGCCACCGTGAACCGGCCCTGGTCGAGCCCGTACATCGCGATCTCGAAGCCCTGGCCCTCCTCGCCGATCAGGTTCTCTGCCGGCACCTCGACATTCTCGAAGAAGAGCTCGCCCGTCGAGCCGGCCCACACCCCGAGCTTGTTCTCGGTGTCGGCGGCGGTGAAGCCCGGCATGCCCTGCTCGAGCACGAACGCCGAGATGCCCTTGTGCTTGGCGGCGGGATCGGTCTTCGCGAAGACCAGCGCATGGTCGGCGACAGTGGCGTACGAGATCCAGTTCTTCGAGCCGTTGAGGACGTAGACGTCGCCGTTGCGTCGCGCGGTCGTCTTCATCGCCGCCACATCGGAGCCAGCGGCCGGTTCAGTCAGGCCGAAGCACGCGATCTTCTCGCCCCGCGCCTGCGGCGCTAGCCAGCGCTGCTTCTGCTCCTCCGTTCCGTAGCGCAGCAGCGCGAGTGAGTTGAGGCCGACATGGACCGAGATCAGCGTTCGAAACGCAGCCTCACCGCGTTCGATCTCCTCGCAGGAGAGCGCTTCGGCGACGAAGTCCAGGCCGGCGCCGCCGTACTCCTCCGGGATCACGATGCCGAGCAGGCCGAGCTCGGCCATCCCCTCGATCGCCGACATGTCCAGACGGTGAGCAATGTCGTTCTCGATTGCGTGGGGAAGGACGCGCTCGTTGACGAACGTTCTTACCGTGTCCTGGATGAGCCGTTGCTCGTCGGTCAACTCGAAGTCCACGGGGCAAGTCTATGGACGCGCTCGCGCGCTCGGCCCGGTCATCCTGCCGCTGGCGCTTGTCGGCGGCGTGGCGCTCGACAACGGAGGCTTCGACGCGACCTCGTGGGGTTGGAGCACCCTCTTGCCGCTCGTCATCGTCGGAACCGCTCTCGCAGTAGGCCAGGCCAAGGCTCCGAACGGCTTGGCGCGCGCTTTTCTCGGCCTGCTCGGTGCTTTTGCCGCGTGGACTTGGCTTTCGGCTGCCTGGTCGAACGATGTCAGCGCCTCGGTGCTCGATGCCGAGCGCCTCCTTCTTTACCTCTCCGCGGTCGCGGCCTTCCTCCTGCTCGACCGGAGCCAGGCGACACGGTTTCTCCTCGGTCTGCTCGCGGCCATCTCCCTGGTGGGGGTCTGGGCCCTCTCCCTACGGGCGTTCGGCGGCCCAGGGTCTTATGACGTCGCCTCTGTCTCCGCCGATGCGACCAGGCGGCTCGCCGCGCCGCTCGGATACTCGAACGCGCTCGGGCTGTTGGCGGCAATCGGCATCGTGCTTGCGGTGGGTCTGGCCGTGCGGCTGCGGCGACCGCTCGCCGCGGCCCCCGTCTTCGTGCTCGCGCCGACGCTCTACTTCACGTACAGCCGCGGCGCCTGGCTGGCGCTGGCCGCCGGTGGGATCGCTGCCCTAGGGCTCGCCGTGCCGCGATTGTCTCGGCGAACCATGCTCGGCGTCGCGATTGTGGTGATTTGCGCGGGCGCGATCGCGCTCGTTCGTGTCGGCGGCCCGGGCGGCGCCATTCGGGAGTTCTCCCACGCGGCGCCCTCCGTCAAGGCGGACCGGAGCCGGCGCCTCTTCAGCCTCTCGGGGAGCAGCCGCGCTCAGTACTGGCACGTCGCCTGGCGGGATTACCAGCAGCATCCGTGGCTCGGCTCCGGTGCAGGAAGCTTCCAGCGCGAGTGGCTGCGTTCGCGGCCGGCCGACCTGCCGGTTCTCGACGCCCACAGCCTCTATCTCGAGATCCTGGCCGAGCTTGGGCCGGTAGGGCTCGGCTTGCTCGCGGCGCTGCTTGCGCTCCCGTTTGCAGCCGGCCTGATTTCCCGGAAGCAGCCGCTCGCGGCACCGGCGTTCGGAGGCTACGTCGCGTATCTGGTCCACGCCGCTCAGGACTGGGACTGGGAGCTGCCGGCCGTGACGCTCGCGGGGCTCGGATGTGCGGTTGCGCTGCTGATCCTCGCCGGGCGCGAGCCGAGGCGTCCCCTGGGCCGGAGAGCGAGGGTGGCCGGAATCGGCGCCGCCGTCCTGCTGGCCCTGGTCGCGCTCGCGGCTCTGGCGGGCAACCAGACGCTCGCCGCCGCGAGCGTGTCGCTCGACGCCGACGAGCCGGTCAGGGCTGCGCGCGATGCGCGCTGGGCCAAGCGCCTCGTTCCGTGGTCGCCCGAGCCCTGGCGCCTGCACGGAGAGGCCCTGCTCTCACAAGGAGACCTTGACGGAGCCAGACGTGATTTTCAGAGTGCGCTTCGGAAGGACTCGTCCGACTGGGATTCGTGGGTCGACTTGGCCCTGGTTACCCGAGGAGAAGCGCAAAGGAGGGCTGTCGAGCAGGCCCACCGCCTGAACCCGTTGGAGCCAATCGACTTAGGAGGGGGTTGAGAACTTTGCGAGAATGGTCGATGGATACGTCGAACTGCGGTGCCCCGCATTCGATCTCCAGGAGGGTCAAGTAATGAAATCGATCTGGACTCATCGCCCCTTACGTCTGGTGGTTGCCGGCGTCGCGACGGTCTTGACCGGTGCCGCTCTTGCCTCGGCAGCGGTCGCGGGCATGCACGCGCTCGATCTCGGGCCGGCAGCCGCGAGCCAGTATCCCGGCAAGAAGGTGACCGTTTGCCACCGGACTCATTCCAAGAAGCATCCTTGGGTGAAGATCCGGATCTCTCGCCATGCCGTGAAAGCACATCTTCGCCACGGTGACTTCGTCGTCGACGCCAGCCACCCGTGCCCGCCTGCGACCACGGCGAGCGCGAAGAAGAACAAGCATCAGGGCAAGGGCAAGCATCAGGGCAAGGGCAAGCATCAGGGCAAGGGCAAGCATCAGGGCAAGGGCAAGCACCATCAGGACGCCGCCAAGGCCAAGCACGAAGCCGGCAACAAGGGCCACGGCAAGAAGTGAACCGAGGCGCCGCGAGCGCCTGACCGCTTTGGGAAGAGCTCCGGGGCACCGGGGCTCTTCGCTTTTGTAGGGTCGAAAGCGTGAGTCGGCTCCCGGGTACATACGCGCGGATAGCCGAGCTGCCACTCGAGATCGAGGACTACCGGCTCGAACGGCTCGAAGCACCGGTGACGCGTGATTTCATCCGGGTCACGACGCTCGTCCGCCTGGTAGGGGGTGGGGAGGAAGGTCTCGGCGAGGACGTCACGTGGTACGCGGAGGCGCACGATCGCGAGCTGGCGGCTGGTCCCAGCCGCCCGTTGAGCGGGGCCTGGACCCTCGAGTCCTTCTCCTCGGCGCTCGAGATCGAGGAGCCGCACAAGCGCTGGGCGTACGAGAGCGCCGCGCTCGACCTGGCTCTGCGGCAGGCGGGGCGCTCGCTGGCTGAGGCGCTGGGCCGGACGCCGCGGCCGGTGACCTTCGTCGTCTCGCCCGGTCTCGGTGATCCACCCTCGACCGAGCCGCTGCGGCGCCGGCTGGAGCTCTACCCCGAGCTGCGCTTCAAGCTCGACCCCGGCAGCGGGTGGACGGACGAGCTCGTTCAGGAGCTGGCCGCGACTGGAACCGTCGACATCGTCGACTACAAGGCTTTCTATTCGGATCCGGACGCCGCGCCGCCCGACGTTTCGCTCTATCGCCGCGTCGCCGAGGGCTTTCCCGAGGCCTGGCTTGAAGACCCGGCGTTGACGGGCGAGACCGAGGAGGTCTTGCGGCCCCACCGCGACCGGATCACCTGGGATGCGCCGATCCATTCCGTCGCCGACGTCGATGGTCTTGCGTTTCCGCCAC
>Ga0307316_10000200_pt1 | contig 16890 bp, 14 predicted proteins | sample ER_DNA_356_FD_194504 | JGI IMG/M metagenome (GOLD analysis project Ga0307316, IMG submission 194504) | Bulk soil microbial communities from the East River watershed near Crested Butte, Colorado, United States - ER_DNA_356 | ecosystem: Environmental > Terrestrial > Soil > Floodplain | place... | reverse complement strand
CTCACCGGTCACCGGATTGAAGTTGTATCCCCCTTCGGTGACGGTGAGCGAGACGATCCTGGTCGCGGGGTCAGCCATCTTCTCGATGACGGCCTCAGGATCGTCCGGGGCGTACAAGTACTCCACGATCGATCCGATGATCCGAGGATCCCAGCTTCCGTCAGGCGCTTTCAGGACCAGGGTGTAGAGACAATCCTGGGTCTGCATCGCCTGCTTCATCGTGAGGTCGAAAGGCATCACACCGACGCCGCAGATGCCCCAGTCCAGTGCCTTGCCCTGCTCCATGAGCTGATCGACATACATCGCCTGGTGGGCTCTGTGGAAACCACCGACGCCGAAGTGGACCATGCCGGCCGTGACCTGCGACCGGTCGTAGCTCGGCACCGGGATTGATAGGGATCGGAGGTTGACCTCGTTCAAGGCAGTCATAGGTGATATTCGCCTTACTTGACCGCACCGAGCGACAGACCCTGGACCAGCTTGTCCTGTGCAGCAAAGCCGGCGATGATCACGGGCAGCGAAACAACCGTCGCCGCAGCACACACCTTGGCCAGGAACAAACCCTGCGAGGTCACGAAACTGGTCAGGAATACCGGTGCCGTGCCTGCTATCACGCTAGTCAAGGTGTTGGCCAGCAGCAGCTCGTTCCAGGCGAAGATGAAACAGATCAGCGCGGTCGCTGCGATCCCGGGAGAGATGATCGGCACGATGATGCTGCGCAGCGTGCGGATCAGTCCAGCGCCGTCTACAGCGGCGGCTTCGAACAGCTCGACCGGAATATCGGCGAGGAAGGACCGCATCATCCAGACCGCAATTGGCAGGTTCATGGCCGTATACAAGATCAACAAGTAGTTGATGTTGTCCAGCAGGCCGAGATACTTCGCGAAGATGTAGAGCGGCAACAATCCCGCAACGGCGGGCAGCATCTTGGTGGACAGGAAGAAAAACATCGCATCCGTCCACTTGGTGATCGGCTTGACAGATAGCGCGTACGCCGCAGGGATCGCCAGCAGGATGACAATGATCGTTGAGATGATCGATGCGGTCGCCGAGTTGATCAATGGCGGCCAGGGGCTGGCTCCTGAGGATGCGCCGAAGAATTCGCGGTAACCGTCCAGGGTCAGGGGGGCAAAGAAGCTGGGCGGGTTGGTTGATGCGTTGGGTTCGGAGTGGAGGCTGGTCAGAATCATGTAGAAGACCGGGAAGACGAAGAGGATGCCGATGGCCCAGGCGGCGATGCCTGCGATGGTATTGCCCCTTCGCGAGCCGAGTCCGCGGGCCTTAGCGTTGGATTTCTTTCGCTCGGCAGCGAGCTTGCTGGGGGCGGGTGCGAGTGCGCTGGTCATCAGGACTCCTCGAACAGGGTGGATACGGTACGCAGCAGGAATGTGGCGATGGCGATGGAGAAGATAACCACGACCACACCTTGTGCGGAGGCAAGACCGTAGTCCTGCGCGCTGTAGAGGGTTTCGTAGACGGTGAAGGGCAGGTTTGCGGTGCCGAGTGAGCCGGCCGTCATGACGAACACCGTGTCGAAGGTTTGCAGGACATAGATCGAGCCCAGCAAACCGCCGAGCTCCAGGTAACGACGCATGTGCGGCATGGTGATCCAGCGGAAGGTCTGCCAGGAGTTGGCGCCGTCTACATTGGCCGCCTCGAGGACGTCACCTGGGCGGGACTGCAGCCCGGCCAGCAAGATCAGGGTCATGAACGGCGTCCAGTACCAGATCAGCTGAACCTCGATCGCAAACCGTGGAAAGTCAGTAATCCAGTCCGGCTGCGGGCCGCCGACCAAGGTGAGCAGGCCGTTGAGTAGGCCATAGACCGGGTTGTAGATCGCGTGTTTCCACAGCAGCGCCGCAGCAACCGGCACGATCAGAAAAGGAGTGATCATGAAGGTGCGGACGATGCCCCGGCCGAAGAAGTTGCGGTTCAACAACAGGGAGATGCCAAGCCCTAAGGCTAGCGAGACAATCACGACCGTGACCGTCAGCACGACGGTGAAAAACACGCTTGCCCGCAAAGCCGGGTCGGTGAAGACGGTGACGTAGTTGTTGAGCGTTCCGAAGAAGATCTCGTTGGGATAGTTGGCCTGCCAGTTCATGAACGAGATGATCAGGGTCGCCAGGAACGGGATCTGGGTCAGGATGATGGTGAAGACCAAGGCCGGCAGCAGCGGGAAGCGACGGACCCAGCCCTGCTTGTTGAGCCAGCGTTCGTTGAAGCTCGGTTTGGGCTCCTTCTTCTTGTTCTTCTTGGCTGCCTTGGCCTCGGCCTTCGTGTCGAGGGGGGTCGCCGTAGTGGTGGCCATCTGCGCCATGCCTCCTTGTCAGGTGTGAAGTGAGTCGTGCTCTGCGACAGGTTCACGCCAGCGTTGAGTTGTCGGGTTGATCGTGGACCTTCGGCAGGCTCAGCCGACCGTGATGGTGGCTGAGCCTGCCGAAGAGTCCCTCAGATCCTGCTTACTTGCCTTGGTATTTCTTGGCGACAACCTCGGCCAGCTTCTGCCCGTTGTTGAGAGCATCATCGACGCTCTTCTTTCCGGCGATCACGCCCGAGACGTCCTGACTGACCTTGGTCCCAAGGTCGGGGAACTCCGGAATATCGACGAACTGAATACCGATCGTGGGCCGCGGCTGGACACCTGGATTGACCGGGTCAGCAGCCTCAATCGCCTTCAAGGTCGGCTCGGCGAACGCTCCGGCCGCCTTCTTGTACTCAGGGTTGGAGTAGGTCGAGATGCGCTTGCCGGCCGGCACCGTGGCCCAGCCGTCCTGCGCACCAACCAACTCCTCGTACTTCTTCGACGACGCCCAGGAGATGAACTTCCAGGCGTTGTCTTGTTTGGTGCTCTTCTTCTCGATCGCCCACGACCAGGCATATAGCCAGCCGGACGCCTTCGTCAGCTTGACCGGTGCCTGCGCGTAAGCCATCTTGCCCTTCACCGGGGAATCCGGTGCCTCCAGGCTGCCGGCAGCCGAGGTGGCGTCGTACCACATGGCCGCCTTGCTCTGTGTCGTCGCGGTCAGGCACTCGGCGAATCCAGCCTGTGCTGCACCCGCCTCACCATGCGCCTTGACCAGATCGGTGTAGAAGGTAGTCGCCTCTTTGAACTCCGGAGCATTCACCTTGGGCGTCCAGTCCTTCTCGAACCAGGTGCCGCCGAACGTGTTGACCACCGTGGTCAGTGGGGCGAACACCTCACCCCAACCAGGCAGACCACGCAGGCAGATGCCCTTCATCCCCGACTCGGCACCATCCAGCTTGGCGGCCGCGGCAGCCACCTCGTCCCAGGTTGGATTGTCCTTGATCGTCACGCCCGCCTTGTCCGCAACATCCTTGCGATACATCAAGAACGAGGACTCGCCATAGAACGGCTCGCCGTACAGCTTGCCATCCGGACCCTTTAACGATTCGGTCATCGACGGGAAGATGTCGGCCTGGTTGAACTCCTTGTCGTCCTTGTACGCCTGGATGTCCTCCAACGGCCAGAGCCAGTTGTTCTTCGAGTAGAGGGGGATCTCGAAGTTCGACAGCGTCGCCACGTCGAACTGGCCCGACTGGTTCGTGAACTCCTGCGCCGCCTGGTTGCGCATTTCATTCTCCGGCTTGACGGTGAAATTCACCGTGATGCCCGACTCCTTCGTGAACTCGCCGGCATGTTTCTGCAGCGCGAGCATCTGCGGGTTGTTGACCATCAAGACGTTAATCGACTGGGCGCCGCCACTGGCGCCGCCGCCACCGCCGCCTCCTCCACCGGCTCCGGCACAACCAGCGGTTGCAACCAATAACGCGGACAAGCCTGCGGCCGCCGCTACCTTGTGATTCCAGCGCATCTGGAGTAATTCCTTCCTGGTCGTCCCTATTGAGGGGTCTGTGCCTTAAAGGCTTCTGGGCCTTAATGGCCGTTCATGGGCTGGGCGTGCAGCCGGAGGAGGAACGCTGGCTGCATGCGAGGTTGCGCAGCGGCGGTGGTGATAGTCCATATCCGCCGTTGACAACTGTGGTGCTGAGTGTGATCAGATTCAGCGCAGCAAAGATTCGCTGCAGTGGGCAAGGCGTACCAGCTGGTCCCGATGGGGACACGCTGACAGGCCGACCGGCTCGACTGATACGCCCCTGCGACGGCCCTTGCGTTCACACCTGATCTCACGCTGATCAGTAGTCCTCGCTCAGTACAACTGGCTTTGAGTGCCTTGCGTCCATGTATAACGTAAACACCCCTGGCTTGCCCACTCTTGTTGGAAGGAAGCCCGAATCATTTCGAAACTGCAACAATCGGTTGTTGTCGTTGCTTGGTTTAAGGTGTGGGAGGTCCAGCTGATCGCTGAGATTTAGCTGTTGATCATCTGTGTTTGGACCCCAAGACGGATTTCAAAGCGACACTACGATGAAGGGGTGTCCGACATCCCCGTAGGCTCTCCGCCGGCCCCGCCCGGACGTCATGCCGCCCCAAGTGGCTGGTACCCGGATCCGGTGAGCTCGGCGCAGGAACGGTACTGGGACGGCTGGCAGTGGTCCCGTAACACGCGACCCATCGAGCACCCTGCATCTGGCGGCGGCTATGGCCAGGTTTCGTACCCGCCCCATCCAAATCCCAATGTAAGAGCCGCCAACGCAAGGCCCCCGCTCGGTTATGCGGGGCCGCGTACGGCTTCGGCGCAGGCGACCATGACCGCGGACGGTGTTCCGCTCTCCTCCTGGTGGTGGCGCGCGCTCGCTGTCGTGATCGACAACGTGATCCTCAGTGTGATCATCACCATCGTCACCTTCCCGGTATGGCAATCGCTGTACGCGGCGTGGTCGAGCTACTTCAACGCCGTGCTGGAAGCCCAACGGTCGGGAGTCGCACCGCCGACGATGAGCGTGACCGATCTGATCTCGGGTCGCAACCAGATGATTTTGACCATGGCGACGCTCGGCATCGGAATGCTTTACCACGTGGGCTTTCTGCGCTGGAAGTCGGCGACACCCGGAAAGCTTCTCTGCGGTCTGCGGGTGGTGCCCGTTGATCATGGCCACGCCACGGGCCCTTTGCCGTGGAGCTCAATTCTGATTCGATCCGCCATTTGGGTGCTGCCCAGCATCAACTCGTTTCTGAGCTTGATCACGGTGCTGGATGTGCTTTTCCCGCTCTGGCATCCGAAACGACAGGCGCTGCACGACCTGGCCGCCAAGACCCAGGTCATCCGCCCGCGCGAACCTGACCACGGCTGAGCCCTGTCTCAGCTCTGTGTCACGGTTCTTCGGCAAAACACCGCAACTAGCTCAACACCGCTGGGCACCTGGCTATATTGAGCCGAGGTCGGAGCGTTCGGGGCGCTCTTACCCGCAGCTTTCGTGGCGCGGGGGCCACGTCCAACGAGGTTGTCGTGCTGCGTACTCGCCGTCTTCAGCACCCAAGTGCCGCGCGCGCTGGAGTTCATCTCGCGGAGATCGTGGCGGCGGTGCTGCTCACATTGGTCGGCACTGCGCTACTGCCAGTTTCCGCGGGTGCCCAGCCAACTGACGCCACATTGACCGTCATCGTCAACCGAGACATTGATCAAAACGGCAGCTACAGCAGCGATATTGATCAACCGCAGCCCGGTATCGAGATTTCCGTGACCGATGCCAGTGGGCACAGCGTGCACGGAGTCACCGGTCGCGACGGCCGGTTCGTCCATCGGGCAAGTACCAAGCTGGCGGGCGGTCGGTATTTCGTTGTGGCCAAGGTTCCCCATTCGCTCGCCGGGCTTACCCCGGTTCCGGAGAGCAGCACATTTCAGCCATGGAGCACGACCGTCGATCTGACGTCGGAGACGCAGACAGTGCGGATGGGTGTTGCCGTAGGTCGCACGCCGGCCGAGCCTCTCCAGCCACAACCGACCAGCGTGTCGCGCGGCTCGGACCGGCCGCAGTTCGCTCGGTTCGCCGTCGGTGATCTGGTCTGGATGGACGACAACCGGTCCGGCGTACAGGATCCCGGCGAACTGCCTGCGAGCCTGATCAGCGTCCAGCTGCTCAATGTCGACGGCGAGGTCGTTGCCTCGACAGTGAGTCAGCCGTCCGGGCGTTATGTGTTCGACAATCTTGCGGCCGGCACCTATTCGGTGCGGTTTGCGGGCGTCCCCAAGGGGAAGCGACTCACCACCGCGGGCCGTGGCCAGCGCGTGAGCGACTCCGATCCGGACTTCTCCGGCGTAACTCCACCGTTTACCTTGGGCGTCGGCGAACCGAATGTCCGGCCGACCACGACGACAGATCAGGTGTCAGCGGCGTACATCGATCCAACTATCGATGCGGGCATCACCCCCCTTCGGTACGGCGTAGGCGATCATGTCTGGCTCGATCTCAATAGCGACGGTATCCAACAACCTGACGAGCCAGCGGGGTCAGCGACCGTCTCGTTGCTGACCGATGCCGGCGATGTGGTGGCGACGACAACGACCGATGCGGCCGGCAGTTACCACTTCTTCAATCTGGCCAGTGGTAGCTATCGGCTTCAGTTCGCCGGTTTGCCGGCCGATCGCGCCTTCACGCTGCGCGCCTCCGGGACCGATCCGGCCCTTGACTCTGACCCCGATCCCCGCACCGGACGGACCAACCTCTTCACACTGGCCCAAGGAGCACCCGATTTAGTACCTGCCATCGACGCTGACGCCAGCTCGACGGATTTCGAGAATCGAACACTGAATGCGGGTCTCGTTTCCGACACGACCATCAACGCCGGGCTGACGACGACGGCGAGCAACCATGTCGCATCAGGTTCCAATAGCGCCGCGGTTGACGCAGCGCTCGCATCGACTGCCGGTGTTGCTCCGCAGCTCCCATCATCGGCGCAGCGCTTGCGCTGGCCGGAGCAGGTTTTCTGGTAGCTGCTCGCCGGCGACGCAAGCTCTAGGCAACCAGCCCGGCTCAGGGTGCTGCGGGCACTCCACGTTCTGCCAGGTCGTTGATCACCTGCTTGACCCGATCGGTGCCCACTCGGCGAAGTCGGCGCCGGATTCGCGACTGGATTGACTGGTCCCAGGTGGAGACCTGTGCGGCACTCTGATCATCATCGTGGTCTGCCATAAGCAGTGCCGCATCCTCGCGGCTAGCGCCGTCCACCAGAGCGTGAATCACCGTCAGCATCGTGACCCAGTCTCCCTCGATGCGTCCGGTGACTTTGAACGGCAGATCCGCCTCGATCAAGATCGATAGCTGGTCGATGGTCTGCGAGCTGCCGCCGGCTTCGATCTTGCCGTACAGACCGGCGGCTTCGATGAGCTCAACGGCGGCTTCCCAGCCGGAGGCGTACGGCAGGACGACAAACACGGCGATCTCGGGGCCCAGCGCTGCCGCGGCGGACGCCACTCTCGCGGCGCTGCCGGCAAGATCATCAAGGTCGCGTAGCGCGGGCTCAACCGACACGATGTCGATGCCTCGAAGACCCCGTCCAGCGAGCGCGAGGAGTCCGCCAGCGCCGCCGGTGGGGATCACGCTGACTGGAAGGTCAACACCAGCGGAGAGCTGCCGGCTGACCGCTGTGAGTTGGGTATCCGGTACCACCAATGTCGCCATGGTGCTCCGGTACGCGGCCCGTAGCTTGTGATGGTCCGCGACCGCCTGGGCGATAGCAGAGTCGCGTGGCTCCCTGAGCAGCGTCTCGTCGTCGAACAGACCGTCGAACAGCTCCATGGTCAGCAGGTTACGCAGACATGCGCGAGCACCACTTATTAGTCTTTCCTGCGTGAACAGGTTTCCGACGGATGAGGTCGACGAGGCGCTCGCGAAGGTGCGTAAGGCGTGCCTGATACTGCCCGAAACCTCGGAACGGCTGAGTCATGGCGGACCCGCGTTCTTCATTCGGGGCAAGAAGTGCTTCGTGATGTTTCTGGACGACCACCATGACGACGGCCGGCTCGCAATCTGGTGTGCCGCGCCCGATGGTGTTCAGGTCGAGATGGTCGACACCGAGCCAGAGCGCTACTTTCGACCACCCTACGTCGGTCATCTCGGCTGGCTCGGTGTCCAGCTGCCAGGAATTGATCAAGCCGAGCTCGGCGCGATCTGCCGGGAGGCCTTTGCCTCGGTTGCGCCTCCGAGTTTGCTCAAAGTTCTCAATACCAACTAGCTCCAGGGGTTGTTTCGCACAAACTGCTGACGGCTAGATGTCACTAATTCTCCAGAATCCGAGTAGGAGCGAGGACGATCATGTCGCAATTGGCCAGCATGGGCGGCGACACTGCCGCCGACCAGGACAGCAGCGATTCCGGCGTCACGCGTGCACCCGAACCGTATGAGCTAGGCGACGTCCCTGGACCGCTCGATCGCCAGGCCCTGCGGTCGATCGACGCGTGGTGGCGGGCGGCCAACTACCTTGCCGTCGGCCAGATCTACCTGCTAGCTAACCCGTTGCTGCGCGAACCTCTCCAAGCGGAGCACGTCAAGCCGCGGCTGCTCGGACACTTCGGCACTGTGCCCGGTCTCAACCTGGTGTATGCCCACGCCAACCGGGGCATCCGGGAGCGTGACCTGAACGCCATGTTCATCGCAGGACCCGGCCACGGTGGCCCGGGTCCCAACGCCTGCGCCTGGCTGGAAGGCACATACTCAGAGCTGTACAGTCACACGCCGACCGATGTCGATGGGATGGCGGCCTTCTTCCGGCAGTTTTCCTACCCCGGCGGTGTGCCGAGCCATTGCGCTCCGGAGACACCCGGCTCCATTCACGAAGGTGGCGAGCTCGGCTATTCACTGTTGCACGCCGTGGGCGCTGCGCTCGACCGCCCGGACCTCGTGGTGTTCTGCGTGATCGGCGACGGTGAGGCCGAGACCGGTCCGCTGGCCGGCAGCTGGCATGCGACGAAGTTCATCAATGCAGCGCGCGATGGGGCGGTGCTTCCGATCCTGGCACTGAACGAGTACAAGATCGCCAACCCGACCTTGCTGGCTCGCATCCCGCCTGAGGAGTTGAACACCTTGATGCGCGGGTATGGCTATGAACCATTCGTGGTAGCCGGCAACGACCCAGCAGCCGTGCATCAGGAAATGGCGGCAACCATCGACCTCTGCTTAGACCGCATTGGCGAGATTCAGCACGCCGCCCGGCTACGCGGAGATGACAGCCGACCCGCGTGGCCGATGATCGTGCTGCGGACTCCCAAGGGCTGGACCTGCCCGCCGATCGTCGACGGCAATCAGGTCGAAGGCACCTTTCGTGCTCACCAGGTCCCGCTGCCAGCGGCTCGTGCCGATGCTGGTCACCGGGCTGCGTTGGAGGGCTGGTTGCGTTCCTACCGTCCCGAGGAGCTCTTCGACGAGTACGGCGCTCCGCTGCCCGAGCTGCTCGCGCAGAATCCCTCCGGTCAACGGCGGATGAGCGCCAATCCGGTCGCCAACGGCGGCCTGGTGCTACGCGACCTCCGGCTACCGGACTGGCGTGACTTCGGCGTACCGGTCGAACACCCGGGCGCCACTCGGCACGAGGCGACCAGAGTGCTGGGCCGCTGGCTCGCTGAGGTCACGCGTGCCAATCCCGACAACTTTCTTACCTTCGCGCCCGACGAGCTGGCCAGCAACCGGCTGCAGGACATGTTGGAGGTCACCGGGCGGGATTGGCAGGCCGAGATCGGCGAATTCGACGAAAAGCTCGATCGCCGCGGCCGCATCATCGAAGTGCTCAGCGAGCACATGTGTCAAGGATTGCTGGAGGGCTATCTGCTGACCGGTCGGCATGGCCTGTTCACCTGTTATGAAGCCTTCATCCACATCGTCGACTCGATGTTCAACCAGCACGCCAAGTGGCTGCAAGCCAGCGCCGAGGTGTCCTGGCGCCGCCCGATCGCGAGCTTCAACTACCTGCTGTCCTCGCATGTCTGGCGGCAAGATCACAACGGCTTCACCCACCAGGACCCAGGTTTTCTCGACGTAGTGATGAACAAGAATCCCGAGATCATCCGGGTCTACCTGCCGCCGGACACCAATACGCTGCTCTGCACCTACGACCACTGCCTCCGGTCCCGGCATTACATCAACGTGGTGGTCGCCGGAAAGCAGCCGCAGGAGGACTGGCTGTCGGTCGCAGACGCCGCCCGGCACTGCGCGCGGGGCATCGGCATCTGGGAATGGGCGGGGAATCTGGACGAACTGGGCTCGGTGCCAGATGTGGTGCTGGCGTGCGCGGGCGAAATCCCGACACTGGAGACACTTGCCGCAGCCAGCATCCTCCGCGAGCGGCTGCCTAACCTTCGGGTAAGGGTCGTCAATCTCGTCGACCTCATGAGGTTGCTGCCCGAGTCGGAGCATCCTCACGGGCTGCCGGACCGCGAGTTCGACACCTTGTTCACCGAGTCGCAGCCAGTGATCTTCGCCTTCCACGGATATCCCTGGCTCGTGCACCGGCTCACATACCGACGCCGCAATCACTCGCAGCTCCACGTCCGCGGTTACCAGGAGAAGGGCACCACGACCACTCCGTTCGACATGGTGATGCTGAACAATCTGGACCGCTTCCATCTGGTGATGGATGTGATCGACCGGGTTGAGACGCTCGGCATGCGCGCCGCCGGACTACGGCAGGAGATGGTCGACACGCGGCTGCGGGCTAGGGCGTGGACCCGCGATCACGGCGTCGACATCCCGGAGGTCGTGGAGTGGCGCTGGCCGAAGTGATCAGAGCAGCCGATCGATGCGACTGACGGCGACAGCTCCGCCCGCCACACACAACGAGCCACCTTCGCAGAAGTCTCGCTGCGGATCGGCGACGATCAGGGCATGTGTCATGATCACAACTCCCTTGTTGGTTCAGCGATTGCCTCTACAGCTTCGCCGGTGCCATGAAAACCACTGCTGGGCTCGGTTTGGTAAGGGTTGCTTGCAACTTCGCCAGTACCCGGATAGATCGTGTCGATCACTGGCTCTCCTCTAGACATCTTGAGAGCCTCGAGCGGAAGCTCGGCGCGGGAGCGGCTGTGTCGCTCTCGACTGGTTTCCAGGGTCTCCTCTCCGATGATCTTGCCGCTAGCTACCAGCTGGATGAGCAGCGGTCGATCGTTGGAGTCGCCACTGGGGAGCTTGCCGATTCCGACGATCTCCGCATCGGCCGTGCCTTGCTCGCTCAGCCGTCGCAACGCGTACTTTCGACCGCCAACCGAGATCTTGTTGGTGCTCTTCTTGGCGACGGCCACCATAGGTGCGGCTACCTCGTCGGAGTCGGCTCGAGACACCAGCTTGTAGACGAACTCGCTGGTGGGATGACCGCTGCCGGTTACCAATGCGGTGCCGACCCCATAGCCGTCGACCGGTGCACCCGCGAGAGCCGCGAGGGTGAACTCATCGAGGTCACTCGTCACGATGATCTTGGTGCGGGTCGCGCCGAGTGAGTCGAGCAGCTCGCGCACCTGGGCAGCGAGTAGGCCAAGATCACCGGAGTCGAGTCGCACCGCACCCAGCCGTCCATTGGTGAGCTCCACCCCCGTCTTCACAGCCTCGAAAACGTCGTAGGTGTCCACCAACAGCGTGGTTTCGGCTCCCAATTCGGCGATCTGTGCAGCAAAAGCCGCGCGCTCGCTGGTGTGCAGCAGGGTGAAAGAGTGCGCCGCCGTACCTCGGGTTGGTACGCCGTATCGGCGGCCGGCCTCCAGGTTGGAGGTCGAGTCGAAGCCTGCGATGTACGCGGCCCGCGCGGCCGCCACCGCCGCCAGCTCGTGTGTTCGACGTGAGCCCATCTCGATGCACGGCCGATCGCCGGCCATCGCGGTCATCCGAGAGGCGGCGGAGGCAATGGCGGAGTCGTGGTTGTAGATACTGAGCAGCAGGGTCTCCAGTACGACGGCCTCGCCGAAGGTGCTTTCGACGCTCACGATCGGCGAGCCGGGGAAATAGATCTCACCTTCCGGATAGCCCCAGATGTCGCCGGAGAATTGGTAGTCGGCGAGCCAGTCGGCCATGGCTTGATCAACGATCTTGCAGTCGCGCAGAAAGCGGAGGGACTCTTCGTCGAAGCGGAACTGCCGCAGGGCGCGCAGCATTCTGCCCACCCCAGCGACCACTCCGTAACGGCGGCCCTCCGGCAGCCGACGGGTGAAGAGTTCGAACACGCAGTGGCGGTTTACCGTTCCAGCTCGCAGCGCGGCTCGGACCATGGTCAACTCGTAGTGGTCGGTCAAGAGCGCAGTGGTCGGGACCTCGCTCGGTCCCCAAGCCGCTGCTTGACCTGGCGCCGGATCCGTCGCGGTCACGGCGTCAGCCTAGCCAGTGTCGCGCGACACTAGGTCACGTTGATGTGCTGCGTGAGCGCTGTGCCGGAAACGACCGGGACATTGCAAGAATGGTTGTTATGCCTGATTCGGACGGGGAGAGCCTGACACCCGCAGGCGGCACTGCTATTGCCGAGCGCCCGGTCGAGGAGCTCGTGACGCAAACCCCGTGGGTCACCATCGTGTGGGACGACCCGGTCAACCTGATGTCGTATGTGACGCATGTCTTCGTGACGTACTTTCACTACACCAAGTCCAAGGCTGAGAAGTTGATGTTGCAGGTGCATACCACGGGCAAGGCAATCGTCTCCAGCGGCAGTCGCGAGGCGATGGAGCGAGATGTCACCGCTATGCACGAATACGGCCTGTGGGCGACCCTGGACAAGTCGGACAAATGAGCCTGCTCAACGAGTGCCGAACGCTGTCGAAGGCACTCCGGATCGCGCCATCCGCCGTGCTGAGAAGCAGTGAGGGGACATGCTTTTCGTCCCCGAGCGACGACGAAGTAGGCGGACTCCAAAGGCGCGACCCGCGCCGAGCGAGCTCGACGAGCGAGGCAATCAAAGCAGTGCGGAGCAATTCAACATGAAGAAATTTCATCGTAGGCGCGGTGTGATCATCACTCAGCTGAGCGCGTACGAGGTGGAACTGCTGGCCTCATTGATCATGCAACTCATCGAGCTGATCTCTGATGGTGAGCCGGAGGGCTTCGCCACGCCAGCCGAAGCCAATGATCCATTCGAGGAGATCGTCAAGAATCTCGAGGGTGAGCCCGATGAGCCTGGACCATTGGACGACCCAGTGCTCAAACGACTATTCCCGGATGCCTATCCCGACGACACCGCAGCCTCGGCAGACTTTCGGCGTTTCACCGAGCGGGACATGAAGGCGACCAGAGTCGCCGAAGCGCGCGTCGTGCTAGAGCGGCTTGCCACAACCGAGCTGGGGGCTCGCGATCTCAAGATCCCGGCCAACGAGGTGGAGAGCTGGCTGCGGACCCTGACCAGCGTGCGGCTCGCGGTGGCAACTCGGCTCGGCATCCACGACGCGGCCGCGGCCGATGATCTTGCAGCGCTGCCCGACGATGACCCGCGCAGCTTCATGGTGAGTGTGTACGACTGGCTTGGCTTTGCGCAGGAGACCCTGATCTCGGCGCTGTAGAAGCGACTCGGAAAGGCGGCAGCAGATGGCGAAATACGCGCTGAACGAGGCAGCAGTGGCCAACTGCCGCCGATTGATCGACGCTCGGCAATATGTGCTCAACAGCGAGTGGGGCGAGGTGCAGCCACGCGCGGACGATCAGAACGCCTTCCTGGAGCGGCATTCCTGGGAGGAGTACGCCGCCTGGCATCTCGGCCTCACTGAGGGCGTCGCCGACGAGACGAAGGCTCGGTGTGCATTTGTCTTCGGCGACTTCCGGCGCGTGCACCGTACGGCCCTGATTGCCTGCGTCTACCGGGCGGCGGAGTGGCGGCACAAAGAGGTCGAGCTTGCGGCGCATGACCTCTTGCAGCATCTGGACGCCACGTCTGGGTGACCCTTCGGACGAAAGTGGTCACCTGTGACAGGTGCATCCGCCGCGTGTCACACGTCGTCTGCGACCACTTTCGAGACAAGTCGGGGCTACGAATCAATGTTGAGCTTCGGCAGGATCGACCAATCGAACGATCATCCTCACTCAGTCACTCAGCACCGTGCACGCGAAGGTAAAACCGGTGCCGGTGTTGGGTATCTCGAACCGGCCGTTAGTCCCGATGATCATGACGTCGTCCAGGGTGGCCGCGTCGGGCGCAGCCCCGTGCAACACCACCACGAAATGTTGCCGCGCGAATTCTGGGAAGCCGTTCCCGCTCACTTCGGCGTTGATCGTCAATTCGGCACCGGCCCGTTCGACGGTGAACGTCGTTCGATACAGAGCACCTTGCAGGGCTGCAAAGGTCAACCCATCGTCCTCCTGCAGCCTGGAGTACGACAGGCCGTCGGATTTTGGCACGAAGAGATGCAGCTCCACAACGGTAGGGTGAAAGTCGCTGGTAGAGGCCGGTGCCTCCGGCCACATGGGAATCACCGCTCCACCACGCGCGTAGATCGGAATCCGGTCCAGTGGAGTCGTAGCGATCAGAAATCTTGTGCCGCCGACGAATTCACCGGTGTGCCAGTCGTACCAATCCCCGGCGGGTAGGTACACCTGGCGACTGGTGACCCCCGGCCCGACCACCGGCGCGATCAGCAGATCATGGCCCAGTAAGTACTGATCATCGATGTCCCGGACCGTCGCATCGTGTTGATGATCAAAAACCAGCGGACGCTGCACCGGAGCGCCACTCTCAGACGCCTCGAGGAAACAGGCATACAGGTAAGGCAGCAACCGATAACGGAGCTTGATCGCCGTACGCACATGATCTTGAATAACATCACCGAACGCCCACGCGTACTGATCAACATTTCCGATCTCGGAGTGGTTGCGACAGAACGGGGTCAAGGTGCCGTACTGCATCCAGCGCAAGAACAATTCCGCGTTCGAGCTTCCTTGGAATCCGCCGATGTCGGCACCGATGAATGCCTGCCCCGAGATCCCGAACCCCGATCCCATCGCGATGCTCAGCCACAAGTGATCCCAGCGCGATTGGTTGTCACCCATCCAGTTGGCCGCGAACCTCTGAATGCCGGCAAAACCGGCCCGTGACAGCACGAAGGTCCGCCGGTCCGGCATCGCATCGAGCAGTCCTGCCCTGGTTCCCATCGCCATCAGCAGCGCGTACTGGTTGTGGTAGCGCTCATGTGCGTACTCGCCGCGGCCGAAGCGCATCGGTTTGGCCGGGATGTCCCCGGTTGCCGGCTCGTTCATGTCATTCCAGATCCCAGCCAGTCCAGAGAGCACATGTGTTGCGTTGAGCTCTCCCCACCAGGCCCGGGCCTCCTCGGTGACGAAGTCGGGGAAGGCCGTGTTGCCGGGCCAAACCTGGCCGATATAGATATCGCCTCCCTCGGTGCGACACAGCAGGTCACGTTCGACGGCCTGATCGAAGACCCAGTAGCCGGGGTCGAACTTGACACCCGGGTCAATGATCGTGATCACCCGGAATCCTTGCTCGTCAAGGCGTTTCAGCATGCCGGGCGGGTCGGGGAACCGGTCTGCATCCCAAGTGAAGACGCGATAGCCGTCCATGTACTCGATATCCAGCCAAACGGCATCGCAGGGGATGTCATTGTCGCGATGCCGCTGCGCGACCTCCTGCACAGCGTCTTGGGTGTATTCGAACCAGCGGCATTGGTGATATCCCAGCGACCAGATCGGCGGCGGTGCGGTACGCCCGGTCAGCCAGGTATAGGACTCCAAGATCGCGGGCATGTCGGGCCCGGCGAAGACGTACTCAGTGTATTGACCGCCCCGGAAAATGATCCGGTACTCCTCGTCGTAGGAGAACTCGTACGCGCCGCGATATCCGTTGTCCACAAAGGATGCCGCCATGCCTCCACCGGGATAGGACTGGTGATAGAAGAACGGGATGGTGACGTAGTAGGGATCGAATTCCACGCTGTGGAAGTCCCCGCGCGGGTCATCGGGAGGCTTGCCGGCGGTGAATTCCACAGTTCCGAAAGGGCTCAGCACGTCGGTGTTCCACATGGTGAAGTCGCGGCCCTTGCGATTGTGTCGGCCCGATTTTTCGCCCAAGCCGAAGATCGCGTCCTCCTGCCGGCAGCGCCGTCGGATCGTGAACGAGTCGTTCAGGGTCGCGTACGCCCAGAACTGCTCATCGGCATCTTGCGCGGTCTCGATCACCGCCGATCCATCGCTGCGATGCACGTCGATCCGAAAGGGATCCAGCCAAAGTGATGCGGTGCATGCGTCAGTGATCAACTGCACACATTCCTCGTTCCGTTCGAGGTGGAAATCGGAGGGAGAGGCCAGCGGATCGACGCATACAGCAAATGTCGGGGATTCGTCGAAGACACCTCCGCGGCTGATCTTGATACGCAGCACGTCGGCGCGCACCACGTCGATGCTGAGCTGTTCGCCGTGCAGGTCAGCGAGGAGTCCGGTTGGCGTCTGGTTGACCGAGTCCACCCGCTTCCAGCGGTAGTAGTGGTCGGTGGAAATCATGCAGGCGCCTCCCGGCTCGGAACAGACAAATCAACGACGAGCGCGCGGTGATCAGACAGCGGCAACGCCGGCGCGTCGCTGGCGATCACCTCGCCCAGCCGACCACGGATCAAGATGTGATCGAGCTGACGATCGGGTTCCTCGAGGGGGAAGGTGAGGTGCCGCGCCAATGGGCGATATCCGGTGATCTTGGACGGCAGCCCGTCGGCCATATTGAGGTCACCCATCAAGATCACCGGCTGATCCAGCGGAGCAAGATCTCGACGGATTCGCCGTAGCTGTAACCGGCCCCAGCCCGGGACGTAAGACAGGTGGGTGTTGGCAACCACGACCAGTCCGGCCGGTGTCCGCAGCTGCCCGACGACTGCCGCTCTCGGCTCCTCCTTGACGATGAGCATCTTGCGCGGCGTGCGGAGATACAACGGGACCCGGGTCGGGATGCGCGGTAGCCGGAGAACCTGCCATGACTCCGATGGATAGCGAGAAAGCAGCGCGATCCCATACGACGCCACACCCGGGAGGTCGTTCTCTGACGCCGCAATCCATGCAGCGCCCGGCGTA
>Ga0307316_10000193_pt1 | contig 17090 bp, 17 predicted proteins | sample ER_DNA_356_FD_194504 | JGI IMG/M metagenome (GOLD analysis project Ga0307316, IMG submission 194504) | Bulk soil microbial communities from the East River watershed near Crested Butte, Colorado, United States - ER_DNA_356 | ecosystem: Environmental > Terrestrial > Soil > Floodplain | place... | reverse complement strand
GTCGCGCCAGGCCGGCTGGAAGCGTCCGCCCTGGGTGGCAACGCCCACGAGCGCCGTCGTCGGGTCGAAGCAGAGCGCGTCGTTGACGTTGCCGACCACCGGAATTCCGCCCTCGGTCTCCCCCGCGCGCGTCGAGTCGAGGATCGCCACCGTCGGGTGCGGCGAGTAGCGAAGCACGCCGCGCGCGGTCTTCCCGTAATGCGGGTCGCCGGACTTCTCCTCAGCGAGGATCAGATACCGCTTCTTCACCGCGAAAAATGCTCCGCATTTTCCGCGGGACTAGTTTCTGCCATCGCTTCGCTCGGCAGCGATTGAAACAGCTGCGTTCACGCCAAGGCCTGGCTTGTCCGGAGGCAATTGGATGCCCTCGCGGAACTCGACGCCTGGCCACGGATCATCGAGTAGCAGGAGGTTGCCGTCGAGATCGACGAAGTCGCAGAGGCTGGCGATCTGCGCGCCGGCTGAGATGCCAAGTCCCGACTCGGTCATGCAGCCGAGCATCACCCCGAGTCCGAGCGCCCGAGCGGCGTGCGCCATCCGGATCGCCTCGCGGATGCCGCCGGATTTCGACAGCTTGATGTTGATCCCGTGTGCGCGCTCGGCGCAGGCGGCGACGTCTGCCAGCGTGTGGCAGTCCTCGTCGACGTAAATGGGGATCGGCGAGGCCGCCTTGACCTGCGCTCCGCTCGGATCGCCCTCGGGCAGAGGCTGCTCGCAGTACTCGACGCCGAGCCCGGCTAGATGCGGCAGCGCCTCGAGCGCCTCGTCGACCGTCCAGTACTCGTTCACGTCGACCTGCAGCGGCAGGTCGGTGACAGCCCGGACGGCACGGACACGTTCGATGTCGAGGCCGTCGCGCCCGCCGAGCTTGAGCTTCAGCCGGCGAAAGCGCGGCGCGGCTCGCTCCGCACGGCGCGCCATGTCGTCGGGATCGCCGAGCCAGACCGTCCAGCAGGTCGGCGGCCCCTCGCGGCGAAGGCCGAGCAGCCGCCAGACCGGCAGACCGGTCAGCTTGCCGCAGAGGTCGTGGAGCGCAAGGTCGAGGGCTGCGCGCGCGGCCTGAGTGTGCGGCGTGCCCGGCAGGGCGGCGAGAATCTCCTCGAGCGCGAACGGGTCGCCGCCAAGAGCGCCCCGGCAGCCATGCAGGAACTCGACCGCGCTGGCGCCGTCCTCGTAGTAGCGCTCGATCGGCGTTCCCTCCCCGTACCCGGTCTGCCCGGCGTGGCTGATCTCGACGACGACCGACTCGCTCTCGTCGGAGGAGTCCCGCGAGATCACGAACGTCTCGGCGAGCTCGTAGGTGGCGATGCGTGCCTCGAGTTCCACGCGGGTAGCGTAATTCGCTGGTTCGATGAGATCGCTGGCGACGTATCTACGCAGCCTCGACCCGCTGTTGCCGCGACAGGTCTGGCTCGTCGAGGCCGGCGGAGTCGTGAACTCGCTCGGCAACGGGATCGTCTTCCCGTTCATCGTCATCTACCTGCACAACGTGCGCGGAATCTCGTTCGCGGCGGCGGGTCTCGCCCTCTCCGCAGGCGCTGTCGGCGCCCTGGCGGCCGGCTTCGGAGCCGGCACAATCGTCGACCGTTTCGGCGGCCGGAACACGTTGCTGCTCGGCTTGGTGCTGCAAGCAGCCTCGTTCGCGCTCTTCCCGCTGATCCGGGAGGCCTGGCACGCGTTCGCGCTGCTCGCGCTCGAAGGAGCGGGCACCGCCTGTTTCTGGCCAGGCCAGTCGACGCTGCTCTCGCGCCTGACCCCTGCCGAGCGGACCCATTCCGCTTTCGCGCTGCAGCGGATCAGCATGAACCTGGGGCTGGGCCTGGGCGGCGTCGTCGGCGGCCTGATTGCCAGCACGAGCAATCCCGGCAGCTTCACGACGCTGTTCCTGCTCGACGCGGCGACCTTCCTCGTCTTCATCGGGGTGCTGTCGACGATTCGCGAACCCCGCGTACACGAGCCCAAGGAAGCCGACGGTGACGCACTGGGGTACCGCGCCGTCTTGCGCGACCGCAACTTCGTCTGGCTGCTGGGGCTGAACGTGCTCTTCGTCGCGGTCGGTTACGAGGTCTTCGCGCTGCTGCCGCCGTTCGCCAAAAACTACGCCGGCGTCAGTGAGCGCTGGGTCGGGACGATGTGGCTGGCGAACACGCTGTTGATCGTGCTGATCCAGCTGCCGGTCTCGAAGGCGCTCGAGGGCCGCCGGCGGATGCGTGCGCTGGCGCTGATGAGCCTCCTCTTCGCGGGGGCTGCGTTGATCGTGCTCGGCGGCGGCATCTGGTTCACCGGGACGGCTGCGGCGCTCGTCTTCGTCACCGCAACGCTCGTCTTCGGCCTCGGCGAGGTCCTGCAGGGACCGACGCAGGCGCCGCTCGTCGCCGATCTCGCGCCGGACCACCTGCGCGGCCGCTACTTCGCGCTCGGCTCGATGTCGTGGAGCGCCGGCAGCATCCTCGGCCCGGCGGTCGGCGGGCCACTGTTGGGCTGGCATCCACTCGCGGTCTGGCCGCTCGCGGCGGCGATCAGCGTCGTTGCAGCCGTGGGGTGCCTGGCGCTCGAGCGGCGCCTGCCCAAACGGGTGCTTCGGTCGCCCGTCGGAGAACCGCTCGCTGAGGGCGAGCCTCTGCCGAAGCCCGCTCCGGCCTAAAGGCTTCGCAGACGGCGGCTAGACTTGGCTGCTCCGCGCCTGTAGCTCAGGGGATAGAGCGCGCGCCTCCGGAGCGCGAGGTCGCAGGTTCGATTCCTGCCAGGCGCATCCCAGGGAAAGTCCGGCCGGTTCGCGGCCATGACGACTTTCGCCGGTCGGCGTTGCAGCGGGGCGTTCGCTAGTCGCGGAACCGGCCTATCGCGCGATCGACCCCTCGCGTCTGACGTCGCTCTAGCACCTAATCGAGGAGCCGCCGGAGAATCAGGCGGCTCCTCGAAGCCGAGGCCGCCTATGAACTCCGATCAGGTGACCTTGAATGTCCCACTAACAAAGGGATGCACGGTGCAGTAATACCTGTACTTCCCCGTCTTGAGGGTCACCGTGACGGTCTTCGGGCCGACGAAGCTGGTCCCGGTGATCATCTTGTTTTTGATGCCCGGCCCGTTGAGCGTGAAGTTGTGGATGTTCGCTTTGTCGGAGACGACAAGCGTGTACTTGCCGTGCCTGAGCATCTTCACTGCCCTGCCGCGGGCGTCCTTGAGCGAGATCGTGTAGCCGGGACCGATCGTCCCTTTCAACTTCGGCAGGGACGTCGAATTCACGATCGCAGCGACACCGACAGATACAAGCCCGGCCGCCGCGACGAGAACAGCGACAAGAACAACTAAGCGAGAGCGCAAGTCGCACCTCCTCCGGTCGAATGCACCTGCCCGCACCCGCGAGCATACGCCTCACTCGTGTGATTTGAAAAAGACGGCGCGAACCCGGCTGCGGAGGCCGCTAGCCACCAGGGGAGAGGGTTTGGAGGCCGCTCTTGTGAGTCCGTCGACCCTAGCCTCCGCTTACCGGGCGACAACTCACTCTACGCGTCGCGATGACGGTGGCCGAGCATCGCGAGCCGACGCGCCGTCAGAGCCCTGCGTTAGCCTCTCGCGCCTGAGCGGCCAAGGCGCACTGGACGCTGCCCAATCGTCGCCGTTAGTCAGGGCGGCGTCCGAGTGCACCCCCGTCTCTCCCCTGGGGCTTAGGCCTTGGCCGCTCTATCTCTTCCCTTTGCAGCCGAGGGCTGCAATATGGAAATCAATTTCCTTACAAAAACCTTGCAATGTGATCGGTTTTGCCTAGGCAAGCACCAGCCGTGCCTAAGCACGCGGCGGAAGGGTTGTTACTCGAGGGAAAGCGCCGGTTCGAGGCCGGTGAACGCACCAATCCGCTCCGCCTCATCATTGAGCTCTGCGCGCTGCGGTCGCGTTAGCCGTCGCGCCGGGGTGACCTGAAGTTCGATCCGCTTGCCGCGCCTCTTGCGCTCCCAGAGGCCGGCGGCGACGCCGTCGATGACGAGCAGACGGACGCCCGCGGGCCCTTCGTAGCGCCCCCGCCCGTGCGCGGCGATCTGTTCTCGGACAACCTCGGGAATCAGGAGGTCGCGCTCGCGGAAGCCCATGACGTAGACGTCGTACTCGGGGAGCAGGCGAAGGCTCGGCTGCAGCGGCAGGAAACCGGTGTCCCCCGCGAGCACGTACGCGCGGCGACCCTCGACGTCGACCTCTTCGAGTTCATCGCCGAGCGAGTCGAACAGCGCGCGCGCTTCGGCGGCCTTGAACGCAGGTGACGAGAACCACTCCCGAAAGTCAATCGGCCGAGCCGGGCCGTAGGTGCGCAGGAAGCGCCGGCAGACCTCGGCGAGCGCCTGCTCCTCCCCCACCTCCTGCCAGCCTTCGATCCACTGATCCGGCCGGACGAAGGTGACTTTGGCCCCTTGCGGCGGCCCCTGACACAGCTCGCTGAGGAAGAAGGCGAAACCCGAGCGCAGCCGCTCTTGGTGCTTTCTGCCGACACTGCTCACGACCTCCGTGGTGAGCTCGTCGCGGAGTAGGCACCTGCCGTCGAGCGCATCCCAGACTGCAGCGCGAATCGCCGCCACGTCGTCACGTCCGACCTCCGGGTGCAGGACGCCGGCCGGGTCCCGCCAGGCAGCCAGCTCACCTGGTGGGCCGGCGACGGCCCGCCTGGCGGCATGCCAGAGGGCCAGCTCATCCGCAGGATGCAGGTGGAGCGTTCCGCGCAGCGTCCAGGCTTTCACAAGCACCCGGCGCTCCCAGAGGGCCTTCCGAACGTCGCCTTGGGCGATCCCGTCGACACGCGAGGCGAGCTGAAGCTCTGCAGACGCCTGCACCTGAGCGTGCACGCCGCCAAGGTCATGTGCGACATCGACAAGTCGAGCGGCGGGCGCCCGCGCGGCGAGCGATGAGCGAGCGAGCCGGCGTGCGCGAACCTCGTCCCAGGTCGCTGAGACCATCGAAGGAATCTTGCCCCCATCGCGGGTCAACAGCGTAATGTCGTTTGTAAACCGGCCGGATATCGGGTTACCTTCTGGTCGTGTCCGTCGTCAGTTACCTCCGCGGGCTGGACCCGCGGTTGCCTCGCGCTGTCTGGGCGCTCGAGCTCGGCGGGGTCGTCAACTCGTTCGGGAACGGCTTCGTCTATCCGTTCCTGTTCATCTACCTCCACAACGTGCGCGGATTCGAGCTCGGGGTCTCCGGGCTGATCGTCGCGACCAACGCGGGTGTCGCGCTGCTCGTCGGTACGCCGGGAGGCGCAGCGGCCGACCGTTTTGGGCCGAAGCGGACCGTTGCCGGATCGCTGGCGTTGCTAACGATCGCCTTTGCGCTGTTTCCGCTCGTGCGCGCGCCGTGGCACGCCTTCGCCCTCGCTGCGCTCGTCGGGCTCGCCAACGGCGTCTTCTGGCCGAGCTACCACGCGCTGCTGGCGGCGATCACGCCCCCCGGCCGCCGCCATGCCGGCTACGCGCTCCAGCGCGTCAGCATGAATCTCGGCTTCGGGATCGGTGGTGCGGTGGCGGGCCTCATCGCGGCCTCGGCGCGGCCCGGGACGTTCACCACGCTCTTTCTCATCGACGCCGCGACGTATGCCGCGTTCCTCGCGCTGCTCGCCGTCGTCCCTGGAGCCTCGCCGACACCCGAGGCGGTCGCCGGTGATCTAAATCACAAGCTCGGCTACGCGGCGATCGTTCGCGACCGCGTATTCATCGCTCTACTCGGGCTGAACATCGTCTTCGTCACTGCCGGCTACGCGCAGCTCGAGACGCTCCCTGTCTTCGCCAAGAACCAGGCGAACGTGAGTGAGCGCGCGATCGGTCTCGTCTTCCTCGTCAACTCGCTCGTGATCGTGCTCGCGCAGCTGCCGCTGACGAGACTCGTCGAGGGTCGCCGACGCATGGTGATGCTGGCGCTGATGACGGCCATCTGGGCTGCGGCGTGGCTGCTCGTCTTCGGAGCCGGCCTCTGGCTCTCGGCCGCGGCCGCCGCGACAGTGATCGTGCTCGCGGGCGGCATCTTCGCGGTCGGCGAATGCCTCCAGGGCCCGACGCAACAGGCGTTGATCGCCGAGCTCGCGCCGGATCACCTGCGCGGCCGCTACATGGCGCTCTCGACGAGCTCGTGGTCGATCGGCTGGATCGCCGGGCCGGCGCTCGGCGCCTTCGTCCTCCAGCAGGAGCCGCTCGCGCTTTGGCCTGCCGCAGCCGCCCTCTGCCTCGCCGCCGGCGCGGGAGGGCTCCGACTAGAGCGACGGCTGCCTCAGGCCGCTCGGCGCACCCCCGGTGACATTGGACTCACGACGCCTCCAGAACCCGATCCTGACGCCGACGTCGAGCCCGCTTCGTTGAAGGTGCCGGGGTAGCTCACGAGGGCTTGGGGGTAAAGTGCAGAAACCAGTCATGCGAGTAGACGACCCCCTCAGTACCAATGCCAAGCCTGCCGCGCATCAAGCGAACGCGGCCCCGGTCCGGCGACGGGGAAGTCCTCGCACGCCCTGAGCCGCGCGTCCAGGAGCTCTCCGCCAACGGCCTGACCTGGATTCACCTCGACGCCCCCACGCTCGAGGAGGCGGAGCTGCTCCAGCGCCGCTTCGGCTGGCATCCGCTCGACCTCGAGGACGTGCTGTCGAGGCGCCAGCGCCCGAAGATCGACGAGTACGCAGACGACGGCTACCTGTTCGTCGTCCTCCACTTCCCGGTCTACGACAAGCGCGTCCAGCGGCTGAACGCAGCCGAGCTCGACGCGTTCATCGGCCAGGACTACCTCGTCACGCTGCCGAACGTCGAGCTCCTCCCGGTGACGCGGCTCTTCCACCGCTGCCACGAGGACCTCGAGCTCCGAGCGCAGCTCTTCGGCAAGGGCTCGGGCTACCTGCTCTACCACGTCCTCGACGATCTCTTCGACTACTGCTTCCCGATCCTCGACAAGATCGGGCACAAGCTCGACTCGCTCGAGGACGACATCTTCGAAGGCCGGTCCGACGAGGTCGTCCGCGACATCTCGAACGTCAAGCAGGAGATCATCAGCTACCGCAAGATCATCAAGCCCGAGCGCCCGACGCTGCGGCTGCTGGAGCGCTACGTCGAGCGGTTCCTACCGCAGGAGCTCGAGCTTTACTTCGACGACATCGTCGATGCGTCCGAGCGCATCTGGGACATCCTCGACAACTACAAGGAGGTCGTCGAGGCGCTCGAGGACACGAACGAGTCCGCGATCAACCACCGCCAGAACGACATTCTGCGAGTGCTCACCGTCGTCAGCGTGATCCTGCTGCCGATGACGCTGATCACGGGAATCTTCGGAATGAATGTGCACTTCCCCGGCTTCGCAACCGCGGCGGCATGGTGGGCGATCGTGGCCTCGATGGTGACGTTAGCCGTCGGCCTCGCTGCGTTCTTTCGCTACAAGCGCTGGCTCTGAACCCCGCCGCTTGACGACCAAGGGCTCGAGTGGCCGCAGCTCGGCGCGCCGGTACGCCCTCCGGTTGCGCAGCCAGATGAAGGCGAAGAAGCCGAGCACACACACGATGCCGCCGGCGATCAGTGCGGCGGGAATCGCGATCCAGACCGAGCCGAGGCGCGCCACGCCCTTGCCGCCTCCTCCGCCCGACGAGGCCGTGAAGTCGTGGGGCCCGACGACCGCGCCGCCGCCGAACGTCGCAGATGGGTTGAAGGAGTCGACCAGCCAGCGACCCTGTTGCTTCCTCATTGTCCCGTTGAACTGAATCGAGTCCGACTTCGACTTCGCCGACGGGATCATCAACTCGAAATCGACCTCGGTCGCCGAGGCAGAATCGATCGTCCACTGATGGAAGGTCGTTCCACCCGCCGGATACGGAACAACGGGAAGGTTGCCTTTGTCCCAGGCGGAGCGGCTCACTCCAGCCCGCATCTCGGGCGTGACGAGGTTCCAGGAGGCAGCCACGTCGTGGCGCTTGACGGCGCTGTTGACGAACCGGTCAAGCGTGCGGTTGATCGCCTCTCGCTCGGCTTGCGGGAGCCGCGTCGCGCCTGCCGATCCAGCCATGACAAACGTCAGAATCGCGGTGACGACCAGCGCGCGCCTCACGTTTGCAAGCTAGCAAGGGCTTTTACCGGGCCGCGTAAGCTCCAACACCGTGACGAAGCAGCTCTGGGCTCCGTGGCGGCTGAAATACATCAAGCAGGCGGACGAGCGCGAGGGCTGCTTCTTCTGCGCCGCCGCGGAGGGCCCGGACGAGGAAGGGCTCGTCGTCCACCGCGGCGAGCGGGCGTTCGTGCTCCTGAACAAATTTCCTTATTCGTCAGGGCATCTGCTGGTGGCGCCGTTCAGGCACATTGGCGACTTCGGCGAGCTCGACAACGACGAGGCGCTCGAGATCCACGGCCTCGCCGCCGAGGGGCTCGGCGCCCTCGCGGCCGTCTACGAGCCGCAGGGCTACAACCTCGGCTGGAACCTCGGCCGAATCGCCGGCGCCGGCGTCATCGACCATGTGCACGAGCACGTCGTCCCCCGCTGGGCCGGCGACACCAATTTCATGCCTGTGCTGGCCGACGTGAAGGTGCTGCCAGAGCACTTGGCGGAGACGCGGAAACGACTCAGCGATGTGTGGCCGAAGTAAGCGCGAGCGCCGAGCAGGGGCACGCGCCGGAAATCGTGCAAGAGCCGAAGTCATCGCTATGCCTTCGGTCAAGTTCGAGCCAACGTTCACCCACTACCAGATGCTCTTTTGCGCAGAGTCGGCCACCTTCCTGGAGCTCCGTTCGGGGTTGAGGACCCACGGGTTCCCCGAGGATTACGACTGGCCAGCGATCCCGCTTAGGGAAGCGAAGCGGAGCTTCCTGGAACTCTTTGACGCGGGCTTTGTCGAAATTCTCGGCGAGCAGGCACAGCCACTCTCGCAGGCAAAGGCGCGAAGCGAGATCACAAGGGACGGAACTTCGGAACCTAAGTTCCCGGACGCCCAGGACTACTACGAGGTTGCTCTCACCGACATCGGTGTAACCGCTCTCAGGGCCCTTCGACCGCGCTTCAGGGACATCGGTCTTGTCGAACCCAACAAATAGCGGCGCCCCGGGGCCCGCCAGAAAGGCCGGGCGCCCTTCGCGAGCCGCGCTTCGATGCTGGTCGTGGATGACGATTTCGGGCGAGACGCCGACTGGTCGATGGCGGTCCGCCGCCGCGGCCGACATGCGCGGCCGCGGCTCACAAGCGTCTACTGACGAGGATGAATCGACGGAAGTCGTCATGCCCGCGAAGCGGGCGGACTTCCGTCGAGAAAGCGGACGACGGGGATCGAACCCGCGACCCTCAGCTTGGGAAGCTGATGCTCTACCAACTGAGCTACGTCCGCGAAGCGCGTCCAGTTTAGCCCGGACGAGGCCGAAAGAGCGCCTTTCGCCGAGCCCAGTGCTGCGGCACCGTGGTGGTCGTGCGGCTGCTCGTCGTCGTGCTCGTTCTCGCCGGCTTCGTGGCCGGCTGCGCGCTGCGCCGTGCCGGTCCGCCGCCGTCTCCGCACTGCCGTTCGGGCTCGCCGCTTGTCGGCGTCTACCACCCTGAGCGGCTGAAGATGAAGAGCCGCTGCCGGGTCGCCGTCGGCACCGTCGAGAAGGTGAAGGTGGAGCTCTACGACGGCGACATCCACATCGGGTTGCGGCTCGACCCCGGGCAGGACGGGCTGCTCTCGTCGGGCAACGCGCGCGTCGGCGGCACGCTGATCCTCGAGATCATCCCCTGGGACCGGTCGCGCGTATTCGTCCCCGAAGTCGGCCAGCGGATCGAGGTCGTCGGACCCTGGGTCGACGACACCGCGCACGGCTGGAACGAGATCCACCCGGCCTGGTTGATCAGCGCCGGGACGATTCAGCCGGCCTCGGCGGACCAGCTTCGCCGCGTCGACAGACTCCTCCACGGACTCGAACCGGCGGCGGTCGAGGACGACGGCTGATCCGACCGGTTGCGAATACGTACCTTCGGGGATAATCGAGTCGCCGAGCTTCGAAGGAGGACGAAACGATGGACGTGCAGCAACTGCAATCGACCGCACAGGCGCTCGTTGCCGAGGGCAAAGGAATCCTCGCCGCCGACGAGAGCACGGGAACGATCAAGAAACGGCTCGAGTCGATCGGAGTCGAGTCGACGGAGGAGACGAGGCGCGCCTACCGCGAGTTGCTCTTCACGACCGAGGGCGCCGAAGAATTCATCTCCGGCGTAATCCTCTACGACGAGACGATCCGCCAGTCGGCCTCGGACGGGACGCCTTTCCCGAAGCTGCTGGAGAGCAGAGGGATCATTCCTGGAATCAAGGTCGATACGGGCGCGAAGCCGTTAGCGCTGACCGACGGCGAGACGATCACCGAAGGCCTCGACGGGCTGCGCGACAGGCTCGAGGAGTACCGCGAGCTCGGTGCGCGCTTCGCGAAGTGGCGCGCGACGTACTCGATCGCCGCCGACAAGCCGAGCGAATACTGCGTCTGGACGAACGCACACGCGCTCGCCCGGTACGCGGCTCTCTGCCAGGAGGCCGGCCTCGTTCCGATCGTCGAGCCTGAGGTTCTGCAGGACGGTACGCACACGATCGCGGAAAGCAGGAAGGCGACCGGCCGTGTCCTCCAGGCGGTCTACACGGAGCTGCACGATCAGCGCCTCGATTTCCGTGGCACGCTCCTGAAGCCGAACATGGTGCTGTCGGGCTACGACGCCTCCGATCGCGCGTCCGCGGACGAGGTCGCCGACGTCACCCTCGAGTGCTTCTACAAGCACGTGCCTGCGGCCGTGCCCGGAATCGTCTTCCTTTCGGGCGGCCAGTCGGACGAGGACGCGACCGCGCACCTGAACGCGATCAACGCCCGCGGGCCGCATCCGTGGCAGCTCTCGTTCTCCTATGGCCGCGCCCTGCAGGCGCCCGCGCTCAAGGCGTGGGGCGGCAAGGAGGAGAACGTCGAGGCTGCGCAGCGCGCCTACTACCACCGGGCCAAGATGAACAGCGCCGCGCGAACGGGGATGTACGCACCGGAGATGGAGCGAGAAGCAGTAACGGCCTAGCGAACGAGCTTGCCGCTCGGCCTGACGATCAGCCAGGTGCCACCGAACTCGACGACGTTCTGGCAGCGGATCTGGCCGGCCTTTGTGTCGCCGGCGTAGTAGTAGAGCGGCCGACCGGCGTAGGTGATCTGGCGGCGGCCGTCGCGGCGTCTGGTCGTGCCGATCAGCGAGCGCTTGATGCCGGTGCCAGCTCGCAACGTCGCTTTCGCGTAGTAGACCGGCCAGGCCTTCGCGCAGGCGCCGTAGCAAGCGCTCCGCCCGTTCTTGTCTCGCGTGAACGCGTAGAGCACGAAACCGCGGCCGTCGAAGAGGACGCGCCCCAACGACGACGACTTGACGGTTAGCGTCGGGGCAACGGACTCCCCCGACATGGCCGCCGGCGCCAGCCCGAGAAGCGCGACGGCCACTACCGCGGTGCCGAGGAGCGTTCTGCGCATGCCTTGCGGTCCAGGCAGTCGCCGATTCGTTACGGCCTGACGGGCCATGGCCTCGCGCCGGGCACCGCGACACGCCCCGCGTGGACGGCAGCTGTTAGCTGTACTCGCGACCGGTGAAGCTCTCGAGCTTGTCGAGCGCGTGTGAAGCCTCGATCCGCCGCACGGTGCCGGAGCGCGAGCGCATCACGATCGAGTCTGTGATCACGCCGTTCGGCAGATAGCGGACGCCCCGAAGGAGCGCGCCCGTCGTCACGCCCGTCGCGGCCACGAAGACATCCTGCCCGGAGACGAGGTCGTCGGTCCTCAGCACTCGGTCGAGGTCGTAGCCCGAGTCGACCAGCTCCTGCCGCTCCTCGTCGTTTCGCGGCCAGAGCTTGCCCTGCATGCCGCCGCCCACCGCCTTCAGCGCCGCCGCGGAGATGACGCCTTCGGGCGTCCCGCCGATTCCGTAGAGCATGTCGACGCCGGTTCCGCTTTGACCCGCGGCGATCGCGGGCGCGACGTCGCCGTCGCGGATCAGGCTCACCTTCGCCCCTGCCTGGCGAAGCTCGCCGATCAGGTTCTCGTGGCGATCGCGCTCGAGCACCACGACCGAGATCGCGCGCGGCGAGACTCCCTTCGCCTTCGCGACCGCGTTCACGTTCTCCGTCGGTGAGGCGTTGATGTCGATCGCGTCGATCGACTCGGGGCCGACCGCGATCTTCTCCATGTAGAAGGCCGCGCCGGGGAAGAACATCGTTCCGCGCTCGGCGACGGCGATCACCGCGATCGCGTTCGGCTGCCCGAGCGCCGTCAGCCGGGTGCCCTCGAGCGGATCGACAGCGACGTCGACCTGCGGGCCGGTCCCGTCGCCGATCGACTCGCCGTTGAAGAGCATCGGCGCCTCGTCTTTCTCGCCTTCGCCGATCACGACGACCCCGTCCATCGAGACGGAATCGAGCATCGCCCGCATCGCGTCGACCGCGGCCTGGTCGGCGGCGATCTTGTCGCCGCGACCGACCCAGCGGCCGGCGCCCATCGCGGCCGATTCGGTGACGCGAACGAGCTCGAGCGCCAGGTTCCGGTCAGGCCGAACGGGAGCCCGGGGCCTGCCGCTTGTTCCTTCGGCGACGGCCATACCGGAATCCTATTGGGTCACATCCGGTCAGGGGCCTCGACGCCAACCAGATCGAGGCTCCGCGCGATCACGTTCTGCACCGCGTGGACGAGCGCAAGCCGGAACGCCTCCGTCTCGCTCCCCAGCACGCGGTGCTCGTGGTAGAAGCGGTGGAAGTCGTCGGCGACGCGGATCGCGTAGACGGGAATCGCCTGTGGCCCCCGCCGGTCCGTCGCCTCCGCGGCGACGACCGGAAACTCCAGCAGCCGCTTGATCAGCTCGCGCTCCTCGGGCTCCAGGGGCTGGCTGGGCACCGAAGTACTGCTTGGCTCCCCCACGGCATTCCGCAGAATCCCGGCGATCCGGGCGTGCGCGTACTGGACGTAGTAGACGGGGTTTTTCTGGCTCCGCTCTGCCGCCAGGTCAACGTCGATCTCGATCGTCTGGTCGGGGCCGCGGTTGACGAGGTACCAGCGCGCAGCGTCGACGCCGACCTCGTCCATGAACTCGTCGAGGAAGACGACGTCGCCGCGCCGCTTCGACATCTTCCGTTGTTGCCCGCCACTCGTCAGGTGGACGAGCTGGTAGAGCAGGACCTCGATCCACTCGGGGTCGTAGCCGAGCATCCGCGCGACGGCCGCGTACCAGTTGCGCGTTCCGTGATGGTCGGCGCCGAGCACGTAGATCGCGCGGTCGAAGCCGCGCTCGAGCTTGTCGGCGAGGTAGACGACGTCGGCAGCTCTGTAGGTCGGGCCTCCCCCCTGCTCCGGCGAACGGATCAGGACGCGGTCGTCCTCGTCCCCGTACTTCGACGACCTGGCCCAGACCGCGCCGTCCTTCTCGTACGTGTCGAGCCGCGGCAGGAACTCGTCGAGCCGGCCCTCGAGCCGGCTCTGGAGCGCCCAGGTGTCGAAGTGGACGCGGAAGCGGTCGAGCGTGCGCTCGATCTGCTCGAGCATTCGCGGCACCGGATCGTTGTCGCTGGCGGCGAGCTCGTCGACGTACTCCCCGCGATACCCGTCCTCGGGCGGCTCGTCCCGGCGCCGGCGCGCCTCGACCGAGGCCCGGAACTTCTCCACCTGGGTGCCGGAGTCGTTGTAGTAATACTCGCGCTCGACCTGGTGGCCCGCGAACTCCAGCAGGCGGGCGACGGAGTCGCCGTAAGCCCCGTTCCGCGCCGAGGCAACCGTGATCGGACCGGTCGGGTTCGCGGAGACCATCTCGACCTGAATCCGCTCTCGCGATTTGGGCTCGCCCGCGCCGAAGTCGCGTCCTCGTTCGACGACCTCACCCAGCGCGTCCGCGAGCCAGGCGTCGCTGAGCCAGAGGTTGACGAACCCCGGCCCGGCGATCTCCGCCCGCTCGACCGCGGGGAGCGCCAACGCGGCGGCGGCGATTTCCTCCGCCAGGTCGCGCGGCGCCTGCCGCCGCACGGGCGCGAGCCGGAGCGCCACATTCGTGGCGTAGTCGCCGTGCGCGGGGTCGCTCGGACGCTCGAGCTCGAGTGGCGCGCCGACGGCTTCGCTCAGCTCCGCCGCGAGGCGGGCGACCGGGTCAGCGGCCGGCAACGGCCTCGGCCGACTTGAACAGCTCGTCGAGGAGTCGCAGCTCCTCGTCGGTCCCCGCCGCGATCATCACGTCGCCTGCCTCGAGCGGCAGATCCGGGTCCGGCGTCGTCTCGAAATGTCCGTCCCGCTTGCGCACAGCGACGATCACGGCGCCGGTGTGTCCGCGGATGCGAAGCTCGCCGATCGTCTTTCCCGCCTGAGCCCAGTCGGCCGGCACCTCGAGCTCCTCGAAGCGAAGATCCGCGCCGGCCGCCGAGGTGACCACGTCGACGAAGGCTGTTACCTGCGGCTTCAGCATCAGGTTCGCCATCACGCGCCCGGCTGCTGCATACGGCTGAACAACCCGTTCGGCGCCGGCGATCCGCAACTTCTTCGCCGCGTCGGCGTTCGAGGCACGGGCGACCACGAGCAGCTCGGGCCGCACGGCGCGCGCAGAGAGCGTGATGTAGACGTTGTCAGCATCCGAATCGGACGACGCCACGAGCCCGCGTGCCCGTGGCAACCCGGCGGCCTCGAGGTTCTCCTCGTCCGTGCCGTCGCCCTCGATGAAGTAATCGTTGCGCTCGCGAGCCACGGCCAGCGACTCTTCGTGGAAATCGACGACGACGTAGTCCGCGCCGGCGGCGCGAAACTCGCTGCCGATCTGCTGTCCGACCCGCCCGTAGCCGCAGATGATGTAGTGATCTCGAAGCCTGTCGATCGCCCGCCTCCTTCGTTTCTCCGCCAGTGCACCCGTCAGGACGCCCCGAGCGATGCTCTCGACCAGTGTCGAGGCGACGAGCGCAAAGATAGTCACCCCGGCAATGACCATGAAGATCGAGAGCAGTCGCGACGAGTCGTTCCTGGGCACCGTGTCCAGGCCGACGAGGGCGCTCGTGACGACGGAGCGGTAAAAGGACTGCAGCCAGGTCTCGTGGAGGGACCAGCGGTAGCCGACCGTCCCGATCGCGAGCACTACCGCCAGGGCGGCGAGCGCGTAGCCGATCCGGCGCGGGCTGATGCCGTCCACGCGACTAGTATCGTAGGCGCGTGGACGACGACGCTCAGGAGCGACAGCTCAACATCCATCTTGACCCCGAGCATCTCGCGGGCGTCTACGCGAACTTCGCGAATATCAGCTTCTCGGACTACGAGTTCACGTTGACCTTTGCCCGCATCGACCACGAGGTCGAAGAGGGGGACGTGCCAGGCGTCGTAGTGGCTCGCGTGAACATGTCGAACCGGTTCATGCGGGAGCTGCTGGATGCGATGGAGGACTCGTGGTCGAAGTGGTCGTCGCGCGAGGGGATCAGGAACCTGCCTGAGACCGAGCCGAAGTCCGAGTCCTAGGCGTCGCTTGCGACGCCGCCATGGAGGCCGTGTCGGCTTTGCCGGTGCGGCCGTTTCAATCCGATCGACGGAGAGATGACGTCCCGCCGGACCGCCGACGCGACGTTCGAGCCTCCCAAGCCTCCGTCATCGCGATCCGCTGGATCACCGTTGGGTGGGTGTCGAGCAAGACGTATGACCACTCGGGTGGGTTCGGCTGGGCCAGGTCGATCCGCGTGAAGCTGCGGAACGCCTCGCGGCCGGCGCGCGGGTCGCGCGTCGCCTGCAAGGCCATCCAGTCGGCCTCTGACTCATAGCGGCGCGAAACGACGTTCTCGACCGGGGTCGCCAGCAGGCTGAGCCCGAACGCAACGAGCAGGGCGAACGGCACAACCTCCGCCCGATGCAGGCCGCCGCGAAGGCGCGTCGCCCAGGCGAGCAGGAAGGTCAGCGGAACGGTGAACAGGATTCCCCAACCGAGGCCCTTCAGCACATGACGCCGGGCAACGTGGCCGAGCTCGTGTGCGGCCACGAACTCAATCGCGGGATCGCTCAGGTGCGACTTGAAGAGCGTGTCCCAGAGGACCACCACCGTCGTCGGTCCGACGCCCGTGGTCTCACCGTTGACGGCCCGGGTCTCGTTGCTGACCTTGTCGACGCGAACCTTCGTGTGGGGCACCCCCTCCCGCTGCTCCAGCCGCTCGACGACCGCCGCGACCTGGGGATCGCTGATCGGGTGCGTTCCGATCGGCGCGATCAGCGCCCCGACCACGACGAAGACGGCACCGACGGCGACGAACAGCGGCGCGACGATCCCCCACCAGCCACGCGGGAACCGCCGCGCCAGCGACATGACGACCGCGAGGACGATCGCGACGGTAGCCGTCTGGGCGAGCACGCCGCTCCACTGGCCGAGGACGAAGCTCTGGTACTCCTGCTTCGAGATCCCGTACCGCCGGTCCCACCAGAGACTCGCCAGGCCGACCGGCAGCGTCGCGAGGGTGACGAACAGCGAGGCGGCGACCCCGATCATCACGCCTGCCCCGATCTCGCCGAGCGCGAAGCCGCGGGCGAGCCGCCGGCCCAGCAGCGCCAGCACGACGAGAACGGCCGACTGCACCGCGACGGCGAGGAAGAAGAGCAGTCGACCGACCGAGCTGTAGCGCGCGGCCCTGTGCAGCTGCGCCGGCGAGAAGAACGCTGAGGCGTCGAGCCGCGGCCGGTGCAGGTCGGCGGGCACCTTCGTCCGCCAGAGCAAGACTGCGGCGACGAACCAGGCCGCGGCCGCGAGGATTATCGTGGCGCCCTTGAGCAACCGCGTCGCCGTCATCTCCGATATCCACGGTAACCGGCACGCCCTCGAGGCCGTGCTCGAGGCCGTGGCGACCGAACAGCCGGACGAGCTCTGGTGCCTCGGCGACCTTGTCGGCTACGGCCCGCAGCCGAACGAGTGCTGCAATACGGTCGCGGCGCACGCGGACCTCTGCTTGGCGGGAAATCACGATCTCGTGGTGCTCGGCTCGCTCTCGATCCACGACTTCGCCGGCGACGCGGCGACCGCGGCGCGGTGGACGCAGACAGTCCTCGAGTCCGGCCCGCGCGACTTCCTTTCCGGGCTCGAGTCGAGCGCGCTGCGCGACGGCGTCGAGCTCTTCCACGGCAGCGCCCGCGACC
>Ga0307316_10000192_pt1 | contig 17165 bp, 20 predicted proteins | sample ER_DNA_356_FD_194504 | JGI IMG/M metagenome (GOLD analysis project Ga0307316, IMG submission 194504) | Bulk soil microbial communities from the East River watershed near Crested Butte, Colorado, United States - ER_DNA_356 | ecosystem: Environmental > Terrestrial > Soil > Floodplain | place... | reverse complement strand
AGCGCTCGCTGGCGACCTTCTCGCCGGCATCCGGACGTGCAAAGCCCGTGACATCCTGCGCCCAACTCACGTTTGAGAGAAGCAGCACCACCTCGCCGCCGATCGCGAGCTTCTCGTCCAGCAGTTCAGCCTGCTCCAGGACGATGCAGTCGGCGTGCTCGGCGCTCAGCACCCCTCGGAAGGAGCGGCCGTCTCTCGTGTGGACGACCAGAGACCGCCGCATCCGCCGGCGCAGCCCGCTCCGACGGGTGAACCAAACCGCGGCACCCACTGCGGCGGTGCCGACGAGAAGAAGCAGGGTAAGCAGAAGAGGCGCGGTCATAGGACTCCAATCCGGTTTTTGGCGTACCAGTCGGCCGGCGATTCCTCGCGCAGCTCGGCGACGGCGACGGTGTGGACCATCGACGCGGCGTCGAGGCCGTCGATCACGCGGCGGTCCTGCTCGCGTGGGTTGCGGCGGCTGTCAGAGGGGCGGTCGAAGCGCTTGCGGTCGCCGGGTAGGTTCCGGACGACCGCGTTCATCGCGTGCTGGCGGAGGGCGGGGTCGCCGTCGTGTTTGATCCAGCCCTCTCGCAGACCGTCCATGAAGTTCAGGTAGTCCTGGCTGGCCGGCTCATTGGTGCGCCCGCGGTCAACGACTGAGACGCCCAGCTCCTCGATCAGCCACTCGGCGATCGTCTCGCCCTTCTCGCGGTCCATGACGACCATGCCGATCGGGTTGCGCTCGTTGATTTCCTCGAACGCTTCCTTGATTAGGCGGGACTCCAGCATCGACCCGTCGCGGGGCGGAGTGAGGATTCGCGGTTCGCCGAAGAGTCGCTTCTTATATTCCGGAACCCAGAGCGGCACGATCCCCGTGCAGTCGTACTTCCAAGCGATGTCGAGACCGACGTCGACCGACTCTCCCTCGGGGATCGCCTCCTCGGTCGCGGCGCCGTCCCACTCCTCGTCGGTGATCGCGGCGTGGGCTGAGCGGGAGGCGATGTTGCAGGTGCGGCGCAGCCAGTCCTCGCCGTAGTCGAGGGTCGGGCTGCCGAGCTTCTCGGCCAGGTCAGCGACCGTGATAGTCGGCAGAGGGTTTGCCTGCTTGACGATCTCCAGGTCTTTGGCCTGCTCGAGCTCGGGCACCTTGAACTCGTGCATCACCACCCCGCCGCCCTCGGCCCGCAGGTAGCCCCCGTCGCGGCGGCGCTCGGTGGCGCTGTCGCGGATCGCGTCGCGGGTGGTCTCGAAGTCGCTCCCCGGTTCCCCGGCGGTGGAGATCATCCCGATCTTCGCCCGCCGCTTGTTGAGCTTGCCTTTCCAGGTTCGGTAGAGGCCGAGGTCCTTGTGCCGATGGCCCTCGTCCACCAGCGCGAAGGGGAACGGGATCACGCCGTCGCCCGTTCCCTGGTCGGCGGCGTAGACCTTGATGCCTTTGCCGCCGTTGCGGAGGCTCTTGATCTTGCGGTACCCCTCGTAGACCCGGAAGCGCTTTTCAAGCCCGGGCGTCCGCTCGACGAAGCCGGTGGCCTGGCCAAACATGATCTCCGCCTGGTCGCGGGAGCTGGCGGCGATCGGTATCCAGGGGCTCGGCGCGAAGTCGCCGCCGTAAAGGGCGATGCCCGCCATCAGCGTCGTCTTCGCGTTCCCCTCCGGGATGATCGCCCAGATCTCCCGGTACTCGGCGAAGAAGCTCTCCGCGATTTCAAGCTGGAAGTCCTGGACCGGCCAGCGCTCCCCGGTGTCCAAGACCAGCAGCTCGGCGTACATCCGAAAGTGGTCGATCGTGAAGGCTTTAGCCCTGCTTCGCCTCCCTGCGCTGGGCGAGCTCGTCGTCTGGCTCGAGGTCATCGAACTCGCTCCTCTCGCTGTCGTCGTCGCCGGGGGATCGCTTGGCGCGGAGGATTTCGTGCGCCAGCTTCATCGCAGCGACCGAGCCGCCCCTCGCGGCCTTGGAAACGACCAACAGCAGCTCCTTCTCAGTGAGCGGCGCCTCCTTCTCGGATGCCTCCTGACGAGCGTCTTCAACGGCACGGGCGAACTCGAAGTAGTCGCCCTCCTCTTCCTTGTTGCCGCGGGTGATCCAGCTCTTGACAGTCTTCTTGCGGACGTCAACGACGCGGCAGGCGTCCTCGGTCGAGAGGCCGTCGCGGAAGCACTCAAGCAAGCCCTCGCGAACTTCCGGGGTGAATTTCGAGGCTGCCACTCAGACCCGCCCCTCTCGTGATTTGGCTTTTTTTCGCAGGAAGCCCAGCGGCGGTGCCGTAGGGGTCAGGCCCCGTGATGAACCCCCCCCCCTACCCCCTGCGCTGCCGCCTCTCGCGGCGGTGCTTATCCAGGTGGTGCTCGGCACAGCGGGTTCGCAGATTGGCGTCGTCGTTGGTGCCGCCATCCTCCAGCGCTACTACGTGGTCGACTTCGAGGCCGGCGGTCTCGGTGCATCGAGTCCCATCGTCGAGGATCTCCGTGCATCGGTGGCCGTCGCGCTTCTTGATCCGGGCGGTGATCCGGCTCCACTCCCAGCCGCTACCGATCTTGCGGCTCTGCTGCTTTTCCCTGCTGGCCTGCTGCTGATGTTCGGGGCAGTACTTGCTCCGCCCTTTGGTGATGCGGCCGCACCAGCAGGACCGCTCGGTGCGAGCCACCGTCAGCCTCGGTAACCGCAGAGGGTCGCAGCCCTTGCCGTTGCATCCGAGCGCGAAGGATGTTCCCGTCCTGACGTGTCGAAGGCGCGCCGCTTGTTCACTCCGCTGCAGCGCACTTGGTCCGACGGAGAACTAGGCAGCATCCTGACAATCCGATCGGTCGTCTTTTAGCGCAGCTCGCTTCCAAGCTCTTTGGGCGGCCGCTTGAGCCAGGGGGCTAGGCCTCTTCTGCCGGCGAAGGTGGTCCTGTGCTCGAATCAGGGCAGCGTGATCGACGCTGGCCGCGTGGGCGATTCGAACGGCTTCCTGCTCTTCCATGCGGCGGTGGTGGTACTCGATCTCGGACTCGAGGATCTGCTCGGGCTCCGTCTCTGGTTTCTGCGGCGCACCCGTGAATGGATCTGGTCCCGCCGGGACATAGGCCTTCGTCTGCAGGTAGTGAACGGGCGCCGGCTCCTCATAGCGCTCGACGATGGCGAGCCAGAGGTGAATCACGCGACCTCTACTGTCGGCCCAGGACAGGCGGCGGCAGCTTAGGACCTCAACGCGAGGGTCACCTTTCTGGGGCCTACGGAAGCGAGAGACGCGACGACGCTTCACCTTCGGTCGCGGCCTGCCCAACATGGCGGCCATGAACTCGGCGTGGGTTTCCTCCGGCTCCTTCGGCTTCTCCTCGGCGCTCTGGACCCAATAGACCTTGTCGACCGCTGGCTCTCCCTCTGGCCATACGATCTCTACGGGCTTGCCCTTGGCGTTGGCAATGAGGGTGCGGGTGAGCTTGGGGAACCTCACGCCCGAACCCCGATCCCTGCCTTGGTCGGGCTAGTGTCATTCCCAAACGCCGCGATGGGCAAGCGTCGCCTCGCCTGGCCGCGGCGGGCTGCCGCCGCCGATCAGCCCGGCGCCGCTGATCGTGTGGTGGGGCGCGCGGAAGGGCCTTCCCGCTGGCAGCGCCGGCCCGAGCCGCCCGCAGGCGCTGGCGACCCGCGCCACCTCCATAGCCTCCATCGGCGCCAGGGGCGGCAGGATCGACGGCAGGCGGCTGGCGGCGAGCGACTTGCCGGCTCCGGGCGGCCCCACCATCAAGACGCTGTGCCCGCCCGCCGCCGCCACCTCGAGCGCGTGCCGCAGGTGCGGCTGGCCACGCAGATCGGCGAGGTCGGGGGCCCCGGGCGGAGGATCAAGCTGTAGCGGCAGTGGCTGCGGCCGCGACGGATCCCAATTGCCAGCCACCAGGGAGGGCAATTGACCCAGGGCCTCGACCGGTACAACCCCGATCCCGTCGGCCAACGCCGCCTCCGCCCCGTTCTCCGCCGGCAAGACGATCGCCTCCGCCCCATCTTCCCGCGCGGCCTCGGCCATCGCCAGCGCGCCCTGCACCGCCCGGGTCGCGCCGTCGAGCGCCAGCTCCCCGGCCAGCGCCACCCGCGCCAGTCCCTCCCACTCCAGCTGCCCGGAGGCGCTCAGCAGCGCCGTCGCGATCGCCAGGTCCATCCCCGGCCCCGCCTTGCGCAGGCTCGCCGGCGCGAGGTTGACGACGATCCGCCGCAACGGGAACTCGAAGCCACAGTTGACGAGCGCCGCTCGCACCCGCTCCCGCGCCTCCCGCACCGCCGCGTCCGGCAAGCCGACGATCGTGAAGTTCGGCAGCCCGCGGTGGATGTCGACCTCGACCCGGACCGGGCGGGCAGAGATGCCGTCGAGGGTGAAGGTGCGGGCGGTGGCGAGCACGGGGACGACGCTACGGAGGCAGGTTTGACGTGTGGCGCGCAGATCGCAAAATCTTTGACCCAAGGGTGGGGAGAATCTGTGTCCTCCCGGGACTTAGAGCGACATGACCGACGCCCGCCGCCGCACCGGCGAGATTGCCGAGGACCTCGTTGCCGCCCGACTGGAAGCGAAAGGCTGGGAGATCGTCGAGCGCAACGCCCGCACCCGCTACGGCGAGCTCGACATCGTCGCCCTTGCAGGCCCGATCCTCGTCTTCGTCGAGGTCAAGGGCGCCCGCGCCGGCACCAACTTCGGGCCCGAGAAGCCGATCCTCGCGATCGACTTCACCAAGCAGCGTCAGGTCCGTCGCCTCGGCACCGCCTGGATGGCCGAGCGGCGCGACTTCCCGCCCTTCGAAGACATCCGTTTCGACGCCGTCGGCGTCACCCTCGACCGCGACGGCCGCGCCGTCGAGGTCGAATACATCCCTGGCGCGTTCTAGAGCTAGCCCAACTCCAGCTGGGAGTAGGCAACCGAGGCAAACGACCGCCGGTGCAGCGGCGAGATCCCGATTTCCTCGATCGCCTGGCGGTGCTCCGGCGTCGAGTAGCCGACGTGTTCGTCAAAGCCCCAGCCCGGGTGGCGGGGGGCCACGTCGTGCATGTAGCGATCGCGGGTGACCTTGGCGATGACCGAGGCGGCGGCGATCGCGGCGCTGGTGGCATCGCCCTTGACGACCCGCCGATGTGGGACCTGACAAGCGTGGAGGCGGAACCCGTCGACGAGACAGATCGCCTCCTCCGCTGGGGGCGACAGCCGCTCCAGCGCCAACGAGAGCGCTTCGACGTTGGTCACGTGCAGGCCACGGCGATCGATCCCGGCGGCGCAGCGGACCACGACGCTGACCCGCGCCGCCGCCCGCAGCACGCAGGGGTACATCTCCAGCCGCTGAATCTCGGTCATCTGCTTGGAGTCGTGCAGACCGCTGAGCGCCCGCCGATCGGAGGTCGAGAGGCTCTCGTAGTCGAGCAGAACCCCGGCGGCGACCAGCGGCCCGGCGAGACAGCCGCGCCCCGCCTCATCTGCACCTGCCACGTACCGGCTGCCGAGCCCGCGATCGAAGGCGAATAGACGCCGGCTGCGGGCCAGCCGCCGGCGGTGGAACTTCCCCTTCGGGGCCTTAGAGGCCGCCGATTCGGTCTGGGGGCCAGTAGGTGGCAAAGGCCTCACCGATGATCCAGTCTCGAGGGACGGGCCCCCAGAAACGGCTGTCGTCGCTGGCTCCACGGTTGTCGCCCATCATGAAGTACATGTCGGGTGGAATCTTGATGGTCTTGGGCAAGTTGCACTGTTCGCCGCCGCCACAGGGGTTGGTGTAGGGCTCGTCGCTCTTCTCCACCCCGTTGACGACCGGGTGGCCGTCTTTGACTGACAAGGTGTCGCCGGGGCCGGCGACGATCCGCTTGATGAAGTTCTGGTCCGACTCGCCCTGCGTCGGTTTGGGGCAGGGTTCGCCTTTGTTCGGGGAGCCGCCGATGACCCCGCATTCGGTGCCGTTGTCGGCACCGGCCGGCGGGTGGAAGACGACGACGTCGCCCGGCTTCGGGTCCTTGAAGTGGTAGAGGAAGCGGTTGACGAGGACGCGCTGGCCGACGTCGAGCGTCGGCTCCATCGATTCAGAAGGGATCTGGTACGGCTTAACGATCCAGGCCTGGATCGCAAGCGCCAACCCCAGGGCGAGCACGACGATGACGGCTAACTCGATGAGCCCGCCGCCTTTGGTTTCCGGCTTCGGGATCAGGCGTTTCAGGCTGCCGGGTCCTCGTCGGAGTCGCCGGCTTTGGCCGGCTCCTCGTCCTCGGCTTGCTCAGACGCTGAAGTGTCCTCGGTCTCCCCGGCCTCGGGCGCATCCGCGTCCGCGTCCGCCGCTACCTCGCCGCCGTCGGCCTCAGCCTCCGGCGCAGTCTCGTCGCCCGCCTCGGATGCGGTCTCCTCGGCCTCACCTTCCGGCGCGGCCACGGGGACGACCTCCTCCTGGCTGACGCCATCAGCGTCTACCGCAGTCGACTCATCCGCAGCGGCGGCGGGCGCGGCGACAACGTCATCGTCGATGCCCCAGCGCCGCTCGGCGACGCGAGCGGCCTTGCCGATACGGCCGCGCAGGTAGTAGAGCTTGGCCCGTCGCACGTCCCCGCGCGCCGCGACCTCAAGTTTCTCGATCTTCGGCGAGTGCAACGGGAACGTCCGCTCGACGCCGACGCCGAAGGACTGTTTGCGGACGGTGAAGGTCTCGCGCACGCCGGAGCCCTGGCGCCGCAGCACCACGCCCTCGAAGACCTGGATCCGCCGACGATTGCCCTCGACCACCTGGAAGTGGACGCGGACGCGGTCCCCAGGGTCGAATTTGGGGAGGCCCTGCCGAAGCTGGGCGCGCTCGATGCTGTCGATTACGGAGCTCATAGGGCGAGAAAAAACCGCCGGACCCATGTGCGGGAACCGCGCGGTCGCGGAATGGTAGCCCAAAGGGGCTAAGCGAGACCTGAAGAGTCGCGCCGCGCTAGCTCTTTTCCCGCTGCTCGTACTCCTGCGCTCGCTGACGGCTCTGCTCCAGGCGCCATTGGCGCACCTTCTCGTGGTCGCCGGAGAGCAGAACCTCGGGAACGCCCCAGCCGCGATAGGCCGGCGGCCGGGTGAAGTGCGGGTACTCGGGCATCCCCTCCAGCGCGTGGGAAAAGGACTCCTCGATGGCTGAGTGCTCGTGCCCGAGCGCTCCCGGCAGCTTGCGCATCAGCACGTCGGCGACGACCATCGCCGGCAGCTCGCCACCGGCGAGGACGTAGCGGCCGATCGAGAGCTCGTCGTCGGCGAGGTGTTGGTGGACGCGGTCGTCGAAGCCCTCGTAACGGCCGCAGAGCAGGGCGACGTGCGGCTCGGCGACCAGTTCGTCGGCGATCGGGTCGTCGAGGACAGGGCCGGTCGGCGAGAGCAGGACGATCCGTGGCCGCGGCCCTTCGCCGTAGGCGGCCTGCAGCGCTGCGTCGACGACGTCGACCCGCAGCACCATCCCGGCCCCGCCCCCATAGGGCGAGTCGTCGACCTGGCCGGCCCCCAGGGGGGTCGCGTCGCGGTAGTTGAAGAAGCGGAGCTCGTTGCCTTCGCGCAGCGCGTTCTGGACCGCGCGCTGCGACTGGAACCAGTCGAAGGCCTCAGGGAAAAGGGTGAAGACGTCGAGTCGCACGCCGCGACTCTAGATGGTCGCTTCAGGCGCGGGCCGGCGCGTCTTCAGTCGAGGATGTCGACGACGACGCGGCGGTCGATCCGCACCGCGGCGGCCTTGGCGATCGTCCGGATCGCGTTGGCGATCCTGCCGCCTTTGCCGATCACGCGGCCGAGGTCGCCCTCGGCGACGCTGATCTCGTAGACGAGGTCGCCGTCCTCTTCGAGCTCCTCGACCACGACCGCCTCCGGGTCCTCGACGAGGGCCTTGACGAGGAACTCGAGCAGCTCGGTCATCCCGCCGGTCCGGCTAGCTGCCGGAAGCTTTGATGCCCTTGGTGCGCAGCAGAGTGGCCACGGTCTCGGAGGGCTGGGCGCCGTGCTCGAGCCAATGCTTCGCGCGCTCCTCGTCGATGTTGATCGTCGAGGGCTCGGTCTGCGGGTTGTACTGGCCGATCGTCTCGATCGTGCGCCCGTCACGCGGCGAGCGTTTGTCGGCGACGACGATGCGCCAGATCGGGTTCTTCTTCGAACCCACGCGTCTAAGTCTGATTCGGACTGCCATAGCGGCGCGGAAGGTTACAGGTTTGCGCCCGGCATGCCCGGACGCGAAGCGGAGGACATGCCGATTGGCGTCAGCGTCTTCGGATCTTTGGACGCGGTGCGCGCTGCTCGCCGCCCGCGAGCTTGGCCATCTGCTGCGGCGTCGGCATCCGCCCGTTGGCCATCGCTTTCATCATCACTTTCATCTGGTCGAACTGCTTGACCAGCTGGTTCACCTGCGTGACCTTGGTCCCCGAGCCGGCGGCGATCCGTTTGCGACGGGAGCCGTTGATCAGGCCGGGGTTGGCCCGCTCCCGCGGCGTCATCGAGAGGATGATCGCCTCGACCCGGTCGAGCTCGCGCTCGTCGACGTCGGCGTTCTTCAGCTGCTTCATCGCCCCCATCCCGGGGAGCATCCCGATGATCCCGCTCAGCGGGCCCATTTTGCGGACCTGCTTCATCTGCTTGAGGAAGTCCTCGAGGGTGAACTGGTCGCGCCGCATTTTCTCCTGCAGCGCCTCGGCTTCGTCCTCGTCGACCTGCTGCTCGGCTTTCTCGATCAGGCTCAAGACGTCGCCCATGCCGAGGATCCGCTGGGCCATGCGGTCGGGGTGGAACTTGTCGAAATCCTCGATCTTCTCGCCGGTAGAGGCGAAGAGGATCGGCTTCCCGGTCACGGCTTTGACCGAAAGCGCGGCGCCGCCGCGGGCGTCGCCGTCGAGCTTGGTCATCACGACGCCGTCGAACTCGGCCACCTCGGCGAAGGATTCGGCGACCCCGACCGCGTCCTGGCCGGTCATCGCGTCGACGACGAGGAGGACGTCGTGCGGGCGCGTCTGCTTGCGGATTTTCGCCAGCTCGGCCATCAAGTCCTGGTCGATGTGGAGGCGGCCGGCGGTGTCGATCACGAGCACGTCGCGGCGCTCGGCGCGGGCTTCGTCGAGCGCCCAGGAGGCGATGTCGACCGGGTCAGCGTCCGTGCCGCGCTCGTAGACGTGCGCGCCGGCCCGCTCGCCCATCGTCACCAGCTGCTCGACGGCGGCAGGGCGGTAGACGTCGCAAGCGGCGAGGGCGACGTTTTTGCCCTGTTTCTTGAAGTACTGGGCGAGCTTGGCGCAGGCGGTCGTCTTACCGGAGCCCTGCAGGCCGGCCATCAGGATCACGGTCGGGCCGCTGGAGGCCATCGCCAGCTCCGAGCCGGTGCCGCCCATCAGCGAGGCGAGCTCCTCGTTGACGATTTTCACCACCTGCTGCCCAGGATCGAGGCTCGACATCACGTCCTCGCCCAGGGAGCGTTCTTTCAGCGTCTTCGTGAAGGCTTTGACGACTTTGAAGTTGACGTCGGCCTCGAGCAGCGCGAGGCGGATCTCCCGCATCGCCGAATCGACATCGGACTCGCTCAGTTTCCCGCGCGAGCGGACCTCGGAGAGGGTCGATTGGAGCCGTTCGGAAAGCTGGTCGAACATGTCCGAGCAGCTTAGAGGGCTACTGCCTCAGCATGGTTCTCCTAATTGCCAGGGAAGGCCACGAATCCAGCGAAACCGCTACTGCCTCCGCTCGATGATTTGAAGTCGCCAACGAACCAGGCATTGACCGCATCAAGCGAAACGCGCACCGTCGAGACGCTGATCCGCTCCGAAGTAGGGGTGACTATTAGCTCCGCATCCCCAAGCGACAGCCCGCCGGAATCCCCGATCACTGCAGAACCAAAGCGAGCTAGGTACCCCTCTGCAAGTTCGTGAGCTTCCGCCGCTACAGCGTCCTTTCGGCGCCGGCGACGAGACTCCGACCTGAGCATCGTGTGGGCCAGGCTCTCCTTCATCAAGTTCTGCGCCTCAGCCGAGGTGATTGGACTGCCAAAGATGCTGAGAACCCCCGTGAACAGGCAGATGCCCGGCATCTCTTCACCCCTCTCGGCGGCTTCGGCAAAAGCTAGAAGCGCTTGATCGGCCATTCGAAAAGATTCGCTCGCTCCTATTCCTTTCCTTTGCGCAACAACAGGTGGCTCATCTATCCACAGCTACATCACTCGGCCAGGAGCGCTTTGGCGTAGTCGCCGGGGTCGAACGGGCGCAGGTCCTCGAGGGTCTCGCCGACGCCGATCAGCTTCACCGGGATGCCGAGGTCGGAGGCAATCGCGAGCGCGATGCCGCCGCGGGCAGTGCCGTCGAGCTTGGTCAGGACGACGCCGTCGACGTCAACCGCCTCGGAGAAGACTTTTGCCTGGCGCAGACCGTTCTGGCCGGTGGTGGCGTCGATCGAGATCAGGGTCTCGTGCGGGGCCTCGGGGATCTGCTTCTGGATCACGCGGCGGACCTTGGCCAGCTCGTCCATCAGGTTGTTCTGGGTGTGGAGGCGGCCAGCGGTGTCGACGATGACGACGTCGGCGCCGCGGGTGCGGGCGGCGTTGATCGCGTCGTAGGCGACGGCGCCGGGATCGGACCCTGCTTCGCCGCGGACCAGCTCGGCGCCGGCACGCTCGGCCCAGGTTTCGAGCTGCTCGGCGGCGGCGGCGCGGTAGGTGTCGGCGGCGGCGAGGATGACGGTCAGCCCCATCTCCTTGCTCAGGTGCCAGGCGATCTTGCCGATCGTCGTCGTCTTGCCGGTGCCGTTGACCCCGACCATCATCAGCACGGCCGGCTCGGCCGAGAGGTCGATCGGGGCACGGCCGGTCGAGGCGACCTCGGCGAGGATCTCGACCAACCGGTCCCGGACCGCGATCCCGTCCATCGGCACCGCCCCTGACTCGACCTCCTGCTCCAAGCGCCCCACCACGGCAGCCGTGGTAGGTGCCCCGACGTCAGCGAGGATCAGTGCCTCCTCCAGCAACTCCCAGGTCTCGTCGTCGATTTTGTCGAACAGACTCGCCGAGATCTCCTCGGTAAGCGCCTGCCGACTTTTCGAAAGGCTCTCCCGCAGCCGTTTGAACACGCCCCGACGCTGCTCCGGCGCTTCCTCCTCGGCGGTCACCACTGCAGAGGGGCTGCGCGATCCGAGGTCGACGATCTCCTGCCAGCTCGTAGCCATCGCCGAAAGGTACCCAGCGGGAACGATTGGCGAGTTAGCCTGCCTATAGGGAGGCTAACTCTCCAGTCGCTAAGCGACCGCGGAGAGACCCGGAGCTTCGCCCTCGTCCTCAGTGTCCTCGGCGATTTCGCGCGGCAGCCGCTTCGAAAGCACCTTGGTGACGCCATCCCCGCCCATGCTGACTCCGTAAAGGACGTCGGCGGCGTCCATCGTCCGTTTCTGGTGGGTGACGATGACGAATTGGGCGCGGTCGGAGAAGCGCCGGATCAGCTGCAGGAAGCGGTCGATGTTGGCGTCGTCCAGGGCCGCCTCGACCTCGTCGAGGATGTAGAAGGGGCATGGCCGGGCGAGGAAGACGGCGAAGACGAAGGCCAGCGCGACCAGCGACTTCTCGCCGCCCGAGAGCAGTGAGAGTTTCCGCGTCGACTTGCCGGCCGGGGTGACCTCGATCTCTACCCCGAGCTCGTCGCGCTGCTCGTCCGCCTCCTCGGGCTCCGGCTCGGGCTCGGCATCGGTCGGCGCCTCCTGCTCCCCAGCCGGGCGCTCTTCGTCGCGGACCGGCTGCAGGCTGACCCGGCGCAACCGTCCGCGCCCGCCCGGGAAGAGGTGCTCGACCATCTCCTCGAAGTTTTTGGCGGTCGCCTCGAAGGTCTCCTCGAAGGCGCGCTCGATCTCCGCGTCGATGTCGCGGATCAGCGACTCCAGCTCCCGCATCGAGCGCTCGATGTCCTCGCGCTGCGCCTGCAGGGCCTCGACGTGCTCGCGCGCTTCGTCGTACTCCTGCTCGGCCAGCGGGTTGACCGGGCCGATCTGGGCCCGCCGCCGCTCCAGCCGCTCGAGGCGCTTGTCGATCTCCGCCCGCCCCTCGTCGGTAAGCGCCTCCTCAGCCGGAGGGATCTCCTCGCCGAGCCGCTCGGCAATCGACGCCAGCTCGCGCTCGGCCTCGGCGCGGCGGTCCCCCAAGTGGGCAGCCTCGACCTCGGCTCGGGTCAGCTCGTCGGAGGTCTTCTTCATCTCCGCCTGCAGCTCGAACTCTTGCTGCGAACAGCGCCGCAGCTCTTCGGCGATCTCGTCGCCGTCGTCTTTGCCGCCGACGACCTTCTGCTCGATCCGCTCGACCCGGCCGCGGATCGCCGCCCCGGCGCTTTCGGTCGCCTTCAGCGCCGAGCGGACGTCGTCGAGCAGCGCCTCGCCGGCCGCCAGCCGCGCCCGCATCGCCTCACGGTGGCGCTCGCCGAGCAGGCCCTCGGCGCGTTTCGCGTGGCGAGACGCACGCTCGGCACCGGCGCGGACGTCGCCGAGAGCGGCCTCGCGTGCCGCCTCGGCAGCGTCGGAGGAACGCGCGACACCGAGGCCTTCGCTCGCCGTGCGCAGACCGCCATCGATCTCCCCCAGCTCCTCTTCCAGCTTCCGCGCCCGCTCACCGGGCGCGCTGCCGGGGCCGACGTCGAGCGTCAGCGGTCCGAGCTCGAGTCGCAGCCTCTCCAGGCTCGCCTCGACCTCGGCCTCGCGGCTGAAGAGGTTGGCGACGCGGACCGCGACCCGCTCCTGGTCGCCGCGCAGCTTCGTCAGCAGTCCCCAGGCCTGGGTGCGCTCGCGGTCGCGGGCGGCGAATCGCTCCTCGGCGGCAGAGCGGCGCTGGGAGACCTCGCCCAGCTGCTGCTCGAGCTGGTCGCGGATGCCGCGGGCCTTTTTCGCCGCCGCTTCGGCCGCGGCGGCGCGGTTGGCGCCGAAGCGCAGTTCCTCGGAGACCAGCTGCGACCGCAGCCCCAGCTCCTCGCGCTCGATCCGCGCCCCCAGCTCGGCGGCTTGCGCCTGGCGCTTCAACGGCCGCAGCCGCGCTCGGGCCTCGCGCTCGACGTCGAGCGCGCGGTCGAGGTTGTCGCGGGCGCTGCGCAGCTTCAACTCGGCCCGGCGCCGCCGTTTGCGGTGCTTGCCGAGGCCGGCGGCCTCCTCGATCAGCAGCCGCCGCTCGCGCGGCTTCGAGTGGATGATCGTCTCGACCCGGCCCTGGCTGATCACCGAGTGCATCTCGCGGCCGAGGTTGGTGTCGGAGAGGACGTCGGTGACGTCGCCGAGGCGGCAGCGGGCGCCGTTCAGCCGGTAGCCGCTGTCGCCGGAGCGGTCGAGGCGGCGTTCGACGGCGATCTCGGAGAATTCGCTGGCGGCGCGGCCGTCGGAGTTGTCGATCGTCACCTCGACCTCGGCGGCGCGGCGCTGGCCGATCCCTTTGCCGCCGGCGGAGATCACGTCCTGCATCGAGGCGCCGCGGATCGCCCCCGGGCTCTGCTCGCCGAGCGCCCAGAGCACCGCGTCGGTGATGTTGCTCTTGCCGGAGCCGTTGGGACCGACGATGACGCTGACGCCAGGGGAGAACTCCAGGGTCGTCCGCTCCGGGAAGGACTTGAACCCCTTCATCGAAATCGATCTCAGGTACATCCGCGCACTCCTCGCATCTGCCAAAGGCTCCCGCCCGGCTCGGACGCAACGGCAGGGCGATTAACCCCCAAGATGCGCCAAAGCCTCCTCGGCGGCAACCTGCTCGGCCGCCTTCTTGCTCCGTCCCTTCCCCGTACCGACCTGCTCGGAATCCACGATTGCGGCAACCTCGAAGGTTCGCCGATGCGGGGGCCCGGTCGCCGCGACCACCTCGTAGGTTACGCGGGCGCCACGCTGGGCCAAAAGCTCCTGCAGGGCGGACTTGAAGTCCATCCGGGTCTCAGAGGCGAGCTCGATCCGCGGCTCGAAGGCCTCGGCCACGGCCTCGGCGGTGCGCTCGAAGCCGAAGGCGACGTAGCAGGCGCCGATTAACGCCTCGGTCGCCTCCGGCAGCGGCCGGCCGCCTTCGAGCAGGATCTCGGCCGGGATCGCGCCGACGAAGTCTTCGGGCTCGTTTGTCCGCAGCATCTCCGGGACCCCGAGCTGCAGACCGATATCGGCGCAGGAGATGCCGCTGACGGCCTGGTTGTGGACCTTGGTCAGACCCCCTGCGGCGAGCTTCTCGAAGTTCTCGTAAACGTGGGTCGCGACGGCGAGGCCGAGGACGCTGTCGCCGAGGAAGGCGAGCCGCTCGAAGGAGTCGACCCGGCGCTCGGTCCAGGAGGAGTGGGTCAGCGCCTGGCAGCGCAGGTCTTCGGGGAGCTCGGCGATCAGAGCCGAGAGGGTGGCTACGGCGGATTCCTGCTCCGTCGCCAAGGGCTCAGGCGGGGGCGTGCTCGAGGACGAAGCCGACGGCGTCCCCGACCGTCTTGATGTGGGTCGCCTGCTCCTCGCTCACCGCAACCCCGTAGCGGTCCTCGAGCTCCATCACCAGCTCGTAGAGGTCGAGCGAGTCGGCGTCGAGGTCCTCCTTGAAGCGGGTCCCCTCTTCGATCCGCCCGACGTCCACTTCGAGCTCCTCGGCGAGGTGCTCGCGCACCAGGGTGAGGACTTCGTCGCGGTTCATCTACCGACCCTGTTTATCACGGAGCTATCCCGGCCTCACGCGTCAGTGTCGGCAGCGAGGGCGCCGCGGCCGGCTCCGCCCTCGGCGAGCAGGGCGGCGGTGCGGCCGACCGCGTCGACCTCGGCGCAGCGGGCGGCGAGGCGAATCGCGTTGGCGATCCCCTCAGCACCGGAGCTGCCGTGGCCGACGACGGCGGTCCCCCGCAGACCCAGGAGGATCGCGCCCCCGGTCGTGTCCGGGTGCAGTTCGCGGCGCAGCCCGTTGAGGGCCGGTTTCAGCAGCAGGCCACCAGCGGCGGCGAGCGGATTGGAGCGGGCGGCGTCGCCGACCGCCGCGGCGACGACCTTCGCCGTGCCCTCGAGCAGCTTCAACGAGACGTTGCCGGTGAAGCCGTCGGTGACGACTACGTCGACGGTGGCGGCAGGCAGGTCCCGCCCCTCGACGTTGCCGACAAAGCGGATCCCCGGCGCCTGGCTCAGCAGTCGCCCCGCCTCGACCACCTCCTCCCGACCCTTGCCGGCCTCCTCGCCGACGGTCAGCAACCCGACCGAGGGATCGCGCACCTCGAGGACGGCGGCGCTGAAGGCGGCGCCGAGGAAGGCGAACTGAGCCAGGTGCTGGGCGCGAACCTCGACGTTGGCACCGACGTCGAGGAAGAGGACCGGTTTGCCGGGAACCGGAACCTGGACCGCAAGAGCGGGTCGCTGCACCCCTTTGAGCCGCCGCAGGCCGAACGTCGCAGCGGCCATCGTCGCCCCGGTCGAGCCGCAGCTGATCATCGCCGCCGAGCTGCCTTCGGCGACATCGCGAGCGGCGCGCACCACCGAGGCCTCCTTCTTTGCCCGAACGGCTGGAACCGGGTCCTCGTCGTTGGCGACCGCCTCGGTCGTGTCGACAACCTCGATGCCATTAGCACCGCTCAGCCCGAGCGCGCGCTCCGGCCCGAAGACCCGTACGCCGATTCCGTCGGCAGCAGCCAGCCGCGCGCCCTGAGCGAGTACGTCAAAACCACGCTCCGCCCCATAACCGTCGAGAGCAACCGTCACCGGGCGCTCAGGCGCCACGACTACTCGTCGTGCGTGTGAGGCGCGGTCGGATCGGCGATCCGCTGCGCAACGACCTCGCGACCCGCGTACGTCCCACAGGTCGGGCAAACACGATGCGGCAGCCGCGGGCTGTGACAGCGAGGACAGCTGTTCAGGTTCGGCTTCCCAGCCTTGTGCTGTGCGCGCCGCTTGTCGCGCCGAGCGCTGGAAGTTCTCTTCTTAGGGACGGCCATCGGTCGCGGAAGGTTAGCGGGTTGAGGCTCAGTAGACGGCTCGGACGACTGCCAGGTCATCCGCCTGCCAGGTGATCTCGCCACCGCACCACTCTGCGAGATCGGCCGCAGCCTCCGGGAAGTCGTAGCCCTCCTCGATCGGCGCAACCTGCGCGTCGGCTTGGACGATGTCGCCGATCACGAAGGCACGAGCCTGCTCGCGGACCTGGCGGAAGAGGTTCTGCTTCTGCTCGCTGCGCAGGTGGTGAATCGAGAGGACGCCGATGACGAGATCCCAGGGCCCATCGGGCAACGGGTCCTCCATCCGCGCCAACTGCACGTCGTCATAGATCGCCCGCGCCCGGAAGACCATGTCGGCGCTGGCATCGAGGCCGATCACCCAGGCGTCGGGGAAGGCCTCGATCAGCCGGCGGGTCGTCTCCCCGGTCCCCATTCCCAGCTCCAGCACCCGCTCGGGCGGGAACGGGATCGCTGCGATCGCCTGCTCCTGCAGCTCGTCATAGCGCGGAACCTCGGAGCGGATCAGCTCCGGGTAGGTATCTGGTTTCCAGTGGAATTGACCCATTACGTAACCTCGGTCGGAGCGGTCCATCGTAAGTCCCCCAGGCAGCGGAGGTGCGGAATGGCGGAAACGCCGACGACGATCATCGATCTATCGCGCCTTTCGCTGGCGCACGGCGAGGGCAAGAGGCTGGACGTGCCGGTCGCCCTCGAGCCCTTCGAGCTGGCCGGGCAGACCTACAAGCCCGACCCCTGGGCGCCGACGGTGCGGCTCGAGGTCTCCCGCCCCAGCAACGGCTTCGCCTTCCGGCTCAACTTCGCGGTGCACCTCGAGGGACCCTGCATGCGCTGCCTCGAACCGGGGCAGCTGGACCTCGACGTCGAGGCGCGCGAGGTTGACCAGGCTCGGACCGACGACCCCGAACTGCGCAGCCCCTACGTCTCCGAAGACGAGCTCGACATCGGCCGCTGGGCCCACGACGCCACCATCCTCGCCCTCCCCACCCGCATCCTCTGCCGTGCCGACTGCGCCGGCCTCTGCCCCGTCTGCGGCGAGAGCCTCAACGACAACCCGCACGAGCACGAAGAGGCGACCGACCCTCGTTGGTCAGCGCTCAGGGACTTGAAGCTCGACTAAGGCTGCTGGTCGAGCTCGGGCTGCGGTTCCTCCTCGCGCCCGGCAAGCCGGTCACGGCCGCGCTGCACGGCGGCGAGGAACTTCTGCAGGTTCACTTCGAGGGTGTTGAGGATCTCGTCGGCGTAGTCCTCGGCGCCGAGGCGGATTTCGCGCTCGCGGGTGCGGGCGTCCTCGACGATC
>Ga0307316_10000188_pt1 | contig 17227 bp, 18 predicted proteins | sample ER_DNA_356_FD_194504 | JGI IMG/M metagenome (GOLD analysis project Ga0307316, IMG submission 194504) | Bulk soil microbial communities from the East River watershed near Crested Butte, Colorado, United States - ER_DNA_356 | ecosystem: Environmental > Terrestrial > Soil > Floodplain | place... | reverse complement strand
GGCAGCAGCGCCTCTTTGATCTCGTCCTGGTTGCCCTGGGTGGGGGGCTCTTCGCTCATTCGTTCCTCGTGAAGATGTAGTCGGCCACGCGCCTCAAGTCGTCGGTTTTGCCGCCGGCCTCGGCCAGCGCCGCGGTCGCCTTCGCGTGGGACTCGGCGGCCAGCTCGCGAGCCCGGTCGAGCCCGAAGAGGCTGACGTAGGTGAGTTTGCCATGTCTCTCGTCGCTTCCATGTGGCTTTCCGAGCTGCTCGTCTGACTCGGTCACGTCGAGGATGTCGTCGACGATCTGGAACAGCACTCCCAGCTCGTCGGCGAAACGGCGATAGGGCATTCTCTCACTTTCCGGCGAGCCCTCGAGCAACAGCACCATGCTGACGCTGGCGGCGATCAGCCGGCCGGTCTTGAGCGCGTGCAGCGCGCGCAGGCCATCGGCGTCGGCCTCGGCACCGACGACGTCGACGTACTGGCCCCCGACCATGCCGTCGACCCCGGTCGCGGCGGCCAACTCCTGCAATGCCGCCAGCACCCGCGCCGGCTCGCCGGGCTGCCGGCAGAAGAGGCGCACCGCCTCGGCGAAGAGGCCGTCGCCGGCGAGGATTGCGACGTCCTCCCCGAACTTCACATGAGAGGTCGGCAGGCCGCGCCGCAGCTCGTCGTCGTCCATCGCCGGCAGGTCGTCGTGAATCAGCGAGTAGGTATGGATCAACTCGATCGCGCAGGCGACTGGAAGGAGGTGCTGGGGCTCGGCGCCGAGGGCGCGGGCGGTCGCGAGGGCGAGGACCGGCCGCACCCGCTTGCCGCCGGCGAGCAGCGAGTACCGCATCGCCTCCTCGAGCCCGGCGGTGGAGCGGCTCTCGGCAAAGGTCAGTCGCGCCAGCGCGTCGTCGACGAGCTCCCGCAGATCCTCCGGATAGCTCACTGGAGCTGTTCCTTTCCGTTGCTATGGGCGGAAAAAGAACAGCGGGGCGGGGAGCCGCTCACTCGGTGCTCGCCTGGTGCCGCGCCTCGCGGTTTGCCTCCTCGACCGCCTCGGCGGAGAGGTCGGCGGCCTCGGCCGCGAGCTGCGCCGCCCGCTCGTCGCCCAGCTGGGCTTCGTCCTCCAGCTCGGCGGCGATCTGGCGCAGGCGCTCGGTGATCTCGCGCAGGCGGGGGCTGCTCACGAGGCCGGCTCCCGCTCGCGGACGACGGCTCCGAGGATCCCGTTGACGAACTTCGGCGCCTCCGCGCCGCAGTACTCCTTCGCCAGCTCGACCGCCTCGTCTATCGCCACCTCGGCCGGGGTGTCGGTGAACTCGATCTCATACAGCGCCACCCGCATCACGTTGAGGTCGAGCGGCGCGATCCGGTCGACCGTCCAGCCCTTCGCGTGGTCGGCGACGAGGTCGTCGAGCTCTTCGCGGTGCGCGTCCACGCCGTCGGCCAGCTCCCGCGTCAGCGGCCGCGCGTCGACCAGCAGCTCCTCGAGGGGGCGGCCGGTGACGTCGCGCTGGTAGTTGGCGAAGACGGCGTCGCGCCGCTGGTCGGACCTGCGCATACCAACATTCTGTCAGCGCAGGATCTCGGCGTCTCCAGCCGCTCCGGCAGGCCTTGGATCGCGATGACCCGTGGACGTCGATCGAGACGGCGACGAGGAGGAGGGCTAGCCGGCGACCACCTTGACCGCCACCCCGACCGCCGCGGTGAGGATCCCCGACCGTCCGGCCACCTGCAGGATCCGGCGCCCGGGCGTGAGGTCCGCGATCTCGATCGCTGGAAATATCAGGGGTGAGAGCGGCAGCAAGATCAGTTGGGCGAAGACCAGCACCGCGATCGAGAAGACGAGCGGATCGGGGATCGGCGGCAGGCTCGCCCCCCCACCCGCGCCGGCTTCGACCAGGCGGTAGACGAGGAGTCCGATGCCGAGGAGCAGAAGCCCCACCCCCGCAAAGGCGAGCTGCGTGACCGCGCGGCGGTAGGCGTGCAGTTCGCGGAGGGTTTCCGGAAGGGAGGGATCCTCGGCATCCGGACCGTGCGCGGGGGGCCTGCCCCAGGGGAAGCCTCCCCTCGCCACCACCGTCAGCAGGGCTTCCCTGATCGATTCCAGCGAGTCTTCATCGATGGTGCCGTCGGAGCTCACCTCGACAGAGACACCGCGCGGGCAGGCGAGGTCGACAGGCGGATGCCGCTTCCTCCCGAAGCACACGTCGATCCAGAGGGCCGCGGATCCGACCCGGATCCGGGCCGCGGCGAAGGACCGGATGGTGCTGCCGGGCACCTTCCGAGACATCTTCGGAACCGAGTCGTAGCGCTCGACGTCGTCGCGGATCGAAAACTCGATCCGACAGGGAGCCGGGCAATCGGCTCCCTCGACGAGGTCAATCGCCTTTTCCGCGATCCGGCCGAAGAGCTTCAGGTCTCCGCGCCACGAGCTCGTCGCCGCCCAGACGGTCGTCCCGGTCCCTCCCTCTGCCGCCGCGGCAGCGGCGATCGGTTGGGCGCCCTCCATCGCTCGAACATATCCGAGCCAACGCGAACCCGTGTGTTCCGGCGGCCGCCCTCAGGCGCGGGAGATGTACTCGCCGCTGCGGGTGTCGACCCGGATCGTCTCGCCCTCGTCGATGAAGAGCGGGACCTGGACGATGACGCCGGACTCCAGGGTCGCCGGCTTGTTGCCGCCGCCGGAGGCGGTATCGCCCTTGAGACCGGGGTCGGTCTGAATGACCTTCATCTCGATCGCGCTCGGCACCTGCACTTCGCTCGGCTGCTCGTCGACGAAGAGCACCTCCACCTCGGCGTTGGGCAAGACCCACTGCATCGAGCCGCCGAGCGAGTCCTTGGCGATCTCGATCTGGTCGTAGTCCTGCAAGTCCATGAAGACCGCCGCGTCGCCCGAGTCGTAGAGGTACTGCATCCGCTTCGATTCGGTCCGAACGGGACGGAACTTCTCGCCCGCCCTAAAGGTCTTGTCGATCACCGAGCCGTCCTCGATCCGCCGCAGCTTCGTCCGCACGAAGGCGCCGCCCTTGCCGGGCTTGACGTGCTGGAACTCGATGATCTTCCAGATCTTCCCGTCGATCTCGATATGGGTGCCGTTCTTGAATTGGTTGGTCGAGATGGTCACGGCGGCGAATCCTAGAGATCCCCTCTATGAGGTGGTGGCAAGGCACTGGAAGTCCTCCTCGTCGGCAGAGACGTCGCGCAGGTCCTCGTCGCTGACGTATTCGAAGAGGCGCGGCTCCTAGCACGCCTCGGCGGCGGCCGTCGCCATCCTCTCCTGCAGGGCGGGCTTCCTTGCCAGCAGCCCCGCTTCCACCGCGGCGGCATCGGGGCCGGCGACACGCACCGCGGCGCGGCGGATTCGGGCCCCCTCGAGCACGTCGATCGTGCAGAAGTCGCCAAGCTCGGGCACGAGGATGCCGGCGATCGCATCGAGGGCCTCATCGAGCGGCAGACCGGAGTCGGCCACGCCGGCGATTTCGTCAAGCACCCGGAAGCGACAGTTGATCCGCCTCACCTTGCCCACGGCGATCGCCGCGATCACCACGGCCACCACGAGGGCGGACGCGACGATCACGTCGGCGAGGCGTGGCATCAGCTCGGGGTTTAGCTCTGTTCCCCGTCGCCGCCGGTGCTGGTCGTGAGGCTCGAGGCCGCGCCTCCGCTGAGGACACGGCGGACCAGCGACGGGGTGAGGATGCGGGAGATCGCGGCGAGCGCGTAGGGGCGCGGGACGTAGCGCTCCGCCTTGCCGCCGGGGCCGGCTTCGCAGATCGCCTCGGCGACCTTCTCGGGCTCCGAGACGATCCAGCGGGTGAGGGCTTTCTCGCGCAGCTCGGTGGCGGGGAACCCCTCGGTGCGGACGAAGCCCGGCAGGACCATGCCGACGTGCACGCCCTGAGGCTTCTCCTCGGCGTAGAGCGAGTCGGTCCAGCCGATCAGCGCGAACTTGCTGGCGCTGTAGGCGCCGGTGCGGGCGCGGGAGACGCGGCCGGCGGTGCTGGCGACGTTGACGATCGCGCTGGGTGCGGAGCTCCGCAGCAGCGGCAGCAGCGCCTCGGTGAGACGGACGACGGCGTCGAAGTTGATCTCCATGTGGCGGCGGACGCTGGCGTAGCCGCCCTCGGCGAAGCTGCCGCGCCAGGCGGCACCGGCGTTGTTGACCAGCAGGTGAAGAGCGCCGGCATGCTCGGCCTCGAGGTGGGCGCGGATCCGCTCCGGCGCGTCGGCATCGGTGAGGTCGACGGCGACGTAGCTCGCGGGGCAGGGAAGCGACTCCGCCACCTCCCGCAGCAACTCCTCCCGCCGGGCGACGAGGACGAGCTCGGTCCCCGGCTCCCGGGAGAGTCGATTCGCGGTTGCCTTGCCGATGCCGGTCGAGGCACCGGTGACCAACGCCACTCGCCGCTGCTGGCTCATCGGCCAAACCTATCTTGCAAGGATGCGAACCGTGGAGAACCCATCGGAGTCCCGGCGCTCGCGGCTGGCGCACATCCGCCGCGAAGGCGAGCGTGTCACCCCGCTCGAGCTCTTCTTCGACCTCGTCTTCGTCCTCGCGATCACCCAGTGCACGGCGCTGATGTCCCACGACCAGACCTGGTCGGGGCTGGCGCAAGGCCTGCTGGTGCTCGGCGTGCTCTGGTGGGCCTGGGTCGGCTACTCCTGGCTGACCAGCGTGATCGACCCCGAGGCGGAGGCAATCCGCCTCGTCATCTTCGTCGCGATGGCCGCGCTGCTGATCGTCTCCCTGGCGGTCCCCGAGGCCTTCGGCAGCCTCGCCCTCACCTTCGCGCTGGGCATCGGGGCCTTCCGCGTCGCCCACATCGCCCTCTTCATGCTCGCCGGTGCCGAGGACGAGGCGCTGCGCCGCTCGGTGATCGGGCTGGCCGTCAGCACCGCGGTCGCGGTCGGCCTGCTCGTCCTCGCTTCGCTCTTCGACGGCATCGCCCAGGGGTCGCTCTGGGCCCTGGCGCTCTTCCTCGACATGGCGGGGCCCTACTTCTTCGGCTCGGAGGGCTGGAAATTGGTCCCGCACCACTTCGCCGAGCGCCATGGGCTGATCCTGATCATCGCCCTCGGCGAGTCGATCGTCGCGATCGGCGTCGGCGCTTCCGGGGCGCTCGACCTCGGGATCGGGACCGCGGCCGTGCTTGGGGTGGGGCTGGCGGCGGCGCTGTGGTGGATCTACTTCGACGTGGTCGCCCTGATCTCGGCCCGGCGCCTCGGCGAGGCCGAGGTCGGCAAAGCCCAGAACGAGCTCGCCCGCGATTCCTACTCCTACATCCACCTGGCGCTGGTCGCCGGCATCGTCCTCGGCGCCTTCGGGCTCAAGGTGACGATCGGTCACCACGCGGACCACCTGCACGACGTCCCGGCGTTCGCCCTGCTTGGCGGCGTCGCGGTCTACCTCCTGGGCCTGGTGGCTTTCCGCTACCGCCACGTCAGGTCTATCAACCGCCAGCGGCTCGGCCTGGCAATCGTGCTGCTGGTCCTGGTGCCGGTGGCAACCGAGGTCCCGGCGCTGGTTTCCCTGGCGATCGTCGACGTGCTGATCTGGTCGATGATCGCCTACGAGCGTCGCGGATACGGGGCGCGGCGGGACGAGCTCAGAAGGGAAGCAAATCTTGCTCATTCGGCGGCCGTCGAGCGGCCGACGGACGAACGGACGAGTTAGGCATACTCCCCGCACATTTTGCCCTCCCCCGACCTCCTCGACAAGCTTCTCCGCGCCGGCGCGCCCTCTGGATACGAGGGCCCGGCGGCCGACATCTGGCGTGACGCCGCGTCCTTCGCCGAGCTCAGCGCCGACGGCCTCGGCTCCTCGATCGCCCGCGTCGGCGAGGCCTCGCCGCTGCTCGCCGTGGTTGGCCACATCGACGAGATCGGGCTGATCGTCACCCATATCGACGAGAAGGGGTTCCTCTGGTTTGCCCCGGTCGGCGGCTGGGACCCTCAGATCCTGGTCGGGCAACGGGTCGAGATTCGCGGCAGGGACGGGCTCGTCCCGGGCGTCGTCGGTCGCAAGCCGATCCATCTGCTCGACGCCGAGCAGCGAAAGAAGGTCGTCGAGCTGAAGAGCATGCACATCGACATCGGCGCCGGCGATCGTGAGGAGGCCGAGACGCTGATCCGGATCGGCGACCCGGTGGTGATCGCCGCCGAGCCGATGCCGGTGGCCGGCGAGCGTCTGGTCTCCCGGGCGATGGACAACCGCCTCGGCGCCTACGTCGCGCTCGAGAGCCTGCGCCGCTGCGCCGAGGGCAAAGGGCCCGGCGGCTCGTTTGCCGCCGTCGCCGCCGTCCAGGAGGAGATCGGGCTCTTCGGTGCCCGCACCGCCGCCTTCGAGGTTCGCCCGGACATCGCGATCGCCGTCGACGTCACCCACGCCACCGACGCGCCGGGGGTCGACGAGAAGGAGATCGGCAGCCACCCCTTCGGCTCCGGCCCCGCGATCGGGCGTGGCTCGACCCTCTCGCCGAAGGTCTTCGAGCTCCTGGTCGAGACCGCCGAGGCGGAGGGAATCGAGTACTCGATCGGCGCCAGCGGCCGCGGCACCAGCACCGACGCCGACGTCCTGCAGATCTCCCGCTCGGGGATCCCGACCGGCCTTGTCTCGATCCCGCTCCGCTACATGCACTCGCCGGTCGAGATGGTCGACCTCCGCGACGTCGAGGCGGCGGTAGAGCTGCTGGCAGCCGTCGGCGCCCGCCTCAGCGACGACATCGATCTGTCCCGCTGACGTCGACCCGGTCGCGGCCGCCTCAGTCGACGATCTGCAGCTCTATCGGCAGGGCGCTGAGGTTGCGGTAGCCGTCGTCGGTGATGACGACCAGGTCCTCGATCCGGACCCCCAGCTCCCCCGGCAGGTAGATCCCCGGCTCGACGGTGACCACTTCGCCCGCGGCCAGGACGTCGTCGGATCGAAGCGAGAGCCGCGGCGCCTCGTGAACCTCGAGGCCGACGCCGTGCCCGAGCCCATGCCCGAAGCGGTCCCCGTGGCCGGCGGCGTCGATCACCTGGCGGGCGACCTTGTCGACGTCTTCGCCTTTTACTTCGGAGCGGATCGCGGCGAGCGACGCCAGCTGCGCGTCGAGGACGAGCTCGTAGACGGCCCTCCCCCGCTCCCCCGGGTCGCCGGTGGCATACGTCCGCGTCCCGTCGGAGCAGTAGCCGTCCAGCTTGGCGCCCATGTCGAAGACGACCAGCTCGCCGTGGCCGATCTCGCGCTCGGCCGGCTCGGCGTGGGGCAGCGCACCGTTGGGCCCGGCGGCAACGATCGCCGGAAACGAGGGCTCGCCACCGAGCTCGCGGATCCGCGCTTCGGCGGCACGGGCGACGTCGCGCTCGCTGCGCCCGGCGAGGCCCCGCTCCAGGGTCCAGCGCCAGACCTCGTCGGCCAGCTTCGAAGCCTCCGCGATCGCGCCGAGCTCCTCCTCGTCCTTGACCCGCCGCAGCTGCTCGACCCTGCCGCCAGCGGCGACCATCTCGGTGCCCTCGCCCAGTTTCTCCTTCAGTTTCTCCAGCACCCGCACCGCCATCTGGTCGTCCTCGAAGCCGACCCTCCCCTCGAGCCGCTCGGCGATTCCCTTCAACCAGTCGGCCTCGACCGTCACCGTCTCCCATTCGGAGACCTCGGCGGCGACGCGCTCGGTGTAGCGGAAGTCGGTCAGGAAGAGGCGGATGCCGGGCCCGCAGACGCAGGCGCCGTTGGTGCCGGTGAACCCCGTCAGGTAGCGGACGTTGGTGAGGTCGGTGACCAGCATCCGGTCCAGCTCGCGCTCGGCGAGCAGTTGCTCGAGACGGTCGCCGCGGCCGCGCATCAGGAGGCGGCGCCGAGCTCGCGAGCCAGCAGCTCGAGCGCCTCGCGGTAGCCGTCGGCGCCCTTGCCGAAGACCTTGGCGAGGACGAGCCCGTCGAAGACCGAGAGCTTGCGCCACTCGTCGCGGGACTCGACGTCGGAGAGGTGTACCTCGACCGCCGGCAGCGCCGCCAGGTCGAGCGCGTCCGCGATCGCGCGGCTGTAGTGGGTCCAGGCGCCGGCGTTGACGATCGCCGAGTCGGCGAGGTCGGCCGAGCGGTGCAGGTATTCGCAGAACTCACCCTCGGAGTTGGTCTGGAAGAAGATCGGTTCGAGGCCGAGCTCGCGGGCCCAGCTCGAGATCCGCGCCTCCAGCTCGGTCAGCGAGAGGCCGCCGTAGATCGCCGGGTCGCGGCGATGGAGCACATCGAAGTTGACCCCGTGCAGGACGGCGACCCGGTTGCGGGTGATCGGGGGCACTAGTAGAGCTCCTCCACGGCCGCCCTGACCTTAGCCGGGTCGAGCAGCTGCCCCGGCCGAGGCTCGCCCGGCTCGGAGAGGAGGACGAAGCCGACGCCGGCGGCGGTCCGCTTCTTGTCGTGTTCGATCGCGGCGAGCACGTCCTCGATCGCGACCGCCGGGTCGAGCCGCACCGGCAGCCCGTGCCGCCGCAGGATCGCTTCGCACTCGTCGCGGAGCCGCGCGGCCTCGGAGAGGCGCAGCGCCGCCAGCAGGCCGATCGAGATCGCCTCGCCGTGGCGGTAGCGGCTGTAGTTGCTGGCGGCCTCGATCGCGTGGCCCACGGTGTGGCCGAGGTTGAGGACGTTGCGCAGGCCGGCGTCGCGCTCGTCGGCGGCGACGACCTCGCACTTGTACCGCGCGCAGGCGAAGACGACGTCGTCGAGATCGCCGGGATCGAGGTCCTCGATCGTCCGCACCCGTTCCCAGAGCGCGCCGCCTGCCAGCAATCCCGTCTTCAGCACCTCGACGAATCCGGCCGCGAGCTCCTCGCGCGGCAGGGTCGCCAGGGCGGCGGTGTCGGCGACCACCGCCGCCGGCAGCTGGTAAGCGCCGGCGTAGTTCTTGCCCTCGGGCAAATCGACCCCGGTCTTTCCCCCGTAGGCGGAGTCGACCTGAGCGACCAGGGTCGTCGGCACGTGGACGACCGCCACCCCGCGCTGGTAGAGGTGGGCGCAGAAGCCGGCGAGGTCGCCGATCACGCCGCCGCCCAGGGCGACCAGATGGTCTTCCCGGGTCATCCCCTCCTGCGCGAGCCGGCGCAGCACCTCCTCGGCCCACCCCATCGTCTTCGCCCCCTCGCCGGGTTCGACTTCGACCGTGGCGGCGAGCGCGCCGAGGCGCTCACCGAACAGCGGCGCGACCGCCCTGTCGGTGACGGCGAAGCGCCGCCCCTGCAGCGGCCACCAGCCCTGGCCGAGAAGACCGGGGCCGACCATGATCGGGTAGTCGCCGGAGGCGCTCGCAGCCCAGAGCAGCTTCGTCCCCGCGGGCAGCTCGGCCAGGGCCTCGATCGAGGGCAGCGCCCGCGAGACGACGTCGGGGTCGGCCATCGGCACGATCACGTCGGCAAGGCCTTCGTAGAGCGGCAGGCGCTCGGCCAGCATCCGTTCGACGTCGGCGGCGCTGGTGGCAAGCGGGCGGTTGGTGCCGGAGATCCGCCGCCACGCCTCGGCCGGGTCAATTTCAAGCCAGACGACGGTGTGGCGGGTGAGCGTGCCTCGAACCCGCTCGGAGAGGACGCTGCCGCCGCCGAGGGCGATCGCGCCGCCGTCGGCCTCCTCCAGCAGCGCCCCGACGATCTCCGCCTCGCGCGCGCGGAACGCCTCCTCCCCGTCCTCTTCGAAGGCCTGGGCGATCGGCTTGCCCAGCGCGGCTTCCATCAGCTCGTCGATCTCGACGGTCCCCAGTCCCGCCTCCCGCGCCGACTCCAGCGCGGTGCTCTTGCCGGCCCCCATGAAGCCGATGAAGACGAGCGCCGGTTTCAGCTCGGCCACCGCCTTACCCGCGGAAGTCGATGCGCTGCTTGTAGGCGTCGAGCGCGGCGAGGACGTCGTCGATGTGGTCGCCGCCGAACTTCTCCCGGTAGCAGCGGGCGAGGGTGAGGGCGACCATCGCCTCGGCGACCACGGCGGCGGCGGGGACGACGGTCGAGTCGGTGCGCTCGCGCAGCGCCTGCGCCGGCTCCTTGGTCTCGGTGTCGACCGAGCGCAGCGGCTTGGTCAGGGTCGAGATCGGCTTGATCGCGGCGCGCACGGAGAGCGGCTGTCCGTTGGTCATCCCGCCCTCGAGGCCGCCGGCATGGTTGCTCTCGCGGTAGTAGCCGCGCTCCGGCGACCAGAAGATCTCGTCGTGGGCCTCGGAGCCGGGGCGGCCGGCGACGTCCCAGGCTTCGCCGATCGCAACTCCCTTGATCGACTGGATCGAGGCGACGGCGCCGGCGAGCCGGCCGTCGAGCCGGTCTTCCCAGGAGATATGGGAGCCAAGGCCGGGGACGAGCCCGAAGGCGAGGACCTCGAAGCTGCCGCCGAGGCTCTCGTTCGCCTTGCGCAGCCGGTTGATCTCCTCGACCATCGCCTTGCTGGTCTCCGGATCGAGACAGCGGACCGGGTCGTCGTCGACCCCCGCGAAGTCCCCGGGATTCAGCTCGGGGCGCTCGGGCGCTCGAACCGAGGCGATCTGGAGCACATGGCTGTGGATCTCGACGCCGAGCCTGGCGAGGAAGCCGCGGGCGATCGTGCCGGCGGCGACGCGGGCGGCGGTCTCGCGGGCGCTGGCCCGCTCGAGGACGTTGCGGATGTCGCCGTGGCCGTATTTCTGGGCGCCGACAAGGTCGGCGTGTCCCGGTCGCGGCAGGTGGACCTCGTCCGGGGAGAAGCCCTCGACCGGCCACGGGTTCATCCTCTCTTCCCAGTTGGCGTAGTCGCGGTTGGCGACCAGCAGCGCGATCGGGCTGCCGAGGGTGCGGCCGTGCCGCACCCCGGAGCGCACCTCGACGGTGTCGCTCTCAATCTTCATCCGCCCGCCGCGGCCGTGGCCGAGCTGGCGCCGCGCCATGTCCCGGTCGAGCGCCTCACGGTCGAGCTCGAGCCCCGCCGGCATTCCCTCGACGATCGCCACGAGCCCGGGCCCGTGCGACTCCCCCGCGGTGGTGAAACGGAACGTCGTCATCGCGGCAAGGCTATCGGCGGGACGAATGGTGAGCGTGTTGGCCTACACCGAGGCGAGTTGCCGTTTTGTCCCGGACAGGCGAACAAATCGGCAACTCGGCCATTGGTCACCGGACGGCGGCCCGCATCACGTCGAGGTCGGGCTTGCGGCCGGTCCAGATCTCGAGCGAGCGCGCGCCCTGCTGGACGAGGATCTCGAGGCCGTCGACGGTGGTCGCGCCGGCTTCCTGAGCGGCGGCCAGCAGTGCGCTCGGCCGCTCGCCGTAGACCATGTCGACGACGACCTGTTCCGCGAAGGCCGAGCGCTCCAGGGGAAGCTCCTCGAACGGGTCCTCCCCGTGCAGGCCGACGGCGGTGGTGTTGACGACGATTCCGTAGATCTCTTGACGCGGGGACTCAACCGGAGCGCCGCCGAGGTCGCTGGAGCTGGAGAGTTCCTCGAAGAGCGATGCCGCCCGCCGGGCGGTGCGGTTCCAGACGTCCACCACCGCACCTTCCTGATTGAGGGCCCAGACGGCCGCCCGCGCCGCCCCACCTGCTCCAAGAACCAGCGCTCTCCGCCCGCGAGGAGCGGCGACCTGGCGCACCGCGCCCATCAACCCTCCGGCGTCGGTGTTGTGCGCGACGATCCCCTCCTCCGAGAAGACGAGCGTGTTGGCCGCACCGATGATCATCGCCTCCCGCGTGAGCACGTCCGCAGCCGCCACGGCGGCTTCCTTGTGGGGGATCGTCACGTTGACCCCGGCAAAATCGCCCGCGGCCATCTCCCGAACCTTCTCCGGGAAATCGTCCGGTCGCACGTCGACCGCCTCGTAGCTCCAATCCTCCAGACCGAGCGCCTCCAGCGCCGCGTTCTGCATCGCCGGCGAGCGCGAGTGCGCAACCGGGTGCCCGATCACCGCCAGCCGGGGCACGCGCTATTCCCCGCAGCTGTCCGGCGAGTTGCCGCCGGCTTCTTCGCGCGCGGTGTTGTACTTCTCCACCGCGGCTTCGAATTCGGCTTCGGTCTTGGCGAAGGTGAGCTTGCCGCAGGCGCCGGGGGTGGTCACGTAGAAGAGGTAGCCCGTCTTGGCCGGATGCACTGCGGCCTCGATCGAGGCGAGCCCGGGGCTGTCGATCGGCCCCGGCGGCAGGCCGGCGTTGGTGCGGGTGTTGTAGGGGGAGTCAGTCGCCAGTTCGGATTCGGTCAGCGGCTTCGTGTAGTTCCCGGTGGCGAAGCGGATCGTCGCGTCGATCCCCAGCGGCATCCCTTCGTGGAGCCGGTTGTAGATCACCGAGGCGACGAGCTTGCGCTGGCTGGCGACGCCGGCCTCGCGCTCCACCATCGAGGCAATCGTCAGCACGTCGAAGACCGTCAGGTTCTTCGACTTCGCGTAGCTCATGTTCACCTTCTTGATCCGCCGCTTGAAGTCCTGGAGCTGCAGCTGGACCAGATCGGCGACCGGAGCATCGGGCTTCAGTTCGAAGGTGTCGGGAAAGAGGAAGCCCTCGAGGTCCCTGGCCGCCTTGCCGCCGTACTCGGCCGGATTCAGGTACTTCGACCTGACGGTCGCCTTCGTGTAGCTGCCGGGGACGCCGTCTTCTTCCACCAGCTGCGCGGCCTGGGAGCGCGTGTAGCCCTCGGGGAGGGTGACCGCGACCGTGCGCTTGATCGGCGGCGTCGAGAGCTGGTCGATCGCGGCGCCGTAGCTCATGCCGTGGGCGAGGGTGAAGTGGCCGGAATAGATCTCCGAGCGCTTGCCGGCGAGGGTGACGCGGACCTGGAACAGGGTCGAGCTGTCGATCACTCCTTTCTTGTCGAGCAGGTCGCCGACTTCGCTCACGCTCGAGCCCTTCGGGATCGTCACCTGCACGCTGCCGGTGCCATCCCCGTGGAAGGGCTGGAAGAGGGAGTTGAGGAACCAGAGCACGAGGACCGCGAGGATCGCCGCGGCGAGCCGGAAGGGGTGCCGCCCGATCACGCCGAGGACGCCGCCGCGGCGATCGCCGCCGCCGTGTCCTGCCCGGCGCCCGGTCCGCGCCGCTGCCGCCATCTCCGGATCCCCCTCGTCGTGGAGATCGGGCTCGGTTGCCACCGCTGCGCCGGCGGGCTCCTCGTCCCAAAACTCCTCCTCCGGGGTTCGGGGCGGAGGAGGCGGCGGGGCGCCCGACGCGAGTGGCGGTGGGTCCGTGCTGGGCGGAGGCCCGGCCGGAGACGGGGTTGGGTCGGGCGGCGGCGCAGGCTCCTTTTGCTCGGCTTCGGCCTGCTTGGCCGCGCGCTTGCGACGCTTCTCTTCCCGTTCTTGCCGGCGCTGCTCGCGTTCGCGCGCGGCGGCATCGTTGGGGTCGACGAAAGGATCGTCCCCCGGCCAGTCGGCGCTCAAAGCCCGCTCTCCTCGTCGCCGCCACCGGCACTCCTCTGATCGAGGTCGCCGCCGGCTGCCTTCTCATCGTGGTCGCCACCGGCGGGGCCGCCGGCCGAGGCGAGGTAGGACTCGAGCAGGTGCGCGGCGGCGAGCGAGTCGCGGGCCGCGGTGGCGCCGCCGCGGCGGCTGACGTCCGCCATCCGCGTGGTCAGGCGCTCGTCGTAGGTCTCGACCGGAATCGCGAGCATCGCCTCCAGTTCCCGGCAGAAGCTCCGCGCCAATCCCGCCTGCGCCCCCTCCTCGCCGCTGAGGTGCAGCGGCAGCCCGACGACGACCCGTTCGACTCCGTGCTCCTCGACCAGCTCGGAGACGGCGCGCGCCTCCGGCGGCTCGATCACCGGCAGCGGCGTCGCCAGGGTGCCGCTCGGGTCCGAGAGGGCACAGCCGATTCGGACGGTTCCGTGGTCCAGTGCCAGCACCCGCATACGCTCCTCAGCCAAGCTCCCGCTCGATTACAGCCCGAGCGGCCGCCAGCGCCTCGTCGAGCTTCGAGGGGTCGCGGCCGCCGGCCTGCGCCATGTCGTCGCGCCCGCCGCCGCCACCGCCGATCACCGGCGCGACCTCGCGGATCAGTGAGCCCGCCGAGAACCCGCGTCCGACCACGTCCTTGGAGGCGAGCGATACGAGGCCGGCTTTCTGGCCGAAGTCGCCGCCGAGGACGACGATCGCGGACTCGCCGCCGAGCTTGGACTGGACCCGGTTGGCGAGGTCGAGAAGCTGCTTCGCGTCGCTGGCGCTTGCGGACTTCGCCTGCACCAGGGTGACCGTCCCGTCGGCGCCGCCCACAAGGTCGATCCCCCGCCCGGCGAGATCGGTCGCCTCCTGGCCAAGAGCCTGGGCCTGGGCTTTCTCAGCTCCGGCGCCGGCCTCGCGCAGCTGCTCGGCCGCCCGGCGCGCGGCGGCGAGCGGGTCCTGCGAGTTGCCGAGCAGCTCGCCGGCCTCTTGCAGGTGCGACTCGCTCTCGCGGAAGAAGTCGATGGCGGCGGGACCGGTGATCGCCTCGACCCGGCGCACGTTCGCCGCGCTCGATCCCTCGGAGGTGATCTTGAAGATGCCGACCTCGGCGGTGTTGGCGACGTGGGTGCCACCGCAGAGCTCGCGGGAGACCGCGTCGACTTCAACCACCCGCACCCACTCCCCGTATTTCTCGCCGAAGAGGGCCATCGCGCCGAGCCGCTCGGCCTCCTCGCGGCCCATGTTCATCCAGCGCACCGCCCGGCTCGCCTTGATCCACTCGTTGACGCGGTCCTCGACGTCGCGTAACTCCGCGGGGCCGAGCGCCTGGCCGTGGGTGAAGTCGAAGCGGAGCTTGTCGGGGCGGACGGCCGAGCCGGCCTGGCGCACGTGGGTGCCGAGGCGCTCGCGCAGCGCCGCGTGCAGGAGGTGGGTGGCGGTGTGGTTGCGCATCGTCGCGTGGCGGGTTTCGGCCTCGACCTTGGCTTCGACCGGGACCCCCGGCGCGATCTCCGCCGCCGGCTCGACCTCCAGCGCCTGGTCTTCGCCAACCCTGTAGACGTCGATGACCCGCGCCTCGCCGCCCTCCCAGCGCAAGACCCCCGAGTCGGCCACCTGACCGCCGCCCTCGGCGTAGAAGGGGCTCTCCTCCAGCTTCACCAGCGCCCTGCCGTTGCCCGGCTCGACGGCGGCGAGGCCGGTGGTCGCGCGAAGCGTCTCGTAGCCGACGAACCGGGTCGGCGGCGCGGCCGAGGCGAAGGCGGCGATGCGCTCGTGGGTGTTCTCGGAGCCGTGGGCGGTGGCGGCGCCGACGCGCGCGCGCTGGCGCTGCTCCTCCATCAGCTCCTCGAAGCCGGAGTCGTCGACCGAGAGGCCGCGCTCGGCGAGAAGCTCCTTGGTCAGGTCGTAGGGGAAGCCGTAGGTGTCGTGCAGCTTGAAGGCATCGGCGGCGTCGATCCAGGAGGTCCCCGCCGCCTCGGCTTCGGCGACGAGGCGCTCGAGCAGCTCGCTTCCCCGCTCCAGGGTGCGGCCGAAGCTCTCCTCCTCGTCGCCGACCCAGCGCTCGATCGTCTCCCGCTCGGCGACCAGCTCGGGGTAGGCCTCGCCCATCAGCTCGATCGTTCGCTCGGCGAAGCGCCCGAGCCACGGCGACTCCAGCCCGAGGCTGCGCCCCTGCTGGATCGCCCGGCGCATGATCCGACGCAGGATGTAGCCGCGATCCTCGTTCGAGGGGACGACGCCGTCGGCGATCAGGAAGGCGGCGCCGCGGCTGTGGTCGGCGACGATCCGCATCGCCCGGGTGACCGCGCCCCCCTCTGAGTAGGCGTGGCCGGAGAGCTCTTCGGCGAGCTCGATCAGCGGCCGCACGTGGTCGGTCTCGAAGACCGAGGGCACGTCCTGGAGGATCGCGGCCATCCTGTCGAGTCCCATCCCGGTGTCGATGTTGCGCATCGGCAGCTCGGTCAGGGTCCCGTCCTCGGCGAGGTCGTAGCTCATGAAGACGTGGTTCCAGAACTCGAGGAAGCGGTCGGTGTCGTCGCCGGGCCGCTCGTCGTCGGCGCCGAACTCCGGGCCGCGATCGAGGTAGAGCTCCGAGCAGGGCCCGCAGGGGCCGGCCGGCCCCGCCTGCCAGAAGTTGTCCTCGCGACCGAGGCGGACTATCCGCTCCTCGGGGACGCCGGTCGCCTTCCAGATCTCGATCGCCTCGGTGTCGGGGCCGAGGCCCAGCTCCTCGTCGCCGCCGAAGACCGTGACCCAGATCCGCTCCGGGTCCATCCCGAACCCCTGCGTGGCCAGCTCCCAGCCCCACGGAATCGACTCGCCCTTGAAGTAGTCGCCGAAGCTCCAGTTGCCGAGCATCTCGAAGAAGGTCATGTGGCGGGCGGTGTTGCCGACCTCCTCGATGTCGGTCGTGCGGAAGCATTTCTGCACGTCGGCGAGGCGGGTCGCCGGCGGTTGCTCCCGCCCCAGGAAGTAGGGCTTGAAGGGCTGCATGCCGGCGGTCGTCAACAGAACCGAGGGGTCGTGCACGGAGGGCACGAGCGACGCCGAGGGGACGATCTTGTGCCCGCGCTCGGCGAAGAACGACAGGTAGGTCTCGCGGATCTCCTTCGCCCTCATGTTAGGAAGCCTAAATATTTCTCAGATCGGATACCCGTCCGCCTTTCGCACGCGGTCACCCGTTCGGGCCAGGGTTTGCCCTTATGAGCGGGCGGGCAGTTCCGTTTTACAGGGGACTTGAACCGTTCGACTTCGTCGAAGGAGGCAAAATGAATCTGCATCCGAAGCTCGCGCTGGGCCTCGCGGTGCTCGCGCTGGGGCTGGTGCCAGCCCTGGCCGGGGCCACGTCCTACCAGCCCGAATACCACCCCGAACCGCCGCACCCCACGGCTCCCAAAGGCCATGCCTACGGCTTCTACTGCCAGGGCTTCAGCAAGAAGCACGTCAAAGGCCAGCAAGGCACCCCCTTCAGCCAGTGCGTGCACGCGATGAGGGTGGCTGACCACAACGACCAGATCAGCGCCAGGAAAGCGTGCCACGCGCTGAGCAAGAAGCACACCGCCCACGGCGATAAGGGCACCGCCTTCAGCCGCTGCATCAAAGGCGTGAATCAGCTGAGAAGGGAAGAGGCCGCGACGGTCGCGACCACCGTGGTTGCCTAGGCCCTATTACGCGGTGATGGTGCCATGGCCGACGATCGTCTCGCCGGCCATCAGCACCGCCGTTTGGCCGGGTGCGATGCCAGGAAAGGCCTCGGCCAGCTCCACCTCCAGCGCGGAATGCCGCCCCCTTCCCGCCGCTGAGACCGCGGCGGGGAGGGCCCTGGAGCGGTAGCGCAGCTTGACCGCGTCGACAGCGGCGCCGTCGCGGTGCAGGACGACGTCGCGGACGCGGACCCTCCGCTT
>Ga0307316_10000182_pt1 | contig 17408 bp, 23 predicted proteins | sample ER_DNA_356_FD_194504 | JGI IMG/M metagenome (GOLD analysis project Ga0307316, IMG submission 194504) | Bulk soil microbial communities from the East River watershed near Crested Butte, Colorado, United States - ER_DNA_356 | ecosystem: Environmental > Terrestrial > Soil > Floodplain | place... | reverse complement strand
CAGACGGACGACCTCGACGGCGTCATTCGCGCCGTGCGGCAGTTCGTCCCCCGGATGCCGGGCGGCTCGAAGGGGAGCGTGGTCGCCCCGCCGAGAAACGGCTGGATCGGCGTCTACGACGAGCTCGCCGACCGGAACCCGGAAATGCTCCGCCGGCTCGCCCGCGAGATCTCCGACCGCATGGGTGCGGTCGTTCTCCTGCTCGGGGTCGAGGAGGGGCAGGTCGTTCGCTTCGTCCTCCTCGAGCGCGGCCGCACGATGGACGAGTACCTCTCCGTGCCGGAGTACTACGGCGAAGTCCCGCCCGGCGACGTGATCTCGCTCGCCGCGAATCCCACCGTGGTCGCCCGGCTCACCGGAGCGGACCCGGCCGAGGTGCGGCGCGTGATCGCCAACGGGAAGGGCCCGGACGAGCTCCCACCCGCCGACGAGCTCGCTGCGGCGGTGGGCTCGCTGCTGGGGGTCGAGGGCGGAGACCTCGGGTACGAGCGCGCGGGGGAGATCCCCGACGCCGTGGACCTCCCGCGCGAGTGAGCGTCCTCCTGCTCCTGCACGCCTTCCCGCTCGACGCGCGCATGTGGGAGGGACAGGTGCCCGTGCTCGAGCGGGCCGGCTACGAGGTGATCGCCCCGAACCTGCCGGGGGCGGAACCGGACGCGAGTATCCCGAGCTGGGCGGGGAGGATCCTCGAGCTCCTCCCGGGCGACTTCATCCCCGTTGGCATCTCGATGGGCGGCTACCTCGCCTTCGAGCTCTGGCGCCAGGCGCCCAAGCGGATCCCGGCGCTCGTCCTCGCCGACACGCGGGCGAACGCCGACGACGAGGGTGGCCGGGCGGCGCGGGACGAGACCATTCGCCTCCTCCGCGAAGAGGGCTTCGACGCCTTCTGGGAGGGCCTTGCGCCGAAGCTCTTCTCGGCCGGCGCGTCGGCGGAGGTCGTCGATGGCGCGAAGGCGATCGCCGCGGGGCAGTCCATCGAGAGCCTGGTCGCCACCGTCGAGGCGCTCCGAGACCGGCTCGACTCGACGTCCACCCTTGCGGACATCGACGTGCCCGCGCTCGTCCTCGTCGGGGAGGAGGACGCCCTCACGCCGCCGCTCGCCGCCAAGGAGATCGTCGCCGGCCTCACGGGGGGACGCTACGCGGAGTTCCCGGGCACGGGCCATCTGTCCCCGCTCGAGCGGCCGGCCGAGTTCAACGAGGAGGTCCTCGTCTTCCTCCACGAGGTGCTGGCGTGACCGGCGACGAGCTCGCACGCCTCCTCGAAGAGGGCTCGGTGACGCTCGTGGACGTGCGCACGCCGGAGGAGTTCTCGGGCGAGGCCGGCTATCCGTGCGACCCGCGCCAGGGTCACATCGAGGGCGCGGCCAACATCCCGCTCGAGGTGCTGATGGTCGACTTACCGGCTGCCCTCTCCGATCTGGACACCTCGCGCCCGATCGTCGCCTACTGCCATTCGGGCCAGCGCTCGGAGATGGCCGCTGGGCTCTTACGTGCGGCCGGCCACGACGCTACGAACTACGTCGGCTCCTGGCACGAGTGGTCTCAGCGGGAAGCCTGATCGAAGAACGCGTTCGCGAGCACGCGACCAAGCTCGTTCCAACGGCCGACGGGCTCAAGCGGGACCGGCGGCGCCGAGCCGTCCGCTGCGGCCTTCCAGGCCTCGAGCATCTCGTGCGTCACCTCAGGGTGGAATTGGACTCCCCAGGCCGCCTCGCCGACCCGGAAGGCCTGCGCGCAAGCCTTGCTCTTCCCCAGGAGGACCCCGTCGGGCGGGACGTCGAACGCGTAGCTGTGCCATTCGAAGGCCTCGAAGCGCTCGGGTAGGGCGCCGACCACGGGGTCGGATGCGCCTTCGGGCGTGAGCTCGATCTCGAACCAGCCGATCTCCGGGCGCGCGGCGGGGCCCACGTGCGCGCCGGCGACCCGGGCGAGGAGCTGGCCGCCGAGGCAGACGCCCATGAGCGGCTGGCCACGGTCCAGTGCCTCCCGCATGAGGTCGTGCTGGCCCGTGAGCCATGGGTGCCTTTCCTCCTGGTCGACATGCATTGAGCCGCCGAAGACGACGAGCGCGTCGAAGCTCTCGGGCGCCTCGGGCGGCGGTCCCTGGGAGACGTTCCACTCGAGAAGCTCGTCGCCCCGTTCGCGGACGACATCCGCGAAGAGCCCGGCCGGGCCGTCGTGCTCGTGGGTCAGACAGAGGACGCGCACGGAGCGAGTCTAGGGAAGACGGACGGCCCGAGAGCCGTCCTGTTCGCATCAGCAGGCGGAAGGAGAAGACGATGCAGCACGGACGAAACAGGAAGCTCAAGGCTCTGGTGGCCGCGCTCGCAGTTGCGGCCCTCGCGGCTCCCGCGACGCAGGCGTCGATCGACACCGATGCGAGGCACCAGGCGCTCGTCGACAAGGTGCAGCAGGCGCAGGTGGACGCCCGCCATCAGGCTCTGCTCAGGCACGGCGAGCAAGGGCCGGTCGTCTACGTGACGAGAGGGACACAGCAGGTGACTTCGAGCGGCGGAACGGACTGGGGCAACGCCGGCATCGGCGCCGGCGCCGCGTTCGGCGTCGTCCTCATCGCCGCAGCCGGCGCGTTCGTCGGCCGCAAGAAGCTCGTCAGCGCCTGATCTCAGCGGCTGCCCGGCGCAGCGCTTGCTGGAGCTCCTGGGCTGCAGGCCCGGGGGCTCCAGCGCCGATCGGGCGGCTGTCGACCTCGACCACGGGCATCACCTCGCGGATCGAGGAGGAGGTGAACGCCTCGTCGGCGGCGACCAGGTGCTCGAGGGGGAACATGCCTTCCCGCACCTCGCGGCCGGCCGCGGCAGCCTCCTCCATGAGAGCTGCGCGGGTCACGCCAGCGAGGATCCCGAGCTCGAGCGCGGGGGTGTAGAGGACGTCGTCGTAGCGCCACCAGACGTTGGTCACCGGCCCTTCGAGGACGATGTCGCCCGAGCCGAGAAAGACCGCGTCGTCGCCGCCGCGGCGCTTGGCCTCCGCCTCGGCCGCCATGTTCACGGCGTAGCTCGTCGACTTCACGCCGCCGAGTAGCCACGGCGAGCTCGCGCGAACCTCCGCGTCGAGGCCGAGCTGGATCGAGACGAGCCTGATCCCGCGCTCGCGCAGCTCGTCCAACCCGCCGGGAAGCGTGCTCACCATCGCGACCTGGGTCGGGCTGCCCGCTCCGTCGCGGCCGGGCGTGACGAAGAGGCGGAGCATCGCGTCCGGCGCAGCCGCGGCCTCGAGCGCGAGCGCTGCCAGCCGGCGCAGCTCGTCCGTGTCGATCCGGCCGATCTCCACCCGTGCCGCCGAGCCCGCCAGCCGCGCCAGGTGTTCGTCGAGCTTGAAGGGACGGCCGTCGTATACGCGCGTCGTCTCGAAGGCGGCGCGGCTGCGCAGGAACGCCTCGTCGTCGACGTGGAGGATCGGCTCGTCGGGATCGACGAGGCCGCGCCCGCCCACCGCGAGGGCGATGAGGGTCACGTGGCCGCGGGCTCCTCGACCGGAGCGCCAATGGCAGCGAGGAGCGGCCGTGCCTTCACCCACGACTCCTCGATCTCCTCCTGCGGATCGGAGTCCCAGACGATTCCGCCGCCGACCCAGAGGTGGATCCGCCCGTCCGCGACCGCAAATGTGCGGATCGTGAGGGCGAGCTCGAGGTCGCCGTTCGGCCAGACTCGGCCGAGGGCGCCCATCGAGGCGCCGCGGCCTACGGGCTCGAACGCGGCGATGTGGTCAAGGGCGGAGATCTTCGGTGCGCCGGTGACCGAGCCTCCCGGGAAGGTCGCCTCGAGCAGCTCTGCGAGACCGACCTCCGGCCTGAGGCGGCCCTCGACCGTCGTGACGAGGTGGGCGACACCGGCGAGCTCGTGCTGGGTCATCAGGTCCGGCCAGCGGATCGAGCCCGGTTCGCAGATCCGGGAGAGGTCGTTGCGCTCGAGGTCGACGATCATGACGTGCTCGGCAGCGTCCTTTTCCGACTCCTGCAGGTCCTCGGAGGCGCCGAGCGGCCGTGTCCCCTTGATCGGCTTCGTCCAGATCCGGTCGCCGCGCCGGGCGAGGAAGAGTTCCGGCGAGGCGGACACGATCGTCCAGCCCTCCCCGGAGAGAGGCCACGGGTGCAGGGGGTCGAGCGGGGCAAGCGCCGGGGCGAGGCACTCGGGGTCGCCCTCGAAGGGCGCCGACAGGTGTTGGACGAGGTTGACCTGATAGACGTCGCCTCGCTCGATCGCCGTCTTCACTGCTTCGACGGCGGCGGCGTAAGCGTTCTCGTCCCAGGTCCGGCTCCACTCGCCGATGCGGAAGGCGCGTGCGGGCAGGCCAGGCTCGAGCTCGGGCTCGGGCCGTATCCGGCACGCGGCGAGCGGGAGCGGGCAGGTCTCGGGAGGATCGGGGTGCCGCCCGCGCCGAAGCGCGGTCGAAAGCCCGTAGCCGAGGTAGAGGTCGGCGACGACGTCTTCGGCCCTGCCGCCGAAGAACCCGGCGGCGCGAAGGTAGTCCTCGATCGCTGCGAACGCGCCGTTCGGGGAATGAAGCTCCAGCACGTGCCGAACGCTACCCGGTACCGCTCCTAGAATCCGGGCGTGGACACTCGGCCCATCGGCATCTTCGATTCCGGCGCCGGAGGCCTGACCGTCCTCCACGAATGCCTCGTCACGTTGCCGCACGAGGACTTCCTCTACCTCGGGGACGGAGCGCGATGCCCGTATGGCCCGAGGCCGCGCGACGAGATCGGCCGCTTTGCCCACGAGATCGCCTCGTATCTGGAGGATGCGGGCGTCAAGCTGATCGTCGCGGCCTGCAACTCCGCGACCGCGGCAGCGCTGCCGCAGCTCCAGGAGAAGCTTCAGGTGCCCGTGATCGGCGTCCTCGCCCCCGAAGCCCACGCGGCGGTGCAGGCCACCAGGAACCGCCGGATCGGCGTCCTCGCCACCGAGGCCACCGTCGCGAGCGGCCGCTACGAGGAGGCCGTGCACGCGCTCGACGCGGGCGCCCACGTCTTCTCGACGGCGTGCCCCGGGCTCGTGCCCCTGATCGAGTCCGCGGCGCCGAACGAGGAGATCGACGCTGCCGTGCGCGAGTACGCCCAGCCGCTGAAGGCGCGAGAGGTGGACACCGTCATCCTCGGCTGTACCCACTACCCGCTGATCAAGCCGGTCTTCGAGCGCGTCTTCGGCCGGAGGACGACGCTGATCTTCTCCGCGGTAGAGACCGCGCGCGAGGTGGCCGAGACGCTGGAGCGAAAAGGGATCGAGAACGACCCGGCCCGCGAGGGGCGCTCGCGCTTCCTGACGACGGGGCCGGTGGACGAGTTCCGCGCGCTCGGGGAGCGCTTCCTCCAGCTCCCCCTCGCCGAGGTGGAACAGGTGGCGATCCGCGACCTCGAGCTGGCGGCGGCCTGATGCGGGAAGGCCGGCGACCAGACGAGCTCCGTCCCATCGACGTCGTCCCGGACTTCGTCGAGCAGGCGGACGGCTCGGTGCTGATCTCCTTCGGGAAGACGCGCGTCCTGTGCACCGCGACGATCGAGGAGGGCGTGCCGCGCTGGCTCGTCGGGAGCGGACGCGGCTGGATGACCGCGGAGTACGGGATGCTTCCCGCCTCGACCGGCGAGCGCAGCACGCGCGAGGCCCGCGCCGGCCGGCAGGGCGGCCGCACCGTGGAGATCCAGCGCCTCGTCGGCCGCTCCCTCCGCGCAGCCTACGACCTCGAGAAGCTCGGCGAGCGCACGATCTGGCTCGATTGCGACGTCATCCAGGCGGACGGCGGGACGAGGACGGCCGCGATCAGCGGCGCCTGGATCGCGCTCGCCCGGGCCGCGAAGCGCAAGGGGCTTTCGGCTCCGATGGAGCGCGTCGGCGCGATCTCCGTGGGGATCGTCGGAGGCGAGCCGCTCCTCGACCTGGACTACGGCGAGGACTCGACCGCGGACGTGGACATGAACGTCGTCATGCGGGGCGACGGCCGGCTCATCGAGGTGCAGTCCACGGCGGAGCGGAACGCGTTCACGCGCGAAGAGCTCGACCGCCTCATCGACCTCGCCGCCGCGGGGATCGAGGAGATCTTCGGCATCCAGTCGAAGGCGGCCGCGTGATCCCCGACATCTCCATCGCGGAGATCGCGCTCAGGCTCGTCGTGGCCGCCGCGCTGAGCGGGCTGGTCGGTCTCGAGCGCGAATGGCGAGAGCGGGCCGCAGGCCTGCGGACGCACATGCTCGTCGGCGTCGGCTCCGCGCTCTTCACCCTCATCTCCGCCTACGGCTTCAACGACTTCCTCATCGGCGGCTCGAACGTCGTCCGGGCCGACCCGTCGAGGATCGCCGCGCAGATCGTCACGGGCATCGGCTTCCTCGGCGCCGGCGCGATCATGCGCCAGGGTCTCAACATCCGCGGGCTGACGACCGCCGCCGGGCTCTGGGTCGTGGCTGCGATCGGTATGGCCGTCGGCGCTGGCTACTACGCGGGCGCGCTCCTCGGGACAGGGGTCGTCCTCTTCGGCCTCGGGCCCCTCCGCTGGGCGGAGGGCTACATCGTCGCTCGGCGCCGCGCGGCCGGCCGCCTCGAGGTCGACCTGCGTCCCGACCAGCCGCTCGCTCCCGTGCTCGCGATCCTCGAGACGCGGCGCGCCAAGGTGGAACGCATCCAGCTCGAGGAGGCGGGCGACGAGGGCCGGGAGCTCCGGCTCGAGGTCATCCTCCCGGCCTCGGTCTCCGGGCGCGAGGTCGTCGAGCGCCTGTCCCAGCTGGACGAAGTTCTGGCCGTCCGGTGGGACGAATAGCGGTCTTCGCGTCTCGGAACGAGGGCAAGCTCCGCGAGCTCCGCGCTCTCCTGCCCGACTGGGAGATCGAGCCGCTCGGCGACGTCGAGATGCCCGAGGAGACCGGCGCGACCTTCTACGAGAACGCAGCCGCGAAGGCCCGCTTCGCCCAGAGCGTCGAGCCCGGCCGCTGGACGATCGGCGAGGACTCGGGCCTCGAGGTCGACTGGCTCGGCGGGGTACCCGGGATCCGCTCGGCCCGCTACGCGGGCGAGGACGCGAACGACGAGCAGAACGTCGCCAAGCTCTTGGAGGCGCTCGCCGGCGCCGGGCGCGAAGACCGCGGCGCCCGCTACGTGTCCGAGCTCGTCGTCCTCACGCCGGAAGGCCGGGAGCTCCGCGGCACGGGCACCCTCGAAGGCGAGATCGCGACCGAGTCGAAGGGCTCCGAAGGCTTCGGCTACGACCCGGTGTTCGTCCCGACGGGCGAGAGCCGCACCGTCGCGGAGCTGGGGAACGAGTGGAAGCGGGCGCACAGCCATCGCGCCGCCGCGACACGCACTCTGGCCGCAGGGGTAGGCGAGGCGCCCGGGGAGATGTAGATTCCGCGCGTGCTCTTCCCGCACGACACGAAGGTCGACGCGCTCGCGAAGGCACCGCTCTTCGCCGCGCTCTCCAGGCAGGAGCTCGGCGAGCTCGCCAAGGCGACCGAGGATCTCGAGGTCGAGGAGGGCAAGACCCTCACGCGCGAGGGGGATCTCGGGCGCGAGTTCTTCGTCATCGTCGACGGCGACGTCTCGGTGACGCAGGACGGGAACGAGATCAGACGGCTCGGCCCGGGCGACTTCTTCGGCGAGATCGCCCTGATCTACGACAACGCGCGCCGCACCGCCACGGTGACCGCCGCCTCGCCGCTCCGCTTCTTCGTGCTTACGCGCCAGTCCTTCCGCAGCCTCCTCGAGCACCAGCCGGAGATCGAGGAGAAAGTCATGGCGGCGCTCGAAGAGCGGCTCGCGGCCGGCTAGGCGGTCCCCGCGGTCTCGAGCTCCTCGGTCGCCGCGCGCCCATACCGGAACCACCAGTTGACCTCGGCTCCGAGCACGAGCACGTTCGCCATCAGGTAGAGCCAGAAGAGCAGGAGGACAAGGCCGCCGAAGGCCTGCAGCGTGACGAGGTCGCCGCTCGTCAGGCGGACAAACGCGGGGAGAGCCTGGAAGCTGACCTGCAGGAGCACAGTGGCGAAGACCGCCCCTGGGAACGTCTCCCTCCACGTGAGCGCCGCGTTCGTGAGCAGGTTGTAGAGCGTCCAGACGAGCCCGAAGATGAGCCCGGTCGAGACGGCGAGCGCGTAGACGTAGGAGAGGACGCCGCCGGCGACTCCTGTGTTGTGGATGAGGTCGACGCCGACGGAGCCGACCACGAGCGCGACGAAGAGCACGGCCAGGGACGAGGCGACGAGCGCGAGCACCAGGAGCTTCTGGCGCACGAAGGAGCGGTTCGGCAGCCCGTAGACGATGTTGAACGCGGACTCGAGGACGCTGAAGAAGCCAAGCGCGCCCCAGAGGAGCGCGATCCCGCCGATGATCCCGATCGACGTGGCCTGGTCCTGAATCGAGCGGACGACGGTGAGGAGGCGGTCGACCGAGCTTGCGGGGAAGGCGCGCCGCAGCTCCTCGACGAGGTAGCTCGACTCGGTCTGCTGTCCGGCGAGCGCGGTCAGCGAGAGCGCGAGGAAGAGAAGGGGGACGAACGAGAGGAGCGCGAAGTAGGCGATCATCGCCGCGAGATGCGTTCCACGGTCTGCGAGGAACTTGGAGACGATGTGATGCACGCCCGCCGGAGTGTAGGCCGGGCTCGTGATGGTCAGGCCCCGGGCCTGTGGTAGCTTCCCCCCGCATGGACGCGGCGCAGGCTCTCGCCGATCTCACCGAGATATCCGCGCAGATCGAAGCGGCGGTTCTCGCCGACCACGACGGGTCGGTCGTCGCCTCGACGCTCGGCGACGAGGCCGCCGCGAAATCCTTCGCGGAAGCCGCCGCCGAGCTCCTCGCGGCCGCCGACGAAGTCCGCACCGAGCCGGGCTCTGACCCCCTCGTCCAGGTCGAGGGCGCGGCGCTCGACGGCTCCGTCTTCGTCGCCAAGGACGACCGGCATCTCGTCGCGGCGGTGACGAAGCCGAGGCCGACCGTCGGCCTTGTCTTCTACGACTTGAAGACCTGCCTGCGGATGCTCGAGCGCGACGAGGAGGCGAAGGCCGCCAAGGCGACCAAGACGGCCACGCGCCGCACGACCACGAAGAAGAAGACCGAGGAGGCCGAGAGTGAAAGCTCGTAGCGCCGTCGGGCTCCTCGCAGCGGGCGCCGCGCTTGCCGGCGCGATCGTCTTCGTCCGGACGAAGTCGCAGGTCGAGCGCGAGCACGTCGACGTCTACTTCGCCGACGGCTCGATGGTCTCGCTCGAAGCCGGCTCCGCCGACGGGGACAGGCTTCTTCCACTCGCCCGCCGCGCGCTCGCGTCGGCGCGGGGATGACGGACGCAGAGCTCGCTGGCCTCCTCCGCGAGCACGCGCTTCTCGAAGGGGACTTCGTGTTGCGCTCGGGGCGCCGCTCGAGCTACTACCTGGACAAGTACCGCTTCGAGACGCGACCCGATCTCCTGAAGGAGCTCGGCGAGCGGATCGCCACGCGCGTCCGCGAGTCGGCTCCGGACGCGCTGCGTCTCGCCGGGCCCGAGCTCGGTGCCGTCGCGCTCGCGGCGTCGGCTTCGCTCGCCGGAAGCTTCCCCTTCCTCATCGTCCGCAAGGAGGCGAAGGGGTACGGGACCGAGCGGCGCATCGAGGGGGAGTTCGAGGCAGGCGAAGAGGTCTGTCTCGTCGAGGACGTGGTCACGAGCGGGGGCGCCGCGGAACAGGCGGTCGAGGCCCTCAGGGAGGCCGGGCTTGTCTGCCGGACAGCGGTCTGTGTGGTCGATCGGGAGGAGGGAGGGGCCGACGCGCTCGCCCGCAAAGCGGTGCGCCTCGTGCCGATTTTTACGGCCTCAGACATCCTGCCGGGCTGAAAAGACCCGCAAACCCGCATGGTTGCGTGCTATCAGGCGTTGCTGTTAGGGTCCTCGCGGTTTCTCAAGCAATGAACGTTGACGGAAGGAGAGGGCAGTGACAAAGGCCGAGTTCACCGACAGGGTGGCTGCGAAGAGCGGGCTCTCGAAGCGGGATGCGACGAAGGCGGTCGACGCATTCCTCGACTCGATCACCGAGGCTCTCAGAAGTGGCGAGCAAGTGGCGTTCACCGGCTTCGGCAAGTTCTCGCCCCAGCACCGCAAGGAGCGGCAGGGCGTGAACCCCCGCACCGGCGAAAAGGTGACGATCCCCGCGGCTCGTGTTCCGAAGTTCTCCGCCGGCAGCCAGTTGAAGCAAGCGCTCAAGCAGTAACACCCCTCCTTCCGTGAAACTCCGACGGGGGCCCACGCGGGCCCCCGTCTCTCGTTCCGGCCGCTGGGTGTGCGAACATACGTTCGCATGGAGGCGCAGCTCACCTTCGACGCCGCCGACCGGCTGGTCGACCTGGTCGAGGAGCGGCGCGCGCCCGTTGGGGCAGAAGAGGCGGCCCGCGCGCTGTTCGCGCTCGCCTTCGCGCCCGCGGGTCTGGCACACAGCCTCCTCGACGACGTTGTCAGCGGCGACTCGCGACTCGCGTGGCGGGGGTCGGCGGTCGCGCTCGCGGACGACCCGACGGAGCAGCTGCCGCTCGAAGCGGCTCGGTACGTCGTCGTCGATCTGGAGACGACCGGCCTCCGGCCCGGCCGCGCAGCGATCTGCGAGATCGGAGCCGTCCGGCTCGAAGGCCTGACGCACGCGGGCACGTTCCAGACGTTGGTCGACCCCGGGGTTCCGCTTCCCTCGGTCGTCACCTCGCTGACGGGGATCGAGGACCGAGACCTCGCGGGCGCTCCGTCCCCCGTGCTGGCCGTCCAGCGCTTCCTCGACTTCGCGTCGGGGGCGGTTCTCGTCGCGCACAACGCGCGCTTCGACATCGGCTTTCTCGATCGCGAGGTCGAGCTCGTCGAGGGCCGCCGGCTCGCCGCGCCGGTGATCGACACCGTCGGGCTGGCGCGACGCCTGCTGGCCGGCCGGGTCGCACGGGCGAGTCTGAGCTCCCTGTCGCACTTCTTCGGGACCACGACGCGGCCGTGCCACCGCGCGCTCCCCGACGCCGAGGCGACCGCAGAGATTCTCCTGCGGCTGATCGGCCTCGCCCAGGAACGGGGCGCCCGGACCGTTGCCGACCTGGGCCGGCTCGCGGCGCCGCGCACGCGCCGCGTCTACGACAAGCGCTCGCTCGCATTCGGCGCGCCGACGTCCCCCGGTGTCTATCTCTTCGTCGGGAAGGGAGAGCAGATCCTCTACGTGGGCCGGGCGCGCAACCTGCGGGAGCGGCTGCGCTCGTACTTCCGGACAGACAGGCAGCGTCCCGCGGTGGAGGCCGCTCTCGCCGCGGTCGAGCGCATCGAGTGGCGCGTCCTCGGCTCCGAGCTCGAGGCCGCGCTCGAGGAGCTGCGCCTGATCCGCGAAGAGCGGCCCCCCGCGAACGCGCGCTCGTCGCGTCCAGACCGCTACCTCTACTTCGGGCGGCGCGGCGACCGGATCGTGGTCAGCTCGACGCCGTCCCCGCTGGGGCCCATCCGGAGCCGCCGCCGAGCCGAGCTTGCAGCGCGGGCGCTGCAGGGCGCGAGCGAGAGCGAGCTCGCCATGCTTTCCTCCGGAGGGCCGTTGCCCCGGCTCCGCGCGAAGCTTCGCGACCTCTCGGAGTGCCTCCGCTATGAGGACGCTGCCCGCCTCCGCGACCGCATCTCGGCGCTGGAGCAGGTCGTGGAGGACCTCGCGGAGCTCGAACGGCTGCGCGCCGCCCGGCTGTGCCTCGTCGCGCCCGCCGTCGAGCCCGGGTTTCGGCGCGCCTTCTTCGTGTCCGGCGGGCGGGTGGCGGCGGTCCGCATCCTGCCGCGCGGGCCGGCCGCGCGCATCGAGCTGGAGGCGGGGCTGGCGGAGGCTCGCGTCGGGGAGGAGTCCGTCGCGCCCGAGGACGCCGACGAGCTCCTCCTGATCGGGTCGTTTCTGCGCCGTCCTCCGCCCGAGCTGGAGGTCGTGCGCATGGTCGACCTCGAACGCGGGTATCTCCTTGGCGATGGGCGAGCAGCCGCCGGTGCCGGAGACCCCCGATGAGGACCTGCCCCAAGATCCGGGGATCCCCGACGGAGCGCCCGCGCCCGACGAAGACGAAGACTCGCTGGAGCGGCCGAGCTCGCCCGCCGATCCACCGGGGATCGACGCGCCAGGATCGCCGCACGAGCCGCCTCCGCAGCACTAGTTCGCTCGGGGAGGGCGTCGGCGGACAACGCTTGTAAGCTCAGTCCATGGCGCAGAACCTCGAAGCCGGGGTCGACACAGCGGCTTCGACGTTCGCTGACCGGCTGGCCGACGCGGTCGACGCGAAGCGCAGCCAGCTGCTTGTCGGCCTCGATCCACGGCCAGACCTCCTCCCGGTCGAGCTTCGCGGCGAGACGCACCTGAGCCGCGGCGCGGCGGCGGACGCATGCGCCCGTTTCTGCCGCGGACTGATCGACGCCGTCTCCCCGTATGTGGTCGGAGTGAAGCTGCAGGTCGCGTTCTTCGAGGCGCTCGGCTCGGACGGCCTTCGGGCCTACGAGGAGGTGTGCGACTACGCGCGCGCGGCAACGCTCCTCGTCGTGGCCGACGGCAAACGCGGAGACATCGGCTCGACCGCTCGCGCGTACGCGGACGCCTACCTCGAGGCCGGCGAGGACGGGCGGCTGCCCGTGGACGCGCTCACGGTCAACCCGTATCTCGGCAGCGACTCCGTCGAGCCGTTCCTCGCTGCGTGCAGGCGCTCTGGGGCGGGCATCTTCTGCCTCGTGAAGACGTCGAATGCGGGCAGCGCAGACATCCAGGACCTGGCTCTTTCGGACGGGCGCCGCGTCTGGCAGCAGGTGGCGGAGCTCGTCAACGAGTGGGGCTCGGGGCTCGTCGGCAAGCGCGGGCTCTCGAGCGTGGGCGCCGTCGTCGGGGCGACATATCCCCGCGCGGTGGCGGAGGCGCGGCGGCTGATGCCGCAGGCGGTTCTCCTCCTGCCGGGGATCGGCGCCCAGGGCGCGACCCCGGCCGACGTGGCGCGCGCGTTCACGAGCGGGCCGGCGAGCGCGCTCGTGCCGGTCTCACGGGCGGTGATCTACGCGTTCCGCGTTGACGGGGCCGACTGGCGCAAGGCGGCCGCGGCCGAGGCCGCGCGGCTCCGGAGGGAGGTCTGGGCGGCGTCGGGATGGTGACCGATCCCAAATACCGGACGTGGGTGTACCGCATCGCCGCTCCGGCGGCGTTCTTTCTTGCGGCGACAATTCTCGTCGTCCTCATCGAGCGGGGCCTGAACGGCGATTCCCAGACGCCGACGACCGTGCTCCCCACAACGAGCGCGCCGGACACGACCACCACGGCCGGAACGACGACCTCGAAGAAGAAGATCTACCGGGTGAAGGCGGGCGACACGCTCGAGTCGATCGCCGCGAAGTTCGACACCACGGTGGACGACCTGCTCGCGCTGAACCCTGACGTCGACCCGCTGGCGCTCAGCCCCGGTCAGAAGATCCGCGTCGCCTGACGGCCTTCGCGGTGTGCACCGCGGCGAGCGCAAGTGTCATGAGCGGATTCCCGACGGAGCGCATCCGCACCGCGCCGGCGACATATTCGCTCTCCTTCCTCGGGAGCAGAAGGTTCCGCGGCGCGCGGCCGAGCGACAGGACGCGGGCCTCCGCCTCGCGGTCCGAGCCCGGCCAGAGGAAGAGCCGGGTCGGCCGCAGCTCGAAGCCGCCGAGTTCGCCGAGTTGAATCTCGAAGCCCCGCTCTCGCCCGCGGACGCGCTCTGGCGAGCTGTGCCGTTCGACCAGACCCATCTCGATCTGAATTTATACGCTGGGTCCGTGCTCCGGCGTCCTGCCCTCCTCGCCGGGCTGCTCCTCTCTCTCGCCGCAGCCCATACGGCCACCGCCGCTACGCCTCCGCCCATCGTGAAGGCGTCGGCTGCGCTGCTCGTGGACGGCAACAGCAGCGAGACGCTCTACGCGCTGAACCCCGACCGTCGGCTGCCGATGGCGAGTCTGACGAAGCTCATGACCGCGCTGCTCACGATGGAGAACGCGAACAAGGACGACACGGTGCGCGTTGAGGGGGCCGCTCCCTCGGTGGGGGAGTCGACCATCAACCTTCAGGCGGGCGAGCGACTCAAGGTCAAGGATCTCCTCGCTGCCGCGCTCATCCAGAGCGCGAATGACGCCGCGTACGCCTTGGCGGCCGATGTGGGCGGGAGCGTCAAGAAGTTCATCCGGATGATGAACGAGCGCGCCACCGCGCTCGGTCTCGACCACACGCACTACGTCGTCCCCGACGGGCTCGACACGCCGGGCCACTACTCGTCCGCGATGGACACGTACACGCTGGCCCGGGAGGACATGAAGCACGCTCTGTTCCGCCGCATCGTCGCGCAGAGCGGCGGCGAGATCGCGGGTGGGCGCACGCTCTATGCGTGGAACGACCTCCTGAAGACGTATCCGGGCGCGATCGGGATCAAGACCGGGCACACCGACCTCGCCGGGTGGAGCGAGATCGCCGCCGCCGAGCGAGACGGCGTGACCATGTACGCGGTCATCCTCGGCGGACCGACGCGCGGCAAGCGAAACCGCGATCTCGGCGCGCTCCTCGATTGGGGCTTCGGCCAGTACGGGCGCGTACAGGTGATCTCGCGCAACAAGCCTTATGCCGAGGTCGCCGTTCCGTTCTCCGGCGACGAGGTGGCGCTCGTCGCCGAGGACCGGGTGCGCGCCACGGTCCCCCTCGATCACGCCTTGGTGGAGAAGGTCGTCGCCCCGGAGTCGCTCGACCTTCCGATCTCGCAGGGCGATCCCGTCGGCGAGATCGTCGTCTACGACGGGGACAAGGTCGTCGCGCGCCGGCCGCTCGTCTCGAGCGAAACGGTCGGCGAGCCCAGCCTCCCGGTGCGTGTGCGCTGGTACGCTGGGCGGGCGCTCGACGAGGCCGGTGACATGCTCTCGAGCCTCTCGCCCTTCTGATGATCGTCACCGTCACTCTCAACGCTGCGATCGACCGCACGTTGCTCGTGCCGAACTTCCAGCTCGGACAGCGCCATCGCGCGAGCGCGGGCACGACGAGCGCCGGCGGGAAGGGGATCAACGTCGCTCGCGCGGCGCGCCGCCTCGGGGTGCCGGTCGTCTGCACCGGTCTCGCCGGTGGCAGAGCCGGGACCCTGCTCGTCGAGGAGCTGACGAACGAAGGGATCCTCAACGACTTCGTCCGGATCCGCGGCGAGTCGCGCACCTCGACGGCCGTGCTCGACCCGACCTCGAACGTCTACACGGAGATCAACGAGTGGGGGCCCGAGGTGTCCGAGGACGAGCTCAGCGTGCTTCGCGAGAAGCTCGCGTACCTCTCGCAGGGCGCGGCGTACGTCGTCTTCGCCGGGTCGCTGCCACGCGACGTCGATCCCGGCCTCTACGCGGACCTCATCCGCGAGGCCAATCGCCGCGGGCTCATGACCGTGCTCGACTCGGAGGGTGACGCGCTCCGACTCGGAATCGAGGCCGAGCCGTACCTCGTCGCGCCAAATCTGGGCGAGGCCGAGGCCCTGGTGGGGCACGAGTTCGTCGACGAGGAAGACCTCACGAGCGCTCTCGACGAGATCGCAGACCTCGGCGCGCGAAACGTCCTCATCACGCTCGATACGGGGTGCTACGGGCTCTTCCGCGAAGAGCGCGCCGACAACGTCCGTGTCCGCGCTCGGGCGCCGCGGCTCGAGGCCGTCTCCACCGTCGGGGCCGGCGACACGCTTCTCGCTGCCTTCATCGCGGCCCGCATGAACGACCGCTCGTACGAGGACGCGGTTCGCAGCTCGGTGGCCGCGAGCGCTGCGTCCGTGCTCGAAGCAGGCCCTGGGCGGTTCGACTTCCGCGAGGCTCAGCGCCTCGGTTCCCACGTCACGGTCGACCGCCTCGAGCCGGTCCGCCAGGACGCCTGAGCGGTCCCCGGCCCGTCCGGGGGAGGTTGGTAGGATCGCTTGATGGACGTGGAGATCGGCCTCGGGAAGAAGGCGCGGCAGGCCTACGGCTTCGACGACATCGCGATCGTCCCCAGCCGCCGCACTCGAGATCCTGACGACGTGGACATCGGCTGGAAGCTCGGCGGCCACCTGCTCGAACTGCCGCTCCTCGGTTCGGCGATGGACGGCGTCGTCTCTCCCGAGACCGCGATCGCGCTCGGCCGGATGGGCGGCCTCGGCGTGCTCAATCTCGAGGGGGTCTTCACGCGCTACGCCGACGCCAAGAAGCAGCTGGAGAAGATCGCGTCGTTCTCGCCTGCGGAGGCGACGAGCGGCATGCAGGAGATCTACGCCCGGCACGTCGAGCCGAAGCTGATCGCGCGCCGGATCGAAGAGATCAAGGCCGGCGGAGTGCTCGCCGCCGGGTCGCTCACCCCTCAGCGCGTTCGTGAGCACTACGAGCTGGCGCTCGAGGCCGGGCTCGACGTGCTCGTGATCCAGGGCACCGTTGTCTCGGCGGAGCACGTGTCTTCGAACGGCTCGGCCCTCAACCTGAAGGAGTTCATCTCCGAGCTGCCGATTCCGGTGATCGTCGGCGGGTGTGCGAGCTACCACACGGCGCTGCACCTCATGCGCACCGGTGCCGAGGGCGTGCTCGTCGGCGTCGGGCCGGGCGCCGCGTGCACGACGCGCGGGGTTCTCGGCGTCGGCGTCCCGCAGGCGACGGCGATCTCGGATGCGGCCGCCGCGCGCGCCGAGCACCTGCTCGCGACCGGCAAGTACGTGAACGTGATCGCGGACGGCGGGATGCGCACGGGCGGGGACATCGCGAAGGCGATCGCCTGCGGCGCGGACGCGGTCATGATCGGCTCGCCGCTTGCGCGTGCGCAGGAGGCGCCGGGCCGCGGCTTCCACTGGGGGATGGCGACGTTCCACCCGACGCTGCCCCGCGGCGCGCGCGTCGAGGTGAAGCAGGCGGCGACGCTCGAGGAGATCGTGGTGGGCCCCGCACGGGAGAACGACGGGACGCTGAATCTGATGGGCGCGCTCCGCACGTCGATGGCGACGTGCGGGTACGAGAACATCCACGACTTCCAGCGCGCGGAGATCATGCTGGCGCCGTCGATCAAGACGGAGGGCAAGGCGCTGCAGCAGGCGCAGCGGATCGGGATGGGATGAACGAGCGGGGCCGCGGTGCCCGCTCCCACCGGGGCCACCCCGTGCCTCCACCCGCTTTCGAGCGTAACTCCCCCGGGCGCGCGCGTGGCGCGCAGTTCGTGCCCAGAGCGCACAGAAAGGCGACGGGCTGATGGCCGACTCGGTCGTCGTCCAGCTCCCCGAGCCGCCGCCCGAGGAACGCCCCGTCCTCGTCGTCGACCTCGGCGGCCAGTACTCCCAGCTGATCGCCCGCCGAGTCCGCGAGTGCCGCGTCTACTCCGAGCTGGTCTCGCACCGCGTGCCCGCCGCTCAGCTCGCCGCCCGGCGCCCGCTCGCCCTCATTCTCTCCGGCGGCCCGTCCTCGGTCTACGCCGACGGGGCCCC
>Ga0307316_10000181_pt1 | contig 17472 bp, 18 predicted proteins | sample ER_DNA_356_FD_194504 | JGI IMG/M metagenome (GOLD analysis project Ga0307316, IMG submission 194504) | Bulk soil microbial communities from the East River watershed near Crested Butte, Colorado, United States - ER_DNA_356 | ecosystem: Environmental > Terrestrial > Soil > Floodplain | place... | reverse complement strand
GAACCGGTTGACTTCGCCCGCACCATCGTCTCCCACGGGTCGCCGAGCTGCCGCCGAACCACGTCGACCTCGCGGGACGCTCCTTCGAGACGACGCTGCTCGTGCCGGGGGTGCGCGTACGGTTCGGGTGACCGAGTCGGGCAGGAAGCTGCGTATCGATGTCGTCTCGGGACGGGTCGGCGTGAAGTCGCGAGACGCACTGGCGGCGATCGTCGCCAAATGTTCAGGCTCGACGAGGAACTGTCCGGCTTCTACGCGGTGGTCAGCGCCGACGGTGACCTGTCCTGGTGCGCTACCGGCGCGGGACCGATGCTGCGCGCGCCGACAGTGTTCGAGGACGTCGTCAAGACGATCTGCACGCTCATACAGCCTTACACCACAAATCGCGCCTATGAGGATCTAGTAAGAACACACTCGCGCAAGGCGAGTAATCGAGTCGCTTTACACTCGGTGCGGTGGCCGAGCTCGAGACGCAGCGGCTCGTCTTGCGGCCGATGGTCGCCGACGACGTAGACGAGTTGTTGGGGATCTTCGGTGATCCGCTTGTGATGGCCGCCTTCGGCGAGGCGCCTTTCGAGCAGGTCCAGATGTACAGCTGGCTCGAGCGCAACCTTGCTCACCAGCGCCGGCACGGCTTCGGTCTCTTCGCGGCGTGTCTGAAGGGCGACGGTCGCTTGATCGGTGATTGCGGGCTCGAGTTGATGGAGGTCGCCGACGAGCAAGTTGCGGAACTCGGCTACGACTTTCGCAGCGATTGTTGGAATCAGGGGTACGCCACGGAGGCAGCGTGCGCTGTCCGCGACTACGCGTTCACCACCCTCCAGTTACCGCGGCTCGTAAGTCTGGTTCGACCCGGCAACCGCGCCTCAGCCCGTGTCGCCGAGAAAACAGGGCTGAAGAAGGTCGAGCAGATCCAGAGATACGGGCAACCCTACCTCCGTTACGAGATCGAGAACACAACTGGGTAGCGCGAAAGCGCCCCGAACGCACTCGGTCTCGTCTCATTCGTGTGCCTGATGAGTCCCTTCGCTTCCTCCTTCATGGCATTCCGCAACGCTGGCCCACGCCCGTCGTGAGCCGCGGAAGCAGCCTTGGTCATCTTGAGTGGCGTTGCGTAAAGAGCGTCAGACCGGCTGGACGAGCCAGCCGAATCGTTCCGTGACGAGGTTGGGATCAGGCATGTGGCCGCCCTGTTCATCGATGACGACCTCGGCGTTGGGCACGTTGTGAGCGAGCCACTCGCCATGCTGGCGCGGCACGAGCACGTCGGTCAGGCCGTAAAGGACGCGGGTCGGAACACCGATCTCGGTCACATCGAAGCCCCAAGGTTGGATCAAACAGAAGATGTCGTCGACATAGCCCCAGACGCCGTGACGGAACGCCTCATTGATGTCCCGCCGAATCGCCTCGTGCTGCTCGGGACTCGCCATCACGGCACGGTCAGCCTCAGAGAGCTCCACGTTGTCGCTGATCACCTTGGAAGGATCGTCGGCTACCCGTTCGAGCATCCCAGCCGCCGTTCGCTCGATCTCGCGGGCGAGGACGTCTTCGCCCCCCAGTGCCCAGCCGATCTCGTCGATGTTGACTGCGTCCATGTCCGCGAACCAGTCGAAGCCAGTTATGTCGAACGGCGCGACCCCCGCTCTACAGGCGGCTCTCGTCACCCGCTCGGGCAGACGTGCGGCAACCGCCAGGCTGTGCGGGCCGCCCCAGGAGCCGCCGCTCACGGCGAACCGCTCGATACCGAGGCTGTCTGCGATCGCGGAAACGTCAGCGACGCTGTTCACCACCCGCCTGCCGCGGAAGCGATCGGAGCCGCCGTAGCCGGGCCGGTCGTAGGTGATCACGCGCGCTCCCACACTTGCATACGCGCCCGAGAAGGCCTGCCCGACAAAACGCGAGCCCGGCGTGCCATGAAGGAAGAAGACCGGGAACCCATCCGGGTCGCCCCACTCGGCGATCGTCAGCGTCCGCCCATCAGCCGCCGCCGCCTTCTGCGTGCCAGACGCCCCAGCCATGACTGCATCCTCTTGCACCGTGTTCACGGTGGCAAGCTCGCACTCGTCAGGGACATTTACGGACGCTGGTCCAGACGACGCTGCAACTCGTCGGAACGGCAAGCGGACACTCGGCGATGTCCAGGGTACGCTCCTTGGGTTGGCGCACTACCTTTTCAACTTCGTAAGGGGGGAGGCAGCGTCACGGCCAGCGCTGCGTGAGCAGGCCACTGAACTCCTGCGAGTCAGGATGTGGGGCATCGACGCAGATGAGCCGCACCGCAAGGCGCTTGCCGCCGGCGACCTCATCCTTGTCTTTCTGGGCGCACCCGAGCGGAAGTTCATCGGCCAAGCCGAGCTAGCCTCAGCGGTTCATGATTGGACACCGTTTGAGGCGCAGGTGTACCCGGGCGATTCCCGTGGCGGTGTGTTGCTGGCTGAGGTCGAGGAGTGGGATCCGCCGGTACCGATGAGTACCGTGCTGTCGCAGATCGACCCGGCAGAGAACGCCAGGGCCGACTTCGAGGCGGGCATCGTTCGGGTCACCGCTAACGAGTATGAGACCGCCCTAGCCGTGGCGGCCGCACGCCAGCCTCGGGCCATGTAAGACAAGCGATGACACTCGTCGCTGAGATCCCGCTCGTCGGTGCGGGCGACGAGCCGGTCGACTTCGCGCGGACGATCGTGTCGCACGGCGTCGCCGAGCTTCCGCCCAACCGTCTCGACCTCGACGGGCGCATGCTGGAGACAACGCTGACCGTGAGGCGCGGCGCGCGCACGGTGCGGCTGACGGAGAGCGCGGGCAAACTCCGCATCGAGGTGGTCGCCGGCACGGTCGGCGAGCGAACACGAGCTGGCCTCACGAGCATGGCCCGGCACATGTTTCGACTCGACGAGGATCTTTCCGCCTTCTACGCACTCGTGCGCGAGGACGAGCTTTCGTGGTGCGCGCTCGGCGCAGGACGCATGCTGCGCGCGCCGACACTGTTCGAAGACGTCGTGAAGACGATCTGCACGACGAACACGGCGTGGTCCGGCACGCGCAAGATGACGGCCGCGCTCGTCGACAACCTCGGCAGCGAAGCGCCGGGCGGCAGACGGACGTTCCCGACTCCCGCGGCGATGGCAGCCGCCGACGAGCAGTTCTACAAGGACGTCATTCGCGCCGGCTACCGCGGTCCGTACCTGAAGAAGCTCGCGACCGACGTCGCTGAGGGGACGCTCGATCTCGAAGCGCTGAACGACTCGGAACTGGCGGACGATGAAATCGCCGCACGCCTGCTCGAGCTTCCCGGCGTCGGCCCATACGCGGCGGCACACGTGATGCTGACATCGCTGGGCCGCTACTCCCGTTTGGTGCTCGACTCGTGGACCCGACCGACGTACGTCAAGCTCTCCGGCGCACGCGGCGCGCTGAAAGACGCGACGATCGAGCGCCGCTTCGAACGCTACGGCGAGTGGGCCGGGCTCGCGTTCTGGCTTTACCTGACACGCGGCTGGGTCGAGGACGGGCTTCCTGTCTAGTTACTGTCCCGTTCGGAGCGGCTGGGGCCGGTGCCCCAATTGGTCTTCAAAACCAGTACGGCGTCGTAGCCCGACGCTAGGCAGGTTCGACTCCTGTGCCGCTCCGTTAAGCCGGTCGTCCTGGCGAGGGTTTGCCGACCTGGCCGGGTTCTAAGCTGATCCGGTGCTCGACGACTCGACGATTGCCGCCAAGACATGGACGCCGCCGCGACTGCGCATCGGCGCGGTGCTGGCCGTCGCTCTCGTCGCGGGGTTCGTCGCCTGGCTCCTGCTCCGGAGCGACACCACGAGCAAACCGGCACTACAGGCGTCGCCCACTCCGGCAGTCGCGACAGTCGTGCCAACCGGGCGGCTGCGCGGGCTGGCCGCCACGCTCGGCCATCCGCTCTTCTGGGCCGGCACGCGGCCCAGGATGGGTTACGAGTTGACCAGGACTGCTGCGGGCAACATCTTTATCCGCTACCTCCCGCCGAACGCCCGGGCCGGCGACCCCCGCCCCGCGTTTCTCGCGATCGGCACGTACCCCGTGCCGGATGCGTTCGCCCGGACCAGGACTGCCGGCAAACGAGCCGGCGCTGTGGTCGTCAGGCTGAGGGGAGGCGGCATCGCGGTCTACGACTCGGCGAGGCCGACGAGCGTCTACTTCGCGTACCCCGATTCGAAGGTGCAGGTCGAGGTGTTCGACCCCAATGGGCGCACCGCGCGAAACCTCGTCGCCTCCGGACGGATCGTCCCGATCAAATGACCCTTGACCGGCCGGCAACGGCCGGTGGGCTCGAGCCCCGTGCCGGGGACCTCGGTCCGTGAGCCTTCTCGCGCCGTGGTTGCTGTTTCCGGCAGTGCTCGGAGCGCTCGCGCTTGGCTGCGGGCTGCTGCTCGAACGGGCGACCGGCGCGAGAATGTCAGTCGCGCTCCTCGCCCCCGTGGGGCTAGCGGTGATCGTGGTGGTCGCAGGCGTCACGACTCTGAGCGCGACGACCGCGACGTTGACGGTTCCGGTTGTCGTGGCTCTCGCCGCCGCAGGACTCGCGAGTGGAGTCGGAAGAGGCAAGCCGCACCGGGCACTCCCGCCGCTCACCGCTGCAGGAGTCGTCTTCTGCGCTTATGCCGCGCCCGTCGTGATGTCCGGCGAGGCCACGTTCGCCGGGTACATCAAGCTCGACGACACCGCGACATTCCTCGCGTTGACCGACCGCGTGATGGAGCACGGCCACAGCCTCGCGGGCCTCGCACCGTCGTCGTACGAGGCAACGCTCTGGGTCAACCTCGCTCACGGCTACCCCGTCGGCGCGCTCCTTCCGTTCGGGATCGCAAAGGAGCTCACCGGTGTGGACGGCGCATGGGTGTATCAGCCCTACCTCGCGTTCCTCGCAGCAATGCTTGCTCTCGTCCTCTACGCACTCGCGGCGCGCGCGTTGCAATCGGTGCGCCTTCGCGCCGTCGCCGCGGGCGTTGCTGCCCAGCCGGCATTGCTCTACGGCTTCGCGCTCTGGGGAGGAATCAAGGAACTCGCAGCAGCACCGCTCGTCGCGCTCGTCGCAGCCGTTGCGCCGACATCCGTAGAGGAGCTCTCGCGTCCGCGGCGTGTCGTTCCGGCGGCGGTCGCGATCGCCGCCGTTCTCGGCGTCCTGAGCGTCGGCGGTGCGGTGTGGCTGCTCGTGCCGGCGGCTGTGCTGTTGGTGCTTGCGGCTCGTGGTCGCCGCAAGGTGGCTCAGATCGGCGGCTTCCTAGGTGCAATCGTGCTCCTCTCGATTCCGACTCTGCTGGACGCTCGGTCGTTCCTCAGCGCTGCCACCGAGGAGGCGGTGCGGAGCGGCACCGTGCTGGGCAATCTCGTCCACCCGTTGAGCAGCCTCCAGGTTCTCGGGGTGTGGCCGACGAGCGACTTCAGGCTCGACCCGCAGGATCTTGCGGCAACGCGAGTCCTCCTGGCCGTGGTCGCCGTTGCAGCGCTGACCGGCTGCGTGTTTCTCTTGCGGGAGCGGAGTTGGCCTCCGCTGCTCTACACCGGGAGCGCGATCATCGGCTGCGTCCTCATCGGCACGCTCGGCTCTCCGTGGGTCGTCGCGAAGGCGTACACAATCGCCTCGCCCGCGTTCCTCTTCGCCGCGGTCGTGGGCTGCGCCGGACTCATCTCGCATCGGCGTACGACCGAGGGGATCCTCGCCTTGACGGTCGTTGCCGGAGGCGTCCTGTGGTCGAACGTGCTGGCGTATCACGGCGTCAACCTCGCTCCACGTGCACAACTGGCCGAGCTCGAACGGATCGGTCACCGCTTCGCCGGGCAGGGGCCTGCGCTCATGACCGAGTACCAGCCGTACGGGGTCCGGCACTTCCTTCGTGCGGTCGACGCTGAAGGAGCATCGGAACTCCGGCGGCGTCAAATTCCGCTTCGCAACGGTGCGATGCTCGAGAAGGGCGCGTACGCCGATCTTGCCGAGTTCCAGCAGAGCGCGGTCGGGATCTACAGAACTTTGATCCTGCGGCGGTCCCCGCTTGCGAGCCGGCCGCCTACGATCTATCAGCTCGCATGGCGTGGACGCTTCTATGACGTCTGGCGGCGGACGCAAGAGTCTGTCGGCGCCGGTGCTCGAGGTTGTGATGCCTCGCGCGCGCTCAGCAGTCTCAACCGGTCTCGGTCAGGGAACGCGGAGGCCGTGCTCGCACTTTCTCGCGTCGATCATCCCGCGACCTGGCCCGCTGCCGCCGGCGGGCAGCTTGTATACCCGACCCGCCCCGGAGTCGTTCGAGCGCAGATTGGGTTGCCGGCGACCGGACGCTATTCCGTGTGGGTCGGCGGATCCTTCCGGAACCGTCTCGCTGCACTGGTCGACGGCCGAGAGATCGGCGCGCAGACCGACCAGCTCAACAACTCCGGTCAATACACACGGTTGGGGACCGCGACGTTGGCCGCGGGTGTCCACGATGTCGAGCTCCGGTATTCACGCAGTATGTTCGCACCGGGAAGCGGCGGCCCCGAGTACGGCTTGGGACCACTCGTCGTCAGCCGGGACGAAGATCGCTGTTGAACGCTAGGGCGCGCACGTGATGTAGACGAGCACCGCGCTATTTCCGGCATCAGACGATGAGAACTTCCACCCGTTCGGTGTGCCGCTGGCGATAATGTTCCCACCGGAATCGACAGGTCTGATGGCCAGCGTGCTGCCGTTCGCTCCGGTCAAGGTCGGAGCAAATCCGGCTCCGAGTGCCTTATCGGTCGCGCTGTTGCAGAGAACGTTCGTCCCGGCGCCGGTCATGTTGACCGTTGCGCTCTTGACGTAGACGCCTGCCGTGCCTGCTGGGCCTGTAGCGCCGGCCGGGCCCGTAGGCCCCTGAGAGCCGGTCGCGCCGGTTGCTCCCGCCGCACCGGTCGCCCCCTGTGGGCCTGCCGGCCCGGTCGCGCCCGCTGCGCCTGTCGACCCCGTCGCACCCGTTGCGCCCGTCGGACCCTGTGGACCCGCCGGACCCGTCGTGCCTGCTGAGCCAGTCGCGCCAGTCGCGCCGGATGCACCTGTTGCGCCCGTGCTACCGGTCGAGCCGGTCGCTCCGGTTGCACCGGTCGGTCCCTGCGGACCAGCCGGACCGGTCGCACCAGTTGCACCTGCATCACCAGTCGCGCCAGTCGCACCTGTTGCACCGGTCGCACCGGTCGCACCGGTCGGCCCCTGCAAACCTGTCGTACCCGTTGCCCCCGCTGCACCAGTAGCTCCCGTTGCGCCTGTCGCACCGGTATCGCCGGTCGCTCCGGTCGCTCCCGTTCCGCCCGTCGCACCCGTCGCGCCCGATGCACCTGTATCGCCAGTCGCGCCCGTTGCGCCCGTATCGCCTGTTGCACCGGTCGCACCGGTCGGTCCCTGCGGACCTGCCGGTCCCGTTGCCCCTGTTGCACCGGTAGCTCCCGTGGCGCCCGTATCGCCAGTCGCGCCAGTTGCACCTGTTGCGCCCGTGGCGCCGGTCGAACCGGTCGCCCCGGTTGCACCCGTCGCACCTGCATCACCGGTCGCTCCGGTCGCTCCCGTCCCGCCGGTTGCGCCGGTTGCACCCGTCGCACCCGTATCTCCAGTTGCACCTGTTGCGCCCGTGGCACCGGTCGAACCGGTCGCCCCGGTTGCACCCGTCGCACCAGTCGGCCCCTGCGGGCCCGCGGGACCTGTCGCGCCCGTTGCGCCCGTCGCTCCGCTCGAACCGGTCGCTCCTGTCGAACCGGTTGCTCCGATCGCGCCTGTTACGCCAGTTGCACCCGTTGCACCCGTATCGCCAGTCGCGCCAGTTGCACCTGTCGTCCCCGTGGCACCGGTCGAACCCGCCGCCCCTGTTGCACCCGTCACACCAGTCGGTCCCTGCGGGCCTGCGGGGCCAGTCGCTCCGGTTGTCCCCACGGCACCCGATGCACCCGTGGCACCGGTCGCACCGGTCGGCCCTGCCACGCCGGTCGGCCCTTCTGGCCCGGCCGGACCGGGTCCACCCGGTGTGCCCGCAGGGCCGGCGGGACCTGGGGGACCCGGAGTTCCGCCGCCGCCTCCGCTCGGCCCCGCCGGGCCAGTGGCGCCCGTGGGCCCCGCCGGACCGGTCGGCCCTTCGGGAACGCGCAGCCACGAAACGCGGTACTCCGACCGTCGGCAGCGCCGCTGCGACGGAACTATGCGGACTCGGCGTGTGCGTTTATTCACGCAGGCGAAGATCCGCGTCGGGCCAGGGCCGACGCCGGTCGACCACGAAACTGAGTACTCACTGGCGCGACAGGAGTCACCGGCGCGCACGATCCGTGCGATGCCGCTGACCCTATTCACGCACGCGCGAATCTCTCCGGCGCCCGTGGCGGACACGCCGATGTCCGGAGCCGCAAGCGACAGCAGACCGAGCCCGATTAGAACGTGCGTCGCTCTCGCAAAGAAGTTCGGCCTGCCCGCCTGGTCACCTCTGGTGCTGCCCCACCTCACGCCAAAAGAGTTCCAGGCGTCTCGGCCGTCCTCCTCCCGGGCGAGTGGTGAATCTCGCTGTCTTTTGCCAACGAAACGCGCATGTCCGACGACCAGCCGACCGTGTCAAGCGGAACACCTGCAGTTTCACGCGCAGATAACGGAACGGCCGATTGCTCGTGCAATTCAGACCGGGCAGATCTCGAACCTGCCACTTTGGTGCGTGGAGAGCAGTGCCGTGAACGACGAGGGGCCCGCAGGTGCGGGCCCCTCGTTCCAATCCATGCTGCGTGTTACGGCGTCGCTGCGAGCGCGGCGTTCGAGTTGATGAGGCCCCACCCGAACTTCGTGTCGTAGTTCGGGACGCCGAGGTCGGTGGTGTGCCGCTCGATGATCGTCTCCACCTGATCCGGCGTGAGCTTCGGGTCCTTCCCGAGGATCAACGCGGCGAGACCGGTCACGTGCGGCGTGGCCATCGACGTGCCACTGTCGTAGTTCCATGCCATCACGACGTTGAACGCGCTCGCGGTCGCCGGATGCGCGGCGGCGATCGCCTCGCCGTCGGTCTGCGACAGCGAGATGGCGGGGATCCACGGCGTGCCATTGTCATCGACGGTGCCGAGCGTCCCGCTGAAGTTGCCCGGGCCGTTCGCCGCGTTGTTGTAGACGATCGCGGCGGCAGCGCCGGCCTGCATCGCACTGTCGACCTTCTGCGCGAAGCTGACCGCGCCCCGCTGGATCAGCGCGACGAAGCCGGCAGGTGGGCTCGCTCCGCAAGCGGCCGCGTTCTGGCCGAGACCGCAGTTGACGAGCGTGCTGGTGACGCCACTGGCCGGCGTCGCGCCGGCGAACTCCATCGGCAGCGCCGCGTACGTGGTGCTGCCGATCGTGGCGAAAGCGTCGCGGCCCTCAGTCACCGGGAACGACGACAGATTGTCGACGCCAGGGGCGACGACGTCGAGCTGCGCACCGGTGTTCGAGAACGACGCGAGCTGGTTGCTCGAGTCGACCGCGCCGACCGTGAGAACGCTCTGATACCCGCCGGGGAACGAGACCTTCTTCGAGGCGTCGTTGCCCGACGCGACGACGATCAGCACGTGCAGGTCGTTGCGGATGTGGTTGTAGAGCGCCGCCTCGGCCTGCGACCTGTCGCCGCCGCCGAGGCTCATGTTGATGACCTGGCAGCCGTGCTCCGCCAGCCACTGCACACCCGCCATGACTTCGCTCGTCTCGCCGCTCACGGTGCCGTCCGCGTGCGTCTCGAGGACGCGTGCTTCCTTGAGCTTCGCGCCGGGCGCGACGCCCACGATGCCGAGGCCATTGTTGGCGCCGAGCACGATGCCCGAAACGTGAGTCGCGTGCGTCTCCGTTCTCTGAACGCCAAGGGCGTAGACGTCGGTCGCGTGGAGACCCGACGTGCCGCTGAACACGTCATACGTGTCGACGAGGTTCGGCGCGATATCGGGGTGGTTCGTATCGAGGCCGGTGTCGGCGACGCACGCCGTGACGCCACTGCCAATGTTGCCCGCGGCCTGCGCCTCGACCGTGTGCGTCGTCACGAGGCCGTACAGCCCGTTGTCGAGGCTCGGGACGAGCTGCATGGTCGGCAACGTCCCCGACAGCGACAGCGGTGTGCGAACTCCGTCCGTCTCGACGTAGCTGACGCCGGACTGGCTGCGAATGCTCGCAGCCTTGCCCGACGGCAGGTCAACGGCGAGCGCCCCTATCGAGGCGAACTCACGCCGGATCTTGCCTCCCACGCTCGCGATTGCGGCGCGGTCGGCCGCCGTCGGGGCGTGGTTGTACCCGACGAGCAAGTGCTCACGCGACGGCGCTGATGTCGCCGTCGATGCACCCGCGATCAGCGCAAACACGCCGACTGCAAGCGCAGCTAGAAATGCCTTCAAGTGTCTCTCCCCTCTAAGTGACAACTGGAACCCGGTCGACCCCTCGACCGGCGAGGGGCATTGTAGCCCCTAAACGCGATTCGTATACCGACCGAAAGACCACCCTCTTACATCGTCCCGCCCAAGGCGCTTGCCCCGCTATCTCACGGTATTCAGCACTTCGAGCAGCGGACCGATCGCGAGATTGCGAAAGATCGGGTGACGGAGACGGCCGCGGCGATTGATCGTGTAGTGGTTACGTCGTCCGACTTTGGTGCGGGTGAGGTACTTCTCGGCGACCAACTCGGCGACGATCCGCTTGGCCGCCCGTTCGGTGATCCCAACCTGCTCGGCGATGTCTCGCGTTCGCGCTTGCGGGTCGCGTGCGATGCAGAGAAGCACGTGCGCATGGTTGGTTAAGAAGAGCCAGGTCCTCGGTGGCTGGCTCTCTGTCTTCTGTCTTAGTGTCTCAGTCATTTGGTGCATACGCACGATTCATAAACCGCGAAACTAGAATCACGACATTAGTATCGTGTATTCTACTGCGACCTGCCGTTATCGAGTTGCCTGAGGGCTCAGCGGCCACACCTGAGGGGGAGCCGCTCATGACCCGTTACAACTTTGCCGCCCGTGCAGGACGTTGGAGTGCGGGTCACTGGAAGACCGCGGTTGCCATCTGGGTCGCGTTCGTTGTAGTCGCGATCGGTCTCGGCATGACGGTCGGCACGCACACGCTGACCGCGTCCGAGCAGTCCACGGGCGAATCGGCTCGTGCGGAGCAGCTGCTGACGAGCGCCGGATTCGATACGCCTGCGGCAGAGAGCGTCATCGTTCGCTCCGAGGCGCAAACAGTCGCTGACCCGGCCTTCCGCTCGACCGTACAGAGCGTGCTCGCGAAGCTGCGCACGATGCCGCAGGTGACCAAATTGCGCACCGGAGCCGGCGGTCAGATCTCGCAAGACCAGCATGCGCAGCTGATCGAGTTCGACATGAAGGGAAAGTTCGACACAGCGGACGCGCGGGTGCAACCGCTGCTGGACGCTGTCGCAGGACTTCAGAAGGCGAACCCTTCCTTCACCGTCGCGGAGTTCGGATTTGCGAGCGCGACCCATGAGTTGAGCAAGACGATCGACAAGGACTTCGTGAAGGCGGAGAAGCTCTCCGTACCGATCACCTTCCTGATCTTGCTGATCGCTTTCGGTGCTTTCGTCGCCGCGGGCGTCCCGGTCTTGCTTGCCTTCTCTGCGGTGCTAGCTTCGGTGGGGCTGTCGGCGCTGGCGAGTCACGTGTTCCATGCCTCCGATGCGACCCAGTCGGTGATCCTGTTGATGGGGATGGCCGTAGGCGTCGACTACTCGCTCTTCTATCTGAAGCGAGAGCGCGAGGAGCGTGCCGCCGGCCATCAAGGGCATGACGCGCTCTTCCGTGCCGCCGCAACCTCCGGCCAGGCGGTCCTCATCTCCGGTTTCACCGTGCTGGTCGCAATGGCGGGGATGCTCTTCGCCGGTACCAAGATCTTCACGTCGATCGGCATCGGCGCCATGCTCGTCGTCTTCAGCTCGCTGGTCGGATCACTGACCGTGCTACCCGCGCTACTGGGCAAATTCGACCGCTACATCGAGCGCGGCGTGCGACAGGTGCTCGCGGCGACAGCACTTCGTCTCTTGCGGCCGTTCAAGACACAACCCAAGTGGCTCGTCTGGCTGCGTGAAACACCGACTGTGCTGCAACGCCTCAAGGGCAACCGACAGGAGTCGAGGCTCTGGGGCTTCGTGATCACGAAGTCGATGCGCCGTCCCCTGATCGCAGTAGGTGTGTCGGTGGGGCTCTTGGTCGTGCTTGCGCTGCCAGTCCTGAATCTGCATACCAAGCAGTCGAGCTTCACCGACCTACCGAAGAGCCTGAGCATCGTGAAGACCTACAACACGATCCAGGCATCCTTCCCCGGCTCCCAGGATCCAGCACACCTTGTCGTCAGGGCCAACGATGTGACGACACCGCAGTTCGCAAAGGCATACGCCGAGTTCAAGAAACGCGCGCTCGCAACCGGTGTGATCCAGCAACCGATTCGAGTTGCCGTCAACGACGCGAAGACCGTGGCACGTGTTGACTTCCCGCTCGCTGGCGAAGGGCAGGACGCAACGGCTGTGCGGGCACTTGCGACTCTTCGCACCGAGGTGATCCCGCCCGTGCTCGCGACGCTTCCAGTCGAAACCGAGCAGGCTGTTACCGGCGCCACCGCAGCCAATGTCGACTTCAACAAGACAATGAAGTCACGCGCGCCGATCGTGTTCGCGTTCGTGCTCGGTTTCGCCTTCCTGCTACTGCTCGTGACCTTCCGCTCGATCGTGATCCCGATCAAGGCGATCATCCTCAACCTGCTTTCCGTCGGCGCCGCCTACGGGGTGCTCGTGTGGATCTTCCAGTACGGCCACTTGCAAGGACTGCTCGGATTCCACTCCAGCGGGGCTGTCGTCACCTGGTTACCGCTGTTCCTGTTCACAGTCCTCTTCGGGCTCTCGATGGACTACCACGTCTTCATCCTCAGCCGCGTCAAGGAACTCGTCGACCAGGGCATCCCGACCGACCAGGCCGTCGAACGCGGCATCCGTTCCACCGCATCCACGGTCACGAGCGCCGCGGCCGTGATGATCGCCGTCTTCGCGGTCTTCGCCACGTTGAGCGCACTCGACATCAAACAGCTCGGCGTCGGACTCGCAGTCGCGGTGTTTCTCGACGCGACCCTGATCAGGGGCGTACTGCTGCCGGCAGCGATGAAGCTGCTCGGTGAGTGGAACTGGTACCTCCCCCGTTGGCTCGAATGGATGCCCCAGCTGAACGCCGAAGCCAAGCTTGACGAAGCGGAGGACGTACCCTCAGCGCCACCGGTCTCGGTCTCATGATGGCGACCGAGCGATCTAGCGAGAGTTACGACGTGGCTGTCGTCGTCGCGGGTCGGGTAGCCCTCGGGGTCGCCCGGAAAAGGCAGTCCGGGAAGGCTGTCATAGCGGCGCGGGAGTGAAGAGGACGAGTGAATCCCACCGAGCGCGCCACGCGGCACCAATCGAAACGGCGGCGTCGATAATGACGAACTGTCCTGAAGCGTCAGGAGAGTGGCGAGACGCGCGCCTCACTAACGCCGCGGACAATCGCAACTGGGACGCCTGCATGAGCGTTGTCCTCAATGGCCGTTAGACGCGATCGAACGAAGACGTGGTTTGTCGTCGTCGGGGCGGTCGTTGGTCTGGCGCTCGGAATCCTCGTCAGCGTGACTACTGACGTTCCCTTTGCGCCGGAGGCCGGATTGCTCCTCGGTGCCTTGGTCGGCTGGTTAGCACGCGCGCGACGACACCGTCCGCTGCCCGACTAGCGCGGAACGCAAATCGCCCAGCAGGCCGTTTCGCGGTTTGACTGCTAGTATGCGGATAGCTAGGCGAACTCGGTGACGCTCCTGCGTCCTCCCGCTTTCGTGCGGAGGTTGAAGCAGCAGTGAGAGCGTCACGCAGCGACGGAGCGGCCGCACCGACCGTCGTCGACGGTAGGTATCGCTTGCTAGTCGCAGCGCTGGTGCGAATGCATCGTTCGCGTCGGGTCCAGTGGGCACTCGCAGCGGGGTCGGGCGCAGTTGTGATTGTCCTGGTGTTGCTGGCGGCTCGTCACTTCGCGACGACTTCCTGGCCGCTTTCGACCGGACATCCGGCCTTGCTGGTCGCCGTAGGGCTTCTTCTTGTCCTTGCGCAGTGGCTCAAGGCGTACGGCTGGGGACGACTGTTCACAAAGGACGAGCGTCCAAAGCCCCTCGCGCTCGCGGCCGCCAACGGCGGCGCCGCCCTGGTCGGCGTTGCGCTTCCCGGCCGCTTCGACGACGCGATGCGAATCGCCGTCGTCCGCCGCTACAGACCCTGCCCTACCGGCGTGCGCGTGCTCTGCCTCTCGCTCGTCATGCTCGGCCTGATCGACAGCGTCGCCCTGGCGCCGCTTGCTCTTGCTGCTGCCGTCTCCGGAGACGCGGGAAACGCCGTGCGCGCAGGACTCGCCGTCGTTGCGGTCGCCGGTGTCGCGGCCGCCGCAGTAATCGTCGCGCTGCCACGCCTGATCGCAAGCAGGCACTGTCTGCGCTTCCGGCTCGGCCGCTGGCTGACCCCGCGCACGACCTCGCTACGGAGTGCGTCGCAAGCGTGGTCTCTCGTGCTCGCCTGCTGGCTCGTCCGTGCGGGTGCGGTCTTCTTGCTCCTGGGCGCGCTCGGGATCGGCTACTCGTTCTCACTAGCCCTCGTCTTCCTTTGCGCCGGCGCTGCAGCCGCGGCGCTGCCGATCGGTCCGGCCGGCGCGGCCACGCAGGTCGGGGCCGGCGCTGCGGCCCTGATCGCCTCGGGCGTGGGGGCCTCACAGGCACTCAGTTTCGCGGTCTCGGTCGCGACCCTTGGTGTCCTCACCGGAACCGCTGTCCTTGTCTTCGCGGTTGTGTTGCAGAGCATCCGGGCGCTCAGGCCGAGTGGACTCGACAAATCACCGGGCTTCGCGACGCGTTCGGGTCTGACGAGAGCTCAGCTTCAGATCGAGCTATCGATGGTCGCGCGGCTCAGTCCGGCGCTTGCGCGCAAGGGTCCGCCTCGCGGTTAGGCGGAATTCAGCGCTCGCCGGCTTCTTGAGATTCGTCCCTTCGGCGCATCGCCTCATAGACGGCGTCCCAATGACCGGAAATCTCTCCAAGCGCGCGAGCCGTGGTTAGTGCAGCCTCTTCCAGTCGCGAGTTCACCTTCTCGACGGCGGCCAGACGCCTGTCGAGCTCATCGAGCTTATGGCCGAGCGCACTCAGTTCCTGAGCGATCACCTCGAAGTCCTGCATGACCGAAATTTACTCGCATTTGGGGCTACTCCTGTGCCGCCCCGTCGGCGAATTGGTATGTAATCCGGCTGGATGACCAACGACGCTCCTGGATACGTCGCCTCACCGCCGACGGGAACGGGCACACCGGTCCTGCTGCTGCATACCTGGTGGGGGCTCAACCAGCCGATCAAGGACCTCGCCGACCGCCTCGCGGGCGACGGGTTCACGGTCCTGGCTCCCGACCTCTTCGACGGAACCGTCCTGACGACGATCGAGGACGCAGATGCGCACGGCCAGAAGATGGACAGCGAGTACGAGCGGATCCTCGGGCTCGTCGGATCGGCGCTCGATGACCTGCTCGCCGACCCGAATGCGCGTGGGGAGCACGCCGCAATCGTCGCTCTCAGCTTTGGCGCTTGGTATGCAAGGCAAGTGGCCGAGGCGCGGCCGGAGGTCACTGCCCTCGTCTCCATCTACGGCGATGTCTTCGAAGGGCCTGAGGGCGTTGCCTACCTCGGCCATTTCGCCGAGAACGACGAGTTCGTCAACTCCGAGGCCGAACTGCAGGCCGCTACCGTTCGCGGCGAGGCCCACGTCTACCCCGGCATGAAGCACTGGTTCATGGAGAACGATCGACCCGAGTACGACGCCGCGGCCACGGAGCTCGCCTACACGCGCACGGTCGAGTTCCTGCGGCAGCACCTGGCGTAACGCGGCCCTGGCACACCGGTACGCGAGAATGGATCAAGGTGAGAACCTCGAGCCTGATCGCAGTCGTTGCCGTACTCGCGTCCGTCGCGGTGCCGGCCGCGTGGAGTGCAGGCGGCGCACGCAACCTCGCTGCGACTCCCAAGGTAAAGGCCGCCCTGCGCGCAGCCTTCATCCGAACACACTCCAACCTGACGGCGCGCTCGATCCGGGGGCCTCTGCGCGGACGTACCTATTACGGCAGCTACCAGGGCCGCGAGTACGCGGTCGCGGTCTTCTCGATCCCACGCTTCGGCACGCAGGACCAACCGGAAGTCTTCAGACGGCCAAGCGCCGGTGTCTGGCGCGATCTCGGCGACACCGGCGGCGACATCTGCCCGCCGACGATCCCTCTCCCGCTCCTGAAGGTCTGGAACTTCCAGCGGTCGAGCACGACCGAGAGCAACGGCCGGTCGGTTCAGTGCTACGCGCCTCGCCCCTAAGGACCGATGAGTAAGCAGGAAGTCGATCGCCTCTTCGAGCTTCCACCCGAGGAGTTCACCGCCGCGCGCAATGAGCTGGCACGCCGGTTGAAAGACGACGGAAATGCTTCTGCGGCCGCTGACGTCAAGCAGCTCACCAAGCCGAGTGTCGCCACCTGGGCCATCAATCAACTCGCGCGGGAACAGCAGGGCGCAGTCCAGTTGCTGCTCGAGTCGGCTGCGAGATTGAAGAAAGCGCAGGAGAACGCGCTTAAGAGCGGCGGCACGGGAGATGCATTACGGCGCGCGCAAGCCGACGAACGAAAGGCCCTGCGCGAGCTCACTCAGGAGGCGCAGGCGATTCTCGAGCGCTCGGGACGTTCTGCGAGCAGCACGATCCGCGACAAGATCTCGTCGACGTTGCGCGCAGCTGCCGTCGACGAAGCCGGCCGTGCAGCCCTGAAGGCTGGACGTCTGACGGGAGAAGTGAAGCCCTCGGGCTTCGACGTCTTTGCGGGGGTCGAGCTTCCGGCGAAGGCGAGCCGGCGAAGCGCCCCGGCCAGGGACGACGAGCTCGCCGAGCGGCGGCGCAAGAAGGACGAACGCGAGTCCAAACGGCGGGAGCTCGAGAAGCGCGCCCGCGAGCTGACCGCCCGTGCCAACGAGGACGCAAAGAAAGCCGAACGCGCCGAGACCGAAGCCGGCAAGGCACGAAGGGCCGCAGACAAGAGCAGGCGGGAAGCAGACGACGCCGCGGCCGAGCTCGACGCGTTCGATCCGTAATCGCCGTACGGCGGGACGCGGCACCTACCATGCAAGCGATGGAAAGCATCGCGTGCCCGGTCTGCGGATTCATCGCCGAGACGACCGACGCCGCTCGACTCCGAACAGTGTGGGCCGATCATCTGCTCGGCGGCTGCGGCGACGACGTTGCGTCCATCACGACCGCCATCGAGTCGTGCGTCGAGCAAAGGCAGGACCTCTGGCGCTCCGGCATGACGGATGAAGTCCGCAGCCTGACGGCGACGATCGACCTGCTCTGGGAGGCACTTCGCTATGCACGGCTGGCCGAGCCTCGCCCCACCTCGACGAAGCAGGACGGTTGACCTAACCCAGATCGCCGTGTCCGATCGTTACCCAGAGAGC
>Ga0307316_10000180_pt1 | contig 17476 bp, 14 predicted proteins | sample ER_DNA_356_FD_194504 | JGI IMG/M metagenome (GOLD analysis project Ga0307316, IMG submission 194504) | Bulk soil microbial communities from the East River watershed near Crested Butte, Colorado, United States - ER_DNA_356 | ecosystem: Environmental > Terrestrial > Soil > Floodplain | place... | reverse complement strand
CGAGTGGCCTCGATGCTGCTGTCATTCGTCTTGGGGATCGCGCTCGGACTCTCTTTGATGATCGTTGCAGTTGCACTCACTCCGGCGCGTGTGATGCGAAGATCTGTCGCAGTTATCGTCGAGGACCGTCGTGAAACCCTCTTGTACGGGGGGTTGGCGGCCGCGCTCGGAATCGGCCTCGGCCTCGGCATCACGCTCATGCTGTCGTGAGGCAGCCGACCCCCTTCGACATCTTCGCGACGTATAGGAGATTCCTCGGGCCGGGCGGCCGAACGAGTGGCAAAGGACAACTCTCTCAGGTGGTGCGATCGTCACGCCGCTTCAACAGCCAGCGTCCCGACTCCATTTTCTCGAGGTTCAAACCTCTCGAACACGGACGAGAGGCCGCGGTTGACAAACTCGTCGATCCGTCGCTCGAGGTCTTCCTTGTGCCCACCGGCCGAGTCGGCGCGCGGCGGCGGGAAGTCTGAGCGAAGCCCCGGCGCAAGACGTCGAGCCCGAGCCGGCCCTCTTCCCCAAAGGTCGGTTCGCCGGTGTGCAAACCCATTCGAACCTTGACCTCGGCTTCTCCCGCCGTGAAGGCGAGCAAGCTTCCTCCTGCTAGCGGGGGATGCAACCGGACGTCGCCGGCGGCGAGACAACGAGCTTCCCGTCGACGACCTCCGCGCGAATTGAAGATGCTCCCCAAGTGCAGTCTGTCCGCTGGCGTTTTGCGCCGGTGGCCTGCGCGGAGCTCAGCGTCAGAACGGTGACGAGCCCGACGAGAAGGCACGCGCTCACGCGGAGCCGATGGCCGCAAAACCGCACCTGACAAGGATGGCAAGAGGTCAGTCGAGTCGCATAGGCCGCTCGGCTCATCTTCAATTGCGGCAAGTCCTATTTTCCGGGCGCCGGCCCCCGACAACCTAGGCCGCACCATGAGGACTTTGTGTGTTCTTGACCGCGCGTTTCTGGGAAGGCGAGGATGATCGGTATGGGAATCAGGGAAGACGTTCGGGGAACGTGGTTCTTTGTTGGCGTCGGCGCGTTGATCGGCGTAGTGCTCGGCATCCTTGTAAGCGTGACCACCGACGTTCCTCTCGCGCCCGAAGCTGGGGTGATCCTCGGTGCGCTCGCCGGATGGCTTTTTCGCCGGGCCCGCACTTAGCCGGAGGATGGAAGCGTCCTAGGCGTTCGGCTCGCCGCCCGGCCCGTCCAGCTGTGAGCCGGCGCTTTTAATCCCCCAGTCCCCGGACACCGACTGCACGGACATTCAGGGGCCGCGAACGACCGTGACCATCTCGCCGATTGGCCACTCCTTGATGAAGTCTTCGCGCCCCTCAACTCGCAGGGTCACGCGCACGGTCAGTTCCGTCCGGTCGATCTCCCGCGCGACAGTCGCCTCGACTTCGCTTCCCTGCTCGGGAAGGGCGACGACGTCACCGATCTGGAGCCGCTGGACAGGGAACTCGATGGCCACGCGCCCGATTGTAGTTTTGGTGGGCGCTCCGGGCCATGGCCGAAAGGGCGACTAGCCGAGGACGCGTTCGAGCCGTAGGTTGAAACCTCGTGCCGGGAGGAACCGCCCTCCTTCCAGTGGGATCCGGCGAGTGGGCGGTGCCGGGCTCGAACCAGCGACCTCCTGCTTGTAAGGCAGGCGCTCTCCCAACTGAGCTAACCGCCCTTCGGCCGAGTCTACCGGCTCAACCATGCGGGTTTGAGCCAAAGAGAGGCCCTTCCGGGACCTTCCTCGGAGTGAGGTCGGGATTTGGTCGGATTCAGATGCGCGCGACGGAGGTAGAGTCGCACCGATAGCTGTCCACTGACCGAGGAGGCACGATGCAGCAGGAATCAGCCCGCAAGATCCTGGCCGCCAGCTTCACCACTCCCGACGGTGGCTCGCGTGCAGGCGGTGCGCTCGGAGGCGCCATGCGCGACAAGATCGGCAACACCGCAGTCCTCTTCGTCCGGCCGGATGGCAAGGCGAAGTTCGTCGAGTCGAAGGACTGGGGCGCCGGGCGCGGCGCGCTTCTCGGTGGTGCGATCGGCATCATCGGCGGGCCGATCGGAATCCTGGCCGGCGGTTCGATAGGCGCCCTCGTCTCGAAGCTGCGCGATTCCGGTTTCAAGAACGACCAGCTCGAGCAGCTCGGCAAGTCGCTGCAGCCGAACACCTCGGCGGTCGTGGTGGAGATCGCCGGTGACGCGATCGACACAGCAAAGGAGGTGCTCGAGCCGCTCGGCGCCCAGAACTTCGTCGTGGAGGACATCGATGAGAGCGTTGCCTCGCTCTTTGCGCAGGACGCGGAGCCCGAGACCGAGCCGGAGCCGGTCGCGGTCTCGAGCGAGTCACCGAGCTAGGGCAAAGGGCATGGCCTCTAACGTCGGCCGCCGCCCGGCGGTCCTAGAGGTTGACGCCATGAGACCGCTTCGGCGCTCCCGGCCGTGGCCGAAAAGGCGACTTGTTAGGCATGCGCTCCCCAACTGAGCTAACCGCCCTTAGCGATGAAAGCTTAGTGGTGGCAGGCGGCTATCCTTGCCCGGCCGCCCCCGTCGACTAGCGGCCTAGGTCACAGCCCTTTCAAGGCTGTAGCACGGGTTCGAATCCCGTCGGGGGCACTGACCGCGGGGCCGGTAGCTCAGTTGGTAGAGCAGGGGACTTTTAATCCCAAGGTCGCAGGTTCGATCCCTGCCCGGCCCATAAATAGGTCCATCCCCTGCCAGCCCGGCGCGAGGGCCGCAGCGGTCCGGAGAGAGAGGGGGAACGGCCCGTCTGTATGCGCTGCGCTCGAGTGCCCAACTCAGCAGACTTGGCAGTATGGGGCCCATGCCGCAAGCCGCGAAGCTCTCGGGCCTTGGCGTGCTCTTCGTAGCCGGGCTGCTTCTTGCCGGTGCAATCACAGCTGGGGGTCGAGCGGCACAGCCCACGACGACGGAGACCACCGTCGAGACGACGACAGCGCCGGGGACGACCGAAAGCACGACGGTCACGGTTCAGCAGACGACGACCCGTCGGGTCATCGTGCCGACAACAACGACCACATCACCGGAGAACAGCGCAAGCACCACGCCGACCTGGGTCTGGGTGCTGCTCGGAGCCGTGGCGCTGGCGGCGATCGGTCTACTCGTGGCGTTCCTCACGCGCCGCGGTGGGCAACGCGGCGTCCCCGGCGAGGAGCGACGGCGTCGGCTCGACGGCGCGGTCGCGAGCTGGATCGCGCAGGGATGGGCGATCGACAATCAGACGGCGGATTCCGCCGTCTTGCGCCGCGGTAACGAGGTGCTGCTCGTCGCCGTTGACGAGGCCGGACATGTCAGCGCCCGGCCGCTCTCGCAATAGCCGACGGCGAGCCCGTTAGTACTCCGATGAATATCAGAGGGGTTTCCTGCTATAACAGGCGCCGATCCGCGGTCGAAAGGGCCGTGGACAAGGAAACGAGGGGAGAGTCACGATGACACTACGCAAGCTCGGCTTGCTCCTTGGTGTCGTCCTCGTGATCGCTGTCATTGTTAGCTCGGCGGCCTCTGCCGCGAGCCGCACGGCAACGGTTCAGCCTCAGGTGATCAGCGACGCCAACCTGCAGGCGCAGACGACCACCATCGGCGGGGCCAAGCCCCTGTCGACCACCCGGACGGTCGCGCATTGGTTCGGCTCGACACTCGACCCGAACAATGGCGTTACGTATGGCTACAACATGGTCGGCGCCGATCCGTACAACTGCTCGGGCACGGGCTGCAACGTAACCGTGGAGACCGACATCATCCCGCTCAATGTGATTGTGGGCGGCATGGAGTTCGACGGCACCGACGTCGTCGCGCCGACGCTCGCATCGCCGCAGTTCGCGACGAACGACTACGGCTCCACGCCGGCTGCAACGAACTCAGGTTTTGCCAGAGGCCCTGGCGGCGCCCTCTCGCAGGCTGACGCCGGAATCCCGCTGCAGCTCCAGGATGCGACGATGCGGGCCCAGTTCGACCAGACCGGTTCGAGCAGCTACCACCTCGGGCTCAATCCCACCGTCCATCCGCCGATCACGATCGTCGTCCCGGGCAACCAGGGAACGCTGCTCCAGAGCGGCCGGGGCGTCATCTTCGCCAGCGTCAACGTCCACTGGTGGGCGACTCGGATCCAGAGCCTGGACACGTCGCTCGGCTACGTCGACCCGACGCACCTGCCCTTGTACCTCACGAACAAGATCCTCCTGCACATCGGGCTCGATCCGACGAACTGCTGCATCATCGGCTTCCACGGCGCCGGGCCCGTGCCATCCGGCAACGAGACCGCTTACGGACCGGGGCACGGCAACGGCAACCAGCCCATCCAGACGTTTGCGTGGGCCTCGTGGGTCACGCCGGGCATCTACGCCCGCCCGAACGGCGGCGTCAACTGGGCGCTGCAGGACATTCACGCCATCAGCCACGAGGTAGCCGAGTGGGCAGACGATCCGTTCATCAACAACTTCGTCGAGCCGTGGCTGACGCCTACGGCGCCGCAGTATGGCTGCACAAATATCCTCGAGACCGGCGACCCCGTCGTCGACATCGGCTTCGCGAAGGGAACGAACACCTTCGACCAAGCTGGCAACCCGAACGGAACGCAGAGCGCCGACGGGTACTACCACCCGGAGGACGAGGTCTTTCTGCCGTGGTTCATGCGGACCGCGCCCAACACCGTGTCCGAACCGACGCAGAGTCCTTCTACGAACGTCGGGCGCTACACACTGATGGGCGACTTGAATCCGTTCCCGGGCTTCCGCCAGCCGGCAACGGGCTGCTAAACCCGTCTCACAAATTCGATCGCGCTCTCTGGGGCCCGGGCGACCGGGCCCCAGATATAGCGGCGTGCACGATACAGCGCAGACAACGGTTTTTTAACGGCGGCGCGGCGAGAAGAGGCTCACCTGACTTCAACGGTCGGCGCCGGGTCCTCGGAAGTGCTCGGGCGTTCGGCTCGCCAAGCCGGTCCTGGCCCCCCCCTCTCTCTCTCTCTCTCTCTCTCTCTCTCTCTCTCTCTCTCTCTCTCTCTCTCTCTCTTCTACGGCGTCCGCAGCGGCGCCCTTGATCGCCGCCGACGGCTCGGCCGCAGCTGGCGAACACCGCTCTGAAGGCAATCAACACCGCTCTGAAGGCAATCAGGTGAGAGCTACTACGAGGACGAGTTGTTTGAGATGGCCTCCTCCTTTGCTGCCTGCGCTCGCGTCGTTTGCTCGTGCCTCCTCTACGAGGAAGCCGTGACAGCGGTTTCAGAGGGGCGTCTGTTTGCCGTTCTCCTCGGACCGGCCTCGCGCGGCGGGTCGGGGCCTCAGTCATTGCCGCATACCGACGCTTGGTGCAGGCTTGGGGTTGTGGAAGTTCCGGACGTCCATTACGTGCGCAATGGGGATGTGGCACTCGCATACCAAGTGTTTGGAGATGGGCCGGTCGAGCTCGTGTACGCGCCGCAATGGATCAACAATCTCGAGGTCGCCTGGGGCAATCCGCTCTTCGCCCGGTTTCTGAACCGGCTCGCGTCGTTCGCGCGGGTGGTTTTCGTCGACCGGCGCGGAATGGGGCTCTCGGATCGGCTCTCGGCAACGGATGCTCCGCCGCTGGAGACACTGATGGAGGATCTTCGAGTCGTCATCGACTCGGCGGAGTTCAAGCGGCCCGTGCTCTTTGGTGGCTCGGACGCGGGCTGCATCTGCGCGCTCTTCGCTGCAACCCACCCTGAGCTGACGTCTGCACTGATCGTGTACGGCCCGGAAGCTAGGGGGACTGCCAGCAGCGACTATCCCTGGGCGTGGACGCCGGAAGAGTGGGAGGTGTACCTCGCCCGGATGGACGCTGGCTGGGGAACAGACGAGTACGCGGGAAGAATGTTCGAGTGGATCATGCCCTCGGCCAAGGCCGATCCGGAACAGCGGCGATGGTGGCGGACGATGCATCGGCTGTCGGCGACGCCGAGCTCAATGATCGCGATCGAGCGGATCTGGGCGGAGCTCGACATCCGCCCGGTACTGCCGACGATTCAGGCGCCGACACTTGTCTTGCATCGCCGGGGCGATCCGGTCGAGCGCTTCGAGGCCGGCCGCGACTTCGCCCAGCGGATTCCCGGAGCGCGATTTGTCGAGCTCGCGGGCGACGACTGGCCTGTATGGGCGGGCGACCAGAAGGAACTCTTCGATTCGATCGATTCGTTCCTCCGTGGCATCCGCGAGGAGGAGGCCGAACTCGATCGCGTTCTGGCGACTGTCCTTTTTACCGACATTGTTGGCTCGACTGAGAAGGCGACCGCCGTCGGCGACCGCGCTTGGAGGGACCTGGTCGAACGCCACCACACGATCGTGCGCGCCATGCTGGGGCGTTATCGGGGTATCGAGCAAGACGTCGCCGGCGACGGCTTCTTCGCCACATTTGACGGGCCTGCACGCGGAGTGAAGTGTGCGCGGGCGATCATGGATGTGCTCCGGTCGCTCGAACTCGAGGTTCGCGCCGGCGTACACACTGGCGAAGTCGGCATGACGGGGGAGAAGGCTTCCGGGATCGCCGTGAACGTTGCAGCCCGCATCGCCGCACTTGCTGAGCCCTCGGAGATCCTTGTTTCCCAAACCGTGAAGGACTTGGTCGCCGGATCCGGACTTCGATTCCTCGACCGCGGCAACCGCGAGCTGAAGGGAGTCGAAGGAACTTGGAATCTGTACGCCGTGGCGGCGGCTTCCATGCCCTCGGGGTCTCAGTCCTTCTAAATAGCGATTCAGGACATACGTCGATGCGCCTCAGCGGCCGACCGCTGCGTGGGCCCGGCCGTAGCCGATGCGCTCGAGCGCGTCGGTGATTTCGTCGAGGACGGCTGGGTCTTCGATCGTCGCCGGCGTCGCGTACTTCTCACCATCGGCGATCCGCCGCATCGTGCCGCGCAGGATCTTGCCTGAGCGCGTCTTCGGTAGGCGGTCAACGACGACCGCCTGCTTGAAGACGGCCACAGGACCGACACGCTCCCGGACAAGCTGGACGGTCTCGTCGCAGATCTCGGTGTGCTTGCGCTCGACTCCCACCTTGAGGACGAGCAGACCGAGCGGGATCTGCCCCTTGAGCTCGTCGGCGACACCGATCACTGCGCACTCGGCGACGTCGGGATGGGCGGCGAGGACCTCTTCGATCGCACCAGTTGACAGTCGGTGGCCGGCGACGTTGATGATGTCGTCGGTGCGAGCCATCACGAAGACGTAGCCGTTCTCGTCGACGTAGCCGGCGTCGGCCGTCTCGTAGTACCCGGGAAAGTTCGAGAGGTAGGTGTCGCGGAAGCGATCGTCTGCGTTCCACAGCGTCGGTGAGGAGCCGGGCGGCAGTGGCAGCTTCAGGACGAGGGCGCCAATTTCGCCTCGCTCGCGCTCGGTGCTGTCTTCGTCGACCGCCCGAAGGTCCCAGCCTGGCACCGGCTTGGTGGGCGATCCCGGCACTACGGGCAAGCGCTCGATGCCGAGGCAGTTGGCCGCGACAGGCCATCCGGTCTCGGTCTGCCAGTAGTGGTCGATCACCGGTACGCCCAGTTTCTGCTCTGCCCAACGCAGCGTCTCGGGGTCGCAGCGCTCGCCCGCAAGGAACAACGCGCGGAAACGCGACAAGTCGTAGCGTTCGATCTGCTCGCCGTTGGGATCCTGTTGGCGAATCGCGCGGAAGGCTGTTGGTGCGGTGAACAGGGTGCAGACGTCGTGCTGTTCGATCACGCGCCAGAAGGCCCCCGCGTCCGGCGTACCGACCGGTTTGCCTTCGTAAAGCACAGTCGTACACCCGTGGATCAGCGGTGCGTACACGGTGTAGGAGTGGCCGACCGTCCAGCCGATGTCAGAGGCGGCCCAGTAAACCTCGCCCGGATCGACGTCGTAGATGTTCTTCATAGTCCAGGCGAGCGCCACCGCGTGGCCGCCGTTGTCGCGGACGATCCCTTTCGGCTGTCCAGTCGTCCCGGACGTATAGAGGATGTAGAGCGGATCGGTTGCATCCACCGAGACGCAAGCCGTCGGCGTGGCTCCGGCCAGCGCCGCGTTCCATTCAACGTCGCGATCTGGATCGAGCGCGGCCTCGAGCATGGGCCGCTGGAGCACGATGCAACGCTGCGGCTTCGACCCGGCCATGTCGATCGCAGCGTCGAGAAGCGGCTTGTACTCGACGAGGCGCGCCGGCTCGATTCCGCATGAGGCCGAGACGATCACCTTCGGCTTGGCGTCCTCGATGCGGGTCGCGAGCTCGTTGGCGGCGAAGCCGCCGAACACGACTGAATGGATCGCGCCGAGCCGGGCACAGGCGAGCATCGCGATCACCGCCTCCGGGACCATCGGCATGTAGACGATGACTCGGTCGCCACGCGCGACGCCCTGCGCCGCAAGCGCGCCCGCGAAGCGCGCGACCTCGTCACGTAGCTCCCGGTAGGTAAGCGTGGCGACCGTGTCGGTAACCGGCGAGTCGTAGATCAGCGCCGGTTGGTCGGCACGACCACGCTCGACGTGTCGGTCGAGCGCGTTGTAACACGTGTTCATCCGTCCGCCGACAAACCAGCGGTAGAGTGGCGCGCTCGAGTCGTCGATCACCCGCTGCCATGGCTCGTCCCACTCGATCGCGGCCGCAGCCGCGGCCAAGAAGGCCTCCGGCTCCTCGAGTGAGCGCCGATACGTCTTCTCGAGCCGCCCCATCGCTCGATTATCGGACAGGGCTCCGCAGTGTCAACCGCTGTTCCAGAGGAGGCTGCTCGAGAAAGCCCGGTCACAGTGCCAGCCGATTTCTCGCCCTACGGAGCGTTCTCGCTCAGCTGTCCGCTACTGCCGCGCCATGGCGACGCGCAGGCGCTCTTCTGGCCCGATCAGATGGTCTGCGTCCTCCGCGTCGTCGCCCAGGTCGAGCTCGATCCAGCGCACCCGACCGTTGAACTCGAGCTCGTCCACCGTCAGGTCGTCGCTCACCGGAGTGCCGCTGTCCGAGCCAAGGTCGAGGGTCTCGTCTCCCGAGAAGAGCATGGGTACCGTGGCCTCGACCCGCCCCTCGCCAACCTTGTTTCCGTCGACGTAGAGCGTCGCGGTGCCACCCTTGCCGAGCCCGCCGCCGTCGTACGCGAACTCGACCCGCACCTGGTGCTCGCCCTCGGCGAGCGGATCCTCGCCGTAGACCTTGAAGCGCTGCAGCCCGAAGAGGTTGTAGCAGTACGCCGCCTTGCCTTCGTTGGCGTAGAGGCTCCAGCCGCCGAAGGCGCCGCCTTGCGCGACGATCACGCCCTTGGCGCCCTCCTCGGGAACGTCGATCTCCGCCGTGACCGCGTACGACTTGTTCTTCATCACGACGATCGAGTTCTCCGAGAGGCGCTTCATGCCGCCGAAGAGCAGCTGGCGATTGCCCTGGACGAGCTGCGGCCGCCCGGCGAGGTCGGCGTTGAAGCGCTCCGCACGCCGGTCGTCGAGGGGTAGCACGTTGTATTTCGCCGCTTCGATCAGGAACAGCGTCTGCAGTTCGCTCAGCTTCTCCGGCTGCTCCGTCGAGAGATCGTGTGCCTGTGTCCAGTCGTCCGGCCCGTAGAGCTCCCAGACGTCGGCGTCGAGCGGTGGGGTCTCGGTCATGAGCCACGGCGTGCTGTGCCGCGTCACGGCGGTCCAGCCCTTGTGGTAGATGCCCCGGTTGCAGAACATCTCGAAGTACTGCGTATCGCGAACCTCGGGCGCAGCCGCGTCGCCAAAGCTGGGCTCCATCGAGACCCCATGCAGCGGCATCTGCTGGATGCCGTGGACGAAGCTCGGCTCGGGGAGCCTAGCCACGTCCAGCACCGTGGCGGCGACGTCGATCACGTGGTGGAACTGCGTGCGGACCTCGCCCTTGGCCTTGAAACGGCTCGGCCAATGGACAATCGCGCCGTTGCGCGTCCCGCCCCAATGTGACGCGACCTGCTTCGTCCACTGGTAGGGCGTGTCCATCGCGTGTGCCCAGCCGACCGCGTAGTGGTTGTACGCCTTCGGTGTGCCGAAGTCGTCGATTCGCTCGGTCATGAACTCGACGGTCTCGAGCCCGGCCGCGCCGTTGAGGACGACCAGCTCGTTGAAGCAGCCGTTCGGCGTTCCCTCGGCGGAGGCGCCGTTGTCGCCAACTATCACGTAGACGAGCGTGTCGTCGAGCAACTCGAGCTCCTCGAGTGCGTCGATCACCCGGCCGACATGGTGGTCGGTGTGCTCCATGAAGCCGGCGTAGACCTCCATCTGGCGGGCGAGAATCGGCTTCATGTCGTCCGGCGTCTCGTCCCAGGCCGGGATCTCTGCGGGCCGCGTCGTCAGCTCCGCGTCCTGTGGGACGACCCCGAGCTCCTTCTGGCGCGCGAAAGTCTCCTCGCGGAGCTTGTCCCAGCCCTGGTCGAACTTTCCCTTGTACTTGGCCGACCACTCGGCGGGCACGTGGTGCGGTGCGTGCGTCGCGCCTGGGGCGTAGTAGACGAAAAACGGCTTCTCCGGCATCAGGGCCTTCTGCCCGCGGATCCAGTCGATCGTGTGGTCGGTCATGTCTTCGGTGAGGTGGTAGCCCTCCTCCGGCGTGCGATCGGGCTCGACCGGAACGGTGCCGTCGTAGAGCGCGGGCGCGTACTGGTTCGTCTCACCTCCGATGAAGCCGTAGAAGTGCTCGAACCCGCCCCCGCCGGCGGGCCACGCGTCGAACGGTCCCAACGGGCTCGTCTCCCAGACGGGCACCTCGTGGCACTTGCCGAACTGCGCGGTCGAGTAGCCATTCAGCTTCAGCGTCTCCGCGAGCGGCGCCGCCGCCTTGGGCCGGATCGAGCTGTAGCCTGGCGCGGACGTCGCGATCTCCGTGATCCCGCCCATGCCGACGGCGTGGTGATTTCGGCCCGTGAGCAAGGCCTGCCGCGTCGGCGAGCAGAGCGCGGTGGTGTGGAAGCGGTTGTACTTGAGCCCGTTCGCCGCCAGCCGTTCGAAGTTTGGGGTCTGGCACGGCCCGCCGAAGGCGCTCGACGACCCGAAACCGGCGTCGTCGATCAGGACGACCAGAACGTTCGGCGCCCCCTCGGGTGGGCGAAGCGGCTCGATCGGGGGAAAGCTGGTGTCCGGATCCTTGGCGTCGTAGGTGGTCAGCCCTACGTGCGTCCGGTCGGGGATGGGTAGCACGGAGCGCTCGATGGGCTTAGGCATATCCAAGTCCTTTCGGAAGCATCGGCTCGGCCGGTTCGCCGCGTATCTTGGGAACGTGCAAGCCGTTCCGTCATCGCCCGATCTGGATGACCCGGGCGGGACGCGGGCTGTGTCGCGACCGCGGACGAGCACCCCTGGGTAATGGCGGAGGGCTGGACACCGGCGTTGTCGGTCCATGAGCCGGGCGGGCGGTGCCGGCTCTGTCTCGGCGGAAACGTTCACGGCGAGGGAGCGACCCTGCAGGAGGCTGCCGACGACCTTGTCCGCAGGCTGCTGGCACTCGCGATGTCGCTGCGCTCGAGCGCAGGCTTCCGCGCTAGCCCTGAGGGGCCTCAGCTTGATTTCCGCTGGTTCGAGTTCCTGTACGAGCTCGGCGCCATCGCCGCGCGAGGCGAGGACATCCGCCCACGGGTCTTCCAAGAACCCGCCGGTTGAACAGAAGCAGGAATTCTCCCGGCCATCGCCTCGAAAGGAAGGATTAGCTCCCTTCTCCAGCGTCATCCGGACTGGATGAAGGCCACGAGGACGTAGAAGATGCCAGCGCCGATTCCGATTTCCCACATGGGATCGTCGAGGCAGCTCGTCGTCGGTCCGGAAGGCTCGATCTCCACGCTCGTCGCCGCGGCAATTCTGGCGCTCGCCGTCGCTTCTCGCTCCGCCGTCTGCTACTGACGTCCCATCGCGACGCGCAGGCGCTCTTCGGGCGTAATCAGGTGGTCGGCGTCTTCAGCGTCATCGCCGAGGTCGATCTGCACCCAGTTGACGGTGCCGGTGAAAACGCTGTTCTCACTCTCGTAGTCGTCGCTGACGGCGGAACCGGTGTCGCGGCCGACGTCGGCGGTCTCGTCCGCCGAGAAGATCAGCGGCACGGTTGCCTCGACGCGGCCTTCACCCACCTGGTCGCCGTCGAGGTAGAGGGTGACGGTGCCGCCCTTCGCCGGGCCGCCTCCGTCGTAGGCGAACTCCATTCGCATCTGGTGTGTTCCAGGCGGGATCGGCGCGTCGGCGCCGATCTTGAAGCGCTGCAGTCCGAGCAGGTTGTAGCAGTACTTCGGGCGCCCATCCTTTGCGTACAGGCTCCAGCCGGCGAACGCGCCGCCCTGGGCGAGGATCACGCCCTCGGCGCCTGTCTCGGGCACGACGATCTCGGCCGTGACCGCATGCGACTTGTTCTTGATGTTCAGGAGGCTGCTCTCGGTGAGGCGGCCCATGCCGCCGAAGAGCAGCTGCGAGTTTCCCTTCACGAGCTCCGGCCGGCCGACGAGCTCGGCGTTGAATCGCTCGATGCGGCGGTCGTCGAGCGGGAGCACGTTGTGCTTGCGCGCCTCGTCGAGCCAGAGCTGCTGAAGCTCGGCCAGCTTCTCGGGCTTCTCCGCCGCCAGGTCGTGGGCCTGGCTCCAATCGCCTGGCTCGTAGAGCTCCCAAACGTCGTCGTCGAACGGAGGCAGGGATGGGCCCATGATCCAGGGTGTCGAATGGCGGGTGACCGCGGTCCAGCCTTCGTGGTAGATGCCGCGGTTGCAGAACATCTCGAAGTACTGCGTGGTGTGTCGATCGGCCTCGTCTGAGTGGTCGAATGAGTACGCCATGCTCACGCCCTCGATCTCATGCTGCTCGACGCCGTCGACGGTGGTCGGGTGCGGAAGCCCTGCGGCCTCGAGCACGGTCGGGGCGACGTCGATCACATGGTGGAACTGCGTTCGCACTTCGCCGCGCGCCGTGAACCCACTCGGCCAATGCACGATCGTGCCGTTGCGCGTGCCGCCCCAGTGCGATGCCACCTGTTTCGTCCACTGGTAGGGCGTGTCCATCGCGTGCGCCCAGCCCACCGCGAAGTGGTTGTAGCTCGTCGGGGTGCCGAGCTCGTCCATGTGAGCCGCGACGAATTCGGGCGTCTCGAGCGCGGCGGCGCCGTTGAAGATGAACATTTCGTTGAACGTTCCGTTGATCGTGCCCTCGGCGGAGGCGCCGTTGTCCCCGATGATGTAGTAGACGAGCGTGTCCTCGAGAACGCCGAGGTCGTCGAGCGCGTCGACCAGCCGTCCGACGTGGTGGTCGGTGTGCTCGAGGAAACCGGCGTAGACCTCCATTTGGCGCGCGAGCACGGGCTTGAGCTCGTCGGGCATGTCCTCCCAGGCCGGGATCTCCTCGTGCCGCGGCGTCAGCTCCGCCTCCGGGGGCACGACGCCAAGCTCCTTCTGCCGTTCGAGGATCTCCTCGCGCAGCGCGTCCCAGCCCTGGTCGAAGCGGCCCCTGTACTTGTCCGACCACTCGGTCGGCACGTGGTGGGGGGCGTGCGTCGCGCCCGGAGCGAAGTACATGAAGAAGGGCTTGTCGGGCATGAGCGACTTCTGCTGATGCGCCCACTCGATCGCCTTGTCGGTCATGTCCTCGGTGAAGTGGTAGCCCTCCTCAGGCGTCTTTTCCGGCTCCATCGGTGTCGTTCCTTCGTAGATAGCCGGGTAGTACTGGTTCGTCTCGCCGCCGATGAAGCCGTAGAAGTATTCGAATCCGCTGCCGCTCGGCCAGGCCTCGAACGGCCCCATCGGGCTCGTCTGCCAGACCGGCACCTCGTGGCACTTGCCGAACTGCGCGGTGGAATACCCGTTCAGCTTCAAGGTTTGGGCCAGAGGCGCGCAGGTGTTCGGGCGAACGGAGCTGTAGCCGGGTGCCGCCGTCGCGAGCTCGGTGATGACCCCCATCCCGACCGTGTGGTGGTTGCGGCCCGTTAGCAAGGCAGCCCGCGTGGGCGCGCACAGAGCCGTTGTGTGGAAGCGGTTGTACTTCAGGCCGTTCCCTGCGAGCCGCTCGGCCGTGGGTGTCGCGCACGGCCCGCCGAACGCACTCGAAGCCCCGAAGCCGACGTCGTCGAGCAGAACGACGAGCACATTTGGCGCGCCCGCAGGGGCCAGCAGCGGCTGGATTGGGGGGAACGTGGCCTCAGGATCCTTGGCGTCCAGAGGGAGCTCTCCCTCGTACGGCCGGTCCGGGATCGGCAGGACGTCACGTGAATCTTGGTTGGTCACTCTCTACTCCTCTCGGGTCCGGAACATGTAAGGACCGCTGCTCGCCTGCGCACCGGACCACGAGCCATCCTGGCGCGGTTACGCCTTTTCCGCGTCATCCGCACCGGATGATGCGCCGCTTGCTTCTGACGAGACAATCGACGTGCGGTCGGCCCACGAAAAAAAGGACGAGTGATGACAGAGACATCGCTAGGACAAGCAACGACAGAGACATCGCTGGACGAACTCGGTCCCGTTGACTACATCGTGGTTGAGTTTCCAGCGGGAGCAAGCAACTTCACGGGCGAGATGGCCAAAGAGCTGCTCGCCTTGGTCGACTCCGGAACGATCCGCGTCATCGACGTACTGATCCTGACCAAGAACGAGGACGGTACCGTCGAGCCGATGGAGTTCTCCGATGTCGGCGAGCTCGGAGAGCTACAAGCGCTGGAGGCGCAGCTGGCGGAGCTGTTGGCCGCCGACGACGTCGAGCACCTCGCCGATGCCATGGAGCCGGGAAGCACTGCCGGAGTGCTGATCTGGGAGAACCTGTGGGCGGCGCCATTTGCAGCAGCGGCGCGGCGGTCGGGTGGTCAGCTGATCGCGAACGGACGGATTCCTATTCAGGCGATCATCGCCTCCATCGAGGCCGATGAAGCATCTGCGAGCGAAGGAGACTGAAATGCCACTTAGAGCAGCACGTGTCGGAAGAGTTGGCGTCATCGGCCACCCGGTGGCGAGAACCGCGGTAGTGGCCAAGGCAGTGTCACCTGGTCCTTCGCCGGTTGCGAGAACCGCAGTAGTGGCCGCGGCTGTCACACCTGGGAGGGTGGGTCGTCGCCGGCGAATCTAGCGCGGGCTGGTGTCGCTCAAAATCCGCTCGAAGACTGCGACCTTCTCACCAAACCACGGCCCGCTAGGTCGCCGTGGGGCGCCACAGACCGCCTCGAGGCTACGTTGCCTACCGGGTCGGCTTCGCTCGAGGCGTTCTCGCCCTCGCACTCGGCGCTGCGATGGTCGTTCAACCTGAGAAGACGAGCGACAACCTCGCGACCTACATGGGGGCTTTTTGGACCCTTACCGGAGTCGTCAGCATTCGGTCAGCCCTCAGCGGCCAACGCACGAGGGGCGTCCCACTCGTGTCGGGCAGCGTGGGCGTCGTAGCCGGACTCGTCGTGCTCTTCCACGAACGCGTCGACGACGTTGTTGCTCAGTCTGTGCTGTTCTCCTTGTTCGGGATCGTGATCCTGCTCACGGGACTCGCTCACGTCCTGGGCGGGTTCACGACAGGCGAGGAACTCGAGCGTCAGCAGTCCCGGTCGAGCATTCTGCTCGGGATGATGGAGATCGCACTAGGGCTCCTCTTCCTGATCGGTTCGCTCGAGAACAGCCGGGCCGCCTACTGGGCCGCGGGCATCTGGGCTCTCACCGGCGGCGTCATCCTCATCGGGGACGCCCTTTTGCTTCGGCGTCGACTTCGCGAGGAGGGTTAGGCCGTGCACTGGGCGGTCGCCGTTGTCGCACTGACTCTGCTCGCGTTCGCGGCGATCTCTGGCCGGATCGAGGGTACGCCGATCACCGCCGCGATGGTCTTCACCGCCGTCGGACTGATTGTCGGCTCGGAGGCGTTGGGGCTCATCGACGTCCCGCCGGCTGGGGAGACCGTCAAGCTGCTCGCCGAAGCGACGCTTGCTCTCGTCCTGTTCGCGGACGCCTCACGGATCGACGTGCGCGCGCTAAGGGGCGAGCTCTCGGTGCCGCTGCGCCTGCTCGGGATCGGCCTACCGCTGACGCTCCTGGCCGGATTCCTCGTCGCCCTCTTCGTGTTTCCCCAGCTCTCCTGGTCCGAGGCGCTGCTGCTCGCGGTGATCCTCGCGCCGACGGACGCGGCGCTCGGTCAGGCGGTCGTGACGCTGACGAGGCTCCCAAGCCGCGTCCGACAGGGCCTGAACGTCGAGAGCGGTCTCAACGACGGCATCTGCGTGCCGTTGTTCTGGATCGTGCTCGCGATTGCCCAAGCCGAGTCAGGAGCGATCGGCGACGGGGCTGCGGTTCGGCTGGTGCTCGAGCAGATCGGCTACGGCATCCTCGCGGGAGTTGTTGCGGGCATCGCCGCCGCGTTCGTCGTCGTGGTCGCCGGTGGGCGCCGGGACGTCGGTGGCTCCTGGCTCCAGGTCGTGCCGCTGGCCGGGGCCGGCCTCGCTTTCGGAATCGCAGATCCGATCGGCGGCTCCGGGTTCATCGCCGCGTTTGTTGGAGGTTTTGTCTTCGGCGCCGTCCGGCGACGGAACGGCGGCGAGGTCGGGCATCTGATCGAGGAACTCGGAGAAGTGCTCAACGCGGTGACGTTCATCGTCTTTGGCGCCGTGCTCCTCGGGCCGGTGCTCGGAGACGTGACTTGGTCGGTTGCCCTCTATGCCGTTCTCAGCCTGACCGTTGTCCGCATGGTCCCCGTTGCGATCTCGCTGATCGGGACGGGGGCCCGCCGGCCGACGCTGGCCTTCCTCGGCTGGTTCGGGCCGCGCGGGCTTGCGTCGATCGTCTTCGCGATCCTGGTGCTCGAGGAGGGCGGACTGCCGCACGATGGGCTGATCCTCACAACCACGTACGTCACGATCGGACTGTCGGTCCTCGCTCACGGTCTCACGGCGGCGCCGCTGGCCAACCGCTACGCAACCTGGTACGAGTCCCATCCGCGCGACGCGTTACCGAGCCTCGAGAGTTCCGACGTGCGTGAGGTTCGCTGGCGCTTCGGTGTAGGCCACTCCCGCGTTCCAGAACCCCGCGGTGGTGGCTGAGAGGTAGCGGGCGCTGCTGCCGCCCGCCTACGACGCCTCGCCGCGGACGATGCACCGAAAGCCGATGTGGCCGGTCGAGGTGTCCACTGCCTCGCCTTGTCGCGCGGCCGGCCTGTAACGGAGGCAGTAGTTCGGCGCGCAGAGGTGCGAGCCGCCCTTGATCACGCGACGCGGAAAATTCTCTCCGGGCAAAAGCTGCGGCGCGCAGCATGCGCGGGTCTCTTCGTCATGCTGCGCAGTGAAGAAATCGGTCGTCCACTCCCAGACGTTCCCGGTCATGTCGAAGAGCCCATACCCGTTGGGCAGGAAGGAGCCGACCGGCGACGTGGCTTCGAAACCGTCCAGCTTCAGGTTCTGCCAGGGGAACTCGCCTTGCCAGGTGTTGGCCATGGCCTTGCCATCCGGGAAGTGTTCGTCGCCCCAGGCGAAGGCTGCCCCTTGCAGCCCGCCGCGCGCTGCAAACTCCCACTCGGCCTCGGTCGGAAGCTCCTTTCCGGCCCAAGCGGCGTAAGCCTCAGCATCCTCGAACGCCACCTGCACG